>Ga0315330_10001023_pt1 | contig 18523 bp, 15 predicted proteins | sample M140m34915metaG_FD_203453 | JGI IMG/M metagenome (GOLD analysis project Ga0315330, IMG submission 203453) | Ammonia-oxidizing marine archaeal communities from Monterey Bay, California, United States - M1 40m 34915 | ecosystem: Environmental > Aquatic > Marine > Intertidal zone | place: USA...
TGACGACCACGACGACCACGACGACCACGACGACCACGACGAACACTCCCACCTCGAGGCAGAGGAAACCATGGAAGATGCATGCAACACCACTGCTTCAACCACCATTTCCATCTTCCACCTCGAAAAAGGCGAATACGTCCTTGAATTCGAGAGCGATGATATGGAATCAGCCATCACCATGGCGGTCCTGAAAATGGGCGGCGGCCATGCACACCACGACCATGGCGACCACGGCGACGAACACGGCGACGAACACGGCGACGAACACGAGGCTGTTTGCCACGACATGGACACGCATGAGAATCACGATGAGTACACCTCCAAGGAAGACTGCGAGGCAGCAGGCTACATGTGGATGGAAAACGAACACCACGACGAAGATGGTGTTTGCCATGACGAAGACACGCACGAAAATCACGATGAGTACGAAACCGAGGATGCGTGTGAAGGAGCAGGATATCACTGGATGGAAGGCGATGGACACGACGATGAGATGACCGCAGAAATGGCCATGGAAATGGCCGATACCAACCTCGACGGGAACCTCTCCTGGGAAGAATTCGTCCAGATGATGGAAGACGATCACGACGATCACGACGAGGACGACCACGATGAGAACGAGACCGATCACGATGAGGACGACCACGATGGGAACGAGACCGATCACGACGAGATGGACGAAATGGGCATGATGATGATGATGACCCTGTTCAACGAATCCGATGCAGACAACAATTCTTTGTTGAACATGGATGAACTTGATGCTTTCATTGAAGCCATTGATGACATGGAAGGTGGAGAACCTTCGCCTGATTTGATGATCATGATGTATGACATCGATGGAGATGGCGTCCTATCAATGGAGGAATTCATGGCCATGATGGGGATGTCCGACGACGACCACGACGACCACGGCAACGAGACCGACAACGGAACCGATGACGACCACGACCACGGCAACGAGACCGACAACGGAACCGATGACGGCCACGACCACAGCAACGAGACCGACGGATTGGAAGAGCTCTTTGAAATGATGATGGAGATGATGTTCCAAGAATTCGACGTCAACAACGACACCTACCTGGACAGCAATGAGTTGGTCGGCCTGTGGGATGAGGACCATGATGCGGCTTTCGCTTCCTTCCATGCTCCTGCCGAGGGCGAGTACGGCTTCGCTCTCCCCGAGCACGTCACCATGCACATTCTCTCGAATGGCGGCCACGACGACCACGACGACCACGACGACCATGACGACCATGACGACCATGACGGGCACGAAGGCGAAGATGGTGATGACCATGAAGACGAAGGCGAAGATGGTGATGACCATGAAGACGAAGGCGAAGATCATGACGACCATGGCGATGAAGAATCCTTGAATTACGACCCCCACAGCTGGCTCAGCCCAATGGCTTTCAAAGCTCAATCAGAAGTGGTGTTGAACGCTTTGACAACTGCTTTCCCTGAGGGAGAAGAAACCTTTGCTGCAAATGCAGCAGCCTATGGTGATGAACTGATGACTCTTGATGCTGAATTCGAGGCAGCCTTCGGTGCAGGAGGTGCATGCGAGGTTGGAGGCCATAACAAAATGGTGGCTGCAAACCACAATGCTTACTCGTACATCGCATACGATTATGACATCAAGTTCTTGACCGTTCACGGCCTTGACCCGGAGGGTGAACCATCCCCTGAGGATGTTGCTGAGGTGGTTGATTTCATCAAGGAGGAAAACATTGAATTCCTTTTCGTTGAAGAATACACAGACGCCACTTCCGTCCAAAGCATCGTTGACGAAACAGGCGTCTCCGTACAGACCTTGTACACCATGGAAATGGCTCCAAGCGATTCCACGGATGACTACATGTCAATGATGTACAAGAACCTCGACAGCCTTGTGGCTGGAATTGGTTGCTGATGAAGCTCTTGAACGTGTGATTCTTGGGACAGAACGTGATTCGAACAGGTGATACGATGCATACTGCAGATATGATCCCCGCTCTCTTCGTGTGCGCTGTCTTCTTGGTTACAGGCGGTCGACTCGCCGTTCGCTATTTCCGGGTTCGCAGCCTTTGAGCCTTGGCACCCTAGATATAGGCGGTTCATGCAGGGCGGCTCATAAGGGGTGTGCGCGTATGAAACCAATCGCCGTGGGTTCTGGAGTTGCTGCCCCTCCTATTTTGAACGTGAACGGCGTTGTCGTGAATCGTTCTGGAAAATTGATTTTGAAGGACATCAACCTCACCATCCACCGAGGTGAATTCGTGGGTTTGGTGGGTCCAAACGGAAGCGGCAAGTCCACCTTGATGTTGACCATCCTTGGCATCCTCAACGCCCAGAAAGGGTCGGTCAAGATTTTTGATCAACCACCACAGTCCAATCAACTCATTGGAAAGATTGGATGGGTCTCTCAAGCGGCCTCAAATTTACCTAAGGACATTCGTATCACCGTACGAGAGATGGTTGAATTGGGGACGATCAACGGGAAAAACATGTTCAAATACAGGAATCAGGGCCGACAACAACAAGTGGACCGAGCCATCGCTATGGTGGATCTCGAACCCGTTCAGCACGTCGACATCGCTCGCCTTTCTGGGGGACAGCGTCAGCGGGCAGTCATCGCACGAGCATTGGCTTCAGAAGCCGAATTCATTCTCTTGGATGAACCGCTGGTGGGGATTGACAGAGACGCTCGAAATGCGTTGTTGAAACTCTTGGATCGACTTTGTCACGATGAAGGCAAAACCATCTTCATGGTTTCCCACGACCTTGCAGCCATTCGTCAGACGGCACACCGCATGGTGTTTCTCGAAGAGTCCATTCGTTTTGACGGCCCAACAGACACCTTCCCGGATTTGGTAGAATTGGCTGGATTAAGAGGGATTGGGCCAGTTCACGGCCACGCCCACCACGCTCATGAGGAGGAAGAATGATGGGTTTGGGTGTGATACTGCTCGACCTCGTCGCACCATTCATGGAGACCTTCGCTCCGTTGGTTCCAGGGGATGTGTTCCCATACTTCTTCAAGATGGAGTTGTTTCAACGAGCCCTCTTGGCCGCCGTGTTGGTGACCATTGTTGCAGGAATCTTGGGGACCTACCTTCTGATTCAACATCTTGCTCTGATCGGCGACGGTTTGGCCCACGTCTCCTTTGGCGGCGTCGCCGTCGGTATCGTTCTCGGGGCCACATCTCCGTTGTGGTATGCGCTCGTGTTCAGCGTAACGGCTGCCATTCTCATCCACGAAATGCAATCGAGAGAGATGCTCACCGGCGACGCATCCATCGCTATTTTTCTCACTGGAATGTTGGCCTTAGGACTGGTGATCTTGAGATTGAGCGGCGGGGGCATCACCACCGATATCGAGGGTTATCTGTTTGGGAATTTGTTGCTGATCGATGAGAGCAGCCTCGATTTGATCACGGCGATTTGTCTCTCTTCTCTGATCATTCTCGCACTCCTGGGTCGCAGCCTGCTCGCCGTCACCATCGACCCAGTAGCGGCCCGAATTCAGGGGCTTCCCGTGCAAAACATTGGGCTTCTGTTCAGCATCACCACGGCCGCTGTCGTTGTGAGTATGGTCCAAGTTGTAGGGACCTTGTTGGTCACTGCGCTTTTGGTCACGCCGTCTGCTACGGCCCAACTCATCAGTCGAAGTTTCCGCCAATGTTTGATGTGGTCCCAAGTTTTTGGCCTGCTCGCCGTTTTCCTCGGATTGTATCTTTCGTCAGAACTTGACACCGGAAGCGGTTCCATGATCGCGCTCGTCGCCGCCGGTATCTTCGCTGTCGTCGCCATCACTCAGGTCGTCATCCGACGCTTGCTCCAACCGGCTGACAACATCGCTTGAATCCGCAGGTCGTTTGGGCGGTGCATTTGGCTGAAGCCAGTTGGTCAGGATTTGCAAGTGGTCGCCTGCCAGTTCAACTTGGCCGGAGAACACGGTCTCGATGGGCCAGAACTTGGCGTCTGCAGCATCGTCGCCAGCGGTTGGTGTTTGGTCGTCAGCGACTTGAATTTCATAGACGACGCTGACGATGTGCTTGCGAGGGTCTCGCAGGGGATCGCCCATGACCATGAGCAGTTGAGGGTCGGTGCCTTTCAACCCAGTTTCTTCTTCGAGTTCCCGAACGGCTGCATTGAGGGGGTCCTCGCCCTGGTCAACAAATCCGCCCGGGAGTGCCCATGCTCCTTGCATGGGGGGATGTTTGCGCTGAATCAACAACACTGTGTCGCCCCGGCGCACGGCAGCATCAGCAGCAAGCGCAGGGTTCAGCCACCCATTACATTCGTCGCACGTTGCCATGTCATTCACCGTAGCGTCGACCGCGTTCCTGGTAGGTTCGGATGGCTTTGAGAAGATCCTTTTTTGCGAAAGAAGGCCAAAAAACGTCGGTAAAGTACAGTTCAGAGTAGGCCATCTGCCAGAGCAGGAAGTTGGAGATTCGCTCTTCTCCGCTGGTCCGAATCACCAAATCTGGGTCGGGCATATCTGCGGTGTAGAGGCGCTTGGAGACCGCTTCTTGGTCGATGGCTTCGAGAGCGATATCGCCCGCAGCGTAGTCTTTGGCAATGGATTGAATCGCAGTGATCATCTCTTCTCTGCTGCCGTATGCCAAACAGATGGTGAACACAAAATCATTGTAATCTGCAGTTTTGTTTTCTGCATAATCAATCGCCTCGTTGACACGTTCAGGCAACAATTCACGCCGACCGATGATGTTGACTCGAACCTTATTGTCGTGGATGCGAAGGTCGTCAGCGATGTCCCTCAATCCCTCCACATACAGGTTGAAAAGCACGTCGAGTTCAGTCTGCGGGCGATTGAGGTTTTCCGTTGAGAGTGCATAGACCGTGAACCACGGAATCTTGAGTTCGAGCACCCAATCCAAGACACGCTCCAATTTTTGTTTTCCAATCCTGTGCCCCAATCCTGTGGCGATGTTGCTCTTCCAAGCAAACCGACGGTTTCCATCCATGATGATGGCGAGGTGATTGACTTTCAGAGGATGGTCTTGGACCTCGCGAAGGAGTTTGGCTTCGACCGCTTGGCCGAGCACATCTCCCATGCGTTCCGAAATCCCCATGGTCTCCCTCCAAGGCGTGGTGAGCGCATACGGTGTTTGATTGCTCCCCTCTTGATGCGAAGCTCCTCGCCGTCATGTTTGAAGGGCTGCGAACCTTCCCGTAGCCATGGGAGCGCCTGCGGCCTCAGAAAACCGAGATGGCGGTATTCCGCCATGGTTCCCCCATGCTCTTTTGGACCGAGATTGCGACTCAGAGACCTTTTCAGACGGCCTTCCAAGCCGATGGGGCCGAATCTATGGATGGCAATACGAAGATGCGCTCACTCCCGATTGGTGGGGGCAAGAAGCCATGACTCGTTGGGGGTCATGGCCTGAGAAGATCGCCGACGTCACCTTGTTGGCTCATACGGACCGGAGTGTTGTGCTGGACCTTGACGGGCAATGGATCGCCTACCTCTTCCCTCTTCAAACCGGACAGGATGTCTCAACGCTCGCTCGCCATCAACCATGGGCCAAAGCCCTCGAGGGCGCAGGGGCGCTCCTCCCCGTTGGTGGCCAATATGACGAACATGGCGATGCTGTGGTGATTTACAGTCACCATGCCGTTGCAGAATTGGACGATGTGATCGCCAATCCGTCCCGTGTGGCTTCCTCCGTAGGACGCCTTCATGCAGCTTTGGTGGACCATGCCACGCCCAACACCGAGCGTCGTTGGAACGACCGCCTCAAGGCGATCGAAGACGGCCTCAAAACCACGACCCTATGGCGCGCCCCTCACACCAAACATGTCGTTGGTCTCCCCAACCTCCATCTCAACCTCGAAGCCACCGTTCTCCAAGACGATGAGATGCTCTGGATTCCCCAACCCCGTCCTTTGGTGGACCACCTGCTCGCCCCGAGTGAACGCTTGCCGGGCGTGGCCAGCATGGCAAGGTTGGAGCAACGGCTGGCGCAGATGGAGCGCTTTGCGACCATGGCTGATCGTGCTGCGTTTTATGCGGGATGGGGCGCTCATGTTCCATCCGGATGGACTTCACCAAACACGGTCTCAACCGTGAACGGAGGTGTTTGGATTTGGAGGTACGAAGCGATTCTTCTGATGCTCGCCGAAGCTCGGGCGTATGGCTTGAAGGGTCAGGCAACACAATGCGATCGCTGGTTGCTGGACGTTTCTCGTATCCAGGCACGTCTAGGCGAACTCCGCACGGTCTTTGCCACACGCAAGGGCGGAGTGTACGCCGCTGTTGCTGCGGCCATCATCGGTTCGGGACCGCTCCAATGGCCATTTGTAGCAGGATCGCTGCTGGTGGCCATGGCTGCTCATGTGCTCTACACCAAGCGCGTGCCGCCGCCGTATTGATTCAGCGCTGCTGACGTACGCGTCCATCGTAGAAGTCAATGTTGAGGTCCTCGGCGATGTTCTTGATGGCGATGATGAATTTCGCTCGCTCTTCTCGTTCTTCTACCCCGCCAGAAACGTCCCAGTAGAGGTTGACGTCGACATCGAGTGATGTAGCAGAGATCATGGAGACTTGACAGAAGGAGGCTTCTTCTTTGAGCGTCTTGGGGTTGTCTTGAATGGTTTGAAGCACCCTGTCGCAAAAGGTGTTCACTGCATCGCCGTCAGCGTTGATGTCAAGGTGAAGTTGGGTCTGCCACCGGCGCCATCGGCGCTTGCCCCAGTTCTCGACGGGCGTGTTGACGAGGTTGGCGTTGGGCATCGTGATGATGGTGTCAACCGAGGTCCGGATGAGCGTGGTTCGAAGGTTGATTTCGATCACTTCACCTTCGGCAGTCCCGACGCTGATCCAATCTCCAACCTTGAAAGGACGGTCGAGCAACACCGTGATGGCACCGAAGAAATTGGAAATGGAATCTTTGGCAGCAAGGGCCAGGGCGAATCCGGAAATGCCCAGTCCTGCAATAAGGGACGTCAAATCAAAGCCCATGGAGTCGGCGACAAACACCGCTCCAACGAAAATGATGACGAAACGAAGGGTGCTCTGCAAGGCGGAGACCAGCGTCTTTTCTGTACCGTCCATTTGGTCGTCGGTATCGAAGAGCATCACGATATCATGAACGATGTTCACCAGACGGAAGGCCCATACGACCACGGCGATGGCCACCACGAATTGAAGCACACCGGGCAGAAAACTGGCCGCAATGTCGGGCATCATCACTGGGGAGTCAGTTCGAACCATGTCGTCGATGAGAATCCCTACGATCACGTAGGCTAGGCCAACACCGACCGCAGTTCCAAGGGCTTTATCGGATTCTTGAACGGTTTTGCCTTTGATCGCCTCTGAGCGAATGATGGTTCCAAGAACGGCAGGAGCAAAACGCATGGTCAGCAATCGGACGACATAAATCATCAGCAAAAGGGCAACGACGGCAATGATTGTGAAGTTGCTGAATCCCAAAATTTCGTCCCTGAGAAAGGAATTTTCCGAGGGGTTCCATAGGCCGTCCATGCCCCTTCCCACCGCTTCACAAGGATTGTTTTTTCCCATAGTTTGAGAATAGAATCGGCCTTCTCTCTGCTTCCCCCTTCACCGTTGATGCCGCGAACGCTTGAAGAGGTGGTGCGGGTTGGGCGTAACGATACCATGACGTCAGCCACGCCCGTAGCCGCACGCCATCTTCCTCCGCGCCCTTCCTTGGGTTTCCTGATATGCCTCCCCTTGCTGCTTTCACTGGCCAGTCCAGTGGCGGGAAGCATCTACGTTCAGGAGCCCGCTGCTGGCGATGCTCCAGAAGATGTTTGGTCCGAGGACTACATCAACATGATTTTCCCCTGGGCTCCCGAAAACGAGCGTATTTTGCAATTCAAGGAATACCACACCTACGAGACCATGAAGACCCGAATGCTCCGCTTGGCAGAGGAAAACCCAGACATTTTTGAGTTTCACGAAGGCATGAACGGCGGCATCAACGCTCGTGGAGAAACCGTCTCAGCTAACGCTTACGAGGGTTGGTATTACGGCCATTCGTCTCCGTGGATGAAAATCACTGGCGATGTTCAAGGAGGCGATTACAATGAATTCGTGGGCGATAACGGCAACTACCCTGAACGACACGATGTCATGATCGTCGGCAACCACCACGCCCGTGAATGGATGTCTTACACGGTCGCCATCATGCAGATGGAAGTGATCGCCTTCTCTTACAACAACATCGGCTACGACAACGATGGCGACGGGTATGTGGACGAAGACCCATGGGGCGACGCCAACAACGACGGCATCCTCGATGACGATGGCGACTGCCTTGCGCTCGATGCAGCGTACCAAGATTCCAACGGCGATGGCGACCTTTGCGGTCCTGGCGACCTTGGCGTGGACGAGGACTACTCGGAGCAATTCATCACGGACCTCGTGAACTCCCGTGAAATTTACCTCATCCCAATGCTGAACGTGGACGGCAACATCTACGACCGTGAAGTGTTCTGTCCCGCTCCTGCTTGGGAATCCTGCCCTTCAGGTGGATGGAGAAAGAACCTCCGAGACAACACCCTCACGGGCATTACACCGCTTCCCGACCTCCAAGAAGAAGTCGACGAAGATTGCGATGGCGTTGACCTGAACCGAAACTACCAGTTCGAATGGGGCGCTCCACTTGGAGCAACTGGCCCCTTGATTCCGGGGACATGTTCGCCGGCGGAGGGTGAATTGGACGGCTCAAACAACGACGTTTACAACGGCCCCGTTGACGACCGTGATAACGACAACGACGGGCAGGTCAACGAAGATCACGTCGATGGTAAAGACGACGACGCTGACGGCGTCACCGACGAAGATTGGTGGGGCGGGAACTCCGAACCTGAAACCAAGTTCATCCAAGATTTGACTGAAATGAACGACGATGTCGGCGACGGATCCAGCGAGTTCAAAGCGACCTTGACCCATCACTCCTACTCCGAACTCATCCTCTATCCGTGGGGGCACTGCACTGGTTGCGAGAGCCCCGACCATGCTCAACTCCGCTACCACGGGCAAAAAATGGCTGACATGACCGATTACGCGAACCTCCAGTCCTCCGATCTCTACCCGACCTCAGGGGACTTCTGCGATTGGCACTATGGCGTCCATGGCTCCTATTGCTACACGAGCGAAATCGGAACCGCCTTCCACCAGCATGAGGACGACATTGACCACATCGCTGTCCGCAACCTCGGGACCGGCTTTTACATCGCTGAAATCGCTGACAATCCTCGTGAGCGAGCTGACTTGGAAATCGCCAACATCTCTCAACAGAACTACCTCAAGGAACCCTCCCAAATCAGCATTCCCGATGAAGGGGACATCCCAGTCGACCTCTGTGTTTCAAGCCTGTTCCCATACAGCGTCAAGGACACAAAGGTGAAGTGGCGTCAAGTCAAACCAAGCCGTCTTCAAAGCGACTTTGGTCCGCGTGAATGGTCCACAACGCCTTGGGAAACCGTGGGCGTTGAGATGAAGGAAGGCGGGTGCCCGCTTGCTGCGGGCAACGGTACGTTGCTACGAGCCATGCTTCCAATCTCCGAGACAGCCACCGGAGAAATCCACTACAAGGCTGTTGTTTCTACACTTGGCGGTGCTGACCTTTACCTGTATCCAAGCAATGGATCCTACAACACACTCGACATCACCTACAGAGCCGCTTTCGGAAGCGTCCTTGGAGCGCTCTTCACCTTCTCTCTCGTGGCGACATTTGTGTGGGGTGGCCTCGCAGTCGCCTTGCGAATCATGTTGGACAGTGGCGAAGATGAAGAAAAGACAGACAAGGTCGATGAGAACGATCTTCGCAACACGACGATCGAGGTCGGAGACCTCAAGGAGAACTGAGGTGGTCCGATGGGAGAAAGTGACCAGTTCAACGGCCGTCTCGGCCTGATTTTTGCATCCATTGGCGCTGCTATTGGCACAGGCAATATTTGGCGATTCCCGCGGATGGTTGGTGCTAATGGTGGAGGAACGTTCCTCATTCCATGGCTCTTTTTCCTGTTCGTGTGGTCCATTCCGCTCGTCATCGCCGAATACGCCATGGGGAAACGCAGCCGAACCGGAACCATTGGGACATTTCGAATCTTTGCTGGCCGTAAGTTCGCTTGGATGGGGCTGTGGACCGCTTGGATTTCAACAGCGATCGGTTTCTACTACGCCGTTGTTTCCGGATGGACGCTCAAGTACTTCCAACTCGGCATCACCGGCGCACTCAATGGCGAAGGCGTGGACACCACACAGGTTTGGAATGAATTTTTGCGATCACCAGGGCAGGTCATTTTCTTCCAGTTCGTCGTCATTCTGTTGGTCCTAGGAACCATCTGGAAGGGAGCCAAAGCCATTGAGAAAGTCAATTTCTATCTGATGATTTCCCTCTTTGCCCTGCTCTTCCTGACCTTGTTCCTTTCGTTGTGGATGGACTTGCAGGATGGAACCATGGACGGTGCACTGTTCATGTTCACCGTGGATTTCGACATGTTGTTTGAACCGTCGGTATGGATCAACGGCCTTTCGCAATCAGCGTGGTCGTGTTCGGCTGGCATGGGCATGTGCATCACCTATGCCGTTTACATGAGAAAGGACGAGGACACTGTTCTCAATGCGTTCACGATGGGCTTGGCCAACAACAGCATTTCCATCATTGCTGGTCTGGCAGTCCTCTCGGCCATCTTTGCCGTGAACCCCGATCCCTTGGCCACCGTCACCGGTGGCTCATCGGCCATCACCTTCCTTGCGCTTCCCGAAGTCTTTGCACAAGCACCGGGCGGAAACATTGGGCCGTTGATCATGACGGCGATGTTCTTCCTTGCCCTTTCCTTCGCTGCGTTGACCTCAATGATTTCAACAGTGGAACTCTGTGTCCGCAACTTTGTCGACCACGGCTACGACCGAGAGCGTTCCGTTCTCATCACCGGTATTGCCATCTTCATCTTTGGATTGCCTTCCGCCATCATGTGGATTCGACTCGACAGCAATGGCGTTGCCTTCCCCGAATTCCTTGAAGTCCAAGACCACATTTGGGGCTATGGACTCATGTTCTCCGGATTGTTCATTGCGTTCTCCATCTGGAAGTACGGCTACATCAAGTGGCGAGCTGCCGTTGATGAGGGCACTGCAGCACCAGGCCTCGGAGGCTACCTCGGAATTGGTGTCTCGGCCTTCCGTGATGACTTCATCAACACTGGAGACAACGATTTGGAAGTTGGGCGCTGGTGGGACGTGCTGATTTACATCGCCTTCCCCGTGCTGTTCTTCATCCTCATGTTCTCGTATTTCTCCGACATGATCGCCAACACTCCGAACGTATGGGACCCTTCCAATCCAAAGGGCCTGAGCATTATTCTGCTGTTCTGGGGTGTTGTCGCAGTCTTGTTCATGGCCCTCAACAAGCAACTCATCGCTCGTCCGTTGTTCCGCAACGTTCCCGAAGGAGCCGACGCAGACATCTCGGCACTCCCTGGTGGTTCAGATGATCTCATTGGCCAAGTTGGCGACGTGATTGCTGGCTTCGAACATCTGAGCGTTCCTGTGGATGCAGAACTTACAGATTGAAGGTGCAGTTATGGCCGAGTTGTGGGATACCCTCACGACAGGCCTCATCCTTTCTCTGTTGTTCATCACCATCAGCTACTTTTTCTGGAAGCGCTATGACAAACCGACGCCTCTCATGATTGAGCGTCAAGAGGAAAAAGATCGGCTCAAAGAAGAGCGGAGAACATGGCGAGAGGTCGAGGCTCGCATGCGAGCAGAACAGGACGAAGCCGAACGCAAAGCCACCTATGACCGACGGAAGGCCGAGGAGCGCTCACGGGCCGAAGCCCCAGCCTCGGAGCAAGTCTCTGATGCATGGAAATCCCTCGGGGTCGTTGATCCTGAGCCCTCGACGACGTTCGAGGCCAAAGGGCGTGATGCCAACGCCGAACTGCAAGCAAGCGACCAGTCGGGTTTGGCCGAAGCCGTTTCGGTGAACGACGACGATGTTCTCGACGTTGACGACCTCGTGCAGGTCCGTCAAGACAAAGGGGTTCAACCAGGTGCTGAAGCCCCAGATTGGGAACTGATTGACAAACTCAACGAGATCGCTGAAAAGGAGGAAATTGAAGTCCCCGATGTTCCAGAGGCTCCGGATTTGGACGCTGTTGCTCAAACCCTTCCTGAAGATGGGTGGAATTTGGGTGCGGGTGAGGACCTCTGGCCGAGTTCATCCAGTGAAGAAGAATAGCCTTGAAACACGGCTTCCATTCTCCACGCCAAGCGAAGGGGTCATGAAGCCATGGCGGCAGGCAGGAATTGATGGTGCAACGACCCAGAGGCACGCGAGACTTCACGCCTCAAGCGATGAAGCGCCGTTTGGCCCTCGAACATTTGCTGGAAGACGTGGCCAAACGGCATGCCTTTTCACGCGTTCAGACGCCGGTGTTTGAATCCCTTGAACTGTTCACGGCCAAGTCAGGACCGGGTGTCATCAAGCAGTTGTACGCCTTCCAAGACAAGGGTGAGCGTGAATTGACGCTGCGCCCTGAACTGACCGCTCCTGTCATGCGCATGGTCGCTGAAGAGATGCGCAACGACACCAAACCCCTTCGTCTGTCTTACTATGGTCAGTGTTATCGCTATGAGGAATTCAAAACCGGGCGGTATCGTGAATTCTTCCAGTACGGTGTCGAACTCATTGGGGCGCGTGGTCCCTTGGCTGAGGCTGAAGTTCTCGCTCTTGCCGTGAACATGCTCCACGCTACGGGGTTGAAAGGCTGGGAAGTTCGCATCGGCCACGTGGGCGTTCTGAAAGACGCTCTCGCTGGCCTAGGGCTTTCCTCAGAGGTGGACGCCAAGACCGGCGAACCGCCCGTCGCCAGCGCCATGCGGTTGCTCGACAAGGGCGACGATGCAGGGTTGTCGGACTTGTTCAGTGCGCACGGGCTTGATCCAAACAACGCTGAGCCGCTGCGTGCTCTCGCCTCCCTTGAGGGAGGAATGGAGACGCTTGAACCCGCTCGAACGTTGCTTTCCAGCATGGACGGTGTTTCGCTTGAGGCGCTTGATGAACTTGAGGCGACGCTCAAAGCGCTTGCAGCCTTGGCTCCCGCTCCCCCCTCACTGGCGGTTGACCTGACGGTCGCACGCGGGTTGGACTACTACACCGGTATGGTGTTTGAAGTGAAGGTTGAGGAACTCGGTGGCGAAGGTCAGATTTTGGGCGGAGGCTCCTACAAGTTGCTCCATCTCTTTGGCCTGCCCGATTTGGACCCGTGTTGCGGATTCGGACTGGGTTTTGACCGCGTGTTGCTTGCGCTTGAAATGCAAGCCAAAGCCGCTGGCCGAAACGAAGTCGTCCCCGGTGAAATCGATGCACGCCCTTACATCGCCATCGCTCCAAACAAGGCCGAACCGACGGCGTTATTGCCGCTGGTCGCCGCCCTTCGTGAGGCTGGGATACGGGTCGAACTTCTGCTCTCCAAGAAGAACTACGGCCGCATCATCAAGTGGACGGAAGGGATTGGAGCCAGCCACTTGCTCATCGTCAAACCAGAGGATCTCGAGGCTGGCACTGGCCGTATCATCAATTTCACAACTGGAGATCGCCAAGAGGTTGAACTCAACCCCAAGGCCGTCTTGAAGGCCCTTTGAATCAGGTTCACTCGTCGTCGTTTTCGACACGTCGTTGGTTGACAAACATCGCCATACCGAGCGCTGCTGATGCTGCGACAAGGGTGAATCCAGGGGTGTCTTCTTCCACCATTCCGTCTTCGCCGGCTTGGAATTCTTCAGACCATGACTCCTCGTCTATGGGCATCTCGAAGCGGCTCTCCTCGCCGAGTTTGATGGCGAACCATGCAGGATTACCCTGAACAGTTCCCGGGAAAGGTCCGTTTTGCTGATCGCCTTTGACCTTCATGGTGACCTCGATGATGGGGTTGTCATCTCGCCCGTCCCACTCAATGTGGTCTTCAGAAACCGAGAAGGCAAACGGCACGTTCTGTTCACCCTGTTGGATGCCAGTGAACTGGTTGGTGTAGACTTCAGCGCCGCCTCGGAAAATGGTGATGTTGAGGTTCTCGCAGTCGTTGTTGCAGGGTCCGTTGTTGTCGCCGTTGGTCCAGTCGCCGCCCACGTCAATCTTGAAGTTGCCACGGTATTCTCCACCGTTGGTCATCAAGAGGCGTCGGTCGAGGTCGGGCTTCATGCGGAAGCGGAGGTTGATGTCAATGATGCCGTTGTCCTTGTCTTCACGGAGTTCCCCTTCCTCTGTGGATTCGGTGTCGTTGGTGGAAAAGTGGGACCAGGCATCGGCAAAACCATCGTGGTAGAGGTACATCGTGGTGTTGTTCGCGTTGGGTTGTCGGGGGTCTTCTTGCTGTTCTTGCTGAGCGGTTACGTCGCCACCTTGGACGGGAGCGAGCAGCATCACGGTCAACAACAGAGCAACAACAGTCTTGCCACGCATGGTGAATCCACGCGGAGACTTCCATTTGAAGGCTTCTTCAAAGCGAGTAATAACGACCTGCGCTTACTCAAAGCGATGGAAATCGAGATTGTTGGGGCGGTCGGCCTGTTGTTGACGGGTCAGTCGCAGGGCTTCACCCAAGGCGTCGGGCTTCATTCGAGCGGTGTTCAGGGTGGTTCCGCCCACTCCGGTGATGATGGCCATGACCTTGATCGTGTCTCCAAAACCTGCGTCTTGACGAGCACCCCAAATGACGTTTGCATTCTCACTGACCCGTGCGGTCAGAAGGTCAACGACTTGGTTGGCCGCTTCGAGGGTCATGTAAGGGCCGCCCGTGACGTGGATGAGCACGCCGGTTGCTCCGGAGATGTCGACGTCCAGCAGCGGATGGTTCAGCGCCTCATGAACGACTTCTTCGGGACCACGGTCGGATTCGCCATAGAGCATCATCGTCACGCCGCCATTGGCCATGATGGTGCGAATGTCAGCGAAGTCGAGGTTGATGAGCGAGGGCAAGGTGATGGTCTCGACGATGCCCTTGACAATTTCCGCAACGAGCTGGTCCATGATGGAGAACGCTTCGTCAAGGGGGAGGTTGGGCACAAAGTGCAACAGACGGTTGTTGTCGAGCACCAGGACAGCGTCAGCGCATCGTCGCAGCGACTCCAACCCTTCGAGGGCTCGGCTCATGCGCTGACGACGCTCCACGTGGAAGGGCGTGGTGACGATGCCGACGACCAGAGCGCCCGCAGCCTTGGCTTCCTCAGCGACAATAGGACAGATTCCTGTTCCAGAACCGCCGCCCAATCCTGAAGCGATGAACACCAAGTCGGCCCCGGTGACAATGCGCTTGATCATCTCTCGACCGGCTTCTGCACAACGGCGTCCAGTGGACGGATCGCCGCCTGCACCCAAACCACGGGTGATGTGGCGTCCGACCAGAAGTTTCTGGAGGGCGCGAGTGTGGTCGAGGTGCTGCTTGTCGGTGTTGATGGCGACCGTGACGGCGCCTTCCACGCCTAGATGCGTGATGCGGTTGAGTGTGTTGTTGCCAGAACCGCCACATCCGACGATGAGAATGCGTGGGTCAGGAACGCCTAGGGAACTCACCTCTTCATCCATGAGGGTCGTGACGCCGCGGTTGACGGCTTCGTCTCTGAGCCCTTGAATCATGTCCGCAAGTGCCGCATCCCTGTTCGGTCCACCCATGGTGTTACCCGAAGTGCCTGTAGGTCCCATCCCTTTCACTCCTGTATCAGCGAGCCTCGTCTTACCCTTCTTAATCGCGACCCTCGCGGCGGGGTCAAAGATGCCGATTTTGAGACCAAGATTCCTCCTCCGTTTCCTATGATTTTAGCAAACTCCTCAACCCTTGAAAACCCCATGGTCTCCAGCATCACTTGCACCCCGAAATTTGGCTGTGTTCATTGATGAGGGTTAAGTAGTGGAGGCAGGTGCGACAGAATACCTCGCTTAGCTCAGTTGGTAGAGCACCTGACTGTAGTTGTCTAAAAAACAAACGTCTCAGCAGACATCAGGGTGTCCCCAGTTCAAGTCTGGGAGCGGGGACTCTTCCTGCAGCCTTACGGTACGTCCCCGCTGAATCGAGAGGTGGATCGTTTCCATTTGCTTCCTCTCTCATGGGAGCGGGGACCAACGACTTCACATCAGTTTCAACATTGGTCAAAGTTCAATCGAGAGGTCGGATTGAGGTTCTTGCGGAATTTTCTTGTTTAGAACAAGTTCATGTAGACTGGTGAATTAGGCCTTCTATGGAATCTGGGACCTCAAGAATGCTCTGCCCTTCTTGCGACGCAGTGTTTGACACCAGTAACTCTGACGACGGTTCTCGCTGCCCATCGTGTGATCATTCATCATGCTCGTTTGCAATTCACATCAACGAAGGAACGAGAAAGATGTGGATGGATATTGAAAACGGTCCTCGTTGGAAGCGAAACAAGAAGATTCATCGCTCACTTTTTCACGAGCTTCGTAAAGATTCAGAACTCACCGAAGACATCAATCGAATGGTCGACGGCATGTTTCGCATGTTTCGAGAAATCGACCTCGATGAACTGTTCCCGAAGTACCGTGAGGATTATGCTCGAACCACGGGTAAAAAGAGCCTACTGCATGCTAGGAAAGAACGCCCAACTTTTTCAACTCGCCGCCAACGGAAATCCAAAAAGAGGACCACCAAAACATCAAAATTCAGCAAAAAAGATAAGTTACGCAAAAAAAACAAGACCTCCACAAAACGTGGTGCTGTCCGTGGTGCACTTTACGAGGGGGCCTTCCAAAAGATCCTCGATCGCACTCCAAACTCGTCAAGGTGTCTTGAGACAATTGAATCTCCACGAGGGGAACGCTGCCGACCAGATGGGTGGTATGATCTTCACGGGTTGCTCAACATTCCGATTGAATTCAAAACCATTGGATCAGGGATGTTTCAAGTCAATAACATGAGGAAAATGCTTGAACAATCACGTGAACAGGGTCTCATTGCGCACTATGCAAACCTCCAGAAGACCGTCGAGGACAACGACGGAGTTTCACTCTTGATTGTCTGTTGCCCTCGCGATCGTACTTATGCAAATTTCCTCATTGACAGTCGAATTGAGGGGAAACTTTCCCATCTTCGGGGTGTCAAATCAAAGAAACGCCGAAGAAGAGAAGAGAACAGAAAGAAACAGCGACCTGTTGATTGAATGATGTTGGCTTATTGTCTGATTCAGTATTGTGCGATGTTGGGGCCCTAGGCTGCGACGGCAGGTGCGCCTTCTGCGGTTTCAGCGTCGCCCCGTACCAGAGCAGCACACATCGCCAATCCAACGGGCATCAGCATGACGCCAAAGAACACTGAGGTGGCTGCAATCCATCGAGGACTGTTGTGTTGGAGGCATCGCTGCCAAATCCAACGGGTGACGAAAATGTCCCCTGCGACCATGTGAGCCCAAGCCGCAGAGGCGCCGGGCCTGCTGCCCATGATGGTCGCTAACCCGTCCAGAACTCCACTCGGGTTTGAGGCGTCCTTGGCCAGGTCGATCATGCCTTGGGGATTGGCAAAAGTGACGAGCCACCAGACCACGAGGGGTCCGAGGAAAAACCAGGGGCCATTGAGGATTTTTTTGGTCATTTCATGATCGGGAAACACCAGCATGGCAAACCAGAAGGGGCCGACCCACATCGTTGAGAAAAAAAACGAGTAATCGTACAGGTCCATGAATTCAACTTGAGAGTGTCGGTTTTAGTAGGTTGTATCCGCAGAACCCTTCAAAAATCTCTTTTTGCGGAGTTTGCACAAACTTGACTTGTAAGATACGAGAGCATCGCTCGTGCGCCAATGGATGCTCCCCATCGCTGCTGTGGTGTTTGGGGGGATGTATGTCAACGTCGGCGTCCAACACTTCACGGACACCGCGTGGTTCGAACCCATTGTGCCAGCCATTCTTGGCGACCCAACCATTTGGGTCCTCATCACAGGCGTCATTGAAATCGCCATTGGTGTTGGCTTGATCCTTCCATGGACGCGTCGATACGCTGGTTTAGGCAGCTTTGTGTTCCTCATTGGCATTTACTGGGCGAACTTCAACATGTGGATCAACAACATTCCGCTTGACGGAAAGACCTACGCCCACCACTGGCATGTGCTTCGCTTGGTGGCCCAACTCGGCATGATGGTGCTGTCTTACGCCATTTGGAAAAACTCCTTTTCAACCCGTGTTGACGATGTGTGAAACCCTCAAGTAGGGTTGCCAGAATCAATTCTTCATGGGCTGGCTGACCAACTACCGGTGGCTCAAATCGTTGGAAAGCCAACGACTTCCCGATGTTGATTATGGAAAGCGAGCAGCCACGAAAGCCGAACGCAAGGTGGCCAAGGCGCTTCGTCAATTGCCAGGAGTCCTCGACGTTCATCATGCCCTTCGACTCACCCAAATAGAGGGAGGTCGAAGCCGGCGTGAAGTGGATTTGATCGCCCTGCTCGAGGACCGGATCGTGTTGATTGAAATCAAACTGTTCAAGGGAGCCATTTCGATGGACGATCACGGAATCCTGCACCAAGA
>Ga0315330_10001031_pt1 | contig 18471 bp, 17 predicted proteins | sample M140m34915metaG_FD_203453 | JGI IMG/M metagenome (GOLD analysis project Ga0315330, IMG submission 203453) | Ammonia-oxidizing marine archaeal communities from Monterey Bay, California, United States - M1 40m 34915 | ecosystem: Environmental > Aquatic > Marine > Intertidal zone | place: USA...
GCGACATGCACGGCGGAAATGGCATATCTGACGAATACGATGTCATACGACATCTTGTCAATCTGGAAACAGTAAATACCTATGAAGGTACGCATGACATTCACGCGCTAATACTCGGCCGAGCACAAACAGGATTGCAGGCCTTCACAGGAGCATAGGAAATCTGCACCGTTACATCGTTTTCGACATTTCTCTAAAGGAAAACAGCTCTGCGGAGATTAAAAAGTCTACAGCTAACCAAAGTACAAGTGATATGCACGACGTTGCTATAAACTTGAGCCATAGGTGGGTTTTCTTAGGAGCGCCCGTATCATGACCTGCTACGGCACTCTCATTTCGTTGAATTCCGATTGGAAGTGCCATAAAAAAGACCCACCACCATAGAAGTATGTAAACTACGATGCCTGCTGCTATATCCATCTACTGTTATCCAAAATTAAACTAGACTTGCTCAAGCTCTATAAGGGTACCCAAAAATTCCTTTGGACTTAGGAAAATTACTGGTTTGCCATGGGCGCCTATTTTAGGTTTTCCATCACCCAAAATTTTTGCACCTTTTCGCGTCAGCGACTCAACGGCCTTGTATATGTTTTGAACCTCATAACAAATATGATGCATCCCCCCCATCGGGTTTCTCTCGAGAAAAGCAAAAATGGGTGACGAATCATTCAATGGGTGTAAAAGTTCAACTTTAGAGTTAGGTAGTTCTACAAAAACTAGTCTAACCCCGTGGTCTGGTAATTCGTGAATGATACTAACATCAGCACCTAATGAATCCTTATATATATTTGAAGCAGCAGCCAAATCAGGCACAACGATAGCTATATGATTTAATCGGCCTATCATTCTATATCCTATCTCATATACGAACTAAGTGAACTAGTATAACTGGTCTCTTTTCATATCTCTTCCTGAATACCCGTCTTAATATCTTTTCAACCATCTCTGTTATAAATTGATCTGACCGTCTCTTGGATGAAGGAGTATCATTTATCGCGTATTCTAACTCGTTTGTTATATCTCGGAGATCACAATCTTCTTCTTCAAAAATTCCCACGGAACTCAAAACAGGGCTTTGATGGCATAACGCCTGGTCATTTAAAATAACTGTGACTGTCACTGTTCCGTTAAGTAAAAGTTTTTTTCTTTCTTTAATTACCTTTCCATCTAACACAACCAGCCTTTTTCCATCCACCGCAAAAACCGAGGATGGCACCGAGCCAACTTCCTCGGCTGCTCCGGGAGCTAACTTTATTACACTACCATTCCTCGGGACAATCACTTCAGGAACTTGGCATAATCGGGCCAACTCGGCATGCTTTACCAAGTGGCGAGATTCTCCGTGAACAGGAATAGCTATCTTAGGCTTTATGATCTGATATAATGCAGTCATCTCTTCTCTTGAGGGATGGCCTGACACGTGAACGTGGGCATCATTTTCTGTAACTATTTCAACGCCTTGGGAAATAAACTTGTCCTGGATACGACGGATGGCTAACTCATTGCCTGGTATTTCACGGGAGGAGAAAATTACTGTATCTCCCATATTTAAGCTGACGTGAGGATGAGCCCGTGCAGCTATCCTACTCAACGCTGCTCTCGGTTCTCCTTGGCTACCAGTGCAAATCATAACTATTTTATCGTTCGGCAAATAACCAATATCTTTTTCGGATAAAAATTCTGGCACATCTAATAAATAACCATGCTCTTTAGCAACCTCATACATTTTCCAAAGCGACCGCCCTACTAAAGCTGTATGACGATCATTAGCCTCAGCGGTGAGAGCTATAGTCCTCAACCGAGCGACATTTGATGCAAAACATGCTACTGCTATTCTGCCCGGCTGTTTTGCGAATAGTTCATTCAATGGTTCAATTAGCTCAGCTTCCGATCCTGTTTTATTAAGCAAATCAACATTTGTCGAATCGGCAACCATTGCCGTGATACCTTTTAAAGCGAATTCCTCTAATTTTGAGTAATCGGTTCCTCCGCCAATTTGTGGGTTGTCATCAAATTTCCAATCGCCCGTATGGAAAATTGAATAATCACCACATTTTATAAGGACACCGTTTGGATCAGGGATAGAGTGAGTGAGCGAGACAAATTCTACACTGAAAGGACCAAGTTTTATTTCTTTAGAAGGCGGAACCTCAATAACCACAATCTTGTCTAATAAATTTGCATCCGATAACTTCCGCCGAATTAGCGACATTGTAAAAGGTGTCGCATAGATTGGACAATTTAGTCGTTCGCATAGATAAGGAATAGCCCCAATATGATCCTCATGGCCATGGGTTATAAAAATACCTAATAAATTTTTTTTATGCTTTTCAATATAATTTGGGTTAGGCACAAGAACCTCTATCCCAGGCGTCGTGTCATCCCCGAAGGTAATACCAAGATCCACCATTAACCATTTGCCAGCGAAATGATACAAATTTAAGTTCATTCCTATTTCACTAGAACCACCCAGGGGCAAAAATATTAATTCATCTGGTTTTGGTGTGTATTCAGTGTCATTCATAAACTGTTCCGTTTATGGATTAAAACGAGTCCATGGAGTGTTATATCCTGATCTACGTGCTCGATTGCATTAGTACTCCCAGCGAAGACCGGAGCAAGGCCACCTGTAGCAATGGTTTGCATAGGGACCTTATACTCTGCTTTTACTCTCTCTATTATACCCTCTATCAACCCTATATAACCCCAAAAAATTCCTGATCTCATTGCAGTTTTTGTCGACTTTCCTATTATTGAATACGTGTCTTTCGATGTCTTGGATTTCGGCTGTGGTTCGATAGTAATCCTTGGCAAACGAGAGGCAGCATTATATAGCGCCTCCAGGGATAAATTAATGCCCGGCACAATTAATCCCCCCGCGTAACTGCCATCCGACTCAGTAATATCAAACGTTGTTGCCGTTCCAAAATCGATTATTATTAAAGGTCCTTTGTATAAATCGTTCGCGCCTATAGCGTTCACTATCCTATCTGCCCCTAACTCACTGGGTTCATCAATGTGTATGTCGATGCCGAGGTTTAAATCTTTGTCTCCAACAACCATTGGTTGAAGGCAAAAATATTGTTCACAAAGATGTTGCAAATTAAACTCGGTTTCTGGAACTACGTTGGCAATAATAATTGAATTTATGTCTCTTAGGTCCAAAGACTTTAACGCCAGCAATTGTGTTAACCAAACAGCATATTCGTCAGCCGTCCTGTTCGCATTGGTAGACGTACGCCACTTACCGATACAGTTATCACCATCAAACACAGCAAATCCTGTATTTGTATTACCACAATCAATGACTAATAGCATATTTTCTGTCCACTAAAGGAAAGTTAAAGTTCCCGAGGATATAATCTCTTCTGTACCGTCGTTCTTTTTCAAAATCATTCTTCCATCTCCCGAAATCCCGTGATAAATGCCCTCTCGTAGTTGAGGTACTTTATCTGTAAGCGTTACCCGTTTTCCGACCCCATAGGCACGCTCCAGCCATCGCTTTCGTATTTTTTCAAAACCTGAAGTCTCCCAAATATCATACCAAACTATCATAGCGTCTATCAGAATAGGTAGGACGGTCTCCACAGGTTTTTTTTCCAATGATAACTCATCTATCCAGGTCGCACCATAACGCGCATCGACTGGACCGCAAGTTATATTGACCCCAACACCTGCAATCAAAAAACTTTCTTTTTTTGCACTTAACGCGGATTCGAGAAGGATTCCAGCTATCTTTTTTTGATTAACCAGAACATCATTAGGCCATTTCAAAGCAACCGAGGAATTATGTGTTAAAGCTTCAACTGTATCCGCAACTGCTAACGAGATTACAAACGAAAGTTCAGACCATTTTTCAAATTTTACTTTTGGCTTTAGTACGACAGACAAAAATAAATTACCTCTTGGTGAGAACCATTCGTTTTTATGTCGCCCACGGCCAGCAGTTTGTTCCAAAGCATTAACAACCGTCCATTCTTTAGCCCCCTGGTATCCTAAATCCGTTGCAACCCGGTTAGTGCTGTCCACACTATCATATCGGATTAAATCAACCCGGCTTGCAATGGAAAGATCAGATGACATCGAATTATAATTCTTTGGTTATTGACAGTTTTAAATTAAAGCACTCTATTTTTAGTGGTATGAAACAGCAGCTCGTGCAACTGAAATAAGTGGGTCTGGCACAAACGAGAACAAAATCAGAAGAGCTATTGTTGCGAATATAACGAACTGTGCCCCGTTAGAAATGCCCGGATCAAGAGGCTCTGACAACTCGTCTAAATACATAATTTTGAGTATGCGCAGGTAGCTGACGGCGGCAAGGCAACTTGTTGCGATTCCGATGAAAAGCAGTAAATAGAGCTTCTGGTCCACAACGGATATTAAAATGAACCATTTTGCTAAAAAACCTGCAAATGGGGGTATCCCTGCCATTGAGAATATAGCAACGAGCAGAGAAAAAGCTAGAAGCGGATGACTTGTAGATAACCCTGACAAGTGCCTTACACTATCCACTGCTTGCTTCTTTTGTCTCATTGAAAGAATAACTGCAAATACTCCAAAGTTCATTGTTAAATAGATACAGAAATAAATTAAAACACTGCTAAACCCGTCCTCAGAACCGGCGGCCAACCCCATCAATGCGAAACCTGTTTGAGCTGTTGCTCCATAAACAAATAATCGTCTTAAGTTATCTTCAAAAAGCATCATTAAAGATGGTACAAACATAGAAATGCCGGCAAGAGCTATTATGATATATTGCCAGTGATCAAATAAGAACCACAAGTGGCCCGCCAAGAATTGAATCAATAAACTCAAGACGGCAATTTTTGGTCCAACCAAAAGAAAAATGATTACTGGAACAGGAGCTTGTTTATCACAACCTTCCACTCGGGTTTGGAGAGGAATTATAGAAATCTTAGAAGCAAGGCCAAGAATAACAAAAATCAGCCCCATAAAGAAACCAATGGGAAGGTCCCCTTGCAGTCCGTCTATTGATTCTGATATCTTTATGAATTCGGTTGCTCCTGAAAATCCGTAAATCAATGAACAACCGTACAAAAATACAATTGATGAAAGTAGCCCAATTAGAAAGTATTTAAAACCCGACTTAATAGATTTGAAAGAGTCGGTGCGGACCGATACTAAAACGTAGCACGCCAAGCTTTGTAACTCTATACCCAGATAAAGTGTGATCAAGTCGCCGGCCGATACAATTATCATCATGCCGAGCGTTGCAAACACTATTAGAATGGGAAATTCAAACCGGCTTATCTCTTCCCTCTTCAAATAGTCATTGGACAAGACAATAGTTAAAGCAGAGCAAACCAAAATTAATATTTTTACGAAATCAGTATGAGGACTTGTTATAAATAACCCAGAAAATGCTATTTTCATTTGGTCACTACTATTTGATAAAATGAGTATAGCCGCCACCAAAAAGGCTCCAACGGCCGCCCAAGCTGCAAAAGTAGTGGTTCCCTTTCTGCGAGAGACCGCCACTAACAAAATAAAAACACTTGCTAAACTCAAAAGAATTTCCGCTGACGCAGATACAAATGCAGGCGTTACCATCGTACTCATTGGTGCATACCTTAGGTCATCAGTTTAATTAATGGGTAACATTTTTAAATCATTGGTAATACTGCTAACAGAAGTCAATATCACATCTAAAAAAGGCATAGGATAGATCCCCATCCAAAGGATCAAGCCGATTAAAGGTGACAATACCCCTAAATCCCGCAGGGACAAATCTCTCATGTTAATTTTATTGTGGCTCAGAACTTTGCCAAGCAAAACACGCTTGTATACACATACCACACACGTAAGTAATAACACCAAAAGCGTAAAAACAGTTATCAAGGTAAAGAAACTATCTTCAATCACTCCAAGAATAATTGAAAGGTTCCCTATAAAACTCCCGGTTCCGGGACTCCCTATAACGGCCAATAGAATAAACACATGTATTATCAAAAAAATTGGTATACCGCCATTCATCAAGTGACGGGGCTCCGGCTTGAGGCGCTCACTAAAAATCTTCATACAAATTATAATACCAGCCCCTACAAAACTATGGCTCAACATCGCAAAAATCCCACCTCTTATCCCGTGTTCAGTCAAACTAAATACTCCAATTATTATCAATCCCATTTGAAGAATTAGTGCAAACAAGACAAAACTTTTAAAGCTCTTATAAATCATCAGAATAATTAAGGCATACACAGCTATGACTATTGTGAAAACCAACATGTAGGGTGCGAAAATATTGGTCGCCGCTGGGAAAAGGGGGATTGAAAAACGCAAAAATCCATATACACCTATCTTAGATGAAATACAGGTGAGCATAATAAGTGTTCCTATTTCACCATTTCCTTGCTGGGCCAAAATCCTTTTATGAAAAGGAAACAAAGTTATCATAGTCATAAACGGTATAAAAAAGGCGATAAAAAGCCAAATCTGGCTATTCTTCGAAAAAGTTGCATTGTTGAGGATTATTAAATCAGTAGTACTTTTTGATCCGTAAATAAATAGAACTGCCCCCAAGAGTGGAATGAACATGAGAAAAATATTTGTACTAAAATTAAAAAAAGCATGATACCTGATATTTTTTTTCCACATACCAACCATCAAGTGTAAAGGTATAGATGCGGCGATCACAAAACAGGCAAAGAGAAAAATATCTAAGGCACACAAACTACCTATTATTGTAGTTTCTAAAACTAGCAATACCACCATATGCTCTCGCACACGGCTTTTTATGCTTTTCCAAGTAGCGAAAATACAGATTGGCGTTAAGAGTGCTGTGCAAATTATCAAGCACATTGAAATACCATCTATACCTAATTGATATTTAATACCAATATTCGAAATCCAAGATGCCTGTTCTAACATTTGAAACCCGCTACGACTGCGATCAAAATTTACCCAAATCAAAAGCGATACGATTAACGTTGGAATAGTGGTCCACAATGCTAGATACCGGCAGCTTTTGCCAACAGCTTCGTCTTCACCACGGGTCAACATGATGAAGAAGCATCCAGCCAATGGAAGAAATGTCACTATGGATAATACTGGCCAATCATTTGTCATAGCCTTAGCCCGTTAAAGAGTAACAATAATATAAAATGAATAAAATACTCCCAGATAGCATCGCCGCACCGTAGTAGCTGATAAACTGGTGTTTAGTGCCAGTAAACAACGTTTTTATTTGTTGGAAATTTTTATGCAAACTGCATTGGTACAATAAACCCGTTATGATGGAATAAAGTTCATTATAAGACCGGGGACAAGTGTGAGAGATAATATATGATCTAAGCATCTTATAGCGTTTCTTATAAGGTTTTTCAGCATGAACCCTTGCCAATAAATTTTGGCAATTTTTAAGTAAACTAATCCGTAACTCCGGTTTTAAAACATATAAAAAATAAGCTATCGCTGTCCCACCAAAAAAACTGATTATCAGGGGAATATTAAATGTCGTAAATTTTCCTATGTTTACCGACCCCTTCTCTAACCTCATCGGAGTTGGGATAACGTTGCCCCAAAATGTTGAGGAAATATCTCCAAATACAGTATTAAACCCTATCGTTCCGGCAAACAAAGTAAGAAAGCTTAAGAAGATTAGTTGAGCTTTAAATATCCAAGAGACTTTATTTATTTCTGTGTTTGCCTCCTTTTTGTTTCCATTTGCGTTGCGCCAAATAATTAATAAAATCTTGAAGCCAAGGAAAGCTGTCATGACAATCACTAATAAGCTCGCGTAAAACACAAAAGTACCGATCGAGGTATTTTGGTGCAGTAATGCTTCTAATATTATCATTTCTGAATAATATGCAGATAAAAATGGAAATCCTGTTAAACTCAACAACCCTAGGCTAGCTGAAATATAGAAGATAGGTGGCCAGTTCTTGTACTCTACCAGTTTTCCTTTATTCATATTGAAAAAGATACACGGGTTTAATGCTCCACTTGAAAAAAGTAAAAGTGCCACAATAACGACGACGTTTAAAAAATGAAAAATTCCTCCAATGTACGCAGAGGATCCGCAAGCTACAAAAATGTATCCTAATTGAGAAAAAATTAAACAGATTATCATGCGTCCCAAGTCATGACATAATAAAGCCCTAACAAGGAATAGACCGGATACAACTAGGCCAACAATGGAGAGACTGATTAAAATATTTGGTGTCCGCTCTATCATTGGGGAAAAACGTACAAGAATGAAAACACCCGCCAAGCCCGTACTCACAAGATGGATGAAGGTAACTAACGCAGGATTGATCAAAGATTCCTTTATAAACCATCTTTGAAAACTAAATTGGGCGCATTTTGTCATAGCAGCAAAAATTAACAGACCATTCAAAACAGTTAATGCGTCTAGACTACTCCCTAATAGTTCTAATTCAACATTCTGAGCAATAGAGATGACGTAAAACATCTCATCAAATATTATAGTGTCGTATGATATATAGGCAGCCACTAAAACAACCAGGAGAGCGAGGTTACCTGCTCGATCAACAGCAAACATTTTGATTGCCATTGCCCGTGATATGTCCTTCCTTGACGATATTAAGAGAAGGCAGGAGATGACCCCTATGAGTTCCCATCCCAAATATAATTGTAGGAAATTATTAGCAGATAGAAATAAAAATACTGCGATAGTAAGGAGCGGCAAATAAAACAACAAATTTCTGCTGCAGTATCCTCGAGTTTTTTTCCAAATTAAATGAAGGTGAATAAACACCAATGCTAATGCAAAAATTGATGTCATCAAAAGTGTTAAACTATCAAATCTTAACAAATAGTTTGCAACGAACGAGCCTGTTTTTATCCATGTCATTATCTGGATGCTTTCGAATCCTTGGCTGTAAATCATCTCAATCATTCCACCAAGGCTTACAGAAAACACAGATATCGCCAGTCCACAGCTAACGCCATGAATGACCCGTTGAGTAAAAAATCGTGATCTCAAGAGAAAAATCGATGCTAATAACGGAGCAAAAAAAATGCATGCATACATCGGTTAAATCAGTCGTTAATTAAGTTTTGGTCTTCAAAAATTCGAAGGCCTTTTTTTCGAAACGCTGCTATCACCAGAGCCAAACCAATAACAACGCTGACAGCCGTAATAATTAAGATGTAAAAAGTAAATGCTTGTCCGTCTAAACTCTTATTGAAATAGGAAAAAGCAATGAACGTTATGCATATCGCCGCTATCATTAACTGAACTGAGATAAAGATATTAGGTACACTTCTCGATCTAAATATAAGACCTAGCGTCCCTAATATAAAAATCCCAGATGCCAACAACAAGTAATGTAATAAGGATATTTCGAACATTATCAACTACCGTTAATATCACTATGATTCTGCTCTAAGCTTAAGATATTTTTATCTCTTCGTAGAGTTTCGCTCTTCTTTATCGTCAACACCACAAAACCAATAACAGCAACTAATAAGATTAACATAGTGGCTTGTGAAATATAAAAATAATCTACGTATAATTTCTCTGCCAATGTATGTAATGATGAAAAAGAGAAAGCGTTATTACTCAATAGTTCTGAACCTATCGACGACAATCGAGAAAATAAATAGGCGACAACCCCAACAGATAATTCTATCAGTAATATTAAAGTAACGGTTAGTCCAAGGTTTGAATATTGTGCGACAACTTTACGCATTTGAAATAAGTTCAAATCGAAAATTAATATGCCACATAAAAACAAGCAAGTTGAAATGGTCAAATACAGTATTAGCAACGTTACCGAAATCAATATTGCATCAAGCAAAACAAAAAGCGCCGCCACATTAAACATAACCCCGAACAAGAATATAATAGAACGAATAGAATCACGCGCCGTTATTGAAAGAACAGAAAAGGCGACAATGATAGATGCTAGAAGAAAGAAAGTGAGTGCATTGGTCATTGTACATAGCCCTGAATTAGGAATAACAAACTTAAGATTCACCAATTACAAAATTCAGACGTCGAATTATACGCAACTAACTTTCGCTAATAAATCTCTTTTTCACGAGACATTCTGACATGTGTTATACAAGACCAAATCTTTTTCGTCAAAAAGAGATGGTCTTACCGGTTTAAGTGAGACTAGGTTATATAAATATTAATGGAATAGATGGGCAATCTATTTAAGATCGAAAGAGCACAAACATTACCCACCAAAGTCATCTAACATAATATCTTCACCATCTACTCCAAGATCTAATAACATGTTGATACAAGATTGATTCATCATCGGTGGACCACACATATAAAACTCACAATCCTCAGGAGCTGGATGATCTTTTAGATACTCGTCAAACAGAACATTATGGATAAACCCCGTGTGTCCGGTCCATTCGTCTTCTTCCATCGCATCAGATAACGCTACGTGCCAAGTAAAGTTCTTATTCTCTGCTTGTAATCTGTCAAAGTCATCAACATAAAACATTTCGCGCTTTGAACGGGCACCGTACCAAAAAGTGATTTTTCTATCAGTTTTGATCCGATCTAGCTGATCAAGAAGATGGCTCCGCATGGGTGCCATCCCAGCCCCACCGCCGACAAACACCATTTCTTTCTTAGTTTCTCGGGCAAAAAACTCTCCAAACGGTCCCGAAATTGTAACTTCATCACCGGGCTTCAGATTAAATATGTAGGATGACATCTGCCCAGAGGGAATACCAGTTGATCCTGGCGGCGGTGAAGCTATACGAACATTTAACATAATAATGCCCTTTTCTTCAGGGTAGTTGGCCATCGAATAAGCTCTTTCGACTGGTTCTGTTACCTCTGAATTAAAGTCCCAAATTTTAAATCGGTCCCAATCCTCGTGATATTCTTTAGCTACATCAAAATCTCTGTAAGAGAGTGAATATGCTGGCGCTTCAATTTGAATATACCCGCCTGCCCTGAAATCGACATCTTCTCCCTCAGGGAGTTCTAGAACAAGTTCTTTAATAAAGGTGGCAACATTCTCATTGCTACGAACCCTACAAACCCATTTCTTTACACCAAATACTTCTTCAGGGACTTCAATCTCCATATCTTGCTTAACTGCAACCTGACACGATAGCCGATCACCGCATGCTGCATCTCTTTTTGTAATATGTCCCTCTTCAGTAGGTAAAATGGAACCGCCACCGGAATGTATTTTCACTCTACATTGGGCACATGTTCCACCGCCCCCGCAAGCAGACGGAACAAAAAGTTTCTCTGCAGCCAAGGTTTGGAGCAACTTGCCACCAGCTGGAACACTGACAGTTTTTTCTCCATTAATGGTAATATTTACGTCACCGGTAGAAACTAATTTACTCTTCGCAAACATTATAACCGTCACCAGGGTGATTACTATCATCGTAAAGAAAACGATACCTAGTGTAAAAGTTTCCATATCTAACTTTCTCCTATAATTTTACACCGGAAAAACACATAAAACCCATAGCCATAAGACCAGCTGTGATAAAAGTGATACCGAGACCCTGCAGCCCATCTGGTATGTCACTGTATTTCAATTTCTCTCTGACACCTGCCATTGTCGCAATCGCCAGAGCCCAACCAAACCCGGAGGCCAAACCATACGTCGTCGACTCGGCAAAGTTATAATCACGCTCAACCATAAATAACGATCCACCAAGAATCGCACAATTAACCGTGATAAGTGGGAGAAATATACCTAAGGCGTTGTATAAGGGAGGAAAATATTTATCCAAAGTCATCTCAACAATCTGAACCATTGCAGCTATAACCCCTATATATGAAATTAATCCGAGGAAAGTGAGATCAACATCCGGAAACCCGGCCCAAGATAAAGCCCCCGGTTTCAAAAGGTAAGTCAAAATTAAGTTATTAGCTGGAACCGTGATAACTTGGACGACCATAACCGATATTCCCAAACCAATGGCGGTAGCGATTTTCTTCGAGACAGCTATAAAAGTGCACATTCCAAGAAAAAACGATAAGGCAAGATTTTCGACAAAGATCGCTTTAACAGCTAGAGAAACAAGATCTCCCATCAATGTTCCTCCACCACCTGGATCTTAAACTCTCTTTCCTCAACCTGGGCCGGTTTCCATGTCCGCGCCGCCCAGATTAGCAATCCAATGATGAAAAACGCCGATGGAGGAAGTAAAAGCAACCCGTTGGGCACATACCACCCGCCATTATTTACTGACTCTAAAATTGTTACACCAAACAGAGAACCTGATCCGAAAAGTTCGCGCACAACCCCAACAAGCATCAGCAACAAACCATAACCCAGCCCATTGCCAACACCATCTAGGAGGGAGGCGATTGGTGGGTTTTTCATTGCAAACGCTTCCGCCCTTCCCATAACAATGCAGTTGGTGATTATTAAGCCTACGAATACCGATAATGTTTTCGAAATCTCGAATGCAAATGCTTTTAATATTTGATCAACTAGAATTACAAGCGAAGCTATTATGACCATTTGTACTATTATGCGAATAGAACTGGGGATGGAGTTACGAATAATCGAGATAAACAATGATGAAAAACCAGTTACTGCAACCACCGCTATTGACATCACCAATGCGACTTGGAGAGACGACGTCACAGCTAACGCTGAACAAATACCCAAAACCTGCAAGGTTATTGGGTTATTATCAACTAAAGGATCAACGAGGAGTTCTCTTTTTGTTTGCGACATCAGGCTGCCCCCGACTTTAAATTAGATATGAAAAGCTCAAACCCAGATTTGCCCATCCAAAACTTGACTAAATTGTCAACCCCGTCCGACGTTAACGTAGCCCCAGCAAGCGCATCGATGTGGTGTTCTCTTGCTTTTGCGACCTTTGCAACCTGTATCATAAGATTGCCGTTATCATCCCGCAGCTTCTTACCTTGCCACTGAGCTTTCCATCGAGGATTATCAACTTCGGCACCCAATCCTGGTGTTTCGGCGTGGTCGTAAAATTGAAGGCCAAAAATATCGTTACCATTTTCTTCCAACGCTATAAAGCCATAGAGCGTAGACCAAAGTCCATATCCGTAAATTGGCAATATTATTTTATCCAAAGACCCATCTGTATTCTTGAGTAGATAGACAGTTGTGAAATTTGGCTTCCGTCCTATTGATGCGGGATCATCCATTAACTCCGTACTCATACTTGGGTCTTTTGCTGCGGCGCGTTCGTCAAAAGTTGCAATATCTACAGCGTCAGTGAACTTACCTGTTCTCATATCAACTATACGGGGCTCGAATGAGGCAAATACTGCTCCCACATCAACCCCTTCGTCATATAAACCAGCAACCTGCAAAATATTAACCTTCTTATCCAGAGCCTTATTATACATCTGGATAGGGCGCAGATTAACAGCTGCGAAAGCAACTATCATTGAACAAAAGAGACAGAGCGTGACGGCTACAAGTATTGTTTTTGGGGTGCTATCGACAGGCAAAGCAATTAATCTACCCCATAGAGTACTTGTCTTTCTATCAGGCATTTCGCGCTATCCTCCGTTTGATATTAGCTTGAACAACGAAATAATCTATCAATGGCGCAAACATATTTGCAAATAGAATTGCTAACATCATACCTTCGGGAAAAGCAGGGTTTAAAACCCGTATCATGACAACCATAAAACCAACTAATGCACCATAAAAGTATCTACCTAAATTGGTGTGGCTCGCAGATACTGGCTCGGTTACCATAAAACAAAGCCCAAATGCATAGCTACCTAAAACCAAATGCCAGTGCCAAGGCATAGCAAACATAGGGTTAGTGTCAGATCCGATCCAATTGAGCAGCAATGAGAAACCTATCATTCCCCCCAAACATCCTACTACCATTCTATAATTTGCAATTTTCGTGAGCATTAAGAACGCCAAACCGATAAAGCAAGCTAACGTAGATGTTTCACCGAGTGAACCCTGGATCGTTCCATAAAAAGCGTCCCACCACGTTATGCCTTCTATCGCGAGGCTTTCAACCCCTTTGGCAGCGGATAAACCTAGTGCTGTAGCACCAGAGAACCCATCCACAGGTGTCCATATCGCATCTCCGGACATATTTGCAGGATAAGCAAAATACAGGAATGCACGGCCTGTAAGAGCCGGATTAAGAAAGTTTTTCCCTGTTCCCCCAAAAACTTCCTTTCCAATAACCACACCAAAAGCTATTCCTAATGCTACCTGCCATAGTGGCGCTGAAGCTGGCATCGTAAGAGCAAAGAGCATAGAACTAACCAAAAACCCTTCATTAACTTCATGACCACGCACTGTCGCAAATACTACCTCGCAAATTCCTCCTGCCACCAGCGTTACGATATATATCGGCATAAAATAAAGCATTCCATGGAACATATTGGCCAGTATGCTATCTGGATTAAGACTAACACCTAACATCTTTATTATAAAGATCCTCCAACCAATGTGGCTGGCATCGCCTAGTTCCGCTAACCCAATATTTGTTTGCAAGCCAGTATTATAAAAAGCCCACAATATGCACGGGATGGTTGATATCACGACATAAGTCATGATGCGCTTCATATCTACAAAACTTCTGGCATGGGGCGCTGCTTTGGTGACAGATTTACCAGTATACAAAATAGTCTCTATCATTTCATAGATTGGATAGTATTTCTCGTATCTTCCGCCCTTTTCAAAATTCGGTTCGATACTATCGAAGAAACTACGTAATCCCACTTCCTAACCCTCCTTTTCAATCTTTAGAAGGCTATCACGCAAAGCCTGACCATATTCATACTTCGCCGGACACGAAAATGTACAAAGAGCAAGATCTTCCTCATCGAGCTCCAGCGCTCCCAGAGACTGAGCAGCATCCGTGTCCATAACCAATAACGATCTCAGTAGCTGCGTTGGGAGGAAGTCTTGGGGCATTAAGGTCTCGAAAACACCCGTTGGGACCATCGCTCGCCTTCCACCATTTAGGTTTGAGGTAAAATTAAATAGTTTTGAACGCCGGAAAGCTGAAGCTAAAACTGGCATTACGGCGAATTTATTAGGTTGCGGCCTAATCCATCCAAAAGGTATCTGTTCGGTATCTTCTTTTATTAAGGTAACTTGTCTAGAAAATCTACCCAAATATGCTAGAGGCCCTTCCGCCGCGCGCCCACTCAGAATAGAACCCGAGATTATCCTGCAAGGAGATTGTGGATCGCATTCATCTTCGACTAAATCGTCCAAAGAAGCTCCCGAGACGGTTTTCAATAGCCTTGGGTTGCGAGCTAATGGACCAGCCAAGGAAATGACACGTGTAGGGTTTATATATCCTGAACGCATCAAATGGCCAATGGCTATGACATCCTGATATCCAATCGACCAAACCACATTAGTCACAGATGGCGGGTTAAGAAAATGCATGTGGGTTCCAGCCAATCCTGACGGGTGCGGTCCATCGAATTTATGACTTTCTGCATTTGCAACCCCGGTCACATCACCAATAGTCCCATTCGAAGCCTTACAAATATAGACTTTGCCATCCGTCAAGGTTGCTATCGAACTCACCCCGAGATTAAACGCCTCTTGTTCTTGGCTTACTATAATAGATGCGTCAGGAGCGAGAGGCTCAGTCTCCATTGCAGTAACAAAGATAGCAGAGGGCACATCCTCCTCTAAGGGCATCTTGGAATAGGGCCTTGTGAGAAAGGAAGTCCAGAGCCCAGAATCAAAAAGGATTTTTTTTACTTCATCCCTCTGAAATTTGCCTGAACCGTTGGCCCCAAAATTCACTCCTTTATCGTCAATATCATCAACGTCTATAATGACACTTTGTAAAACGCGTCTTGCCCCACGCATGACCCCGCGAACCCTCCCTTTGCAAGGCGAAACAAACATTATGTCCGGCGCTTCCTTGTGAGAAAAAAGAGGCGTCCCTCTGACGACTTCATCACCCTCTGCAACAAGCATTCGTGGTTTTAGACCGTTATAGTCGCTTCCTACGACGGCAACACTCTTAGGAGTAGCGCCTTCGTGAATCGTTTGTTGCGGTATTCCATTTATTGGAAGATCCAGCCCTATTTTAAGCCGAAATTCTGACATTAGTAACAATTCCCCTGACGCGTTACATTTTAGGCAAAGCAGATGCGAACAATTATTTAAATGTGTAATTTATAGATAGAAAATTTTCCCGCGTTAAACTCGACAATATTTACCAAGTAACATATTAATTTTTACCATTATAGCAATCTCTTAACCAAGAAAAATTACTATATTTTTATGATTCTTTTGAGGTTCATGCTATTTTTTTATAAATTAGGGCTAGGCTTATTGGTAAAGGCAGCAGTTAGCGCGTATCAACCGGCCAACCCACTACCCGAAATGGTAAAATTTCATGGTTAACAATTTTAAATCCATATTGAGTATATCGATATTGTTTCTCCTGATCGGGTGCTTTGGAGAGGATAAGGAACCATCGCCCGTTTCTATAAGTGGTCAAACAATGGGTACCACATACAATGTAACCGTTGTTGATAATCCATTACGGTTATCTAAAGAAAATCTGAAAAAGCACATAGAAAAAGCACTCAATGAAGTAAACAAAAAGATGTCTAATTGGTACGATCATTCTGAAATAAGCGCAGTCAACGACGATACTAGAGGGAAACCTATTGATTTGTCCCAAGAACTTTTCGATGTGATTAACATATCAACAGATATACATAACAAAAGTAACGGAGCTTTTGACATAACGGCGGCGCCACTCATTAATCTTTGGGGGTTCGGGCCTAATAAATCTGAGAGGAAAGTGCCATCGGTTTCAGAAGTAAACGCCGCTCTAGAACTGGTAGGGCAAAAAAAACTGTTAAAATTGATACCGGGATTGAACCAATTAAAAAAAAGAAATTCACTAGTTTCGATAAATTTGTCCGCAATAGCCAAAGGGTACGGTATTGATAAGGTCGCCAGCACTCTGAAAAAACAAAAAATACAAAATTTTCTTGTGGAGATCGGCGGTGACCTCATAACGTCAGGCACCAACAAAAATGGCAATGCATGGTCGATTGGTATAGAAGCACCCAAAGTAGAAAGTCGGATTGTTCAGTCTGTCATAAAAATTCAAAACCAAGCCATGGCCACGTCGGGAGATTACAAAAATTTCTTTGAAAAAAATGGGATTCGATACTCTCACATAATCGATCCCAAAACGGGTTATCCTATTCGACACAAAACATTGTCTGTAACAGTTGTGGCTGAGACCGCTACACTTGCTGACGGCTGGGCAACCGCTATGTTAGTATTAGGAAACAACGACGGGATGATTGTAGCAAACAAACTCGGCATACCAGTTTTTTTTATTTCAAGTCATGAAAAAATGTTTATAACCGAAGAGAGCGACGAGTTTAAAAAAATTGCTGCAGGAAATCATTAGAAGTAGCGACCACAGGGAAAAAGGAAATATCTAATTGGAAACTTTCATTTTTACTTTCTTTATCCTTCTAATATTGATGCTCATTATGTCATTAGGCGTGCTGTTGATGGGAAAGAATATAAAAGGAAGCTGTGGGGGACTGAACGCAATAACTGGGGCAGACAAATGTGTGGTTTGCAAAAAAGATATAGACCCTAACAGCCCTCTTAATGAAAAATTGAGATGCCATCGGGCCCATCAAATCATTCGTGAATTCTAATACTAAATCCTTAATTAGGTGTATTCTTGTTATGCAACTATGAGTTGACGAGGGATTGATTTGGAAGTTAAGGAGGTTGTCAATTGGGCATATCAAGAGGAACAAATGCGACTATAACAAAAAACAAGAACGCCAGCGAGCCATAAATCCAAGCTCTTTTAACCCAACCAGGTCCCTGACTCACCCAGTTTTGTCGAAAAACCTTTCCACAATAAATCATGGCAATCAATAGAAATGCCGCAAGCAAAGGGTTCAGCAAAATATATCTGCCTTTTAATCAGTATGTAATAATATTCAGAGCATATTTACTAAAATTGGATCGACCGATTTTTTGCGCATTATACTGTAGAATAAACTAACTAATAAAAATCTGGTTTCGGTAATATTATTTTCAAAGATTTTTTGAATACTTAATTCCGATATGGCGGGAGTGACGGGACTCGAACCCGCGGCCTCCGGCGTGACAGGCCGGCGCTCTAACCAACTGAGCTACACCCCCTAATCTCGGGGCACATAATACTAATCAGCGTTACTAATTAGTCTCTTAGCAATACACACGCAATAAAAAACAATGGGGCGTGATAAAAATACGTTTCTATGGTGGGCGCTGACGGGTTCGAACCGCCGACCCTCTCGGTGTAAACGAGATGCTCTCCCAACTGAGCTAAGCGCCCTTTATTAAAATAACTTACCCAAATTAAAAGCACCGAACCTTAGACTGATTCGGCACTTTTATTATTTGAGCCTATTAATTCAATGAATCTTTCAAGCCTTTACCAGCCTTAAACTTAGGCTGTTTTGAGGCTGGAATATCAATTTTTTCGCCTGTTCTCGGGTTACGGCCTTCGCTTGCCGCCCGG
>Ga0315330_10001032_pt1 | contig 18471 bp, 9 predicted proteins | sample M140m34915metaG_FD_203453 | JGI IMG/M metagenome (GOLD analysis project Ga0315330, IMG submission 203453) | Ammonia-oxidizing marine archaeal communities from Monterey Bay, California, United States - M1 40m 34915 | ecosystem: Environmental > Aquatic > Marine > Intertidal zone | place: USA...
CATATCCCAATCTTTATATTTTGCCTTTTCTTCGTCATCCATTTGCTCCCATTTTCTATATTCATAATATTCCTCTTCTTTTGATGGTTCGCGTTTTTCTAACAACTCTCCCAGTGTTTTACCCAACAATCTATTTGTTTTATCATATATTTCATCTCTACTTGGAGCAACAAATTTATCACTATGTGATCCTTTTAAATATACTTCGCTAATATCTTCATAAACCTTATTTTTCTTATTTTTAAAACCAAAAGAACTTAATACTAAATCTATAAATAAATCTTTCTTTTCTACTGGATTCAGTTTACTAATATTTTTTTTGTTTACAGTCCAATGTTGAATAATTTCTCCCATTAATTTTCTATATGTCTTCTTTGCTACAGGAAAATCACCGTGACTTGATGATGCCTCAATATCAAAACTCATTACCTTCATAGGAATCCCATCTTCTTTATTCGGTAAAGGTAATATATTTGATGCGTCCGTCCAATATTCATAATTACAATGTGTCTTTTTCTGTGCCTTTACTGATTTTCTTACTGCCTTTTTAAAAGTACACCAACCAGAAGGACTAATTTCTTGGACGTGAAAATATCTCAACATAGCAGGAATATTAGATTCATATAAAATAAGATTTGTTTTCGTACGTTCAAATAAATATCCATTTTTTCTTAGTTTTCTTTTTGTAAAATTCTTATGATTTGTATACCAGAAATTTTTTACCTTATTAAAAGCCATCATATTTTTAAATTCAACTTTTACAAAATTATACTTTTTAAAATTATCAAATCCATACAATTTTTTCATTTTAACTAACGAACAACTACTTATATAATTCTTCCAATGGTCGTTACAACCAGGTTCAGCTGCTAATTTATCCATTAAGTGAAACTTTAACCAGACATCTTCTCGTCCCTTTATCCAATTATCACCACCCTTTATGTAAAAGAATGGTTTAAAATTCTTAGCATAAACACAATATGTCTTTCCCTTCGTATTCATTCCAAACATTTTTATTAAGAACTTCTTTTCACGATATTCATCGTAATTATCATAATCTTCATTTACTACTTGAAAATCAAACAATCTAAATTGTGGTCTTTTTGCTGACATCGTTAATAATTCTAATTAGAAATATTATATTTAAATCAATTTTTATATAAAAACATCACACCTACATACACTATATGAGTGAAGGCGACGATTTTACATTTATGAGGTCAGGATTTAACAATCTTGTAGAGCCAGATGAAACTTTTGAAAATACCGCTGCTGTTATAATGGTTTTTATGGAAAATGCTATAAAAACAGCAGGAATGTATGTAAGTCATACACATAGGACAGAAATCACTCCAGAAGATATTAAACGGGCACTTATGTTAGAATTATTTCTAATGGGTTCAAGAGATGATAACTTGGAAAAATGTTTAGCTATGAAAGAAAATGTTAAGGAGTGGATGAATAATGATACAGATGATGACGATGAAGAAGAAGAAGAAGAACAATTAGATGAAGAAGAATTTGAAGAAAGTGAATGTACTTGTGCTATTTGTAATGTAATGAATACTGTTTACGAACGCTGGGAAGGATTTCAACCATCTACAAAGATTGAAGAAGTTATATATACACATCTAACACATATGTAAGTTATTTAAAGATATTTTATCACTTTAAATAAATGGAAAATCAATTAGATTTCTATAAATCTTTTCATACACATCCAATAAATCAAAATATTCATACTGTATGTATTCCAGCTATTGTAGTATGCGTATTAAATTATACGTCTTTACTTAAAATACATTTCGAATTCTTAAAAGGAAAACCAAAAACTATTAGTTCTTGGTATAACTCTAGTTTAGAAGATTTAGTTAGTATTTTTTATACTATTCAATACTACAGAACTTATGGAATAAAAATAGGTTCTGTAATGTTTATTTACATTCAAGTTTTATTATTTCTTACTCACATATGGAGAAATACTTTTCAAAACAGATGGCTTTCTCAAACCCATAAAGTATTTGTAGCAGCGTGGATTTTACAATTTTTAGGACACGCTATTGAAGGAAATAGACCTTCTCTTATGACAAGTTTAACACAAACGGCATTTCAAGCTCCATTATTTACATTGGAACATAGTATGCCTTTTATATTTGAAAATTAAAATTTATTTCCACTTATCATTCTAAAAAATCGATCACGGAGAGCACTTCTTGATCTATTTTTACGCTTTTTTGTCTTATTTTTTCTGCTTCTTTTTCTTCTTCTTTTTGTTTTATTTTTACGTCGGCGTTTTGATTTATTTTTTTTCTTTTTACTACCCTTTCCAAGTGCCGACTTAACAAATTTTTCTAAATCTTTCACTTCTCTTTTTCCACTGTAATCTTTACGTTTCTTACCACCCTCCATATACCTTATTATTGGAAAACCTGGTACTTCGTTATCACAATTTACACTACTTATCATATTTTCTGGAACACTAGCTATTAATCCACTTCCAGGTGTATTTTTTAGATGTGATGTCATAATATTCCATTTTGGCTTCAAGTCTTGACAGTGACCGCACCAGTCAGCATAAAACTTAACTACAGCTCCTCCCTTCTGTACTAGTTCATTAAATTTATTTAGATTATTTGAATTTACTTCCATAACTTTCATTTTATATAAATTGGAGAGAAATTTATTTATTCAAATATATATATAATGAATTCAAAATTAATTATAGCTATAGTTGCTTTTTTTATAGGGTTATTATTTTGTTTAAAATACAAATCAAGTGATTTAATTGAAGGGTTCGGTGTTCCCACTTTAAATGACTGTCCCAACTTATTAGTCAAAAAAGGAAAAAAAATACATTTAATAAATTCTAAAAAAGCTATTATTCCAGGCGTTAATCCTATAGAATTTAATAATTTAGAAGAATATGCAGAATATGTTAAATGGTCCCAAAAAGTAGGTATTAAATGCCCTATTTTATATTACGAACAAAGTTACAACACACAAGGTGATTTAGGATATCGTATGTTAAATGACCCACTTAACCCAAAAGCTGGACTTAGAAGTGACCCTTATATGAGAAAACCTGCTACACAACTTTTAAGAGATTCTAATAGAGATGACCCTCCTTATAATCAAAATAATTATTCAGGGTTTGATGGTGAAGACCAATATATTGGTATTAAAACTCCTTTAGATAATGTTACCTTACAGAAAAATGAAGGAAGTCTTACTCCAATGGATTCTGATTGGTGTGGTGGAAATTGCGTCCAAGATGCTATCAAAAATGGTGAATTTGAAGGACGAACTAGAAAAGTATTATAAATTATTTAAATAATATCCTTTTAATGTAAATTATGAAAGATATTATTGCATCTACATGTGTTGGTGTCGGACAAATAGCAATAGGTCATCCTTTTGACACTACACTTGTTTTGATACAAAATAAAAAAAAGTGGATTGGACTGCCTATAAGATATTATTATAAAGGATGGAGATTTCCTCTTACAAATTCATTAGTTAACAATATAACTGTTTTTCCTATTAATAAAAGACTACAAAAATATACACATTCTTATTTTTTAAGTGGATTCATATCAGGATGTATTGCGTTTCCAACTGTTTATGGATTTAATCATTATAAAATTCATAAACAAACTAATCAAAAAACGTCTATCCAAAAATTACTTAAGGGACGTGGTTTATTCTCAACTTTTTTACGCGAATCTATAGCTATGAGTTTATATTTTGGAACTTATCATAAAGCTAGAGACTCTGGATACAATTCTTTTGTATCTGGGGGTATTTCCGGATTGGCAAATTGGACTTTTTCCTATCCAATAGACGTAATTATGAGCCGACAAATAGCTCAAAATATAAGTATTTCTCAAGCATATAAACAAGGTGCTTTATGGAAAGGATATTCTATATGCGCGTTTAGAGCTGTATTGGTAAACTCTATTAACTTTTCAATATACGAATTTGTAATAAACAATTTGTGAATTATTTTTTTATTAAAGGAAGAAAATGAAATGTGATTTTATTTGCTTTTGCAAAATATAAATCTATAGCCCCTCGCTGTGGGTTTCCAGATGATGGATATCTTGCTCCCCTCATTTCTACTTTAACTCTTATCCCCAAAGCATCAAAACGTTGGTCTACAATCCCTTGACCAGGATGACCATTCTCAGGAATCCCAAGCCCGATATCAGCCGGTGTATAAGACCCATCTTTTCCTATAAATATAGCATTTTCCAATTCACCATTTCCATTATTTGGAGAAAATTTAAAAAACTTTCCATCAGTAGCTGTATTTTGAGGACCATAATTTACTCCACTAGAGTTACCATCAATTTCCGCAAATTCCGTAAGTTCAAAAATTGGAGCTCTAGTGGCAGAACCTGTTGTAAATCTAGTGCCAATTAAACAAAATTTAATTTTGATTTCATTATTAGTTACACCTAGCGACGTAGCACCACTTCTAAAAGTCGGCAAACCTCCCATATATGTGGCACCTAAAATATAACCACTCATATTTTTTTGGGGCATATGATGCCAACTATCATAAAAAGCGCTCATAGAACTTCTATTATTATTACAATATCCATCACTATTTGGATAGTATATACTATCATTTTTCCATTTTACGATTGTCCTAGGGAACATCACATCAGAATAAGCCTGTTCATGAGATGTGAACCGTAAGAAAGTTCCACCCGCGCCTGGAACATTTGTTGATGAACCTATCCATGAAGCTTCTGCTACATTTGGAATTTGTGCGTTTTGACTGAATGGATTAGGATTATTAACATTATATGGTCCCTGATCTATTCTATCCCATCCTAATTTGCCATCCGCTAACGCCTCCCCCGAATTAGAAATATTAATATTTTGTGGGTTATTAACATTAGTAAAATCCCAATCACCTATACCAGTTGCTATGCCGTTTGATACAAACCTTGATATTTTATGACCGTCCTTTTGATATGTAAAGCTATGATCGTGCTCTAAATTAACACTTCCAGAAAAAGCTCCATCACCATCCACATCTACATCAAGTTCTTCACTAGTATTAGCAGTAACATTCGTGACACCTGTAGTAATAGTATCATATGTTCCAGTAAATAAATTTTTATCCTCATATATCGAAGTTCCCCATGATAAATTAATAACATTGTTACTAACAATATAATCACCTCCCATAAACTTATTATAGTGAATCAAACTTTGAATTTCTGGAACTTCATTACTAACAGCAGTAGATGATATTGGTTCTACCATATATGATAATGCTCCTTCATTATTTGATCCAAATGAAATTGTTCCTGTTTGTTTTATATCTCCCTCCATCATTTCAATCTCACCAGTTCCTGTTAAGGATGAATTCATAATTATGTTACCTCCTTCTAATTCTAAATCTCCTCCACTCATAGCTATATTAGAAGTTCCACCTTGAACCAAAATACCATTTTTAAATCTTTCATAAAAATTATTATCATTTGTATGATTATTGGCTACGTTAACAGATTCTGTATTAGGATATGGTGTTCCAAATCCTGTGCCATCCGCCCAGATGCCAGTATTAGAATTATAACCACCTGATATATTATTTGGAACATAAATATTAGGAGTATTCTCAACATATATAAAGTTTTCATTACAAACCCAACCACTATTATTGGTATTTTGCCATATTTTAAGATATAAATTTTGCCCTGTGTTAGAAAAACTATGAGCTGTATCAATATTAAATTGTAATACTGCTCCTTGATACGTTGAACCATATTTTATTCTTATATCATTAAAACGATTTGCCGAATAGAAACTATTATGTATAACTTTAAGACGAGCTTGATCGAACTCAAATGTGGCAATAAATTTTACATTATGATGATGACTTCCTGAACGGTCTTGTAATTCAAATAATGCTGTTCCTCTAAAAGAATTTTTAGCTACAACCTGTCCTGATCCAAACCGGTCAAAAGGGCCTACTCTGGCTATTGTTATCCAATCATTATTTGCTACTACAATTCCTGGAGAAACCCCACTAGGAACTACCCTTATTACTTCTTCTTGAACGTATGCTCGATTTGTTACTTGTCCATGATGGTCTGGTCTAGAATTAATTTTTGATTCTCTACCTTCGCCACCTGAGATTACAAGAGGATTAGTATTATGAGTTGGATTACTTGCTGTTCCGCCATATCTTCTATTTAGTTTTATATTATCGGCACCAGTTCCCAAATCTAATTCGTCCATTTCGCCATTTGTTGCTCTAACTACATCACCTCTTATTAAATTACTACTAACATCTTGACTAACTATTAAATCACTACTAAATTTACTAAAAGAAGAAGACGTATATCCATATATAATATTTCCTTGATAACCTTTATGAACGTTTTTATGACCTGAACTTTCTTGTAATAAGTTGAAATCTACATCATATTTTTGTGTTCCAGACCGCCAATAAGAAGCGTCACTAATACTATCTAATACAAATGGAGCATAACCATTACTATCCTGTCCTTCTCTAAGTATTTTCATATTATTATACATTAAAACCCTAAGATCTGTTAAGGCGCTAAAAGAAGCTGTTGCTGTTGGCGCATTAGATTTTCTATATAACTGAACCATCGCACCTATTCTTTCAATTGTATTTGAATTAGTTTCACTTACTTGTAAATTTACTGTTCCTAACAATACTCTTATTTTTTCAATATATCCATAATCACCAGTGACGGATGTTGTTTCACTACTAGAAACTCCAGAATTGGGTAAAGCCACTTCATTTCTAGAAGCATTTGAAGATAACAATGATAAAGAACAAGAGGCAGTTCTTGTCCCCGATTCAGTAATATTTACAATAAATTTTAAAGTATCTTTAAAAGCATGCGCACTATCTCTATTAGATCTATCACTTACCTCAAATACAGCATAACTCGCGCGAACATTTAGATCTAAGTAGTATAATAAAGGCATATAAGCAATTGTTTGCCAAACCCCATTAGATATTGTTGTCGCATCGGATAAAAAATTAGAATTATTAAATATTTTTGAAGTATATAATTCTGTTAATAATGTTTCACTTGTATTTAAAAAAATATTATTCACATTACTAGTTCCTGCTACTGCCAAATCTGTATCAATTTTTAAACTACCACCTATATCTGCTCTCCCTGTTATATTTACATTTCCATAAACATTCATAGAATTATCTATAATTGTATATTCTGTTGTAGCATTAAAAGGTTCTTCTGGATGTTTTGGATAAAGAGGAATTAAACCTGTATCTGGTCCCGAAGCAATATATATATTTTTTAATAGTTTATCAGGATTACCACTACTAAATAAGTTTAAAGTATAAGTTTTGCCTAACGTCCATTGGTTTTCGTTAAATGTATTCAATAAGTTTGTACTATTTTTATATAATCTTACATTTACATTTGGGGTTCCTAGAAGATCGTGATTCAAAGCTAAAAAAATCCTATCCGTTGCACTGTTATTCCATATTTCTATGTATTCTAATCCAGGATTATTTAAACCAGCTCCAAAATTTTTTCGATTCACATTTAAAACTTTTATAAAACTGGAGTAAACAAATGTTCCTTGTGAAGTTTTGTCAGATGTTACACCAGCTAGAAAATGGATTTTTGTATAAGTATGTGGGTCTCCTTCATTTAATTCTATCGTAAAGTACCCAGTTGCTTCGAGATTTTGTTGTGAAACATGCCTTATTTCTGCTATTACGGTACTTTTTGGAAACTGAAATTGCGCGTGCGAATCCAGGGCTATTGATTCACTTTGTAAAATACCAGTTTCCAATCCATTATGATTGAAAGTTAAATCTCCAGTAATTTCAACATTATTAAACGATACATCACTTCCAGGAGTTATTCCACCACTTCCACCAGCCGCACCTTTTGAACCTTCATATCTTATAAAAGAAATATATATTTCTTCTAACCCACCTATAGTCCAATTACTAGCACTATCATCACCATATAAATATAAAAGTCCATTTTTATTATCGAACACTAGTGAATAAGGATCTGCTACTTCTTGAACTGGTGTAGCTATTTGACCGGCTACTAAACCTGCTGGAGCACTCCAAATTTGATATACATAATGTCCTTGTGTTCCAGTTTTAAAATTAATAGTATCTCTCAATAATGATAATTTATTATCACTAGGGTCAGGAAGATACCACGTTGATTTTGTAACACCTGTTGGTTGTGTATCATCGGCATTGTTATTTGGAAATAATTGAATTCTATGATAATATGTTAAATGTGGAACTGATGTTAATCTTGTTCCAAAATAAGGTCCTAATTGTGGTGTGTTAGGACCTGGAATGCCAGGTATTTGACCTGGATCCACTCCAACTGAATTAAATGAATAATCTAAATATTCAACCGATTCTGGATGGACGGTTCCTATAATACTAGTAATTAAATTTCCAGGCAATTCATCAGGAACTTCTTGAGAAAAAACAGCATTATTAAAAATATTTTCTTTAAATGCGGTTTGTGCCGGGTTTACATAATTTGAAGTTTTTCTAATATCATTTACACCCCTACTTTTCTTCCATAAATTAGAAATTCTATCAATATCATTTAGTGACATATATTATATATATTTATAAATATTTATGAATATATACAATTTATTGATTTTCTTCTGGAGAATATTCTACTGAAATACTTTCAATACTATTAATAATATTTGGAGGATTACTATTATCAATATATGTTGAACTAGAAAGTTGATTTGAGTCATTTTTAATACCTAATCTATAATATATTTTGTTAACATCTGAACCGTTATTTATTTCTAATCCATATAAAATAAACTGGTATTTTTCGACAGTTCCAGAAGAAATAACGTTTGAATTTGAAGCCATAAAACAACCTTTGCCATTTTGTAGAGTTATATTTGAAGTAGATGCCTGTAACTGACAATCAAACCAACCTGTTCTATATCTTGTATTACCACCGCTATCATTAAATGTTTCACTTCCAGCAATTCCAGAATAAACTGAACCATCGTATACATCGCCTTCAAGACATATATATAATATATAATCGTCCCCTAAAGTTAATGAATTGCTTTTCTCTGAACCATTAACATAAAATTCTACAGATTTATTATTGGCCCAACTTTGACTATCATCTTCTAACATAATAAACTTATAATCTCCGCTTATACTCCAATTTGAACTTCCAGTATAATATGTTCCACCCGCAAAATTAGACGACCAAGTAGCATCATAATTCCAAGATTCTCCCAAACTTCCCTGTGATGAATAGTTAGAACTATTTCTAAAATAGATATTATAATCAATGTATGGATTAAGTTTATTTGAACCAGTTCCCCCAGCAGCATAACCTCCGCGAAAAGCCCCATCCGCCCATATTAATTGATGATTGTCTAATGATGGAGGATTAGCTGTATGTGAATGATCGTATTTATTATTATACCATTCATGAAGTGTAGAATATGTAGGAGCGCCCGAAGTTGTAAAATTTAGACCAGGCCAATGTCTAGTATAAGTATTACCACCACTTGATTGTGTTTGTGTTCCGATTCCTCTTGAATCTTTTAAATTAAAACCTTCAAAATTATTATCTGGACCTGATGTTATTCCTGTACCTGTTGTAAGGGCCGCATATGTATAGTCCCACCATATAATATGGGAATTCCCAGCCCAATTCCATTTAGTATTACCTTCATTTGAATAATAATCAAAATCAAACTCAGTTGGTGACCCTCCAATAGTTGTAGCGAAAACATTATTTTTTACTATTAATGTTATTTTAAACTGCCCATCGCTAGTAGCACCACCACTACTCGTCAAAGCACCCTCAGCACCATTTCTAGAATAAGGATAGTTTTGTCTAAAATTAGCTGTAACGCCAACGGATTCTGTTCCTACAAATGTATTTGTTTGTGTAGACGTAACAGAATTATTCCAATCAGCAAGAACATTATCAAGCTCATCAAATGTAGACCCATTGTTATAAAATAATTTAAAATCAAATAAATTTTCATCCGCCCAAATCCATTTTGTATTTATATCTATAATTTGGACGCTAGGAAGTTCAAAATTTAAACTATTGTTAGGCATACTTAATCCAAATAAAGATAAATTTGTTAATATTCCAGGACTAGTTGGTATTCCCACTATCGGAGCTGGTAATGCAAGAGAAATATCTGTTGTTGGTGCGTGTCCCAAATAAAACTCAATCTTTTTCACAGGTTGTTCTAATAAACCAGTATCACTTACTAAAGCAGGAATCGTTTGTGTCAACTCTAATGTATATTTACTATAACTCGAATCTGCTGTATCTCCTGTATTTGTTGTGTCTATACCGTTAATACCTGTCGCATTTAATATTTTTTGTATATTATAATATCCACCAAATTGTTGATTTAATTTATTAATAGTTGAAGTTGTATTCCCCGTTGGATCGTCATTTTCTAGTTTCAATGTTAATAAAGTTGTTGTTGAGGTTAATACATCAGGGAATGTCCCACTGTATCCATTAATTGGAATTTGGGGTGTGACGGGGTTTTGTACTGTTCCAGTGGTATCATAATATTCATATGTTAATTCATATGAAGCAATTTGTTGATTTATTATATCTGAACCTGCTTTAATAGAGTTATTTTGTCCGTGCGGACAAGTTATAAAATTTGTTACATTTTTATTTGTAAAATTAGTAGCAGAACTATAGTTTCCAGCATTAAAACTAATATCCACATTTGTGCTTGGGGCTATAAAAATAACATAATTATCACTATGGTCGTCTCCTTGTCGCACCTTTTTTAATTCTGTTGTTGGACCGTAATTATCTGGGGGATTTGACATATGAATAATATATCCAGGAGTTGTCGTTGTTGTGCTACTTAGTGTTTCATTTGTCATAGGTTCCATTAAATTATTTAAACCAAAAACAGCTAATGATGTTTCATCTCTATTAGCATAATCACTCGCTTTTGGAAACTTTCCTGTTCCTGGACCATAAATACTTTTAAGTGTCACTGCCTTGAAAGGAAAAGGAGCTCCAGTAGGGTCAAACTGATTATTCGCCATGTAAACATTACTAATATCGTATATATGTTCTGGAAGTGCTATTCCGTGAGGAAAATTAGTTTGAAAATTATTAGACTTACTCCAACCTGGCAGCGTTGTATCAAGATCAATATTAAATGATGCGGTTGTTATTCCACCAACTCCTTTTGTTGTAATGGCTGGTGTAGTATTAAAACTTAAATCTAGAGTTGTAAATGTAAGGCTATTTTCATTAGCATATCGAAACTGTTGAGGAATTGGTGCTGTGAAAGATCTAGAACCAACTTGTTTACTACTGTTTAATATATTTCCACTTACATCAAATCCATATTGAACTGCTATATTAGAAGGTCCTGGAAAATTTGTATTAAAACTTAAATCCATTACTTGATTAGTTCCATTTGAATCAAATCCAGCACTACCTGTAATTGTTCCACTATAATTTGTTGATGAACTTGTAGGTTCAAAAGGTTTTTCTCCAGTAACAAATTGAATATTACTAGGAGCTGGAGCTGGGCCATAAGAACCTAATTCAATAAATGTTCCATCACTAGGAACTACTTGCCAATTTAAATTATCACTAATATCTCTAGAAGGATCCCCAAATTCTTTTCCATCTAAACAAGCTCTGTTATCTAATGCTACTCTAAATCTATATACCTTAGTAGCATCCAATACATTTTTATTGGTATAACAACGTGGACCACTATTAGGTTTTAATATATCCTGTCTTGTTAATCCGGTTGTTATACTTTCAGAACCAGAATTTTGTCCGTCATTGGTTACTACTATTTTGGTTATATCTTTAAAAATAGGATAAAGTGTTCTACCGACATTAGTAGATGTTGTTGTTCCAGTTCCGCCTACAATTTGGGCATTACCTAAATCTTGCCACCCGGCCGCATTTGGTGTAAAATTAGTATTTGGATTAAAAGACAAATATTGCACCCTAAGAAATTCATAGAAAGGTAATTTATTCATACTTCTTTTTATTGTCTGCCATATAGATATATCATTCGTGTTCGTGCTTAATCCATTAGCATCTACATAATAAGGTTGATATAGATTATTAGCCCAAGAACCATCGTCATGTATTTGATAAAAATCGAAAGCAGCGCATTTTTGTTGTGGATTGGTCCAAGTTATATGAACTTGAGTTTCACCAGAAATTATTACTTCTTCGTGAGATATACCTATTACAGCTTCAGGTATATCAAATAAATAATTGTCTATTTTTTCATTTACTAAATCAATATCATCTTTTAATTCATTATAAGAAGCATCACTTATTCCACCACCTGTTCCACCACCAGTTCCACCACCTGTTCCACCACCACCGGTTCCGCTTCCAGTTCCACCAGCACCTAATGGACCTACATATTTTGTAAAACTTATCCTTGGGCGAGCATATGGACTTGTTGTATTATTAGAGTCTATTTGTGGATGCGCTGCTTTTAATGTTGTATTATCTACATTTAATGCTAATATACCTGTTCCATAATCCAAAGTCCAATTTGCCGAATTTACGCTGCTAGTAGGCTGTGTATTAAAAGATTCTGCGCTCCAAAATCCTCCACTAGCAGGAGGGACAGGACCATTCCAAAAACTTACAATAGGTCTATACATAGTTGTTTGTCGTCCTAAACCTTCTGGAATTGTATTACTTAATAAATTATTTGATATTTTACCTAATTCTTCATTTGACCGATCTGGGTGTTGTAACCACCAAAAATGGTCGTTTCCTGGAATTACTGGTTCTAAATATACACCTTTATAAAAGCGTAAATTGTTATCTGATAAATCTTGCGGATATAATGTTTGTGCGGAAATATCATTTATTACAGTATTCCAACTAGAATCTAAAATAGTAGGCCAAACACTACTATCATTTAATCTATCTACATGTTGATCGGCTGTTAAATTAAAACTAATATCAGAAGAAAAAATATGACTTTTTAAAACAATTTTACTAGAACCGTATTGTTCGGAACTTAATGATTTTTCTTCTGATGCAGCAACTCCAGAATCCTTAAGACCAGTATTTGCCTTAAAATTATCTTTTTTAAATAGATATGCTGTAATATTATCATTATTTAATAAATCAGACATTATTATAATATAATTAAATAAAATTAAATTAAATTATATAAATTAAATTAAGTTATAGTTACATTTTTAATTAAACAATCTTCAAATAGCGATATTAATATAAATTTTCTTACTCCTGTTTGTGCTTGAACTATTGTAATCTTATCTGTAAAATTAGAAGTGCTAAGAGCACAACCATTATTATTTCCATTAGTATTAGCGTTAGCATATCCGATAGAGTTGATTCCACTAGTGCCATTAAATTGTTTTTCACTTAATGAATTTAACCATCCACTATAATCGCTAATAGTAGATCCCCCAGTACTAGCTGTAACAGTATATTGTGTTCCAGTGTTTCCTTTCTTTTCACAATAAAATAAAAAGAAGTGGACTCCGTTAGTCAATGTTATATCACTTGTACCACTAGAAGTTCTTCCTGTTACTTCTACTTCAAAATTACCGTTTGTATTTAAAACTTCAAACAAAATTAATTTTTTTCTTTTAAGGAAAGACGACGGTGGGATACTTGATGTAGAAAAAGGTGTAGTTGCCTGTGGAAAGGTATAATTCCCAGCTTGATTATTCCCTAGTAAAATTGTATTATTTATTATTATACTATGAATGTTGTTACCTGTTGTTTGTTTTCCAGAATAATCATGCGATGATGAACTAGTATTAAAAAATTCAGCCTGATAATCAATATAAGGGTTTTCTATTTGTGACCTATTGGTAATAATACCTGTAAAATATCCATTACACCACATAGATTGGTTTATTGGTAATATTTCTCCGTGTTTATATTCTATACCTGGCGAGGTAGTAGGGTTAGTGGTATTATTGGTTATTATAGTTTCTAAATTTAATAATTCAATATTATTGCCACCCCATATATCAGTTGTTGATACTGCTGATGAATAACCACCAAGTGAACTGACATTCCAGGTTTCAATATGCATCAATGATAATTTATTATTTGTAAATCCAGTAGGTAAATTTGTTACAATTGTGGGCCAAGTATAATCCCAAAATAATTCCTGTTTTGGAGAACCAAATTTGAAATTATCTGTCTCTGCCGGAGTTAAAGTTCTTGTTCTCATTGCCGTCGCTCCCGGAGGATAATTCCCAATATTATCCCTAGTTACATTATTTGAATAAGCAAATTTATTATCTTTTAGACCAAATAAAGGATTTCCAGTATCTGTTACAGTTCTAGAAAAACGTATTGTAGGTGTTGAACTGGTAGGCGCTGTTGTTATTTGGGTTATACCATCATGTAATTCTCTAAATGCTTGGACGCGAAATGAGTCCGTTGGATAAACTGTTGGAGTACCTGGAATATAACTTGGAGCTGTTGGTGGATTAGTTGGCAGTGGTAAAAATTTTCTATGTATGCTATTTGGTTTAGTCCAAGGAAAATATTCTTGTCCGTCTATTCCACTTACTAATATAGATGGTTGTATTCTTATAGCATTCGATCCAGCATTGGGATTTAATACAAATTCTGCTTCAAAAATATTGTCTCTAGTTGGATTGTTAGCACTACTATTTGTTACTTGATTTTTAGTTGGAATCCACCAAGGGCTAATATTATTTAAAGAGACATCTAATTGTAACTCACATTGTGGTCCTCCAAATACTGCTCCATAGGCACTTCCCTGTGAAGGTAATCTCTTAATTCCAAACCAAGATTCAAAATTAATTGAATTATAATGTCCGTTTGTAGCTGTTCCTGCTAGTGTTATATCCCCTATACCCACCGCATCCATCATTCTAAATGTAATACTAGACTTCTTAATTAAATCAGGTCCCGTTCGTTTTTTTATTACATTATCTATTCCTACACGATATTGACCGTAAATCAGTGTATTAAATACTGAATCTACATATGGATTATTTTGTAACCCATAATCTGTAACATCACCGCCTACTTCAATATTATTAATATCAAATCCCAAATAATATCCCTTTTTATTTGAAAAATTTGTTGGAATGATTGTTGTATTTTCATTTTCAGCTATATCAAACGCATCAGATACACTAAACGTATAATCTTGTCCTGAATTGTTTACAGTTAAAGTTTGTGGTACATTATTAATATTAAATTGAAGGGTAGTATCCCATCCATAAATATCCAAAGTATCATTCGCCGCAGTATTAATAGAAGCCCATGAAGAGTTGGTCTGTTGAGACTCCAATCTTATCTTGACCTCATCTAATAAACCTGGGGTCGCTCCTGATACTCCTAATTTTCCTATCATTGAATCTGCTGGAACCAAATCATTAATAGTTTGAGATGGCCTAATTCCTGTTAATACATCGCCATAATTTGCTAGTTGTTTAAATACCCTAGTATCACTTTTTAATTTTAATTTAAAATAAGTTGGATTACTCTTATCTCCGAAAGCAATAATATCATTAAAAGTTTCATGAGCACCAGGCGGATTTGAAGTTGGAGTTCCATTTAACATATATCGAGTTCTTGCTGATATACCTGTTCCAGCATTTATTAAACTACCATTATTGTCCTCTTTATATATAGTTAAAAAATTAGCAGTATTGTTATTTGATGTGGTTTCTGTGTATTCAGTCATTAAATTATTATAATCTGTATCTCCTGTTAAATTACAGACACTTCTGGGAAAAATAGGAATTACACCTTCAAATATATATGTTGGAGTTTTGTGAACGTATGTCACTGTATTTGTATTTGGGTCTATAGTGTCATTAACAACACTGTAATTTTCACCAGTATATTTATATTCTGGATGGTCTCGAGCGATAGCAGATGGAACTCCAGATAATTCATCTATTTTTTTTATATAATCAAAATCACTATCCGCTATTACTAAAGCAGCTGGTGCAATAGAACCACCTGGTCCTACTCCTGAAGGCCAATTCTTTTTTGTTCCTGGAATATTTGAACCACTAGAACCAGCATTCATATTTAACGGAGGGTAAGGTTGAGATACAGTGGTTTTTAAATTATAACTCACATCATAATTATTATAAGATAAATTTTGTCTATTTATTCCTACGACTTGAATTGGAGATGGATTGGGTATAAAATTTAAACTACAGTCATAACCTACCTTTACTAATGATGTTCTGGTCCAATCTAAATTTAATTCTACATCTTTTGCGGTACCCCCAATACCTCCAAAATAATATCTAGAGCCATTATTTGATGGATTTCCCCATAAAAGAAGAGAGTTTGGTTGTTGGGCGTTTCCCGGTTCTCCAAAAATAACATCTCTAAGTAAACAAACATTATGATTATTATATTTTACATCTGTTACTGCTAAACCTGGTGGTGTATTAATTTTACTGTTATTATGATAATACATAGCAATATCATATATATTTCCTGCTTGAAATATAGGTGTGCTGTTAGGTATAGTTAATCCTCTTCCATCTATATTTCTTGCTGAATCCCCACTTATTATTCCACCAGTAATTGTTGTAGTTGCACCGTTTATTCCATATTTTGTTGTAGTAGAATTTTGATTTGGAGTTGAACCTGATGATGTGGTAGCTACATCTCTTAATATTACTGTTGTATTATTTGGACTAATAATAGCATATGCCTTAGTTGTTCCATTATCCGGCACAAAATTATCCGAAGCATCTTTACAAAATGTTTGAGGTGCTCCTGGAATATTACTAGAAATATCTATTATAAAGTCATTAAATGCCGGTAACCAATTTTCACTTTCATCATTTTTACAGAAAAATCTAGGTTCTCCATTTGTATATGTTGTTCCAGATAATCTATTAAATGGAATATCCCAACTTAATTCTAGTATTTTAGGAGTTGAATTTACAAAAACTGCCGAACAATCAAATGGCATTTCAGGTTGTTTAAAAAAGAATTCATTAAATGATAAATCTGTTCCTGAACCTGAACCCGAACCTCCTTTCAAACCTATATACATATTTGAATTTGTTGCTGGATTAAAACTTACATCGAAATTATTAGTATCAAAATATATTCCACTAATATCCCTTTTTGCTGGATTTGGCACAAAGAAAAAGCTTCCATTGTTGGCAATATCATATAAACCGGCATTTAAACTACCACCACCGCCACCACCTATTACGCCATTGGCAGACCAATCTAATACTTGTCTATGAATTGGTCCAAACATTCTCCAATTTACAGGACAACTAGAAGCATCATATATTATTGTATTTGGAATACCTGTGGGTAAGGCTGTATCATATTGGTTGTTAGGATACGAACCTGACGTAGATGCCACACCAGTTTCTATAAGTGTATAATCTTTTGGATAATCAGGAATATTATATATATTAGACGGTTGTTGATATGTTGTTGACCCAGAAATATCAAAATGACCTACTTTTCCTGGTTCCATGTTTTGGACTACCTGAGAACAAAATTTTCCAAAAAATAAAAAGTATGGATTCGCAACTGGTCTTATTGGGTTACCTGCCGCATCAGTTTCATAAGGATTAAAGTTATCTGAATTATATCCCGTTGCCCCGCCTGTTTGTGGTGGGGCAACCGCATTGATTGTTTCTCTATATGATAAATTATAATATGAACCGGGTGCTGCCCCCGCTCTTGATATTGCTTGTTCTGTAGTACGGGGTGCCGACGCATATGTTAACAAATTCTCTTGAGAACTATTTACTCCAAAACTTGAGGGCCATGGAATTGCTTTTGGTGTGTTTCTTCTTTCTCCACTGTCAGAATTATTAGACATGATAATATATATTAATAACATAAAATATATTACATTCCACTTTTTTCCTTTATTATATCTAATTTTTCATAATTATTCTCTGCGGCCTTTACTAGTCCTCTTCCACTTACTGCCATTAAACCAAATATAAAATATAAAAATAATATTACTCCAACTATGTGAGCTAAAGCTTTTACTATTTCATTATCAAATATTTTCATCATATCCATTATACTTATTACTTATAAATTATTTGTATCAATATTAATTACATTAGACTTTTGATACAACAAATATTGAACTATGTTTCTTATACTTGTTTTTGATATACGACGTGTTTGTCCTCCGTCTGTTTCATATGTTAAACTATCTAGACACTTTTGATTAGTGTCTAGTTCACATAATAATCCATAAAGTGACCCATACTTATTCATAATTACTTTTGATGTATGTGAACTAACTCCTGGTATTTGACTTAAAATAATTTCTCCAATATTTTCCGGAGTTATATTTTTCTTTTTCTCTTTTTTTATAACATCCACGTATTTTTTTCCATTTTTCTCTCCAGATTCATAATATGAAACTTTTTTCTTTTCCCGATGAAACTTA
>Ga0315330_10001033_pt1 | contig 18467 bp, 15 predicted proteins | sample M140m34915metaG_FD_203453 | JGI IMG/M metagenome (GOLD analysis project Ga0315330, IMG submission 203453) | Ammonia-oxidizing marine archaeal communities from Monterey Bay, California, United States - M1 40m 34915 | ecosystem: Environmental > Aquatic > Marine > Intertidal zone | place: USA...
TCCGAAGGCACTAAAGCGATGACTCTGATAATTGAGTTCGCGGATATCAGTATAGAACAACTCCGAGCGCTTTCCTTTATGCCCAACCCGATTGCGGCAGCCGCTCAATAGTGCAAGGACACCCGTGAAGCGCTCCCCTTCCAAATCGAGAATAGTGTCTGTGCGCGCGCGCCGAAACGCCCCCATGAAGCGCCAGTAATGAGATAGTCGGCTAAAAAAAGGTTTGTCCTTCGCCATCTCACTCCGCGGAAACAGCAGGGTTCGGGTTCTCGGCGGCAATACCATAGCGGCGAGCGGGCCAAATCGAACATCCAGCACAACAAGGGCATCTGGATAGTTTTTCAGCACTTTTAGCACCCAGGGCAACCCGAGGACAAAATTACCAAGGAAGTGGGTCGGGAATAAGAGAATGGGAGCTTTTTCAAGATTCACGGTGGTTAATTTGGGTTGTCGGCTTTGTTTTTATTGTCGGCGTCATGCCTTGTTATGAGTCCCTAAATAGGGAGCTGCAGCCATTTTTTGCGGCAAGTCTCCACAATACCCAGACAGGCTTTGAGGCAATGGCTCTGACAGTCAGAGGCGGCCTGAGATACTCAGAACTCCAATTTGCCACGAAATTGACACATTTTCACGGATTTCATCTCCACTACCCTACAAAATGTTACAAAGTCGCCGAAACCAAAACTATATAATTCTTCGCATCTTAGAGAGGCTCCCTGTGTCTGGAAAGTTGCAGCCCAAACCAATAAACGACCAGTAAATCAAGAATTAAAGGAATCTGCTAAGCTACTACGGAATTTAACATGATCTCCCGGCAAGGAACCAAACGCCAATTACTCGCGAAAACTAAAGCCAGCCTGCTTACGGCAGCGGTGGCCTGGTCACTGTCAGTCGCCGCCGAGATTCCTTCCACCGAGTTTAAAGAAAAAGACTCTACCGTAGTGTACCCGGCGGCATACTTTGACCAGTTCTACCCCGTCTCAGCCAACGATATGCTGAGCCGTATTCCCGGCATTGAATTGGCCTTACGCGGCAGCAGCAGCGGGCGCGGCCTGGGATCCGGTGCGGGTGAAGTGCTTATTAATGGTCAACGCATCACCGGCAAGAACAACGGTGGCCGCAGCCAGCTAGCCCGCATCTCTGCCGATCAGGTGGAGCATATCGAGATTATTCGCGGCACATCGAAAGAACTGGACATACGCGGCAGCGGGCAGATAGTAAACGTCGTGTTGCTAGATTCACCCAGCCGCTCCAGCACTACGGTGCGGCTACGCTCAGATGTCGTTCAGGACGGCACCTTCGACCCTGGCGGCCAGCTCTCTCATGCTGGCCAGACTGGACATTTAAACTACCTGTTTAACGTGGGAGCCGATCCCGGATATCGCGCTTGGGAGAGCGAGGAATTGAGCTTCAGCCCGGATGGTGATCTTACCGAGGTTCGCCGCGAGTCTCGTACCCGGGATGAAACCCGGCTGCAGACCAGCATGAACCTGGGCTACAGCTTCCAGCGCAGCGTGGTGCAGTTCAATGCCCTATATGAAACACTCGGCGATGTCCCGGATGCGCGCCATCGCACCATCACCCAGATGTCAAACAATGCCTCACGGGTGGAAACCGAGTCCAACGCCAACCAGCGCTATAACTGGGAAATCGGCGGTGACTTCGAACACGATTTCCGCAACACAGGCACCTTCCGACTTTTGTTCATCGTCAATGATCGCGACTCGGTAAACGAGCGCAACCGTTTTCAGTTGCTTGATGACGTGAGCACACAAGACCTGTTCATCAAGAATGCGGGTCGCGATCGTGAGCGTATCGCGCGCACCTCCTATACTTTTGACTTAAGCGGTTCCCAGGGTCTGGAGCTTGGTGTTGAAGGCGCTCAGACAATACGCGATTCCAATCTAATGCTTGCCCGTGATACCGACGGCGAGCGCAATCCGGCATTTGGCAACCTAGTGCCGGTGAGTATTCCAAACGGCAACTCCTCGGTTCAGGAAATGCGCACTGAACCTTTTGCCAATCATAATTGGCAGCTTAGTCCTAAAATGTCGCTGGAAAGCTCAATAGTGGTGGAAATTTCTACCATCGAACAGAGTGGCGATGTCAGCAACTTGCGCGACTTTCAGTTCGTGCGACCGCGAATCGACTACCGTTACGACATCACCTCCAGCCTACAGCTGCGAGCCGGCGTTCGCAAAGATGTGGAACAGCTCAGCTTTTCTGACTTTAGCGCTTCCGTGGATGGCGGTGACGAAGACAGAGAAACCATAGCAGGTAACCCCGACATTCGTCAGGAACAATCCTGGCGCTATGAGTTGAATCTCGAAATGAGGCTGCCTAACGAACTCGGTGTAGTCAATTCCCAATTCTGGTATCGCGACGTGGCAGACCATATCGATCGAATTGATGTCTCTAGCAGCGAAGACAAGCTAGAATCTGCCCGCGGAAATATCGGCGACGGCAAGCGCTATGGGCTGAACCTAGACGTCAGTACCAAACTTGACCCATTAGGCCTCAACAATGCCCTGCTGACTACCGGTGTGCGCCTGCGTGACTCTGAATTCATGGATCCTTTCCTAGGTATCAAGCGACGTCAGCGCGGCAACGGCCGCTGGCAGGCCAACGTGGGTTTCCGTCATGACGTCTCTTCACGCGGCTTGACCTATGGCTTCAACTACAGCAATAACTCTAATGGCAGCACTGGCCGCCTGGCGATAGATATCGATGATATCGAAGAGTTTATCGAAGCCCCTCGCCTCTCTGCCTATGTTGAGAAACGTGCTTTTGGCAACCTCATGTTTCGACTGGAATCCAACAACATAACGAATGCTGAATGGTGTCGAAAGCGAACCCGTTTCGTTGGCGCCACTGCCGGTGGTGTGGTTGAAGAATTTGAAGACTACTGTAACGGTGGCGGCATGGAGCTGGCACTTCAGGTTCGCACTACTTTCTGATTCCCAGCACAGCAACTTGACTCCAGATTCAAAAACCCCTCTCGGAGGGCTTTTTTGAGGCGCACTGACAGGCGCAACTCAGCTCGCAGCCTAACCTAGCGTGATTTGCGAAAACCAATGGCCGCGCCAATCAAACTCAGGACCGGCGCAGTCACAGCAACTACCAAGGCAAGAATGACACCCTGGGAAGCCCTGTCGCCGCCGAAGCCAGTAATCAAAGGCAGCGGAAAAACCAAAGCAGCAGCCAGCACAAGGGACATAACTGCCCCTAGCATTATTCCCAACAGCATAAAGACCAGTGTTCGCATAAAAATTCGTCCGAACTATTACAGCTGGCTCAGTGGATCAACGATTGCAATGTAGGCGCTCGACACCACGAACGCGCGAGCCAGCCAGATGATGGATATTCTTCCCGTCTGCAATAGCTGCAGGTAGGTGAGAACCAGTTTATCCGTCCCCCCTACTTGCAGTAGCACCAGCTAAGCACGACGGAATTGCACGATTGGCACTGTCAGCAGGGCTGAAAATACAATATTACCAAGGGCATCCAGCAGCCAGATGTCTGCAATAGCGCAGCAAATACCTGGCTCCGAAAGAGCAACCGAAAATGCGATGGCCTGCACCAACGGAAATACACTCGCAGCATCTGCGCAGCAAACAAAGCGATTTACTGGGGGTAATTCTTTGCAAGACTGAGCCTCTGCTGACTGAAAATCCTGTCTAGAGCTCACAATTCGTTTAACTAAAGCGGTTTTTCCATAGTAACTACCAGATTCTCCGAGCCGTTTTCTCCCCTCAATACTGCTCGACTGACTTCCTTGAAACCTTTGGCCAGGTAAAGTGGTTCACCTGCCACGGTTGAACCCAGAGCAATACGCTTGAATCCCGCGGCACGAGCCGCATCCTCGCTCAGTTGAATTAATAGAGAGCCAATACCTTGGCGTGTCCACTCCGGGTGGGTGTACATGGCACGGATTCGGGCTGCCTCTGTCGCCGGATCGCTGAGACTGTCATCGCGCCCTTTCGTGTGATTGCCGCCATACAGGGTACGTCTTTTACCCCAACCACCACAGCCTACTAACACTTGCCTGCTTTCAAGTTCGGCTTCGATCAGAAAATAGCTGCCATCATCTATTAGAGTCTGGTCCATCCCCATGGTTTCCTTGGCTGCCTCAATCTCTTCACGTGATATATAGGCCTTCATGTTCTCTTCAATCGCCAAGCGCATCAGATCGATGATGGCGGGGATATCTGACTGTGCTGCTATACGATGACTGAATTTCATGGTTAAACTTGCAGGTTTACTATGAATTGAGGCTTCAATTGGACTTGATATTTAGCACGTGACGCTCCAGCGTACGCCGCCTCACCACGGCCCCATAGACATTACCAGCATGGTCGACGCCAACGCCCTCTGCGCCGGAATGATCATCTCGCAGCGGCTCCAGGTCCTCGATAAAGCTGTGGACCGTACCGTCGATTGCCGAGCCGATGCGAATCCCTTTCATTATGCCCATGAGCTCCCCGGCTCCAGTATCTGGGCCTGACTCGGAGTCGGCCACATAGATCGTATCGTCCGCCGTGATCATGATGCCACTGGGCCGACCAAACTGCGTCCATTCATCAATAAATTCACCCTCCTGCGACAGAATTTGAATGCGGTTGTTTTCCCGATCACCGACAAACAAGCGGCCCCTAGAATCCATAGCCAGGGTATGAGGCTCGTTCATCTCTCCGGGCCCTCTTCCCTTGCGGCCAAAAGCCTTGATGAAGCTACCGTCGCTGTCGAAATGCACAATGCGATTGTTAAGGCCATTGCGATGGCTCTCGGCGACAAAGATATCGCCGTCGCTGGGATCGACAACGACATCATTAGGCCAATAGAGGAAGCCAGGTTCAGAGCCACCTTCACCGGGCCGCCCAAGAGTCATCAGGACTTGGCCATCCGGGCTGAACTTGTACACCTGGTGACCGATATCATCGCTTGCCCTAGCATCGGTGACCCAGAGGTTACCCTCGTGATCAACCGTGGCGCCATGGGGGAACACAAACAGGCCCTGGCCAAAGCTGGCCAGCAGTTTGCCGTCGTAATTAAATTTAAGGATCGGGTCTTCAAGACGATCTTCGCAGGAATTTTCGAAACAGCGGTGCACCACGTATATAGTCTTACCATCGGGTGCAGGCTCAACCGCGGTGACAGCCGCCCAGGCCGCAATGTTGCTTGGTAACTCACCCCAATCGCGCTGAGTAATGTAGGGCCGTGGCAGATCATTGCGGACGCCGTGGGCAACAGGTTCCGCGTCAGTCTGACCTCGCACCGCACTGCTGGCGAATATGAAAACCAGGAACATCATGGGCAGCACTGCGTTCATTACTTCAATTTTAACCTTTGCTATTTTCCGGGATCGATGCATCCTGACTGACTCCCTCTAATTATTAGACCCAGTTTAGCCAGTTTCCCATCACCAACAAAGTAGCGTTTCATTGAAGCGACATCACAACAAAAAAGGGGACCTACGGCCCCCTTGTTGACTGATACAGCTCACGGTTTAAGCCAACCTATTGCAGGGTCAGATTCGCCTGATTGATAATATAGGTGCGTATTGCCTCGGCATCGCCATCACCCAGTTCACTGGCAAAAGACACCATGCCGGCATCAGACAACTCGCCCTCTAATACCACGGCAGCCCAGGAAACCTGAGTTGCCATGCGACGACTCAGACGCAGGTCAGGATAGGTATCCGCACGCAGGGAAATACCCATTGGGCCATGGCAGACCGCGCAGTTGCGGTTGTAGGCGGTCTCCCCCTGGGACAGCAGCTCATTGGACGCCTCGATCTGGGGAATTTCAAAATCGCCATCCACACTGGTCGTGATTGGATTACTGGGCAGCATGGCGTCGCCACCAGCGCGATAAATCAATAGCCGGGAATTGTTTCTTGAGGCCAGCGTAGTAGATTCTGCCGCGCCTGGTCCTGCCTTGGGTAGGGCAGGTGAACCCACCAGCAGGGCAATATGCTGCACACCGTCCACGGTGAAGGTTGCCGGTGCTGCCATCACGCCAGCCTGCACGTAGTCTGTCCACAGGGCTTCACCGGTCTCATCGTTATAGGCAACAAATTCCCCGGAGCGCGTGCCCTGAAACACCAGGCCACCGGCCGTTGCAAGCACACCCGCGTTACCTTCTCCGATTGGGTGCTGCACGCGCCATACCTCTTCCTGAGTCACTGGGTTCCAGGCCTTGAGCAGAGAGGCATTGGTAGGAATTTCAGGCTGACTCATAACTAATTGGAATCCCCGTCCAAAATCGACGCCGGTATTCCAGCCATCCGGATCGGTAACGAACTCGCCGTCAGCCACGTAACCCATGAAGTTTTCAGTCACTGGAATGTAAACCAGGCCGGTATCCTGGCTGAACGCCATGGGATACCAGTTGTGACCACCCAGCGGCCCAGGCAGAACAATGGCCGGGTTGTTTGACTTCTCATATCGGGCATCGGCAACCTCAACCGGACGGCCAGTCTGCAGGTCGATATGAGTTGCCCAGTTTATCGGCGTGTAGTTGTTGGCAGAGATCAATTCGCCATCCTCAGCGTCCAGCACATAAAAGAAGCCGTTCTTGGGTGCCTGCATCACGACTCGGCGCATATCACCCTCAATCTCGAGATCGGCCAGCATGATATGCTGGGTCGCAGTGTAGTCCCAGGTTTCTCCCGGTGTAGTCTGATAGTGCCAGCGATAGCTGCCGTCGTCCGGATTCAATGCGACAATAGAGGAAAGAAACAGATTGTCACCACCGCCGGGGCTGCGCAAAGCCTGGTTCCAAGGTGATCCATTGCCGACGCCGATATAGAGCAGATCTAACTCAGCATCATAGGCCATGGCATCCCAAACGGTGCCGCCCCCACCTAGGTTCCACCAAGCACCAGTCCAGGTATCTGCAGCCGCGGTCATCACATCACTTTCATAGCCATCCGCCGGGTTGCCGGGAACCGTGTAGAAACGCCAGGCTTGCTCACCAGTCTCGACGTCATATGCGGTCACGAAACCGCGTACGCCATACTCGGCCCCTCCGTTGCCAATCAATACTTTGCCTTTGACCACGCGCGGCGCGCCAGTAATCGTGTACGGCAGCGACGCATCTACAGTCGCCACTTCCCATTCAACTTCACCGGTTGCGGAGTCGAGGGCAACCAGACGTCCGTCCAGCGTGCCGACAAATATCTTGCCGCCCCAGGCCGCAACACCGCGATTCACCACGTCGCAACAGGCATCCCGACCCTTGGCGCGATCCACCTGGGGATCATAGGTCCATAGTCGCTTTCCGCTGCGCACGTCGAAGGCATGCACTAGGCTCCAGGCGGTGGTGATATAAAGCGCACCGTCCACCACCACTGGTGTGGATTCCTGCCCGCGACTGGTGGTCATATCCGCATACCAGCTCAGACCGAGTTCGCTCACGGTATCCCGATTAACCTGATCCAACGGACTATAGCGCTGTTCATCGTAGGTGCGGCCGTAGCTGAGCCAGCTCTCGCTTTCTGCGCCCCGCAGACGCTCAGCATCAATTGCTGCGCCATATTCAATTTGTTGCGCCGCCACTGGCAGAGCGACCGCCAGGGTAAGTCCCGCCAGCCTTAGTGCACGAAATGTCATAGATAGTCTTCCTATACTTGCTTCAAATCTGTAGTTGAACCCGCCAACAGCAGCGGACTATATACTCGAGCGCTTACTCGTCAAGACAACATGAGTTTGGCATAGCCTTGCATCAGAGTCTATTCTGCAGAGCTGCTAATTGGATGGGGGGGGGCTATAACTATATGAAATACATAAAATTTATACTCCGCCTCAGCTCAGATGCGTAGCGACATCATCAGGAAACCGGTGAACGCTGCATTGTTGGGTGACAGCGACTTTCTGACATTTTTTCTCATGCTCAGGACGTTTCTGCGATAAGTTGCGTAAAACTCCCAGCTTGGCTGAGGTTTGTATTCCAGATCCTCTAGCTCGAAGTGGGAGATCACGCCCTTTGCGGTGGTGGGCTTTACAAACACTTCATCCAAAGGATGGAAATAAACCGGCAAAATGGAAATCAGCGACCACTTCGCCAGTTTGCGCGACTGCAGCACAGATAACACCATTTCGAAACCCAGCTGCTGGTCCCCGTGTAACTGGTTCTTCAAACCTGATGCCAACGCCTCTTGTTCAACAGAATTCAACGACCTGACGAAATCCCGATACTTGGGTTTCTCAAACATCGATACCATTGACGACCTGCCAATGTAACGGGCCATATCGTTAACAACAGCGCGAGAGTTCTTGAATTTCGGTTTCGCAAAACTTTCCTGTACCTGTTCGATCATCCGGTTCATGTTGTGCTTTTTGCCAATCACTGCCATCTCAGGATCCGTGAACCCCTTGGGGTAGCGGGCCAGGAAAGCCGCCTCTGCCTGTTTGAGCTTTTTCAAATTCATTCAACATTTCCGTCATTAAAGAATTTACACATCGCGGCTGCGCCCGTGTGTAGTTTAGATTCCCCTTCCCCAAATCCACCCAACAAATTTACGAGTAAACCTTACTTGACTGTTAATCAAGCAAGCTATGAATTATATGGATCAAGCATGCTTTACATTACATTGGGAATCAGGCGTGCAAGATGCACTTAAAAACACATCAGAGGAGCATTCTGCCTCAATCCCTCACCGATCCAAAGAAACCAAAGTCGCCTGCGCTCAGCGGCCCGGATCTTGATCTGGGCCATATCTCTCACCCCAAGCGAGATCGTAATTAGCAACCAGTTAATACTAGAGAACTTATTTTGGCCTGTTGCACTGTTTCCCGCAGTCCTTTCCATCTGGGCGTTATAGCAATAATCCTTTTTCTAGGTTGGTGCAGACGCGTTTGCGCGAAAAATTCAGGCCGATGGCTTGGTCATAGGATTTGGACTGGGCATGCTCATTTTGATTTTCTTAAACTGCCTTTCCAGCCCAGCCAGTCCGGGACTAAACGCCAGCGATATGCTGGTGGTGTTCGCCTTGTGCTATGTGGTCGGTCAGCTTTCGCGAACCCTGAACTGTAAGCTGAAGGTTCTTGGGGCGGAGCACAGTCGGTATCAGGCGGGACTGGCTAAGAAACTGAAAGTATCTCGTCAAACTATTAACGCGATAGAAAAGAAAAAGTATGCCCCCCAGTGTTTCTCAAGCAGTCAAGATCGGCAGGCTGCTTGGAATGCCAATAGAAGACATTTTTATCGAAGACTAGTCAGCCATCTTTCGTTAATGCGCGAGCGCGTTTGTTTGCTTCAATGAAAAAGGGGCTCATCTGAGCCCCCCTTTTACCTGGCTTTACTCAACTATTTTTTAGTCAGCAGGCTCCAAACGCACGATGGGCGTTGGACCAGCCTCACGGTCAGAGACAGCGAGATAGATATAGCCATCTGGACCCTGACGCACGTCTCGGATACGCCCGACGTCATAGACAAGAGTTTCTTCAACGACCACGTTGCGATAATCATCATCCATGTGCAGTCGCGCTAGCTGTTCACCAGCCAGAGAGCCGGAAAAGATATCACCAACCCACATGGGGAACTTGTCGCCGCCGTATATCATCAGCCCGGAAGTCGCGATTGATGGCACCCAGAAATTCGTTGGGTTTGTCATACCCTCTTCACTGATACCGACATGAATGGGCCGACCAAACGCACCATAGTTCACTCCGCGACCAACTACTGGCCAGCCGTAGTTATTGCCGGGCTCAATCAAATTGATCTCATCGCCACCCTGGGGGCCGTGCTCGGATTCCCAAAGATCACCGGTAATCGGGTGCATGGCCAGGCCCTGGGGGCTGCGATGACCGTAGCTCCAGATTTCCGGCAGCACGCCAGCTTGACCTAAGAATGGATTGTCGTCAGGTACTGTGCCATCCTCATTCAAACGTACCACCACACCCTGGTGGTTGCTCAGATCCTGGGCCGGGTGCGCCATCAGCGCATCACGGTCACCCACCGGAGGCGCCATGCGGTCACCAAGGGAAAGGAACATGTGGCCTTCACCATCGAATACCAGCTTGCCTCCATAGTGACCAAAACCAACCGCCTGCGCTGCGAATAGCTCAACGACATTAGTCAGGCGATCATTTTCTAGTCGACCACGGACAATCGCCGTAGTCGAGCTTCCACCCACTGGTTTGGAGAAAGTCAGGTAAACCCACTGGTTATCGCTGAATTGAGGGTGCGGCACCACATCGAACAGGCCACCCTGACCCTCATAGAATACTTCCGGCGTACCGGGAATGGCTTCAGGCAACAGCTCGCCATCGCGCACGATGCGCAGGCGGCCCGGCTTTTCAGTGATCAACATATCGCCGTTCGGCAGCCATGCCATAGACCAGGGGTGCACCAGATCTTCCGCGACTGTCACCACGCGATAGTCATGATGTGCGCTCTGGTAGACGTCCTGAGCGCTGGCATTCACTGCAACGGTGGCTACCAGGCAAAGACCTGCAAGCTTATTTAAATAACGAAGCATTGGTTTTTCCTCCTTAATTCAGGGCCTCGCATGCACTTCTCAGAGGCCACAGCACAATCGTAGTTTCGAATTCGTTGATTCAACCCTGAGGGGCCAAAAATTGCACGCATCTCTCGAGTACGAGAAGGTAGCGAGAGCGGCATGCATTGTCCATTAAATCTCGTGGAAATGCTTGAATTTCAGGGTGAAATTTCCGGATTTCGGTTACCATGCTGGCATTGCCTAGGGCAAGCTCATGTAAACGCAAACGGCCTAGGCACGCGCGGAGCTCTTAATATGATCAGAACAGCAACAATCCTCGCGGCAAGCATGGCACTGGCGGCATGCACTACCGGGAGAGATGAACTATTTCTTAATATGAATGAGCAGGAACTCGCGGCCTACAACGCTGAATTACCGGAAAGACGACAAATTGTCTGCGCTGAGGGAGTGCGGCATGGCACGGCACGGCTGATCAGAAAAGTCTGCACCAGCGCAGCCCGAATGGACAGGCTCATTCAGCCCTCAGGCGCCGATGACTATAGCTATGTTAGCCGGCTGAACGATCCCGGCTTTAATCGTCGCACTCCCGATGACAAATCTGCACTTCCAAGGGTTTACTTTTCACCGCCACCGCCGGGATATGACCGACCGATTATTCATGTGATGAGTCAGCATTGACTGGTTGGCTTATTTTATCCTCACGGAAAAACGCTCGTCTTCGAAAACAAGAACAAACGCGCAAAAGCATTGCCCTCCCTTATTTATATATCTCATTTAAGTCGGGGAGGACATACATGGTCAAGAGTTTGGCGTTGGCAACTCCAGTTTATGATATTGCCAAGGGTACTTTTGATGACGTGATGACAATCCCAGATGCACGTTTTTTGAACTATAGATAAGGCATTAATTCATAGTGTTTTAGAATATCGCCTGTGTTATCAGTCAGTTTTCTTTCAAAATGCGCGGAAACGTCCTGCCCCCAGGTTTGCTTTAACGTGGGCCACAAAGCCTTCCCGCCATCGGTCACAAAAATTGAAAGCATCAGAGCTTCAAACCCCTCGTATGAGGCCTGATTTATATAACCGTCTCTTTTCATATACCACGCTTGTTCAACCAAAAGCATGAAATCAATGACCCAAGTCGTGAAAATATGTTTTCCGCTTTGAGTAGAGCGCGAATAGTCTTTCATGCAAATCGAAACAGCTTCCAAGACGATGTTGCTAGACCTTGTAATAGAGAAAAAATCTCTTGCAGCATTGAGGATTTCCCGCTGATGACTCGCTCGTTGCACCTCTCTGTTCTGTTTTAGTTGAAGACCAACAAAAACAAATGAGACCAGCAAAAATAGCGCCGCGAAAAATTCAGAAACTGCACTTAGAGCCAACCAATTCATATGGTGTCCTTAAAATATGAGTTTATTTTGTTAGGTTATTTTACTTACGTTTTCGGCATAGAAAGGGGACTGACCACGATTAACAAAATTTTGCCGCAGGTCTATTAGACCTGCCCAAGGCTTTCTCTTGTTATTTTTCGATTTCTCTACCGCGATTTCTCTTTCATACCGGTTGGTAACAGGCACGAAGTTTGCGTTTATTGATAATCGGGCCGCCTTGATGTCAGCTTCATTCATCGCCTCCGCTACAAACGCTGGGTACACCGCGAGGCGTTCTACTTTGTGGCAAAACGTAGTTTGCCCTCTTTTTACTCTTTTCTTGATCTAACGCAGCTCTTTGAGGTTGTTGTTTCTTGTCAAATTATCTTGGACATTGTTGAAAAGCATGGTTTATTGTGTCGGTCTCTGCTGCTTCTATCCTAGCTACTTTTTTCTTTAATTTGCCAGGAAAGCGTCGCATGTATGGTAACGGAGTAGATCTTGGAAATCTGGATTTGGTTTGATGAGAACGAGGGTATTCTCAGCGGCATTGCTGCCGCGCTTGTAATTTTTGGCGCGCTCAGCACGGTTGGGCGAGACTTTGTTCTCAAGCTTCTCGGGTTCAGCAAGCCTCAGCAAAAGATCACGTTAGCTGAAATTAGTAAGCCGTCACCTCATAAAATTCAGTTTGCCAACTCCGATGGCGTCAAAATCGCTTATACAGAGCAGGGTAAGACATCACCCGATTTAATCGTCACACCCGGTATTATTTCAAATTTACATGTCTTATCCAATCTGCCGCCGATACGCGATACCATGTCAGGGCTGGCAAAATTTTCACGCGTAATCAATTTTGATAAGCGAGGTCAAGGGCTATCTGATCCGATCGCCGAAGTCGCATCGCTAGGCGAGCGGGTGAAAGATATCGGTGCTGTTGCTGATGCCGGGGGAGCAGACCGGTTTGTTCTGATGGGGATATCAGAGGGTGGTCCAATGAGCATCTGTTATGCCGTTGCGAACCCTGATCGAGTTAAAGGATTGATACTGTTTGGCACTACGCCGCGCTTTAGCCGATCAGACGATTATCCGATTGGCATGTCCGACAGGGCGTTGAACCATTTAAGTCAGAATTGGACGACTGGTGCAGCACGTGACATATTTTTCCCAAGTATCAGCCGTGAGACGATGGCTGATGACACCTATCGCGCTTTAGAGAAACTGTTGTCCGACCGTCGCTCGTTGCATCAGATAGTCGAGTACATGAAGTCTCTTGACGTTAGGGACCTGCTTCACAAAGTTAGCTGCCCGACATTAGTGATACATTTTTCAGGTGATTTGGCCGTACCGTTGCATATGGGGCGTTATCTTGCTGACCATATTCCCAATGCCCGTTTTCTTGAACTCGCAGGGGTTGACCATGCTGACCTGGCAAGCGCGCCCAGCGCCATCACCGAGATTCGTGATTTCATCAATGCACTGAAATAGGTGGAGACATTATCGCCGCGATTTACATGCCAAAACCTTGTGTGAGTTGGAAGGCGTTGCTGAGATTTCTACCAGAGGAGGATTAAAGCAACAAAAAAGTAGCTGCCCGCTTTGAGATAACTGCTTGATATTGTCTCACACTGCATCTGCTGTGCGATGCAGATCTAAAAACCGTATTGCAAGACATTCAACCAGGTAACCTATGTTTCTATTTGTAAGGGCATAGAAGTATTTGTCCGTACCCTCCCCTTTCAATCTGAAATACTCTTCAAGTGCCTCTTGGATGTTTAGAAGGACTGAGTTTCCAGAAGAATCTGTGTCTGAGATGAGATACTGCTTTAGCAATTCAAATTTTTGAACTCGTAACCTCAGCCAATATTCCTCCAATTTGGAAGTCAGATTTAAAGATGCCTTAGCGATAGCAGATTGCGATCGTGTCCTGAGCTACTGAACTATTCGGGGTTTTGAATAATGATTTCGCAAGCCAGAGGGTATTCTGCGCGAGTAGTAGAGGAGCCCATCTTTCTTGTACGTGAAAGCTGGATTCCCTAAATTGGTCTACGCTTTGGTCACCACTTGCTCCAAAGACTGTGAATTTTTATAATTTTTTCAGTCGGTTAGCTTAATAATTTGGCACGCCCGGAGAGATTCGAACTCCCGACCAACTGGTTCGAAGCCAGTTACTCTATCCAGCTGAGCTACGGGCGCGTGGAGCTCATGATTATATCTGTTTGTGAGATTGAGGTCACTTCGGGATAAGCATGGAACTGGACCAGCAGGAGCTCCTCGCAGGCTTTGGAGTCTCGCTAGTAATCGGTGTTTAGCGAATTAGGAAGACTGGGCAGGATCGCAGTCAATTACTCTGGTCGAGCCGGCGATCACAGTTCGCTGTCTTTCCGTTCAGCAACTTACTCAAGCATTCTAGACACGGCGATTCACAATCTATGATCTGGCCCGATAATCCGTTATGGTAAGGGGTGGAAGAATGAAAGCAAATATTGAAGGCCTCATTATGACAGAGATGTCCGTTGACAGCAGAACGCCGGAGCTTAAGTTTAGCGCACCTAGTGCGCGTACTTTGCGCAAAGTGCTGGAGATTGGCGGTTGGCTGATGATGGTGGCGCTGATTTTTACCGGGCTCAGCGCAATCTTTGGCCGTGGCGATTTTTTGATAGAAGCGGGTTCCCAGGAATTCAGCGACCCTATTGAGCAGTTCAATCCGTTCGATGGCCGCTATGTCCAGTTCTCCCCTGCCAGCTGGGCCCACCTGGTCACGGGACTGCTGATCTTTTGCCTCGGGCCATTGCAGTTTATCCGACCGATTCGCAAGAACTACCTCAACTTTCATCGCTGGAGTGGCCGCGTTTGGTTAGTTGCCGGCGGTATCGCCGCTTTCTCCGGAGGATTTATTGGCATCTTCCAACCCTTTATGGGAGTCGATGGTCAGGGTTTTAATGAGTCCATGGCGACAGCCTTTTTTAGCTTTTATACCTTGTTCTGCATGTACAAGGCTTACGCCAGCATCCGAGCAAAAAAGATTGGACCCCATCGCGAATGGATGATTCGCAGCTGGGCTCTAATGCTCGCGATTGCCACAGAGCGCCTCATGCTCGGTGTATTGATGTCAATTACCGATATAGGGATTGGCATTTTGTTTGGCACCACATTCTGGATGGCTATCACAACGAACGCCGCCGCCGCCGAGATCTGGATCAACCTGACCCGCACCCCAGGCAACGGCAACCGCCATTGGAAAGACCTCGACGCCAAACCCGCCGCCTGAGGCATTACTGATATGGAAGCGAATGCCGTCGAAACTGTTTCTGTAGTGATTCAACTTTCAGTTGCGCCGGTGTTTGTATTGGCAGGTGCTGCCGGGATGATCAGCGTGCTCTCGCAGCAACTGGGCCGGGTGGTAAAGACACGGCTGTTGTCTGAAACCCACGGTGAGCACCGCCCTGCAGTCTGAAATCGCTGGCCTGTGGAAGCGTACCCGACCGGTAGTCTGATCCCTGCGAATGTCTGTGTTTGCGGCCCCTGCTAGTTTGCCTAGTGATCGTTACCCTGTTCTTCGGTGAGCTCACCGGCTCCGATCTGTCTGCCGCCATCGCCACACTGTTCATCTTCTCGATGACTTTTATTATCCTCGGGCTAATGCTGTTCCTGGTTGAAGCCAGCATCTCCACCAACCGTATCGCCAAGGCATTGCGGAGATGCTCGAAGCGGAGAATGCAAACAAGCTTGGTCCCGCAAACTAGTTCCCGCGCCAACTCTCAATTGAAGATATTCAGGATGCGAGAGTATTTAACCGCGAACTGCTGTGCGTTCTCACGCGGTGCAAACAGCATATTGTTCTCGTCCACTTCGTTGTACACGATGTAGAGGCCGGCGTTGGCCGATTGCAGCCAGGCAAAACGCAGATTGGTTGAAATCACATCGTCGCGCTTGTTGTATTGCACCAGGGTTTGCAGGGTCATGCGCGGCGTGAAGGCATAGGTGGCGCGAAAACGCGCAATGTCTACTTCAAAGTCTCCACCTGGCACAGGCAGGTCAATGCTGCTGTGGCTCCAAGTGAGCTCGCTAGTAAACTTTTCGCCGACCCGATAGCGAATTGTAGAATCCAGATTCTCGCGGTTGCCACCAAAAAAGCCACCAATACGCGAAGAAAAATTTACACTGAATGGCGCACTCCGATTGCTCCAGTAAACCAGCTGAGCTTCCTGGTGCTCATAATCACCCACCGGTACGCTAACACCATCCACGATTTCAAAGGGTTCAAATACCCCTTCCTGTGTGAAATTCGTCCCGGTATGAATCTCCATGCCGCTGTTAAATTCCCAGTGATTGTCGATGTGCAGGTAACCAGTCTGCTGGTTACCGTCGAAATCCCAATAGCCGCGATAGTTCATATGTGGGCGCAACTCCTGCAGTTGCCCCCAATTCTCCGGTCGGTAGCGATAGCGCCAGCCCGCCTCGTATTTACGAAAGTCTTTTCGGGCCAAAAAACCAACTTCTGGATTAAAGTTAGCTCCAACCTCGGAATAACCAGCATTCAGGGCCCAGTCCTCGTCATTGAAGTTCCAGGTTATTCCGCCGGCCATATCATCACCATTGACCCCTGGCGTCTCTGTTTGAGATACCCAACCGCGAATAACAGTATAATTGCCGATACCCCAGCGCCCATCGATTGCATAGGTGCGATTGATGTCGCCATCCTGAACCCCATTAACTGCACCATTTCCATCTCGTTCCACAAACATCATGCCTATCGCTGAGCGATTGGGAAGTTCCTGATTGATGCGAACCACAGAGAAATCGTTAAGGGGAACGGTTCCTTCGATGCCTTCGGTACGCATGCGTAATAGACCCACATTCGTGGTGTCACCGATCTTACCGGTCAAGCGCCCACCGGCTTCGATTGGAAATTGCGTACCCGCGTTAATGCCGATTCGACGACTGAAGAAAAGCTCAACTTCGCGCGGATTACCGATTGCAAACTGGCCCGCGTTTTCCAGGAAAAAGGGGCGCTTCTCCGGGAAGAACAAGCTAAAACGATCAAGGTTCACCTGAATATCATCAACTTCGACCTGAGCAAAGTCAGTATTGACGGTCATATCAAGTGTGAGACTTGGAGTAATGCCCCACTTCATATCGACGCCGTATTCCTCCCGAGATTGGGTTGAGGTCAAATTGCCACCACGCTCACTGAGGCTGAGAACGTATGGGGTTACCTGCAGTAGTCGCTGACTGGGCACCTCAATTCCTTCGATGAAGCCAGCTTCCGACACACGACGCAGATTGAAGTTGCGATCCAGTGGTGCCCAGTAGGATTCCTCATTGTTGCGACGGATGTTACGTTGAAAATTTATGCCCCAAGTCTGGGAATCACCATTGCCATAACGCAGAGCAACAAACGGAATGGCAAATTCTGCACTCCAACCCTGTTCAGTAATCTGTGCCTCAACCTCCCAGGTGGTATCCCAGTTAGTGTTAAACCCTCCAGTGCCTCCACCGCGGCCACCGAAGCCACCGCTGCCGCCTTCGTTGATGACCTGAGCATCAAATTCCATTCCGGATGGGTTAGTACCAAAGACGTAGCCATTTTGACGATCAAGCAAACCATCAATAATGACTTGAAAACTGTCCGTGTCATCAAGTGGAGAATCTCGGCGGCTGTCTGTTACCAGAATCGCTTCAGGATTTTCATCATAGGCCATGACGCCGATGTAGAGGGTATCATCACTAAAACCGACGAATACCTTTGTGTTTTGTGTGGCAGCCTGCCCTTCATTGGGCCGAACCTGGGTAAAGCCGCTGGTCGGTGTGATGCCGGCCCAGGCAGAATCCCCCAGTACTTCCCCATCAATTGTGGGCACAGCAGTCAGTGCCGCAGCCTGGGTAGTCGGTCGCACAGATTCAGAGCTGAGTTGCTGCGCCCAGGCAGTGGAAGAAATAACAATCGGGAGTGCTATCAAACCCACACAAAGGGCCTGACACCGCGTAATACTAACCATGAGAAAACCTGCTTCTAGACAAAACTTATAGTGACTCTCTCAACAGAGCCACAGTTTATAAAGATATAACAATATCAACCGCTTAGCGCGGGGCTAAAGCATGGAGTTGTAATTGTTTGTAACGGTCAGCCGCGGAGCAGACAGAGCTGCTCCAGCTGACTCAGGAAATAAGTCGGGAAAACTTAGGGGCGCTTGACGGCAATGGCCTGAATTTCGAAGCGGGCATCAAACAACAGCGTTCCTGCACCGATAAAAGCACGAGCTGGAAATTCCTGGCTGAAATACGTGCGATAGACCGCGTTAAAGGCATCGTAGTGGCTGACATCGGAGCAGAAGATCTGCACGTAGACCAGATCATCCATGTTCATACCAGCCTCTTCCAGAGTGCCCTTAATGGCATCAAGTACATTGCGCGCTTCCTGCGCTGGATCGCTTGGGACCTCGTTATTTTCCAAGCCCAGCATGCCTGAAATGTACAGGGTATCGTCGGTCATCACTGCACCGCTGAACGGCGCGCCGCTGCCACTTGGGCTGCTTGGGTTAACATAGCTGCGTTCTTGTGCTGCGGAAAATTGTGCGGTGCAAAGGACAAGCACTGCAACTACACCACTGAGCCATCGCATGATCGCTT
>Ga0315330_10001040_pt1 | contig 18414 bp, 15 predicted proteins | sample M140m34915metaG_FD_203453 | JGI IMG/M metagenome (GOLD analysis project Ga0315330, IMG submission 203453) | Ammonia-oxidizing marine archaeal communities from Monterey Bay, California, United States - M1 40m 34915 | ecosystem: Environmental > Aquatic > Marine > Intertidal zone | place: USA...
GTGTCACGGTAGGCAAAATGGCGGCGCCGTCGGGTTTTCTTTGGAGAACCTGAGCGACACGCAAGTGGGTGATTTCCTTACAACTGGCGTGCTGAATCGCGCAGCACCACCGCAATGGAAGGTTGCAAGCATGGTGAGTCCACATGATCTGTCTCAGTCCCTGGATTCCCGAGCCAGATCGTATTTGGCGGCTAACTGTGCTCACTGTCATCGGCGCGGTGGTGGTGGCACTGTACCGGCTGACTTGTCGTATTCGACTGACAGAGGCCAGATGAATGTCGTGGACGCTGAGCCAAGCCAAGGAAGTTTTGGCATTGCCAACGCCAAGGTTGTGGCTTCCGGACTACCACTGAAATCAACTCTGTTCTACCGAATGGCAACAAGTGGCAGCGGGCACATGCCCAAGCTTGGGCATTGGGACAATGATCGCGCAGGCTTGCAACTGGTGTATCAGTGGATTGCTTCATTGGAGCCAACTGGCAGTGACTCTGAGGCCAGTGACTCTGAGGCCAGTGAAAATGCTGAGACAGTCGGTACATCCGCGGCACTCGAACAATTTGTGGATTTGATCTTTGACGACAAGATGACGCAACTGCAGTTGCAAGCCGCGGGGGAAAAAGCTCAGGCTTCCGGCACACCGTTAGCAGCCGCGTTGTTTGAAAGATTTCTGCCGACAGAAAATCGAAGAAAACGTTTGGGAAACAATGTCGATCGCACTGCGTTACTGATGATGGCAGGAGATGCCAAACGTGGTCGCGAGCGATTCCTCGATGGCCAGTCGATGCAGTGTTCCCTGTGTCATCGGGTGCAAGGAAGTGGTCGCAGTGTCGGGCCGGACATGGATGGAATCGGGAAGCAGCGATCGCGGCAAGAGTTGCTGGATAGTATTCTAGATCCTTCCAAGGTGATTGATCCCAAGTACCGTAATCATCAGGTACTCAGCACTGCTGGGCAGTTGGTGAGTGGTCTTTTGGTGCGTGATACCGAGACAGAGATGGTGATACGTTCTGCAGATGGCAGGAACCATCGAGTTAATAAAAATGAAATTGAATCACGACGCGTGCAAGCAGAGTCTTTGATGCCAACTGGCTTGGCTGCGGACCTTACCGCGCAGGAAGTGGCTGACTTGCTGGCGTTTTTGGAATCGCTGAAATAAGCCATCGTGTATTTGCGGGCTTGCAACCACACGCTCGCGTTTTGAGCGAATCTGAGAGTTTACTCATCTTGGTGAATGAATCGGGGGCAATGCTTGCTACTGCGCGATTCACTCCCTCCTGAGAGCCTCAATTGGGTCCATTCGGGCGGCGCGGGTAGCAGGATAGAGGCCAAAGAAAATTCCCACCGCAACGGAAATGGCGAACGCCAATGGAATTGACCATGACACAATTACTGGGGTGACATTTCTGATTGCGTCTGGAAGATTATTCATCGCTTCAGGGACCCAAAGCTGCAGAATTTGTCGTAGCCATCCCATCATGACTGGGCATGTCAGGCCACCGGCGATTCCGGCGACTCCACCGATCGCAGAAAGCACAATCGTTTCCGCTAGAAATTGTCGCGTGATATCCTTGCGTTTGGCGCCGAGGGCCCTGCGGATACCAATTTCTCTGGTTCGTTCGGTGACGGTTGCCAGCATGATGTTCATGATTCCGATCCCACCCACGACGAGAGTGACTGCGGCAATCATCCCCATGAATACCATGAACATCAGACGTGTCGTTTTTGCTTGTTCAAGTAACTCCAATGGAACAACAACGGCGTAGTCTTTTTCGGTATGCAGTTTTTGCATCGTCCTTCGGATAGCGTCGGCCGTCGCGAGGACTTGATCAGACGACTCCAGCTGAAATGTGATTTGGCTTAGTTCAACCTCTTCTCCCGTGCGCTGACCTGACTGTACGAAGAGGACGCGGTCACCAATGCGTTGCCAAAAGGTGGTCAGTGGTATGTAGACATCTTTGGCAAAGTCCTGTGCCGAAATAGATCCACCGATGCCGGCGGTTGGGGTTCTAGGCTGCATCACCCCGATGACAACGTACGGTAATTCACGGATGCGAATCACCTTGCCCATGGGATCCTCGGTTGAGAAAAACAGGTCGGAGGCTTCAGCGGCAAGTACGCATACATTGGCACGTTGCTGGACATCGACGTCAGAAATGAATCTGCCACGAGCAAGCTGCAGATGCATGATTTCTGCGTATTCGGGCGTGCAAGCTACCAGGTGACTGGCAAGTGTTACGGCACCATAGTGGGCTTCACGCCGTGTTTCGCGGATTCGTACAGCATTCTTAATCGTTGTGATACCGGTCAGTGCGGCAACGTCTGATCGACGGATCCCATATTCAACATAAAAGTTGGATTCGTTTACCGAGTCGTCTGGAGGAAGCACGGAACGCAAAATGATATTTGTGGCACCCAGTTCCGAAATCTGTCGCTGGGCTTCCCGACTGATTCCCTCACCAATGGCGAGCAACCAGACAACACTGGCTACGCCAATGAAAATCCCAAGTACCGTCAGTAATGACCGCATGGGATGCAGGAGCAGGCTCTTGATACCAAGACGCCAGATTCGAGGTCGCAGCAGGTTCATGTTCCCGCATCAGCTTGCGCTGTTCCGATTTCAGTAGCGGTGAATTCTTTGGCAGTCTGGTTTGGCTGCTCGGGTGGTTCGGCAAGCTGGGTGCTGTTTTGATTTGATTTTTGGCCATTGGCAGCAGCCTTGGTGGCCGTCGGTAAATCGGATCGTTGGATGAACCGAAACGGGGTCAGGGCCACTTGGTCTCCCTCCGTGATACCCTCAACGACCACTACTTGATTGTTGTTGTTGGGACCGATGGTGATTGGGGTTGGGTCCCAACCGTCGCCATTACGTACAAGGCAATAATGCGATTTTTCATGGGCAATCACTGCAGCGAGTGGGATTTGCAGGACTGAAGCCTCGGCCTCAAAAAAGATTCTTACTTTTGCCCGTAAACCGGGTCGGATCGTGCCGGGGGGATCCTTGATGGCAACTTCCACTCCATATTCAAGCGGAGCACCATGCCATCGCATGGGAAATGGATAGGGTGCCACGCGGTTGACTTTGCCGAGAAGTAGTTTTTCCGGATCAGCGTCTAAAGTAATTTCCGCTCGCATGCCGGGGCTGACACGATTGATGTGGGACTCATTTATTTTTACATCTACCTGCATCTTTTTTATGTCAGGTAGGCGGGCGACCATTTGATTGAAGCGAATCTGGCTGCCTTCTTCAATTACAACAGGTTCACCTCGCTGCCGTTCGTTCGCGTACACGACCTGACCAGCAGCAGGTGCGTGAATGGTGCAATGCTCAATTTGTTCGGTGATTTCACGTAGCTTTTGATTGCTCAGCTTCTGTGTGAATTCTGCGGCCTCGACATTTGCTTTCTGTTTTTCAATCTCTGCAGTGAATTCTCCCACTTTACGTTCTCGGGTGAATTTTTTGAAAACGTCCAACGCTCGTTTGCTCGCAGCAACATCCTTTCTTGATTTCTCAAGTGCGAATTCACCTGCACTGACTTGCAACTGATTGATTATGCCCTTGGCTGCCATCCGGCGATTGGAAGCAAGTTCCAGTTCTTTTCTGCGGAGGTCTTCCTCCGTGACGAACACTGCACTCTCAAGTGTCTCGACTTCTTGCTGAAACAGGCCTTCCACATACTCCCGTAAAGTACGCTCAGCATTCGAGAGATTGCTTTCGGCCTGAATGAGAGCCGACTTGTCCTTTGCAACCACAATTTGCTGAGCAATCAATTCGTTCTGCAAAACCGAGTCATCAAACTGTACAAGCAGGTCCCCTTTTTCTACCTCGGTTCCTTCTTCGCACAGACTCACAATCGTGACACCGGCAGATCCTCTCGACTCGACTTCGCATCGGACCTCTACATTGCTGCTGCTGACAATGTCACCAGGTTCAGTCACAAACGCTTCAAATTTGCTGCGTTCAACGGAATGCAGCAGAAGGGTCTGTTCTGCTTGCGGGGGCCAGATTCCTTCTTTTCCATTGAGAGCAAGAAGCAGCAACATGACGCCGCACAGAGCCACAGGAATAATGACGGACGCCCGCCCGCGTTGCCCGCTCCATCTTTGGCTCGCGCTCATGGATTAACCTTGGGTGGGGGCAGGGAATAAATCGGTGGTGGGTCCAAGTCTGGCTCCAAAACTGCGGCGATGCAGCACAGAGTCGCGATAACACTATAAATTGGCATGAGCCCCGGCTCAAATCACTTGAGTCGTTGAGTCGAGGCACAGTGCCGGAGAATCGCCTCCTACAACCGGCCTTTTCATCATTGCCCAGTCGATTGGGCTTGAAATCAACGTTGGCCAGTTCTCTGTCACGATTCGTATCTACAACTGAAATCAACCCTCTGCAGTAATCTCAGCAGAGCTTATTGCACCGATCCTGGTGCGGTTCATTCGTCGGTGACACAGCCCTCACTGGCTGTTTTGACACACTTGATGTACTTGAAGAGCGTGCCTCGGGTCGCTTTCAGGGGTGGCGCGTTCCAGGCAGCGGCCCGTTCAGCCAGCACATCCTCGCTGACATCGACATCGAGTCGATTGGTTTCTGCATCGATGGTGACGACATCGCCATCGACTAGAAGCGCAAGAGGTCCACCAAGCTGTGCTTCTGGTGTGATATGCCCCACGATGAAACCATGACTGCCTCCGCTGAATCGCCCGTCTGTCAGCATGGCAACATCTGACCCCAGTCCTGCTCCCATGATAGCGCTGGTCGGTGTCAACATTTCAGGCATGCCCGGACCCCCTTTGGGACCTTCGTATCGAATCACAACCACATCACCTTTCTGGATCTGGTTTTGTTCCAAGGCATGCAGCATGTCTTCTTCACTGTCAAAGCAACGGGCTGGTCCACTGAATGTCAGGCCTTCCTTTCCTGTGATTTTTGCAACCGCACCTTCGGTTGCAAGTGACCCTCGCAGGATTCGAATGTGTCCTGATTCTTTTAACGGTTTCTCGACGGGGCTGATGATCGTCTGCCCTTCTTTCAGTCCGGGCAGGTCCTTGACATTTTCTGCAAGTGTTTTCCCGGTGACTGTCATGCAGTTTCCATCCATCAGACCTTTCTCAAGCAGGTACTTCATGACAGCGGGTGTGCCGCCGATCGAGTGCAGGTCTTCCTGAACAAATTTGCCACTGGGTTTCAAATCAGCAAGGTAAGGAATGCGGTCACTGACGGATTGGAAATCTTCGATTGTCAGATCGACATCGACGCTTCGAGCCATGGCAATCAGGTGCAGGACTGCATTCGTGCTGCCACCCAATGCCATGACGGTGACCATGGCATTTTCAAACGCGGTGCGCGTCATGATGTCACGAGGTTTGATGTCAGCTTCAAGAAGTTTGAGGATGGCATCCCCGGCTCGTCGACATTCTTCTTTTTTGGCAGGATCTTCAGCAGGTATGCTGGCTGAGTACGGTAGAGACATGCCCAAGGCCTCGATCGCGGTGGCCATCGTGTTCGCGGTGTACATGCCCCCACACGCTCCGGCACCTGGACAGCTACGACGGACAATTTCTGAACGCTCCTCCTCGCTGATTTGGCCTGCGATGAATTGACCGTAGCATTGAAAGGCGCTCACGATGTCCAGCTTTTCATCTTTGAAGCTTCCTGGTTTGATCGTCCCTCCATAAACCATAATCGCTGGGCGGTTGAGTCGACCCATCGCCATCACACAGCCCGGCATGTTTTTGTCGCAGCCTGGTAACGCGATCAGGCCGTCGTACCATTGAGCCCCCATGATCGTTTCGATCGAATCAGCAATGAGATCACGACTCTGTAAGCTGTAGCTCATTCCATCAGTGCCCATGGAAATTCCATCGCTGACACCGATCGTGTTGAAACGCATGCCGACAAGCCCTGCTGCAGTGACACCCGTTTTTACTTCTGCCGCGAGGTCGAGAAGGTGCATGTTGCAACTGTTGCCCTCATACCAGACACTGGCTATTCCGACTTGAGCCTTGTCCATGTCTTCAGGTTGCATGCCTGTGGCATATAGCATCGCTTGCGATGCCCCCTGGCTCTTGGGTTGGGTGATTTTGCTGCTGTATTTGTTGAGTGGCTGGTTCATGGAGTTTCTTTTTTTAGCTTCATTGCGACGGGCAGAACGTTACTGATTATGATCATCAGCAAACAAATGAAAAAGGGACTGGACTTTTGACAGGGAGCTTACCTTGAAACGCACGCTATTTACCGCATTTGGTTTGCTGGTTCTCATGCAAATTGCAACGCTGAATTCCATGGCAGAGGATGCCAAAGACGATTTTGCTGTGTATTCATTACCGCTTTTCGATGGGAATTCACTCCTGGGATGGGAAGGAAACGCGTATTGGTTCCGCGTAGAGGACAAGGCGATCGTGGCTGGACGCTTGACGGAGAAAATTCCACATAATGAATTTCTTTGTACGGCACGTGAGTATGCCGACTTTGAACTTAGATTTGAGGCGAAATTGGTTGGGGAGGGCAAAAATGCTGGTGTCCAATTTCGTTCTCAGCGTGTTGCTGGAAGTAGCGAGGTCTCCGGCTATCAGGCCGATATTGGTAATGCTTGGGATCGACCCGTGTGGGGCGCTTTATACGATGAGTCGAGACGAAATAAAATGTTGGCTGAGCCCGGAGCCGATCTGGGGAAAAAGTTGGTGAAGCCTGATCAGTGGAATTCCATGCGAGTGATATGCAAAGGGACCCATGTGCAAATTTTTGTGAACGGTGAACGTACTGTCGATTACACCGAAATGGATGATACCATTCCCCAGCATGGGAAAATCGGTTTGCAAATCCATAGCGGCAAACCTGCGGAAGCCTGGTATCGCAACATTCGCATCCGCCCGTTGTGATCCGGTGGCTTTTAGTTTTGTACTTTTCTATCGACTCGTGATGCTGTTTTTATTCGCTCAGTCATCCGGCCTACGTTTGAATCAAACCACTGATACATGAAGCATCAAATCGAATTCGTCTATTTTGATTTGGGAAATTTGCTGGTCAGTTTTGATCCGAATATCGCATGCGATAATCTTGTTGAAAGATTCGGTGTGCAAAAGCAACAGGCGTGGGAGGCCATTTACGATAGTGGTGTCCAAGACCGTTTTGAGCATGGACACGTCAGTGGCGAAGAATTCGCAGAACAGATTCGTGAGTTCTTTGGGGGCGATGAAAAGTGTATGCCGACCGCTGGTTTGCTCGATGCGGTCAGTGATATGTTCACACCCATTGATGTGATGGCCGAAGTTCTTAATCGCGTGAGAGAAAATGGATTTGGTGTTGGACTACTGTCCAACACGTGTCATGCGCACTGGGATTGGATTCGCCGTCAATCCTATTTGATGAATCAATTCCGGTTTGATGCAACCGTTCTCAGTTTTGAGGAGGGAGCGATGAAACCAGACTCGGTGATTTATGAGGTGGCAGAGGAAAGAGCCGGCGTTCCTGCAAAAAGTCTGCTTTTCCTCGATGACAAGCCAGAAAACATCAACGCTGCACTCTCTCGGGATTGGCATGCGAACTGTTGCTTGGGCGGGCAGGCGGCAGTTCAAGCGTTGCAGGAATTTGGGGTCTTGGGTGAAGTGGGGTTAGAACGTTGAATCGTATTTTTAATTCACTGCTGTTTTGGTTGGTGTTTACTTCGTTGCTGGCCTATGCCTGGCCAGTACAGCAACTGCAGTTCGATCCTTTTACACCACCTGCGTCGATCAAGGGGCCGCTGATCTGGGCTCTGGTTGCATGTGCGATGTTTTTCCTCGGTACGCTGGTGCGTCAAGATGAACTGCGGCCTTTGTATAAGCATCCATGGTGGGTCGTGTTGGGTGTGCTGACTCAGGTTCTCGTCATGCCGGCAGCCGCTTGGGGTGTTACCCAACTGATTCCTCTTGACCGAGATATCGCAAACGGCGTTATTCTTGTTGGATGTGTACCAGGAGCGATGGCGTCCAATGTGTTGACCAGCACTGCTCGAGGTAGTGTTGCGTATTCGGTCAGCTTAACCAGTGTCGCGACTTTGTTGTCGCCGCTGACTGTCCCTCTCGTGCTCTGGGTTGTGGCCAGCGCTGCGACTGAAAAATCTCTGCTCGAATCTTCTATTCGTCTGTCTGTGCTAGTGGTGCTGCCCACCGTATTGGGTTTTCGTGCATGTCGGACTTGGAATCGTTTTCAAAATTGGGCTGAGGTGTGGGGACCCAGAATAGCCTCGTGCACCTTGCTATGGATCATCGTCATTGTGGTCGCAGGTGACCGCGAAAATCTGATGCATGTGGGCATGGTGCTGGTGTTAGCGTTGTTGGTGATCAATGTGGTTGGCTATCTGGCTGGATGGTTTGTTGGAGGCGTCGCGAAACTCCCGGAGGCTTGTCGGAGAGCATTGACCTTGGAGGTGGGAATGCAAAACGCGGGTCTTGGGACTGCATTGGCCGTGACTCTTTACGGCGAGGACAGTTTGGCAACCATTCCAACGGCGGCTTACACCTTTGGTTGCATGCTGACGGGGACAATTTTGGCCGTAGGTTGGCAAAGAGGCGGGAAATGCGTTGAGGAGACTGATGCATAGCGGGTTACCAATGAGTGACGCTTCCAGATCACCCATTGCCTTCACGCAGCCTTCACCGAGGTCAATTTTGCAAGTCGATTAGCGTGAAAAGCCGCAGATCGGGCTGTAGGCGTGTGACGGGGTAGCGGTATGATATTGGGCGGGAACCACCTGATCGCACACCTTCAAGAGAGCTGATGTCAACCTCGCCATCGAATTCGGAATTTGCCATTGAACGCGGTGTCCCGCGGGCGGCTGCCGTGATCGACATCGGCGCCACCAGTATTCGTATGGCGATTGCTGAAATTCATCCTGATGGAAAAGTGCGAACGCTTGATACATTAGCGCAGCCGATGGATCTGGGGCGAGAAGCTTTTGAGAATCGCCGCTTGTCACGTAAGAGTATTGAGCGGTCTGCGGCTGTTCTGCATCGCTACCAACGTGTTCTGCAGGAGTATGGAATCAAGCCCGCTGATGTGCGTGTTGTGGCAACCACCGCAGTCCGAGAAGCATCAAACCGATTGGCGTTCGCGGATCGTATCTATGTCGCGACAGGTTTGAATGTCGAGCCCATTGATGAGGCTGAGGTCAATCGCATTACCTACATGGGAGTCATGCCCCAGTTGCAGGCGCATCCTGCTTTGTCAGATGGCAAGTCGCTAGTCGTTGAAGTGGGGGGGGGCAACACCGAGGTATTATTGGTGCGGGGTGGTAACGTCCTTGAGAGTCAGTCTTTTAGACTTGGGTCATTGCGTTTGCTCAGGACACTCAAAGGAGTGCGGTCTAGTGCGTCCCGTCGACGCGCTATGATGGAAAGCCATATCAGGCGGGCTTGGCATCGTTTGACAGATGAAAAACAGGATGGAAGCCCTGTTCATGTTGTGGCGATCGGCGGTGATATCCGCTTTGCATGCAAGCACATTCTAAAGAATTGGGATGGTAAGTCCCTTGCTGAAATGCCAACCCGTCAGCTGGATGAATTTACTTCGAAAATTCTGAAGCTTGATGAAGATGCAATTGTTCGTCGTTATGGTGCAAGTTATACGGAGGCAGAGACCCTGGGGCCAGCGTTACTGGTTTACACGATGCTTGCGAAGCATCTGGCGCTCGAGCACATTTTCGTTTGTGATACCAATCTCAGAGATGGCCTGCTGCAGGATATGGCATTGGGCGGTGGTTGGACTGCTGAATTTCGCAATCAGATTGTTCGTTCGGCAATCTCGCTGGGGCGTAAATTTGATTTTGACGAATCGCACTCGCGGAATGTGGCGGAACTTGCCCGCAAATTGTTTCAGCAATTTCAGCATGAACATCTATTGGATAATCGCCATGAGGTCATCCTGTTCGTGGCTGCCTTGTTGCATGAAATTGGTTTGATTGTGAATGTGAAAAGCAATCACAAGCACGCTTTGTATCTGATTCGTCATAGTGAGTTATTTGGTTTGTCAGAGGGTGAATTGCTGCAAGTTGGGCTCGTCGCCCGTTATCATCGTCGCGCATTCCCGCAACCCTCGCACGTCGATTATGGATCGTTGTCGCAGGAGGATCGTGTGACCGTTTCCAAGTTGGCTGCGCTGCTCCGTCTTGCAATCGCTCTGGATGACACCCGAAGCGGGCGGATCCTCGAAATCGAGTGTGTGAATGATGGTCAGCAATTGGTGATTAATGTTCCGGGTGTTGATGACGTCTCGTTGGAACAGATCGCCATGCGAGAAAATGCAGGCCTGTTTCGAGATATCTTCGGAATACCTGTGCTATTGCGTGCTCGCAGGTCGTAGGTGCGTTGATGACAGGCACGACGAACACTGCACTGCCCCTCTTTCTTGGCTGCCCAGTTTGGGCGTGTGCCCAATGGGGCGGAGAGGTTTATCCGGCGAGAACACCTCGGAAGGATTGGCTGCACTGGTATTCGCGGACTTTCAATACGGTTGAAGGAAATAGCACGTTCTATGCGTTGCCCGGTCCCGATGCCATTCAGCGTTGGGTTGAGCAGACGCCTGATCATTTTCGATTTGCCTTGAAATTTCCGAGGACAATATCGCATGAGTTAGAGTTGGAATGTTCTCAGGCTGCAACTCGGGAATTTTTGCAACGCATTGAACCTTTGCGGGACGCATCCCGCCTGGGGCCTACGTTTTTGCAGTTGGGGCCGCGATTTGGTCCGGATCGATTGCCGCTGCTCGCCCGTTTCCTTCAGGATTTGCCGCAGGACTTTGCCTGGGCGGTGGAATTAAGGCACCACGATTGGTTTGATTCGGGTGAAAACGAAAAACGAGTGAATGATCTCTTACGACGTTTGGAAATTGATAAAGTGCTGTTCGACAGTCGGCCGCTGTTTCAGGCTCCGCCAGAGGACGAAATTGAAAAAGTCTCGCAGGAGCGGAAACCGAAAACACCTGTTCGTCAAACAGTTACTGGCAACCATCCCATGTTGCGTCTTGTGGGACGCAACCGAGTTGAGCTGACGGATCGATTTCTAAACCAGTGGGTTCCAATCATTGCGGGGTGGATTCAGCAGGGTTTGAATCCCTACGTTTTCACTCATGCACCCGATGACCGGTTTGCGGTTGCCTTTGCAAGAAGATTAGCCGAGCGTTTGAAAACTGAAATGCCGGAAACGGATTGCAGTATTCCCAAGCCTCCCGCACCAGTACGGCAATTGTCATTGCTTCATGAAAGTGGTGATGAAGAATGAGTGGGAATCTGTGCAGTGGCACTCACAATCATTCATTTCAGCTGCCTCTGGTGAGAGGTTCTGTTGGAACTAACACCTTTTTACTCAGCGGGGCGTTTCGTTGTCCTGGCTGATTCTCGCAAATGATACTGATGGAACTGATCCTTACTGGGAGTCACGTCACCAAATGGTGGAAACGTGCATTGCCACAGCAGGGGTGACCGATCACCGAGTACTGCACTCTATTCGCAATACATTACGTCATGAGTTCATGCCTGAGCAAATGCGGAAACAGGCTTATCTCGACATGGCTGTTCCGATCGGTGACTCGCAAACGATTAGTAGTCCATTCACTGTCGCGCTGATGACAGAAACCCTTCGGCCGCGTGAAACGGATCGGGTTCTCGAAGTTGGTACCGGTAGTGGATATCAGGCAGCAGTGCTAAGCCCGTTGGTAGAACATGTCTACTCAATTGAAATCATGCCATGTCTCAGTCGTCAGGCTTCGGAGACATTGCGTCGATTAAAATACGATAATGTATCGACACGAGTTTCTGATGGTTTCGAAGGATGGTCCGAGGCGGCGCCTTTTGACAAAATTATTGTCACTTGCAGTCCCGAATCGGTCCCTGGACCTCTCATCGCACAACTGCGTGAAGGTGGGACTCTTATCATTCCAGTGGGTGAACGCTACCAGCAGACGCTTTTTCGGATGGTCAAAACAAATGGCAAGTTGGTGCAAGAAGAGCTCCGGCCAACGCTCTTCGTTCCCATGACTGGCGAGGCCGAGGATGGTCGGCAGGTATTGCCGGATGCTACGAATCCGGCCGTTGTGAATGGGGATTTTGAAATCAAGGCGCATCAGTCCAACGCGTCGACCAATTCGCGTAACACAATGCTAAATGGAACTTCAATGGCAGATCAGGTTCCCGGCTGGTACTACGGGCGACAGGTCAGTTTGATGGATGGCAATTCGCGAAATCCGGCAGCGGCGGGCAACACATTTGTGCGATTCACTAACCAGACACCAGGGCTCAGTGCCCACCTTCTTCAAGGCATTTCTGTGGACGGTAGGCACGTCCAGCAAATGGCTCTGAGTGGATGCTGCAGGACTTCTGGCGTTGTGCTGGGGGCCGATGTGAACGCAGCACCCATGGTTTCGATCAGCCTCTATGACGATTCACGATCTGAGCTGGCTGTTTTCTGGCTGGGCCCATTTGGGGGGAACCACGGCTGGAAGAAGCAGAAAACTGTATTCGATGTTCCTGACAGTAGTCGCGAGGCGATTCTACGGATCGGACTGTTCGGGGCCACCGGAACTGCAGATTTCGATGTTATTCGGCTCTCCAAGGCACACTGAGGAGGGATTCGGGGGAGCAGTAGGTGATACAGATGTCCGCTCGATCTTTCCCAGCCCTTAAAAATTAGCCAGGGATGCTTGTTTGCCCAGTTTCTCTCGCTATCCTAGTCGCTGAGCTGCGCGATGAGAGCCGCGGCTTGAATCACTGCTGAACGAACTAGGAGAATTGATATCATGAGGTGTTTACAGTACTTGGCTTTCGCGAGCGCCATTGTCGTGTTTGCGGGAACAGTCGAGGCCGGCGGATCTTGGGGAGGCTCTTCGGGCGGATCCTCGGGAGGAAGCGGCTCTTCCGGCGGCTACGCTTCGTCGGGCGGCTACGCCTCGTCGGGTGGAAGCAGTGGAGGCATTGCAGCTCGATGGCGTGCAAGACACTCGTATTCCTACGCAGGCGGCTCGTCTGGAGGTTCCTCAGGCGGCTACGCAATGTATTCAGCGGGCAGCAGCGGTGGTTCATCTGGCGGCAGCACGGGGCATGTTGGCCCCATCCGTCGTCTGTTCGCGAAAATTCACGCAGCTAAGGCTTCTCTGCACAATCACGGCAGCAGCGGCGGTTCCTCTGGTGGTTACGTTGTCCGATCCAACGGTTCGTCCGGTGGCAGCAGTGGTGGCAGCAGCGGTGGGTACTCTTCCTACCGATACTCAAGCCCTCGTGTCATGTATTCAACCGATATGGGATCAACGACCTACGAGTCGACCATGGTCGTGCCATCGTCTGTCGCACCAGCGGCTGTTGCACCCACTGAAGCAGCAACACCTGCTGCACCTGCTGCACAGCCACCCGCTGAGAAGAAACCCGCGAAAGATGACTCGGCATCGGTCGAAGCAGACTCAGCATTGCTGACCGTTTCTGTTCCAGAGGATGCCCTTGTTATCGTGAATGGTTTCCAGACCAAGGCGATTGGCCTTGTACGTCAGTTTAAATCCAGTGGATTGAAGCCGGGCCTTGTGTACAACTACGAGGTTGAGGTTACTTACAACGTTGACGGTGCAGAGCGAACCGAAAGCAAGTCCGTTAAATTGCGTTCTGGCACCAGCCAGTCATTGGTTTTCGCGGCAGATGACAAGCTTGCTGAGCAAGCTGCAGTAGAGACTGTAGTTCAGCTCAACGTTCCTGCTAACGCAAGCGTCACGCTCGCTGGGAACAGCACGCGTGGCGACGGAAGTGTTCGAACTTACCGAACCTCGCAGTTGAAAGACGGCGAAGTCTGGTCAGGTTACACTGTCCGCGTTAGTGCTGAGATCAATGGCAAACCAGTCAGCGAAGAGCGGACCATTGACTTGGTCGCTGGCAGCACAAATGAGTTGACCTTTGACTTTGGATTGAACAAAGTCGCGAGTCGCTAGTCGGTTGCTTGTTCTCGAAATGCATTTCTCTAAGCCGCGTCCAGAGTGATTCTGGTCGCGGCTTTTTTATTCTCACACCGATGTTGGGCCCTACAGTCGGCACAGGACGAGTAAGCCGAATTGTTGCGATATTCTCTGCTGCAGATGCTGAATCAGTGAACTACTGTAGAGATGCTCTTTGTAGCCCACCAGCACTCACAGTAACGCTTACCACCTATGGACTCTGAACCCGTCTTATTGACCAAACGAGTTCGTTTGCTGGTCAGTATTCTGATCGTTGGTCATCTGCTGGCCTTGGTCTTGCCACCTTTGTCAGTACAGACCCGTGGTAGCATCGGGCAATCCCCTTCTGTCTCGACAGCATTGGAGTTCTTTGAACCTTACAGTCAGGCTTTATACATCGATCGGGGCTATGCATTCTTTGCACCAGATCCAGGGCCAAGCCACCTGATTCAGGCGGCGATTGCTAGTCCGGAGGGGCCGTTTATTGAAAGAATGTATCCTGATCGTAATCAGCAATGGCCGCGTTTGCTGTATCACCGCCATTTCATGTTGAGCGAGTTCATGCATGAGATCTATCACCCGCCCGGGCCATCGCAAGAACTGCTTGAGGCTAACCGTCAGGAAGCACGGTATTGGTCGCTTTTGAGAGCTCGTTACAAGCATGTCCACCAATCGATCGTGAATCACCTGAGGCATGAGTACCCTGGTGATGAAGTTGCCATTCGACGAATTGAACATCTGGTTCCCGATCTCATCGAATACCAGCGGGAGCCAATTGAACTTACGGACAAGCGTCTCTATCGCGTCTTGCTTGATAAGTCAACTGAGCAGGATGCTAACGAATGAATCAACCTGTGAACTTGGTCAAAAATTGGCTGCTCGGATATGTAGATGCATGGGACCAATTTTGGTTCACCCCGAGGTTGCCCCATACACTCTCAATCCTCCGAATCATTACGGGGGTCATGCTGCTGTACTCTCATTTGGTTCTAGCGACCGACTTATCTGCATTTCTTGGGGATACAGCTTGGGTTAATAATGAAACTGCCAGGCAATTGCATGATGGAACATTTGGACTTTCGGACTACGGCAGGACTTACCTTTGGTTCATCAGTAGCCCGGCTTTGCTGTGGATACACCATGGCTTCACGATCACGGTGACTGCATGCTTTGCTTTGGGGATTTTGACCAGGGTCACCTCTCCTTTGGCGTGGTTCCTGCAACTCATGTATTTGCATCGCCTGACAGGGACGCTTTTCGGATTCGATCAAATCCTGACTTACCTAGCCATGTACCTGATGCTTGCTCCATCTGGCAGTTGCTACAGTGTCGATGCATGGTTGAGAGAACGATTTGCTTCGACTGATCGAGGACGCTTTTGGCATTGGCTATTTCCAGAAGCCAAGGCAACGGTGCTGGCGAACATTGCCACTCGTCTGCTGCAGTTGCACCTATGCCTGATCTACCTGTTTGGTGGGATCAGCAAAGCCCGCGGGCAGACATGGTGGGACGGAACTGCGGTCTGGTACTCCGTCAGCAATTATGAGTATCAATCGTTGGATATGACATGGCTGTCGGGGTATCCGCGTTTGTTCAGCGCGATGACTCATGTCACACTCTTTTGGGAGATTTTCTACTGTGCTCTCGTTTGGCCGCGGTTGACCCGTCCATTTGTGATCGCGGTTGCGGTTGCGGTGCATGCAGGAATCGCATTGGCCCTGGGCATGATTACATTTGGCACCATGATGATCGCTGCTAATATGATTTTCATCAGTCCAGGATGGGTTCAACACATCGTGGTCAGTCTGCGACGTCCGTCTCAGCAGAATGACGGGTAATTCAGCATCTTGCCGGATGGCGTGGGTGTGAGTTCACCACACGCCGGGATGTTGTCGATTCAAGCGGTACTGCAAGCCTACAGTTTCAACAGTGGTTCGCCGGTCATTTCATCCGGAATTGGCAGTCCCAGAAGTTCCAGCGTGGTGGGTGCGATGTCAGCGAGTCGGCCGCCGGGACGTAGTTCCCGGCCCGCAAGATTCGGTTCGACAACGATCAACGGTACGTCAAACGTGGTGTGTGCCGTGTGGGGGCCACCACTTTTCGGATCAATCATTTGTTCGCAGTTGCCATGGTCAGCTGTCACGACGAGTGAGCCACCCTTGGCAAGCGTGGCTTCGACAATTTGTCCAACGCACGAGTCTACTTTTTCGACCGCTTTGACGGCCGCTTCAACGACTCCCGTGTGTCCAACCATATCCCCATTGGCGAAGTTCACGATGATCAATGCTGCCTGTTCGGAATCGATTTCAGCCAGGACTTTTGATGTGACCTCTTCTGCTGACATTTCAGGTTTTTGGTCGTAGGTCGACACATCACGAGGTGAGGCGGCCATTCCGCGATCCTCTTCAGAAAAGGGATCGTCCCGATAGTCATTGAAAAAGAAGGTGACGTGGGGATATTTTTCTGTTTCAGCGCAACGGAACTGATGCAGATTCAGGCTGCTAATGTACTCGCCAAGTATGTTTGGCATTTTGGGTGGCTTTTCAAAGATCACCTGCACTGGTAGTCCAGATTCATAACCAGTCATTGTGGCAAAGTACAGATTCTGGATTTGATTACCCCGATCGAATCCTCCGCCTTCGATGGCTTGCCATTGATCGTCAGGATAGACGAATGCTTTTGTAATTTCCCGGGTTCTGTCTCCCCGGTAATTCAGGAAGATGATGGCATCGCCGTCTTTGACAAGCGTCGGGCCATTGGGGCCAACGATGGTAGTCGCTGCGATAAACTCATCACCCTTGCGGTTCGCATCAGTTGGATTCTCGTAATACGACTGAATCGCCTCACTCGCAGTTTCCGCAGTTCTTTCGGCTCCTTGGGTCATCATGTGGTAAGCCGTCTCGACGCGTTCCCAACGCAGGTCGCGATCCATGGCATAGAAACGACCCACCACGCTGGCAACATGACCGACACCAGCTTCTGCCATTTTATCCTCGAGTTGCTGAACGAAGTCTTTGCCTCCAGTTGGTGATGTGTCGCGACCGTCAGTGATCGCGTGAACTGCGAACTTTTCACTGGCGAGACCGGCGTTTTTCACTAAGTCGACCACAGCAAAGGCGTGCTCCAAGTCACTGTGGACACGTCCATCGGACATCAAGCCGAGCAAATGCAGCGTGCCACCACTGGCTTTCACATGCTCAATCGATTTTTGAATCACGGGTTTGCTGAAAAACGATTCATCGCGAATTGCTCGCGTGATTCGCATCACTTCTTGATCGACGATTCTGCCAGCGCCGATGTTTTGGTGTCCCACTTCGCTGTTGCCCATGACGCCGGCGGGTAGGCCTACGTCCTCACCTGACGTGTGAATCAGTGTGTTGGGGTAATCTCGCATCAGCGCATCGGATACGGGAGTATCCGCTAGATGGATGGCATTCGCGTGATTCCACTCGGGGTTGGGGTTTTCGCCCCAGCCGTCACGGACGATCAGAACAACAGGTTTTCGGCGGACTTGCGTCAATGGACCGTTCTCTTTTGTTGGTTGCAAAAAAAACAGAATTTAAGGGCGGTTTTGGAATGATTCGCCATACTGTGGACGAGGTGCCAGTCAGTTTTGCGGCTCATGCCTTAGCCCAATTTAGCTGACAGAGACGCTCCTCGGAACGCCCAAGCAAATCGCCCCTCCAAGCCCGCTTCGAGACTGTTGGGCGATCCGTTACGCTAGCTTCAGAACTCGGCCAGTCCCCTCAGGAATTATCTGATCATGTCTCTTTTACGCTTTGACCCCTCCGGCAGTATCAATTCCGATTTTGGTGTCACTGAAGAGCAGGTATCGGGGTTGTCAGGCATCTTGGCAGAATTGCGAACCGAGATCGTCGAAATTGATCCAAAACAATACCAGTCGGGGCAGGTGCCTGCGAAAAAGCAGCCTTTAGATGCCCGCTTCTTTTGGCTTCCCGAAGAGCAGTTAGCTGCCTATGAAGCGGATCGTGGTGCGTCAGAGCTAGGCAGGATTTTCCAAGTTGCGAATGGCATCCACAACGAGCTAGATGCCGTTGCCGTGTTGGGCATTGGTGGATCCTATATGGGGGCCCGCGCGATGATGGAAGCCTGCTGTGATCCCTATCACAACGAACTGACACGCGGCGATCGCGGTAGTAAGCCGCGAATGTATTTCGAGGGAAATAATGTCGATAATGATGCGAGCAACGCTTTGCTGCATCGACTAAAAGCAGGAGGGTATGGAGCAACTGAGGCGGAGAGACGCTTTGCAATTGTCGTCATCAGCAAGAGTGGTGGAACGATGGAGACTGCTGTTGCTTTTCGGCAATTGCTCGGTTCTCTCGAAACATCCTTGGGTGAGCAGGCAGCAGAAAAACTGGGCCGCTTTGTGATTCCGGTTACCGGAGCTTCAGGGAAATTACATGAGTTGGCGTCTGCGATTGGGTGTGAGCAGGTCTTCAACGTTCCAGAGG
>Ga0315330_10001042_pt1 | contig 18391 bp, 12 predicted proteins | sample M140m34915metaG_FD_203453 | JGI IMG/M metagenome (GOLD analysis project Ga0315330, IMG submission 203453) | Ammonia-oxidizing marine archaeal communities from Monterey Bay, California, United States - M1 40m 34915 | ecosystem: Environmental > Aquatic > Marine > Intertidal zone | place: USA...
GAAATTTTGCTGCAGGAATGAGTGGAGGTACTGCTTACATTTACAAAACACAAAAATTTGATAAAAGGAATTTTAATACTGAAATGATCGAATTTGAGATTCCATCTGCTCAAGATTTAGATATTGTTAAAAATTATATTGAAAATCATTTCACTTATACATCAAGTAAAATTGCTGAAAGCATTTTAAATAACTGGAAAAAAGAATCTCTAAATTTTGTTAAAATAATGCCTACCGAGTATAAAATTGCTTTAGAAAAAATGGCAAAAGAAAAAATTACAGAAATTATAAATTAATTCTAATGGGTAAATTAAAAGGATTTATAGAATATGAAAGAACCGATGAAGGATTAGTTCCTGTCAAAAAGCGGGTTAAAAATTATAAAGAGTTTACCTTAAAACCCTCTGACGAAAAATTAAAAGAACAAGGCGGAAGGTGTATGGATTGTGGTGTTCCTTTTTGTCATAGTGGATGTCCATTAGGAAACTTAATTCCAGACTTTAATGATGCAGTTTATAATAATGAATGGGAGAAAGCACTATACTTATTGCATTCAACAAACAACTTTCCAGAATTTACTGGGAGATTATGCCCTGCTCCTTGTGAAGCTGCCTGTGTTTTAGGGTTAATAAATCCTCCCGTCTCTATTGAAATGATTGAAAAATACATTGTAGAAAGGGGATTTAAAGAAGGATGGATTAAACCAAATCCACCCAAAATTAGAACAGGAAAAAAAATAGCTGTTGTAGGATCTGGACCAGCTGGTTTAGCAGCAGCTCAACAATTAAATAAAGTCGGACATGAAGTACATGTCTTTGAAAGAGATTCAAAAATTGGTGGTCTTCTTAGATACGGTATTCCTGACTTTAAAATGGAAAAACATATCATAGATAGAAGATTATCAATTTTGGAAGAAGAAGGAATAAAATTCTATACTGAAACTGAGGTTGGAAAAGACCTATCATGTGAAGAATTAAAACAATATGATTCTATTGTTTTGTGTGGAGGAGCCACCATTAAAAGAAATCTTCCTATTCAAGGTTCGAATCTTAATGGTGTTAAACAAGCTATGGATTTTTTAAAACTTCAAAATGAGGTTGTAGATGGAATAAAAAAAACAAGTGAGGATTTAAATGCTAAAAATAAAGATGTAATTGTTATTGGTGGAGGCGATACTGGCTCAGATTGCATAGGCACTTCAAATAGACAAGAAGCAAAGTCTGTCACAAATTTTGAAATTATGCCAAAGCCAAGCAAAGAAAGGTCAGAAGAAAATCCATGGCCATACTGGCCCTTTAAACTTAAAACTACCTCATCTCATGAAGAAGGTATTCATAGAGAATGGAGTATTCTTACAAAAGAATTTGTTGGAGATAAAATGGGAAATGTTAAAAGTTTAAAAACTGTGGAAGTTGAATGGATTAAGAAAGAAGGTAAAAGACCTCAACTTAAAGAAATTGATGGATCAGAAAAATTGTGGCCTTGTGATTTAGCACTTTTAGCTTTAGGATTTACTGGTCACGAACCTGATTTAATTGATAAATTAGCTTTAAAAACTGATGACAACAATCAAATCATAACTAACAATTACCAAACCAGTGTCCCTAAAATTTTCTCTGCAGGTGACATGAGAAGAGGTCAATCCCTTATAGTTTGGGCAATTTCTGAGGGAAGAGAAGCTGCTTACGAAGTTGACAAATTTCTAATGGGATCATCAAAACTTGAAACGAAAGAAAAGGGTGATTTGCCATTAGCTAGATAAAGTCACTAATTAAAAAAGTTCCAAACAAGACCAAATCGAATTATAAAGTCCCTGTAGGGATATGAGGGTGATGAGTAAAAATCGTTGCCAGTAATTGAAGAATTTAAATGTTCAGCCTTCAAGTATAATCTAGTTCTTTGAATTTTAGCGTTTATGAAAAAATCAATTAAAGGAAAATTTCCAATTCTTTTACTCTGTTGTATATGAAAGGAACTGATCAGTGGATTATATTCATTAGCATAAAAATCTGAAAAATATTTTATGGAAAAACCTGTTTGAATAAATAAATTTCTGTCAAAAATATCATCCGAATAATAAAAAGTATTTCTTGTTAGAAAATCTGGAATATTTAAAACACTTTCATCCTGATCAACTTTCTGTAAAACTATAGAGTTGTCTAAGGCAAATTTCCCAAACTTAAATTCTTTTTGCCATTTTAATTTAAAATAATTTATAGAACTGATACTTTGATCTGTCTTTGGAATTAATTTTAAATCACCATCATCACTTATAGGCTCCTCTTCTACTAATTTAAAATATGTAAAGTTGTCAATAATAGTATAATTAATTTCAAAACTTCCAATCTTAGTCAAATTTAATTTGAAACTTAAGTCATTAATTTTGATTTGATTTACTTTTGAATTCCATCCCACCTCATCATAATTGCTATCAAATAATTCATAATAAAATCCTGGATGTTTGTTAATAGAGGTCAATCCAATAGAATAATTCGAGTTAGGGCTTTCTATTTTAAGGTCTACTAAGTCCCCAAGTCTTGAGCCGAATAAACTTTTGGAAATCTTTCCCGTGATTAAATGATTAAAAAAACTTCTATTCCAATCAAACGATATTAAATTTTCATTTTCTTTAAATCCATCTGACAAATTACTTAGAGAATTGGTAAGGTAATCGTAGTTATAATTTTGAAACGACAATTTTATGTTTCCAAAAAAATTTGAATCGAGATTGGTATAAAATTTATTTGATAATGTTTTTATTTGTGTTTTATCCTTTATAAGTTCAATTGCTGTTCCATAATATAAAGATGGATTGGATTGATCAAAAGAACTGTAAGTGGTATCATACTCAAAAACATGACCTAAATAAAGAGAATTATTCTTTTTTGATTTAAAAAGATTAAACTTATGATCTATAAAAAATCTTTTGCTCAAATAATGAGATTGAGCATTTTCAAATTTCACAGAAAGCTTTGATCTTTCTGAAAATAAATTATCTTCAGATTCAAAATTTGAAATTGAAGAAGCAGTCAATCCTCCATTTTCTTGATTTTCAAAATTTTGACTTACATAGTGAAGTTTAAACTCGTATTTATTGTTGTTTGAAACGAAATTTGATGTGAATGTGAACATCTTAAGTCCAGATAAAATATTTTGGTAATTTCCAAGTGATCTCATCCCATTAAAACCAATTGAAAAATTAAAGTTTTCAGACATATTAGTTGAAAACATAGCATTTGTGAATTGCCCTTGCTTCATGACAGTTTTAAATAATAATTCTGTTAATGGAGTTGGTACATTGTAATAATTAACATCATCAGAACTTATATATGCATGTTGTTTAGATGAAAAACTTTGGGCTGGTAAAGATGATTTTAAGTAATTGTAAGTTAAAGAATTATATGTTTGACCAAAATTTGAAAATTTAAGTTTCTCAAAATTATCTTTTCTCAGGTAATTAAACTTATAATGTTTTTTTATAGTAAGTGTAGTATCTACGTGTATTGTGTCTCCTTTATTATTGAAAATTAAATACAAATCAACAGGAGCAATTTTTTCCAATTTAGTATCACTTTCAGAAGATTTTCTTAAAGTTTCTAAATTTTCAATATCCTGACCTTTCAGTCCACTAAAAAAAAGTAGAAAAGAAAAAAACAACAAGAAAGGCCTCATAAATTATGTTTATATCAAAGTTATTCATTTCATTTTATTATTTTAAAATTTTTAATTTTAATTAGTATGTTAATTAATTCGTATTCTAATCTTATTGAGTGTGGAACAGATGAAGTAGGTCGGGGTTGTTTGGCAGGGCCGGTGACTGCAGCCGCAGTAATTCTTCCAAAAGATTTTAAAAATAAAGAATTAACAGATTCTAAAAAACTTTCAAAAAAAAAGAGAGAGTTTTTACGAAAGATCATAATTGAAGAAGCTATTGATTATTCAGTTATACATGTTGATGTAAAAACTATTGATAAAATAAATATTTTAAATGCTTCCATATTAGCAATGAATAAGGCTATCGCGAGTTTGAGAAAGAAACCTGAATTTATAATTGTTGATGGCAATAAATTTTATACAAAGAATAAAATTCCGTACAAATGTATTGTTAAAGGTGATTTAAAATATATGAATATCGCTGCTGCTTCAATTTTAGCTAAAACTTCAAGAGATGATTTAATGACCTTTCTATCGATTAAAAATTCACATTATAATTGGAAAAAAAATAATGGATACCCTACTAAAGAACATAAGAATGCTATTTTAAAATATGGTATTACAGAACACCATAGAAAAAGTTTTAAGTTGTTTTAAATTAAATGAATAGTTCATTACTTTTACCACACAATCTACTATGAAAAAAATATCGATTTTATTGTTATTATTTCTTTTAGGTTGTCAGCAAAACAAAAAATCCAAACAACTTATTGATTTAGTACCTACAGATCCATTACTAATTGTTAAAAATACTAGTTTTCAAGAAAAGAACTCTATTGACTTTAACGTAAGATTAAATGAGGTTTTAGATACCAGTATTGATTCTATTTTATATAATCATAAAGATTCGGAGGTTCTTATTAGTTATCACAAAATTGGAAAAGATAAAATTATTCCAATCGTATTTTCTAAGTCTAATCCAATACTCAATTTTAGAAAAAATATATTGGATACTATATTTTATGATAAACATGTAATCAAAAAAATTGGATCAGAAAATAATTTCTATTATTCAACTTTCAAAAATGACGTATTCATTGAATCTAAAAGTAAGTTGCTAGTTGAAAATTCTATTAGAAATTCTAATTTAATTTCAAAAAAGTCTGATGAAGAATTAATCGATTTGTATAAAATCTCAGATTCAAAAATTGTCATATTTGTTTCCGAAAAATTACAACAGTACACAAAAACTCAAGAATTAATAGATTTTTTTAATATTTCTAAATTATCTTCTTGGTTTCAATTTGATGTTGAGTTTAATAATAGTGGATTAACATTAAATGGTCTTGGTTTCCAAAATGATTCAATACCAAAAAAAATATCATATTTAAAAGATATAAGTTCAAGTAAGAGTAGTTTAATAAATATTGTTCCTGAGAATTTCATTGATTTTGAACGTTTTAGTTTTGATTTTTATAAATATTTAGAAAATGTAGAAAAGTTTGAAACAATAAACCAAATTAACTCCTTAAAAAAAGATTCAATTTTGTTTAATATCAATGAATTTGGATTTTTAAGAACTGCTAAAGACTCTATTGCTTTAATTAATTTTGACAAAAAAGAATTATTAGAAAATACAGTAAATAAAAAAAGTTCAAAATCATATGAGTATCGTGGATTCACGATTTATTCAATAGAAAACGATCTAATTAATTTTAATAATTTAAACTTTATTGAATTCAATAAAAAACAAAGATTCTTAACAATCATTGGACTAAATCTGATAATTTCTGAATCAAAAGAGAGTCTTGAAAAAATTATAGTTAATTTTTCTAGTTCTAACACACTCGAAACTAATAATGCTTTCGAACAATTTATTGAAAAGATACCTTCAAAAAATAATTATTTTAAAATATCCAATTTCAAAAACAAAAAAAGTAGTTTATTAAAGGAATTTAAAATATCTGATGAGGATTTTCCATTTTCAGTAAATCTAATAACATTAGATGAAAACTTAATATATAATACTCATGCTGTTCTTAAAACTGTAAAGCAAAGTGAGGACAACAATATAAAATTAAACAGTGTTTTTAAAACTGATAACAGAATAACTACTGCACCAAAAATTGTCACTAATTACATAAGTAAAGAGAGAGAAATTATTTTTCAGAATGATTTAAATCAACTTTTTCTAGTCTCTTTGGATGGTGAATTAATTTGGAAAAAAGATTTGAATTCAAAAATAGTTGGAGACATCAACCAAGTTGATTTATATAAAAATGGAAGGTTACAATATGCTTTTAACACAAGTAATGATTTTCAAATAATTGATAAAAATGGAAATTTGGTAAAAAAAATCAATTATAAAAACAAATTAGGAGTTTCTGTTTTTGATTATGATAAGATCAAAAATTATCGATTTTTTCTCTACAACGATAAAATAAGAGTATTAAATTCAAAAATGAATACTGTTAATGGATTTTCAACTAAAAATTTAAAAGGAAAGTTAAACTATAAACCCAAACATTTTAGGTCAGGTGACAAAGATTATCTTGTATTTAATATTGAAGGTGAACTAAAAATTACCGATAGAAGAGGTAATATTAGAATAAAAAATACACTCAAAAACATTAACAACGATATTTTTTTTAATAAAAATATGTTTACCACCATTGACTCAGAAAACAATTTAATAAGAATTGATAAATTAGGAAAAATTAAAAAAGATCCTCTTCCTTTAGAAAGTAAATACTCTTTATTTGCTAATAATAATAATTTGGTTTATTTGAGTGAAAATATTTTGACAATAAACGGTAAAAATACTGAACTTAGTTTCGGAGACTATACTAAACCCAAAATTTTTAAAACAAAAACATTGGATTATATTTCAATCACAGATAAGCAAGAAAATAAACTTTATATTTTTGATGCTAATGGAAATTTAGTTGAAAAGTTTCCTGTTTTTGGTTCCAGCGTAATTGATTTATTTGAAAACAAAAAATCCGAGAAATTCATTTCAGTTTTAGGAGAAAAAAATGAAGTTTTAATTTATAGTTTTAACTAAGGTTGCTGAAAAAATTTCTTCAAAATTTTTAATTAACTTTTTAATTATCTCTGATTTGTTTACTTCGTTACCTAATTCATTACATATTGAAGTAACAGATTTATTAGAGATTCCACAGGGAATAATGTTTTCAAAATAACTTAAGTCATTGTTTACATTTAATGCAAATCCATGCATTGTAACCCAACGACTTGCTTTTACTCCCATAGCACATATTTTTCTAGCGGATTCAAGTCTAGGGTCTATCCAAACTCCAGTTTCATTAGAACTTCTCTGTGAATTGATTCCATATTCGTTTAAAGTCAATATAACCACCTCCTCTAAAAATCTTAAATACTTATGTATATCAGTAAAAAAATTATCTAAATCAAATATTGGATAACAAACAATTTGTCCAGGTCCATGACAAGTTATATCTCCTCCTCGATTTGTGTTAAAAAATTGAATTTCTTTTCTTTTTAAGTCTTCTTTACTTAAAAGAAGATTATTAAGATCTCCACTTTTACCTAAAGTGTAAACATTTGGATGTTCAACAAAAATCAAATGGTTCTCAGTTTGACTTTTAATATTTGACTTTCTATTTTTTAATTTTTGATCAATTATATTATTAAATAAATTAGTTTGGTATTCAACTGCTTTTTGATAATCTAACAAGCCTAGATTGTGAACAAATACATTTTTATTCATTAAGTTATTTGTTAGAATTGTTTAAGATTACTAAAGCTGCTATTACACCAGGAACCCAACCACATAATGTCAAAATAAATACAATTAAAACAGAACCACATCCTTTATCCCAAACTGAAAGAGGAGGAAAAATTATTGAAAGAATTACTCGCCAAAAACTCAAAAAAAAATATTTTAAATATTATTAGTAAATATATTAATAAAATGATGATACAATATCAGAGTTAGCTTTGAAATTGATTGATTATATTTGAAAAAAAATACATTATATGCTGTCTGAACAAGAGCAAATTCGAAGAGAAAAATTAAATAAATTAAAATCTCTAGGAATCAATCCTTTTCCTGCTAATTTATTTCCGCTAAATAGTAACTCAAAGGAGATTAATTCAAATTTTAAAGAAAATAAAAAAGTTGTTATTGCTGGAAGGATAATGTCTAGAAGAATCCAAGGAAAGGCTAGTTTTGCTGAAATACAAGATAGTAAAGGAAAAATCCAAGTATATTTTAACAGAGATGAAATATGTCCTGATGAGGATAAAACATTATATAATGAAGTTTATAAAAAGCTTTTAGACATTGGTGACATAATTGGAATTGAGGGGATATTATTTACAACACAAGTTGGTCAAAAAACTGTATTAGTTAAAAAATTTACCCTATTAAGTAAATCAATTAAACCCATCCCTTTACCAAAAACTGATTCTGAAGGTAAAACTTATGATGAATTTTCAGATCCAGAACTTCGTTATAGACAACGTTATGTTGACTTAATTGTAAATCCTAATGTTAAAGAGACTTTCATTAAAAGAACAAAAATAATTAATACAATAAGAAATTTCTTCAACAATAATGGTTATTTAGAAGTTGAAACACCTATACTCCAATCAATACCGGGAGGTGCATCTGCAAGACCATTTATTACTCACCACAATGCTTTAAACATCCCACTATATTTAAGGATTGCCAATGAATTATATCTTAAAAGATTAATTGTTGGAGGTTTTGATGGAGTATACGAATTTGCAAAAGCTTTTAGAAATGAAGGAATGGATAGAACTCATAATCCAGAATTTACTATGGTTGAGTTGTATGTTGCATACAAAGATTATTATTGGATGATGGAAATGACAGAATCTTTACTTGAAAAAGTTGCCTTAGAGTTGAATGGTTCTTCAAAAGTAAAATTAAATGAAAAAGAAATAAATTTTAAAGCTCCATTTAAACGTATTAGCATTTTAGATTCAATCAAAGAACATACAGGTATTGATGTTTCTAAGATGAGTGAAAAAGAACTTTTTGAAACAGCAAAAAATTTGGGAATTGAAGTTGATGAAACAATGGGTAAAGGAAAATTAATTGATGAAATTTTTGGTGAAAAGTGTGAACATAACTATATACAACCAACATTTATAACTGATTACCCAAAAGAAATGAGTCCTTTAACAAAAGAGCATAGAAATAATTCTGATCTTACAGAAAGATTTGAATTGCTTGTTAACGGTAAAGAACTTGCAAATGCATATTCTGAATTAAATGATCCAATTGATCAATTAGAAAGGTTTGAAGACCAATTAAAACTTTCTGAAAAAGGAGATGATGAAGCAATGTTCATTGATAATGATTTCATCAGAGCTCTTGAATATGGAATGCCACCAACATCTGGAATAGGAATAGGAATTGATAGATTAGTAATGCTTTTCACAAATAACGTCTCAATTCAGGAAGTACTATTTTTCCCTCAAATGAAACCTGAACGAAAGGGAATTGAACTAAATGAAGAAGAAAAATCTCTTATGAATTTCATAAAAAATAATTCCCCTGTAGAATTATCAATTGCAAAAGAAGAGTCAGGGCTCTCAAATAAAAAATGGGATAAAACAATCAAGAGCCTAACAAAAAACAAACTCGCTTCTGTTAAAAAAATAAATGACAAATTAATTATTGAAGTTGTTGAATAAAATATAAATAAACGTACCTGTTGGAATGTTTTTTTATTAATTATTTAATAATTATATATTATTTTTAATAATATCTTAAAAATATAATATATATTTTAATATATTCGAAATCTAATTAATATAGAAAATGAAAAAATTATTTTACCTACCAGTTTTATTTACTCTTATATTTTCTTTAAGTATAAATGCTCAGAAAAAAGATTCAACTGAGAAAGAAAAAAAACAAAAAAAAGAAAAATCTTTTAAAGATATTATAACCAAAGATGCAGTAGCTGATTCTGGCTTATTTAATGTTTACAAAGTGGATGATAAATACTACTATGAAATTCCAGATTCTTTAATTGGCAGAGACATGCTGATGGTAACAAGAGTTTCAAAAATGTCTGTATCAATTCCACTAACACAACATAAATTGAATGAACAAGTTTTAAGGTGGGATAAAAAAGAAAAAAATATTTTATTGAGAGAAAGCTCTTATGTAAATTTTGCAAATGATTCACTTCCAATAAATCAGGCTGTGATTAATTCCAATTTTGAACCTATAATTTTCAAATTCAAAATTGAGGCTAGAAACGACTCTTTAAAATCAAGCTTGATTAATGTTACTAGTCTATTTAATAGTGACGTAAAAACGTTGGGCTATCCTCAAAGAAGTAGAAAATCTAGAAAAATATCAAGCTTAGATACAAAGCTTTCTTTCATAGAGTCAATAAAGTCATTTCCAAAAAATATTGAAGCCAGACATGTTAAAACATATAAATCTTCTCAAACTGAAAGTGGAACTGTATCCATGGAAATTAATAATTCAATGGTTCTATTACCTAAAGTTCCAATGAAGAGAAGATATTTTGACCAAAGAGTAGGATGGATTACAAACAGTCAAACAGATTATGGGATTGATAACCAAGAAGCTGAAACATTAAGGTATTTGCAAAGATGGAGATTAGAGATTAAAGATGAAGATATTGAAAAGTTTAAAAATGGTGAATTAGTCGAACCAAAAAAACCTATTGTTTATTACCTTGATCCAGCAACTCCAAAAAAATGGAGAAAATATTTGAAAGCGGGTATTGAAGATTGGAACGTTGCATTTGAAGCTGCTGGGTTTAAAAATGCTGTAATAGTCAAGTATCCACCAACAAAGGATGAAGATCCTGATTGGAGCCCTGAAGATGTTAGATATTCAACAGTTAGATACTTAGCTTCCCCAACCCTAAATGCTAATGGTCCAAGAACTTCAGATCCAAGATCAGGTGAAATTTTTGAATCAGATATAAATTGGTATCACAATGTTATGAAGTTGTTGCGAAATTGGTTTTTTGTTCAAACTGCAGCTGTAAATCCAGAAGCAAGAGGAGTTGAGTTTAAAAATGAAGTTATGGGTGAATTAATAAGATTTGTTTCATCTCATGAGTTTGGTCACACAATTGGACTTCCTCACAACATGGGTAGCAGTAGTGCATATCCCGTTGATTCATTAAGATCAGCAACTTTCACCAAAAAGTATGGAACAGCTCCATCAATTATGGACTATGCTAGATTTAACTATGTAGCTCAACCTGAAGATGAGGGTGTTGCATTAATGCCTTCCGATTGGAATACCCCAAATGTTGGAGTATATGATATCTATGCAATAAAATGGGGATATAAACCAATTTTCGACGTTACCGAGAAAGAAGAAAAAATAATACTTAAAAGTTGGATTACAGAAAAAGCAGATGATTTAAAATATAGATTTGGTAGTGCTGGAATAGATCCAAGCTCTCAAACCGAAGACTTAGGTAATGATGCTATTAAAGCAAGTGAATATGGAATTGCAAATCTAAAAAGAATTATGCCTAAATTAATCGATTGGACGACTGAAGATGGAGAAACATATTCTGAACTAGGTTATATGTATGGTCAAGTTTTAGGTCAATTTGGAAGATATATGGGACATGTTTCAAATAACATTGGTGGAATTTATCAATATTACAAAACGTCAGATCAAAATGGAGCTGTTTATACTCACGTAGAAAAATCACACCAGCAAAATTGCATGAAATTTCTACATAATCAACTTTTTGAAACCCCATCATGGATGATTAATAAGGAAATATTAAATAAAATTGAATTTGCTGGAATAACCAACAGAGTTAGAAGTACTCAATCTAGAACTTTAAATAGTTTATTGGATTTTGGTAAAATGGCTAGGATTATTGAAAATGAGGCTATAAATGGGCGAAATGCTTATTCTTTAATTGAAATGATGACAGATTTGAGAAAAGGGATTTTCAAAGAGATTTACAATAACGAAATTATTGATGTATACAGAAGAAACCTACAACTTGCTTACTTAGATAGAATAAGTTACTTAATGAGTAATGAACAAGGTTCAATACCTTCTTGGGCAAGGGGTCGAGTAACTTCAGTAAAGGTCAGTCAATCAGATATCCGAACTGTAGCTGCTAATCAACTTATTGAGTTAAAAAAAGATTTGAAAAAACATAAAAAGAAATCAGATAAAATGACTTCTATGCATGTCGAAATGTTAAAAAATAAGATATCAAGTATTTTAAGTGGAAAACCTATTTAAATAGATTTTAATACTTTATTTAGAGCATTTAACGTAAAATCTATATCATCAGAGGATAAAGCATCGTTTAAAAAATAACTTTCAAATGCACTTGGTGGTAAATAAACACCTTCACTTAGCATACCGTGAAAATATTTTTTAAACTTTTCATTATTTCCTTTTTGAGCTGATTTAAAATCAATTACATCTTCTGATGTAAAATGAAGAGAAATCATTGAACCTAATTTATTTATTCTGAAATCAATTGAATTGTTTTTTAAAATCCTTTTCATACCCTCTTCTAAATATGATGTTTTGTTTTCTAAGCTTTTGTAAATACCAGGATTATTTTTGAGCTCATTTAAAGTTGCTAATCCAGCTGACATTGCAAGAGGATTTCCACTTAACGTTCCAGCTTGATAAACAGACCCATCTGGCGATAAATAATTCATAATTTCATTAGTTGATGCAAAAGCTCCCACGGGAAGACCGCCTCCAATAACTTTTCCATAAGTAACAATATCCGCATTAACTCCTAACAGTTCTTGAGCTCCACCTTGAGCAAGCCTAAAACCAGTCATAACTTCATCAAAAATTAAAAGAATATCATTTTTATTACAAAGCTCTCTTAACCCCTCAATGAAACCATCTTTTGGAATTATACATCCCATATTACCTGCAACTGGTTCTATAATTATTGCTGCTATTTTGTCATTGTTATGTTTAATTAGATTTTTTACAAATTTCAAATCATTGTAAGGAGCAATAAGAGTATCGTCAGCTGTACCTTGGGTAACTCCAGGGCTATTTGGAGATCCAAATGTAACCACACCACTACCAGCTTGAATTAAAAAAGAATCGGAATGGCCGTGATAACATCCTGAAAATTTAATTATTTTATCTCTTTTGGTGTAGCCCCTTGCTAATCTTATTGCACTCATACATGCTTCAGTACCAGAATTGACAAACCTGATTTTTTCCATTCCTGGAGCCATTGACAGTGCTAATTTTGCAAGATCTGTTTCCATAGACGTTGGCATTCCGAAAGAAGTACCTTTTTTAGCAGTTAGGGAAATAGCTTTAATAACTTTTTCATTAGCATGACCTAGTATCATTGGACCCCATGAAGATATGTAATCTATATATCTATTTCCATCCTCATCATAAACATGTGCTCCTTTTGCTTTAGAAGCAAAAATTGGAGTGCCTCCCACAGATTTAAATGCCCTAACAGGTGAGTTAACTCCACCAGGAATAAATTCTTTCGCAATTTTAAACAACTCACTACTTCTTTTATATTCCATACTAATTAATGATTTTAATTGGTTGACCAACACTAATATTTGAATCTTTTATATTATTTAAATTTTTTAATTCCTGAACAGAAATGTTATATTTTCTTGAAATAGAATATAATGTATCACCTTTTTTAACAACATATAAATTAGTTTTTTGGATCAAATCATTCTGTTTTTGTTTTTTAGACATTTTTCTTTCCCTAGATTTATTGAGAGGTTTTTTAGAACCATCTAATTTCCACAACTCATATCTTTCAATAATTGAAATTAGTTTATCAGCGTATTTAGGGTCAGTAGCATACCCTGCTTTACTTAACCCTTTAGCCCATTTTACATAATTTTTTTTATTGTATTTAAATAAAAAGTTATATCTGTCGCGGGTGTTAAGAAAAATTGAATGATCTCTGTAAGATTTTTCTGGATTTTTATACTTCCTAAAACATTCACCCTTTGCATCGTCATCATGATAAACCCTTTTACCTTTCCAACCTTTATGGCACTTTATTCCAAAATGATTATTTGATTTCAATGCCAACGAACCTTTTCCAGAGTTAGACTCTAAAATTCCCTGAGCCATTGTAATACTAGCAGGTATATTAAATTTTTTCATTTCGTCAATTGCTATCTTTGAATAAGTATTAACATACCAATGAGTTCTTTGCTCATTAGTCATGGAGTTAAAGAAACGGTTTACTGCTTTGACTGACTTATTTTTAATTTTTTTTGGGCTTTTGTCCCTGTATGAAACTTTTTTAACACCACAAGAGGATATAAATATTAAAATTATCAGAATGTGAAGTCTATAGTAGCGCATTTTTTTTCTTTTAATCTTTTATTAAATCCATCAATTGATTGTAGGCCTCCAGTATTAATTAATAAAATTTTTTTTCCATAATTCCATTTATTTGATCTTAAATCATTCAGAATCCTAAAAATCATTTTAGAATTATATATGGGATCAAGTTTGATTTCATGATTGTAATAAAATTCATTTATGAAATCTACTAATTGACTATTAAACTTTGCATAGCCTCCAAAATAATTTTCATCAATTATTTTATAATTATTCTTATTGACAAATTTATTAATTTGAACTCTTATATTACTTTTTTTGAGGGAAGAAAAACCTAAAATCTTTTGTTTTGATGAACTTGAATTTATTATACCTGAGATAGTACCCCCTGAACCAACTGGAACACATATAGTGTCAAAATAGTCTATATCGTTTGAATTTAGTATTTCCTCACATCCCTTAACACCAAATTCATTGGTTCCACCCTCAGGAATTATATAAGCATTACTATGTTTGGAAATCAATTTTTCAAGGTATTTTTTTTCATGTCTAAGTCGATACTCGTCTCTGCTTACAAATTTCAATTTCATACCATAATCAATGCACTTTTTCAAGGTTGGATTGAGTTTAAAATTATGTAATTCTTCACCTCTTACTATGCCAATTGCTTTAATTTTTTCAATTTTAGAAATATATGCTACAGCTAAAAGATGATTAGAAAAAGCTCCTCCAAATGTTACTAGTTTTAATTTTTTATTTTTAATTTCTTTAATATTATATTTTAATTTTCTGAATTTATTTCCAGATATAATGGGATGGATCAAATCCTCTCTTTTCATAAAAATTTCGTGCCCTTTGTTTTCTAAAAGAGGAATATTTAATCTAATATTTTTTGAAAAAATTTCTTTAAAAAAAGACACTGTAATAACTATTTACTTTTTTATTATAAATTTAAGTAATGAAAGGCATTATATTTGATCTATACTAAACAATATGAAAAAAATATTCTCAATCACACTTATATCAATTATACTAATCAGTTGTAAATCAATTAAAGTAGCATCGGATTATGATTCACAAGTAGATTTTAATAATTACAAAACTTATGCCTTTTATAAGCCTGGAATTGATGAATTAGAAATATCTGATATAGATAAAAAAAGAATATTGAATTCTATAAAAAATTCATTACAATCAAAGGGATTAGTAATAAGCAATACACCTGATATTTTAATCAATATTTCAACTAAGTCAACTAAAAACTTCTACATTGATTACTCATCTTACAATTCATTTTATGCTGGATGGTATCCTTTTGGTGGATTAAACTACAGTCAAATGGCTACATCTTCTGTTGATGGTATTCTTTATATTGATATAATTGATTCGAAAGCTAAACAGCTTGTTTGGCAAGGTAAAGGAGTTGGGGCGTTAAGTTCTACAAAATCTAACAGAGACGAGTTAATTAATAATTTTGTAACAAAGATTCTTGAAGTTTATCCTCCAAATCAATTAACGTCAGAGATAAATTAAAATTTATTGTACAATTTTAATTGCATCCTCCAATAAAATACCTAATCCACTGATATTGTTACCGCTTGCGCTTGCAAAGAAAGATTGACCTCCACCTGAGCCATTAATGTGCTTTGATAAGTTCTTAACAATTAAATCAGCATTAAGATTTTCCGTATTAGAAATTTCTTTAGAAATGTAACATGTCAAATAAATCTTACCTTGACTTTTTGAGGCTAAAACTAAAAATACTTTATTAAGTATTTTAGCATAATTAAATGAAAGACCTTTGAGCATTTCTGGATTACATGTTAATTCCATACAACATACGTTTATACCATTGTTGTTTTTTGAATTTTCAGAGATGATATCTAAATAAAAGTCTTGCAAATCTTTATTTGCTTTCTCTAATTTTTTACTCAATAAAATATTTTGTCTTTTAATTTTATCAAGAGCGGATATTAAATCTTTATCATTATTGAGCATTGAGGACAATTTTTCAAGAGTTTTTAATTTATTGTCCATATAATCTTGTGCAACATTTCCGCTTATAGCTTCAATTCTTCGAATTCCACTTGAGATGGCAGATTCAGATTTGATTATAAAGTTTTTTATTTGTCCAGTGTTTAAAACATGAGTTCCTCCACACAATTCATTTGAAGATCCAAACTTGATTGATCTAACTACATCACCATATTTTTCTCCAAAAAGAGCAATCACACCATTATTAATACATTCATCATAATTTGCATTTCGATTTTCTTCCAGAGGAAGTTGATCGTCAATTTTTTTATTAACAAAATTTTGGATATTTGATATTTGCTCATTAGTTAGTTTTTCAAAATGAGAAAAATCAAACCGCAAATACTTTTCTGAAACCATAGATCCTTTTTGTTGAACATGTTTTCCTAAAATTGATCTTAAAGCCTCATGTAAAAGGTGAGTTGAAGTGTGATTACAGGAACTATTAAATCTTTTTTCATCATCGACTGAAACTTTAAATTTAGACTTGATATCAACAGGTAACTTATTGCATTCATGGATTATAGTATCATTTTCTTTTAAAGTGTTTGTAATATTAATTGGATCCATTTTATCTTCAATTAAAAAACCTTTATCTCCAACTTGACCTCCTCCCCTTGGATAAAATGGTGTTTTTTCTAACACTAGCTGATAAATATTGTCACCTTTTTTAGTTTTAGACTTTCTATATTTTGAAATATAAGTTTCACACGATAATTTGTCATAACCTATAAAATCTGATTCTACAGAACCAGTTACAGGAATCCACTCATCGTTAAAATTTAAAACTGCTGCTTTTGACCTGTTTTTTTGAGCTTCTAGTAAACTATTATATTCTTTTGAATCATAATCAAAATTATTTTCTCTTAATATTAGGGCAGTCAGATCTACAGGAAATCCAAAAGTATCATAAAGTTCAAAAACTTCATAACCTGAAATGACATTTGATTTTGAATTAGATATGATTTGATTAAGCTTAACAATTCCTTTTTCCAAAGTTCTTAAAAATGAACTTTCTTCATTTGAAATTACATTTTCAATAATATTTAGCTGAGAATTTAGTTCAGGAAATACTAACTTATATTGTTTGGATAATGTATCGGTGAGCTTATAAATAAATGGTTTTTTTAAATTTAGAAAGGTATATCCGTACCTAACTGCTCTTCTTAGAATTCTCCTAATTACATAACCAGCACCTGTATTAGATGGAAGTTGGCCATCAACAATTGAAAATACAACAGCTCTTAAATGATCAACAATAACTCTAAATGCTATATCTTTTTCTTTATCAGATCCATATTTGTATCCAGAAATTATTTCTAGTTTATTGATTAATGGTGAAAAAACATCTGTATCGTAATTAGATTTAACTCCTTGTAAAACCATGCAAAGTCTTTCAAAACCCATCCCAGTATCAATGTGTTTTGAGGGTAAGTTTTCCAGAATACCACTACTATTTCTATTGTATTGAATAAAAACTAAATTCCAAATTTCAATAACTTCAGGATGATCTTTATTTACGAGTTCCTTTCCAGATATTTTAGATTTTTCTATTTCTGATCTTATGTCTACATGAATCTCAGAACATGGCCCACATGGACCTACCTCACCCATTTCCCAAAAGTTATCTTCTTTATTACCTAAAATAATTTTATCCTTATCAACTATTTCAGCCCATAGATCAAAAGCTTCTTGGTCAAGTTCTGTTTTATCACCTTTTGAACCCTCAAAAACAGTCACATAAAGCGAGTCTTTATCAATTTTATAAACTTTTGTTAAGAGCTCCCAAGCCCACTCAATAGCTTCTTTTTTAAAATACTCACCAAAACTCCAATTACCTAACATTTCGAACATTGTGTGGTGGTAAGTGTCAATTCCAACCTCTTCTAAATCATTATGTTTACCAGAAACTCTAAGACACTTCTGAGTATCTGCAACTCTTTTGTCTGAAACAATTTTATTACCTAAAAAATTGTCTTTAAATTGATTCATTCCAGCATTTGTAAACATTAATGTAGGATCATTTTTAATTACCATTGGTGCTGACTTTACAATCTTGTGATTTTTATTTTGAAAAAATTCTAGAAAAGTAGATCTGACCTTGTTAGAGTTCATTAATTATTTGAATTACTGTGTTATTTTAAAATAAACTATTTTATATCTTTACGATGTTTAATAATAAGTAAAAATACTATAATTTAATCAATGTTTAAGACCAAGTATTATTACGATTCTAAAACTCTTTCCTATAGAAAGATTAAAGTAAGTAAAAGAGTTCAGTTAAGAAATATATTGGCATTTTTATCTGTATCTGCTTTCTTTGGAATTGTAGTTTTATTGATATTACTT
>Ga0315330_10001043_pt1 | contig 18390 bp, 17 predicted proteins | sample M140m34915metaG_FD_203453 | JGI IMG/M metagenome (GOLD analysis project Ga0315330, IMG submission 203453) | Ammonia-oxidizing marine archaeal communities from Monterey Bay, California, United States - M1 40m 34915 | ecosystem: Environmental > Aquatic > Marine > Intertidal zone | place: USA...
CGGTGGTGGAGGCGGTGGTGGAGGTTCAGGTATTGTAGTAGTTGTTGTAGTTGTGGTAGAAGATGTAGTTGTTGTAGTAACAGGTACAGTTGTTGTTGTACTTGATGTAGTAGTAGATGATGTGGTAGTTGTAGTGGTAGATGTATCTACACAAGTAGAAGTAGGTGCAGACCAATCAGTTTGTGTTTCATTAAAAGGTACTTGGTCAGGTAAAGCTATACTTCTTTCTATAGATATTGTACTGTAGCTATTATCTGTGTCATTGTCTGACCTAACTCTGTAATAAAATGTACCTACTGGTAACTCAAAGTATGTTCTTAAATTACTAATACTAAACACGTGGTCACTCCATTCATTTTGTACGTGACCAAAACTTGTAGATATACAAAAACTATTCTCATCTATACCTGTAGCCATACCAAAAAAGATTGTGTATTTCTCTGGTGGACTATCCTCAAAACCATCTGAACCTAACAATCTAATAGTTAAGTCACCTGTTTCTGCATTTATTGATTGTTCATAACCATAAGGTTCTTGTGTTGGTACGTGGTCAGCCAATACAGGCATAGGTATTAATAAAAATAAAGCTAAGATAAGTCTTAGCATTACATTACAATCGCTGCTACCACTCCACCAAGTGCTACAAGTAATGTTAATACTTTATAAAACTCTGCCTTATCTAGCTTTGCATCTAGTTTTTCTTCTAATCTGTCTAGTCTTTCAATGACCATATTGAGTAGTTCCTTCTGTGTGTAGCCATTGTTGTGTGTCATTTATGGTAAATCCTCTGGTCTTGTTATCCAATCCCATTCCTCATCCCAATCGTGGTCTATTATTAATGTTTCAGATGTGCTTAAATACTGTAGTAATTTGTATATTTCTTTTACAATAAATCCAAATATAAATCCAACGAGATAATCCATAATACGATTGTATCATAGAATATTTTAATTATGCGAAACTAACATTTCCTGTACCACCTGTAAAAGTAGTAACTTTTTCTGTACCTACAGTAGTTGTACTAGCTGTATGTCCACCTGCAACTGTAATTGTGTAAGCACTAGGGTAACGAAGTATAACTACTCCAGAACCACCACTTTGACCATCATAACCACTATTATCATCTCCTCCACCACCTCCAGAGCCAGTATTAACAGTTCCTGCTACACCTACACTATTAGACCTTTTTGCACCACGACCACCACCACCATCACCACCAACAGCTATAGTCTTACCACTTCCTACTGCACCACCTCCACCACCTGCACGAGTAACAGCAGAACCTGTTATAGATGATGACAGTCCATCACCACCTTGTGATTGTCCATCAGCATTACCTGATTCAGCAGCACCTCCACCACCTCCTGCTTGAAAATTAGATGGACTTCCATCAGAAGTACCACTACCACCAGAAAAACCTTGATTTGTTGTTCCAGAACCTGTACCACCTCCAGCAGCACTACCACCACCACCAGAACCTCCAGAACCACCACCATTTATAAAAGTACCTCCAAGACCACCACCTTCTGATGTAATTGTAGAAAACACACTATCAGAACCTTTATTACCATTTCCATTTCCACCATTCCCATTACCACCAGCACCAACAGTTACTGTATAGTTTGTACTAGAAGTAAGAGTTAAAGGAGTTTCAGTTGAACCACCACCTCCAGATGTTTCAGAAGCATAACTATTTCTATAACCACCTGCACCACCTGCACCACCTGCATTTCCTGCTCCTCCACCACCTCCTGCAATAGCTAAATAAGATACTACTAAGTCTGGTTTACTTCCAGAAAATCCAAATCGTGTTGCACCTAATGGCATATGGACCTCCTAGCTAAAATCTAATAATGAATTAATTAATGGTGTACCAGCATCAAAGAACAAGAATGACACTAAGTCCACATCATTAGCACCTGTGCTAAGTGTAAGACCAGCAGCACCTGGAGTAAGTCCTGTAACATTACCACCACCATTAACTGTTATTGCGTTAATAGCCATAGTTCTGCTACCTGTTCCATCTTGTGTTGCCTTCAAGGTAAATGAAGAAGTACCATTTGCAGGTACATTTGTAAAATCTATATCTGTAATATTTTCTGATAATGTAATAGCACCAGTATTACCACCTGTCATATCAACAGCGATAACACCAGAACTAGATGTAACTGCTACATCTGTTTCTTTGTAACCTTTTAACTCAACACCATTGTTAGATGTCTTTTCAGATATTGTATCTACTTTTAGTTCGCTACTCATTTACGAGTTCCCACCCTTTGGTGTTGTCACCTTGGTATGCGTTCTCGTTCCAAATGTAAGCATTACCATCATCTGGATAAGCAACTGGTGCTTCCCATACCCAGTTAGATGTAAGTGTCCAGCTACCATAAGGTTGTGCTGGATAAAAAACATCATTGTCTGTGTCATAAGTAAACCCAATACCTGCGTAGTTACCTCTAAAAGGTGTGCCTTCGCCAGTATGTGTGTTAGCTATTGTATTGTAAGAAGTTCTTTTACAGGTCTGACCTCTGAAATCTGCATACCAGGCTTCCCAGTCTGCAAAACCTTCTGGTAAATCTGTGTTATCATCTTCATCTTTACCTACAATAACTTCTGTTACTATATTGTTTTCGTTTATAAATGCGTAATGTGCCATATCTATCTCCTATTATATCAGCTAAAACTGATTGTACCTGTTCCTGCTGTAAATACCTTTAATGTATATCCTGTTGGAGGACTACTTGGTGTATGTATTGTTAGACCTGTGCCACCACCCATTGTGTATGTGTCTGGAAATTTAATAATAACTACTCCTGAACCACCTGAACCAGGGTTTCCATTTTGTCCATTACCACCTCCACCACCACCTGTGTTTGTTGTACCAGCAGAACCATTTGAACTTGTATTTGGAGCTCCATCTCCACCACCACCAAGACCACCTGTGTTGTCTGTACCACCACCATAGCTACCTCCACCACCGCCACCGCCATAGTAAACATCAGATGATACAACTTCTCCTACTGATGCAGCAGTAGCTTGTGTTGTAGTTAAAATATTGCAGATAATACCATCTCCTCCGTGTCCAGTACCATCTGTATTACCAATTTCACCAGCACCTCCACCACCAGCACGACCAGTATTATAATCACCACCAGCTCCTCTAAAGTTTTGTTTTGTAGAACCACCAGTCATTTCTATAAACGCATTAGATGTTTCTCCAAAAGTATCTGCATAAGTTGGATATGTTGTTCCAGCACCACTAAATCGTCCACCACCACCACCTGGGTATGCACCTCTTAACTGACTTGCACCAGAACCACCAGCAAAAGCAACAAATTTACCAAAGTTAGTGCAAGTTCCAGCAAAACTGTCTTTTGCACCACCACCACCAATAGTTACTGTGTAATTCTCATCTATATTCATTGTGTAAGCACTTTCTAATGAGCTACCACCACCATTATTATCAACAGTAGATATTACACCACCAGAACCTCCACCACCAGTTCCAAGACTATCGTGTGATGAACCTCCACCACCTACTACTAAAAAATCTACATTTAATGTAGCTGGTGTTCCAACATTCTCCCAAGCAGAACCTGTATATACTTGAACTTTATTGTCATCAGAGTTGTATATCATATCCCCAGCAGCACTTGTAAGAGCATTTCTAGCACTTGTGCTGTATGACTTTAAGTTAAGTGAATCATCTATGGCTACATTATTGCCATCATTTGTTGAAATCTTATTTGTTTTTAATTCACTCATTATGCAAAGCTCACTGTTCCTGTTCCTGCTGTAAAAGTTACTACTGTGTCATCACCAACTGTTGCACTTGATGAAGTTAAACCTGCACCAACTGAAATAGTTCCATCTGCTGTAGCGTATCTTATTATGACTACACCACTTCCTCCAGCACCTCCAGCAGAAGATGTATCTCCACCACCTCCACCAGCACCACTTCCAGTATTAACTGTTCCAGAACCACCAGTACCATTTGCACCACCATAACCATTACCACCACCACCAGAACCTCCTGTACCTCCTGTAGAACCAGAACCACCACCACCACTACCTGCTCTTGTAACAGATGAACCAGTTATAGATGAGGCTACACCTGTTCCACCATTACCACCATTAGTAGTTCCTTGACTACCAGCAGCACCAGCACCACCTCCACCACCTGCTCCAATATTAGGATAAGAACCTGTTGAGTTTGTTCCACCACCATCAAAACCTTGATTAGTTGCTCCTGTACCTCCAGAAGCTGTTGTTGTATTTGCTGTTCCAGAACCTCCACCAGAACCACCATTAAGACCTGTAAAAGGAGATGCTGAACCACCACCTTCTCCACCACCTCCACCACCTATAGAAGTTATAGTTGAAAATATTGAATTGTTACCATTTGTACCAGCACTTGCACTACCACTACCACCACTACCACCAGCACCAACTGTTACTGTGTAATTTGTAGATTTATCTAGGCTTAATGGTGTTTCTGATGAACCACCACCACCAGAGGTTTCTGTTAAATATGAATTTCTATAACCTCCTGCACCTCCACCACCACCTAATTCTCCACCACCACCAGCTCCACCAGCTATTACTAAATAAGATACAGTTAGTAATGATGGTGCTAATTCACTCCAAGATGTACCATTATAAAAATAAGGCACACTTTCTGTAGTGTTAAATATTACATCTCCAGCAGCAGAAGTAAGTGCGTTCATTTGTGTTGTGGTGTATGACTTTAAATTTAAAGCATCATCAATAGAAACATTATTGCCAGAATATTTACCTATAGAGTTGGTTTCTAGTGTACTCATTATAAATCTGCCCAACTGCTTCCATTGTAAAACTGTACTTTACTGTCTGTGGTGTTGTATATTATGTCACCAGCAGCACTTGTTAATGCGTTTCTCTGTGTTGTTGTATAAGACTTTAAATTTAAAGAACAATCCATAGCAACATTGTTGCCAGATACTTTTGATATTGTGTTTACTTTTACATTAGCCATTAGATAACGACCATTGTACCATTATTCGTAATTGTTCCTGTGATTGTTATAGGTCCTGCTAATACAGCACCTGTACTTGCTGGAACTGAATATGTTGCAGCTTGTGTTTGATGATGTTGAAATATACCACCAGCAGTTGTAAGTACAACACCTGCTTGATTCCAATTAGCCATATCTGTATTGTCTAACTCATAATGTATTCCATTAGCAACACCATCTGTAATTGTAAAATCTGAATCTCCATCAACTAATGCGTTAGCAGAACCTGAAGCTATTTGGTCTGGGTTAACTTTATAAACTGTACCATCTGTAACATCTTCCATAATTAAGAAGTCATTAGATGTATCTACTGTAACACCTGAACCATCAGCTAAATTAGATGGGTCAACTGTAAGGTTTATATCTCCTGTTACTGCTCCACCTGCTAAACCAGAGTTACTCTGTGTATTTACAGATGTTACATCACCTGTTGTTGGTGCTGTCCATTCTACAATTCCACCAGATGAAACTGATAATACATTACCTGAAGAACCTATTGCTAATTTAGCAAGTGTGTTGCTTCCAGAAGCATATATAACATCTCCTGTTGTAAAACTTGTTAGTCCAGTACCACCTTTAGTTTCATCTAAAGTTGCAGATAAGTCTGCTGCTGTACCTGATGTATTTTGATTACCTGCTGTATTGACACCAGGCAAATTAATATCTCCTGTACCATCAAAAGACACTCCACCAATAGCTCTTGCTGTTGCTAAAGCTGTTGCAGTTGCTGCATTACCTGTTGTAGAACCTGATGTTCCAGATACATTACCAGTTACATTACCAACAAGGTTGGCTGTAATACTAGAAGGTAATCCTATTGTAAATGCTTGGTCAGTTAATCCTACTGTTACTTCATTAGAAGTACCTTGTATTGTCATTGTCTGACTATCTAAATCAACAGCACTTGTAGTAGAACCATCTGTGATATCTAAATCTTGTGCAGTGCCTTGTGCATCAACATAAGTTTTAACAGCTTTTGCAGAAGGTATTGTTGTATCAGTTGCAGCAGTAGAACTTATATCTGTGTCTAATACACCAGATTTAAGATTATCTACTTCTAAATTACTTACTGTATTATTGTCTGCATCTATTGTTTTATTGGTAAGTGTATCTGTAGAACTTTCTGTAACTACAGTTGAATCTATAGCAACACTAATTTCATTACCACTAGCTGTAGTAGTTATACCTGTACCACCTGCAATATCTAATGTTTCAGAATCTAAATCAATAGATATTGGACCACCACTATCTGCTGTTACATCTAAGTCTTCAGCAGTAATTTGTGTATCTACATAAGTTTTAATTGCTTTTGCAGAAGCTAATGTAGTATCTGTACCAGCAGTAGATGATAAATCTGTATCTAAGACACCAGACTTTAAGTTATCTACTTCTATATTAGATACTGTGTTGCTATCTACATCTATAGTTTTGTTAGTTAATGCTTGTGAACCTGCAAGAGTTGCTACTGTGCTATCTATTGCAAAGGTAACTTTGTTTGTACCTGTGGCTGTATCTATACCTGTGCCACCTTCTAAATCTAATACTTCTGAATCTAAATCAATAGCTATGTTGCTACCACTATCAGCAGATATATCTAAATCTTCTGCTGTAAGTTGTGTATCTACATAAGCCTTAACTGATTGTTGTGTTACACCTTTAGTAGCAGAGTTAGATGTCATATCATCTTCATCTAAAAATAATGTTGTATTAACTGCAGTACCTGCTTCGTTAATAACTGTATCTACTCTATCGTTTATGTCCTCTATGTGTTGTTGTAATGGTGACATACGAACTACAGAACCTGAAGCGTGTGATAATCCTGAAGTTGCTGCTGAACCTGTTAAATATCTTTTATTTATGTTATCTAATGTAAGTGTTTTTGTACCAGAGTTTATAGATGTAACAAGTACAACTTCTCTATTTGTTGCACTATCTGGATTTAATACTAAATAACAAGGAGCTGCAAGAGTGTTAGAAGCTGAATCTACAACAGAGTTTACTGTTATTGTTAAATCTGATGCACCAATAGTACCTGTTAAGGTTGTTTCAAACGCATTTAATAAGTTTGTTTCTTGTGCTGTCATACTATCCTAGTTGTCCTACTCCTAATAGCTCTATACCTAATCCTACTCCAGATGTTGAAGTTTGTACTACTTTACTACCTCTAAATCTTACCAAACAATACATTGTTACAGACCCTCTAGGACTTATTTCCTCTATAGGACTGCTGACATTTTCTATTATACCTCTTAATAATGTATCTGGTCTGAATATCTCTAACTGCACATTTTTACCTTCTCTATTACGAAGTGCTTGATATACTAAATCTCCTTGACCTTGTACTCTTAATGCTTTTCTAAATGGTCTTTCTATTTGGTCAGATATATTTATAGGCATATCTACTACTAAGTCATTGACAAGCTGGAAACCTCTAATAGCAAACGATAACATTTGTGGTGTCTGTGTTACATCATCTGTATTTATTTCTATCTTACCTGTAATCCATCTACCATCTACAAGTGTCATAACTTCTTCATCTCCACCTGTACCAGAAAATATAGATACTTGTTCTGCCCAAGTAGCAGCATCTGCATTGTTTATATCTGCAGCAATAGTAGATGTAAATAATTTTACAGAACCAGAGCTAACAACATTAGTATTTACTTTTGCACCTACCCATTGTTTTTTCTCTGATGTAAAGAAATCTGCAAGTGGTGTAATAACATAACCTGTTGATACATAGTTTGTACTCTCTCTATACAATCCACCACCTGATATAGTTGCAAACAATCTATCAGAAAATACTGCTATACCTTCTACTATGCCACTTTCTGCAAACTCTAAATCTCTAGCTATACCACCTGTTGGTAGATAATATCGCCACAGATTTGTCTTACTTGCACTATCAATTATTCCTACAAAAATACTGTCTCTCGTAGATACTAATCTGTAAGGTGCTTGATTAAGTGTTGTTGTTCCATCTCCCCATTGTTTTATTAACTGTGCATTTACAAGTACATATAGATTGTTAGCATTTGTAATCTCTGCTCTGTACAATCTACCTATCTTTCCACTAGCTGTGTTCTGATATGTACCATAAAATATTAAACCTTGTGCTGCATCTATTGCATTAGGTACTTCACCCTCTACAAATGTCTGTCCTTTAAGTGTTAATGTTGATGACTCATCTGCAAAAGAATATATATAACCATCATCTGCACAAGCTAACACTACTGCACCACCATCTGCTACATCTGTCCAAGAACTACCACTAGGTAATGCTTTCATTGTTGGAGGACTTGATGTTGCAGCTACTTCGTGTAACTCTCCATTAGTAGCACTAGCTACTAATCTACCTTTCATGGACCATAACTTATCAAATGTTTTGTGTGTATTGTAAGTAGCATAACTACCTGCACTATTTCTTACATAAATATCTCCATTAGCAACTAGATATAATTTAGTTCCAAGTACAGCCATACCAGTAATATTGTTACCAGCACTAGGTGTACCATCATCAGCTACAGAACCAGTTAAAGGTGTTGCTACTTTTTTAAGTACAGCTCCATCTGCATAAAATATTTCTCCACCAAGTTCTTGCATATACAAGTTAGTGCCAGTTGTTGTCTGTACTTCATCTGTATCGTGTAACAAAGATATGTTATATTCCTGTCCTACAGCTTTACCACTAAATACATCAACACCCTTACTATCCCAATACCTTTGAAAATCATTTTCTCCTGCATTTCTTTTATGTGCTTTATCTAAACCACTACCACCAGCAAAATCTGTTCTTGAAAATATCTGACCAAACTCCTGTTGAAAATCCTCTGGTGTTTCTGATGTCTGTATAGCTTGTGCCTGGAGTGGAGCAGTATTTATATTCATCTGCCTACCAGGACCTACAGCAAATCTTAGAAATAAATCATCTAAGTTAGCTTCAAAGCCTTGTGCTTCTGGTGCGTTTGTGTTAGCAGGTGATGGTAATACAGCCATTATGCACTATAGTTTATGTTCATAATTGATACAGGAGCAGGATATAAAGAACGCAAGTTCCCTCTTGCTTCATCTATCAACAATGACCTAAGCCTAAGTAGTGCATTTCTAAGTCTTTCTCCTGAACCTACTGGATAACTGTCAGCAGCTAGTTTCTCTGTTATAAATTCTTGTGTTGAGGCATCTATATCTGTAGCACCTATTATGTCTGCTACAGCACCAACCATAACTATCTGTTCATACTCAGCAGCAACTAAACATACAGATTCTATGTCTGATGTTTCATCTGTTGGTCTAACAAATTTTCTTTTAACAACTAAATGTACTGTTTTACCATTTGAAGTATTAAAAAACTGTACTGCTGTATTAGTACTTGATGGTGGAAAATCTCTAAGTAGCTCTATACCAGCAGATGTGTACTGATTACCTGTAGCATTTTGTACATAAGAAGTAAGTACCTCTACTGTTGATGCAGGAACTTCTTGGTATGTGCTATTAGATGTAACATTTGTTGTAGTTACATTGTATAAAGTTGGATATAACCTTGATATGTTATCTGATACTGCATCATATACAGACTTACGAGGAAAGGTTGGGTTAATAAAAATATTAGTTTTATCAGCGTGTGTTGCTGCATCTGTACCAGCGTAACCTCTTGATACAGTTAATGTTCTAGTAGAAGTATTAGCTGCTGTAACAAGCATAAGCTCTTGTCCTATTTCAACTAATGCTCCATTGCCTAATAAGTTTTCTTCTTCAGATGAAAATAATCCTGACTCATAAGTCAAAGAAGTAACTGAGTTATTGATACCTCCATCTAAACGAGAAAACGCAGATAAATCATCTGGCTTGTTTAAAAAATCTCTATAAATTCTATCTATAAGTGTGCTTACTGCTGCCATATCTATTCCTATATTACTAGAGGGAGAAGTATTTATCTCCCTCTAATAAATATACTATCTAATTCCTAATTAGGAAGTAGCTAGGTTTGTAATTTTGCCGTGGAATTGCTCTGGACCATATTCTAATCCTATTTCTCCATAGATTTGGAACTTATAAGCTGAACCAGTTTGTGCAAGTGGTTCTGCGAAGAAGTGTCCTTTTCCAGGGATGTCTAGGAATACAGGCTTACAATACGCAAGGTCAGCAATTACAATGTCATCTGTTGGTACGTGTCTGCTATAGACAATACCTACTTCACCAAAGTCTGTTTCAATAGTGGTGATATCTACTCCACCAATATTTCTATCTCTTGGTGCAAGTGACAATGCACTTGAATAGATAGATGATAGTTTTTGCTTTTGGAAGGCATTAGCAAACATTACAGGTTGCTCAAATGGAGCTCCTGAATCTGCCATAGCTTTTAGAGCTATATTCACATCTGCTTGTACTAAAGCTCCTCCACCAGCTGCTCTCTCGTTTGTTGAGATAGCTGCTAACATTCCTCTTGTTTTTCTTGCTGTTGTTACGTTTGTATCAGCAACATAAGTACCTTGCATAAAAGAGAACTCTATGTCTCTAGCTGCTCGTTTCATAGCCATATCCAATTGGAAAGCTAATTCATCTTGTACTGGTTGGTTTCCTAAGATAGATTGTCCACTTAAGTTACCTGTTGCTGCTTGTTTTGTATATGATACGTGTACACCATATTGCATAATTTGAGTAACGTTTGTTACTTCGCTTCTGCTTCTCTCTGCGAAAGTTGCATCTGCACCTTCAACAACTACTGTTTGAGCTGCTGTTGCATTATCAACTGTTTGCCAGGTGAACTGTTTAGAGGTAACTGATTTACCTCCAGTCATTCCACCAATTGCAGAAAGGAAAGGTGTATCATTTGGAGTTATATTAAATAACTCACCCACGTAATTAGGGAGGTCATAAGAGTCTCCCAATCCTGATACTGCACCCATTTTAAATCTCCTTTACTATTTTTGGGTTATTGCTCTTAATTTGTCTGCTTTGAGATTTGAAGCTGTTTGCCAATCACCATCTTGTTGAGCTTGTGCAATTTGGTCATCAATGCCTACAGGTTCTACTGGTACTGATGCTTCAATTACAGTATCTAAACTTTCCTGGCTACTTACTACTCTTGCTTTTTGTGCAGCTTGTGGGTCAACTTCAGTAGGGGTTTCTGAGCCCCAGCCGTAGTTTTCCTGAGCAAACTGTTGTATAGCTTCAGGTTGTAAGTCACCTTTATACAAGTCTTTTAATGCTTTACCTTGTCCAGAAACAGGGTCAAAACCTGCATCTTTGATAGCGTTTGCTACCTGTACAGATTTATACTCTTTCTCAACAACTTCAAGCTCTTTGATGCGTTCTCGCATCTGCTTGATAGCATTATTATCTTGTCCTTCTTCTACTGTTTCGTTCATCTCGTTTTCCATTGTTATCTCCTACTCCAAGTTTCTACTAACTGCATTATCCTTGGGAATATAATGCGATAGGCGACAAATTAAAATAATGAATAACTTGAATTGTCAGCCACTTCTGGGCTATTCAGATACTAGGCGAATTGTAATACGCAGCTTACACGCCAGTTATAAGCTGGAGGTGCAGAGTCAATTTATATTCGCAGACTACCACTATGCGATACTTTTATTATACCACTAGATATAGTATGTCAAGTTTATTCTTGTACTAAACCTTGTACCCTACGACCTCTTCTAGCAGGTCCAGTTATAGGTGAAAAAGTACTTGCTTCTTCTGACTCTAATCTTCTAATTTCTTCTCTCTCTTCAGCAGATGCAAAGACTTGTGCTTCAACAAATTCTTCAATATCAAAACCTTCTCTTTCAGATAATCCTGATGCTGTCAATTGTCCTTCTGCAACTTCTTCTTCTGCTCCTCTAAATCTTCTTGTTAATGCAGCTAATCTTGGAACTTCTGTTTCTGCTGCTGCAAATAATTGTCTTGCTTGTCCTTGTGTTAGTCCTGCTCTTTCTAATGCTTGAACTTCATCTGGACTTAAATCAAAACCTCTAGATGCTGCCTCTCCACCAATTTGTGCTTGTGTTATTCTTCCTTCTAATAGTGCTTCACCTACTGTTGGGTCTATAATTGATGCAAATATTTGATTGTCAGTTAGATTCATACCAAAGTTTGTTCTGTAATATTCTTTAACTGCTGGAATATTTTCTGTTATTCCTGACCTTGCTGCTTCTACTCTTGCTCTAAATTCATTAGGAGCAATTCCTTTTTCTATTAAAGTACCAAATGTGTCTTGAAAGTATTCAGGATTTAAACCATAATCTTCTACAGTTAAACCATAACTTTCTTTTACTGCTGCATAATCTTGTTCGCTAAGCCTTACAGTTCCATCTTCTCTTGTATTTTTAGGAAATACTTGTGCATACTCTGGACTTTTTCTTACTTCTGCTATAGCTATATCATTACTTTGAGTTTGAGAAAATGCGTTTACATATATCTGAATTAAAGATTCTGGTAACCATGGTAATAAAGCTCTAGCTTCTCTTAAAAATTCATCCATTATATTATTCTCCTAACTCCTCCACCACCAAATTGACCTACCATGCTAGATAAAACTTCGTTCTTTATTTTTTCTGAACCACCATCTTTTAATCCTTCTTTATATAACATTTCAGTTGCTTTACTTATGTCATTACTTTTAACAACATCTTGAAATAATGTAGAACTTTCATCTAATGTTCCACCCCAAGTATTTGTAGTAAACCCTCTCCATGGTGTTGCCATTTCTTCATAAGTTAAACCATCTATATAATTCTCTCCAAACAAACCTTGTAACATACTCATCATCTTTTCTCTTATATTAATTTCTGCATCTGGGTCATTTCTAATCATACCTGCCCATGTTTGTAGTTGAGAGTCTGATATATTAGCACCAAATACTGGTCCTAATATTTCTTTAGAAAGTCTTTTAATTTGTGATTCACCTGCTCTAGTTGTATCGTAATCTACTTCACCAGATGTAATAAAATTATCTAATTCTGTATCTAAGTTTGCTTCTAATGTAGGGTCTGATAATATTTCTATTTGGTCTGCTACAAAAGGTTCTGACCATAAACCAGTAGTAAATTTTTCTGATACCCAATTAACTAATTCATCAGATGGATTATTAATACCTGATTGTTCCATTAAATTTTTTATAGCTAATCTATCGTTCTCTATTTTATTTTGTGCATCAGCAGTTAAAACACCTGTAAAATCTGTTGTATTAGATTGTGCTAATAATAACCAATCTCTTTCTGCTTGTGTATGTGTTCTCCACCATTCAGTAGATTGCCATTCTGCATCAGTTACTGTTCTACCTTCTAATGTTGATTCTGCTAATAATTGCACCATTTCTGCATCATTTAACCATGGTCTTATTTTTGATTCTTTAGCAACAGTATCTACAAAAGAAACCCAAGGACTTTGACTAGGGTCATATATGTTTGGGTCTGCTAATTCTAAAGAATCACCAAATCTTATTGAACTATTCCATTGTGCTGAAGTAGGACTTTTAATACTTTCTTGTATTGCTGGAAATTCTACAGGTCCAAATATGTTTTCTAAATCTTGTAAACTAGAATCATAATATATTGGAGTTCCTGTTCCTGGAATAAAATATACTATATAATAATTTCCATCTACATTCCAAAATTCTGCTCCTTGTGGTATTTGTCCTTTATCTCTACCACTCCAAGTACTAAAACTTGTTGAACCAGCACCAAATGATGTATCTATGGGTTCTCCATCATTATTATTAGCTATTTCACCATCAGGGCCATATAAATTTAAACTACTTATTTCAGTATTTGGTTGAACTAAAGTATCACCTGCTGATTCTTTATCATTATATTCTTCAGAAATAGTTTTTCCAGATGTTTGTATTTGTGTATCAATCATATTTTGTGTAATTACACCAGCAGAACCATCATCAAACCAATAAGCACCATCAAAACTCCCACCTTCTCTTGGTGCTGTGTAATAATCTAATTCAAGTTGTGAGTTTACAAATACAGTATTATTTTCTGCATCTTTTAATATTCTTCTTTCAAAACCTGGGTCAGCTACAAATACATAATTAGCCATATTACCTCTTCAAACTTTCTGATATTGCTCTTAACATACCAGAGTATATCTCAGCAATTTTTTGTTTCTCTTTACTATCATACTCTACTTTTACTGGTTTATCTTTAGCTTTATAGCTAATAGAATCTCTACCAAATAGTTCTCTTTCTCTAGCTGTTCTAGGATTATCAATAAATGCGTTAGCTAAATTATTATACAAATCAGTCCATATCATATTAATTTCGCTATTGTCAACTTTTGGTTCTTTAGTAACGACAGGTAAAGAATAAGGAATAAATGTTTCACTAGGTTCTGGTATTCCTCTGTCTAGGTTTTGTTCTTCTACTTCTATTTCACTTTCTGTACTAAAAAATAAATCTAACTCATTTTCTTTTCTTTCTTCTAAACCAGGAAAGTTTTTAACTGATTTAGATATAGTTTTAGACCACACTTCTCTAATTTTATTTTCATCACCACTACCTATTGCTCTCCACAAATTACCACCACTCATTTTTTCTGGTCTATTCATAGTTGCAAATACTAAACCATCAAACTGTGATTGTGTAAGTTCAACATTAAATGATTTCATTCTGTTGTTTACAATATCTACATACTGTTGTAAATCTTGAATAAGTATTTCTTTTGCTTCTTCTTCTGTAACAGTATCACCAATTTTGATTATGTCATCATCATTTCTAGCAGCATTAGTATGACCATAACCTATTGTTAAAGTACCTATTATTTTATCTCCAGGTTTTAAAACATAATCTGGTCTTGCATCATCATAAGCTGTATCTTTAAATACTTCTTCATCTTGTATTATGACTATTGCTGGAGGTGATACTTCCATCTAACCACCAAGTGCTTTTAAACGCATAATTGATTGTCCTATATTTCCTGCATTTCTTCTTGCTCTACCAGCATCTTCTTGCCTACCTACAACACCAGCAAAATCTCCTGATATTCTTTCTTGTAATCTAGCAACTGCATCTACTTCTTCTGGTATAGGTTCTATGATTTCTTCTGTTTCAACTATTTCTATAGGTCTTTCTGTTAATGGTTCTACTGATGCTCTTCTTGTTTCTTTAACTGTAACTTCAGGTCCTTCAACAGACATTCTTGCAATAGCTTCATCACTATAAAATTCTTTTTGTTCTAATTCTTTTAATACTAATTCGTAGTAGTTTCTTTCTTTTTTTGTAGCTTTTTTTCCTATAGAGTTAAATATTGCATCTACTGTTTGTAGTCTTGTAGCTTTATCACTTTCTCTATATTGGTTTGGTATATAAATCTCTTCACCAGGATTTAATAATTCTAAATCTATTGCTGTGTCATAACCAACACCTGTTGAAAAGTTAGATGCTGTCATAGCTTTTATTAAAGCATTTCTTGTCTCTCTACCTGGTCTCCCATACTCTTGACTGTATGCTTCCATATCAAACCATTGTGTTCTAACTAATCTATCTTGTAATGTTCTTATTTCATTAGGAGACAATTTATCTAACATAACATCTTCATCTCCTGGATAATACCAATTACCCTGTGGATTTAAACCTTGTAGATAAACATTAACATCTTGAAATTTTGGTGTTCCATCTTCGTTTTTTTGTCCTGTATTTATTAATGAGGGATAACCAAAAGGAGAAGTAGATGTGTAATTTACTGCACCACCTAATACAATATCTTGACCTGCTTTGCCTTCATCTTCAATTACTCCTGTTAAATCTAATGGTGGTGTTTCAGACCAACCTAAATTTTTATAGTTTTCTAATTGACTTTTTTCAATAGTTGTTTTTGAAACTGAACCATCATCTTCTAATTTATATACTGTTATCATACTTTCCTCATTATGGCGTATATTGATATTCTACTGTGGATAAGAACTTTGTTCTATATATTCCTGCAAAGTCTGGGTATTCTTCTACAACTTGTGCTCCCCAGTTAAATAAGTAATCACGCATAGCTTGTGCTGATTCTTGTCTTCCTAAATATTCTATTGCTTCGTTTTCTGGTTTTAATACTTCTACACCACTTGTTGTAACTTTTTTCTTTTCATTTTGTATTTTTTCTATCATATACATAAAACCAACATTTTTATCATCACCATATAAAAACTTTTGCAATCCTTTTCCTGATTCAGTAGTAAGTATAAGCTCATCATTAGCTGCTTTCTTTAGTTCTTCAAATACAACATATCTACTTACTGGTTCTGTTTTAGGTAAATCTCTTGCATCTGTACCAAGTGGTACTACTTCTAATAAATTTGCTTTTATTAATGATAATTCAGCTTGTGCATCTTTTTCTGATATTCTGTTTTCTGCTCTAGCTTCTCTAATAGATTTAGATTGATAATTAAACATTATTCTAAAAAATGTTTCTTGTGCTCTTTCTATTTTTTCATCTAATGATAATGTTATTCTTTGTCCTTCATCTACTTGATTATAAAAAGAGTTAACATCTAATAAATCATACTCATAAACATTTGGTGCAAATAATGGAAATGTATATTCATACTCTTTTGCTTTTTCAGGATGTGCATTAAACCATTCAACTTCTTCTTCTGTTGAAGGCAAGCTAGTACCTAATGTTGTTGTGTTTCCTTGCACTAAATATACAGCAGTATATACAGCATCCATATCTTCTGGTGTGCCACCAATTAATGATGCAATTGTTTGATAGGCTAAATACTCTTCTCCTGGTTCTACTTGATTAATAACTTGTCTAAACAATGCAGTTATAACTGTGTTGGTAAAGTAATCATCATCATATTTACCAAACTCGTAATCAGCAGGCATTAAGGCTTCTAATACTTCTATTAGGTTTTCTTTATCTAAAAAGTCTGCTTGTTCTGCAAGTCTATCACTAAGTTGTAATTTATATGCTGCTTCTAATCTAGGAGAAGAAGGAGCTATACCTTTGGCCATACTTTCAAATACATTCATTCTTGAAGCTAAATCTATAACATCTTTTTCAAATAAAACTCTACCTTCATCTGTTCTTGGGTCATAAGGCAAATATCCTTCAAACCATGCTTTAGTCATAATTTTAGAAGAGTTAGCAACATCATTAGCCCAAGCCATGTCATTCAATCCACCTTCTGTTCCTGTATTGTATGCTTGTTGCATATACACAGGTAATTGACCAATAGTTGCACCTTCTAATCCAGGGTCACCTAGGCCATAAGGAAATATTGTATCTTCAATTTTTTGTGTCCATTGTGAGTCTGGCATAAATCGTTTCATAAATTTGTAAGAATATTTTGCAATTGGACCTAAACCTGGTATTGGTGATTGAGTAAACAAGTTAGCACCTTGTACAGGTGATGACAGTCTTAATTGAACATCTTCTTCAAAACCTGTCAAATCTCTATCTTCTATTCCATATACATACTCTGTTAAGTCAGTAGGAGCAGTAACATAAAACTTTTCTCCTGATACAGGGTCTGTATAAAAGAAACCATTGTTAGTACCTCTGTCTGTTGCTAGTTGTATTTTTCTAAGTCCTGCTGGATTTTTTGTTAACAATCTTGGATAGTTTAATATAATTTCTTTCCAAGGTTCTAAGAAAGGAAATACTAATCGTAATGCTTCAGCAACATATCCTTTTTGGTTTAAGTTATATAACAATCTATTGTGCATTTCTAATGAATACATTTTTGCAGAATCATTAATTTCATCTATAGATAATCTCATATTTTCTGGTATTTTTTTAATTGCTTTTTCTATAGAACCATGTTTTTTTATAGCTGCATTTTTACCAGCAATATACAGTTGAGCAACTTCTTCAGGAACTTTTGATTGTTTTATCAAATCATCAAAATGTTTTACAGATTTTAAATCTCCAAATGGTAATTGTGATGCAACATTTTGCCAATAGTATTGAGTGAATGTTGGTATTCTTTGTAGTTCTGCATCAGGCAACTCTCCAAGGGTGTACCATAAATACTGAGAAACTTTATTAAAACCTTCAAATGTTTTACTTTTTATTTGTGGATTAGTTATCCAATCAGGTGCTGATAAAACATCTGGTGCTATATCGTATTTATCAGATAAAAATTGTCTTATTAAATTTTGGTTAGCTGGTGTCCATCTGTCAAAATCATTAAATGTAATAACCTTTCCTTGGTAATTTAATTGTCTATTTGCTATTAAAGCAAGTAATTCTTCATCACCTTTTGTTAAGTCCATAATCCATTGAACATAATCATCTACATATTTTTCTGCATCATCAAGTTTTACATAAGGATTCATTGGGTTACCATCAAAATCATATCTTGTATCATTCAATTGATTTCTAATTTTTGCAAGTGA
>Ga0315330_10001044_pt1 | contig 18375 bp, 14 predicted proteins | sample M140m34915metaG_FD_203453 | JGI IMG/M metagenome (GOLD analysis project Ga0315330, IMG submission 203453) | Ammonia-oxidizing marine archaeal communities from Monterey Bay, California, United States - M1 40m 34915 | ecosystem: Environmental > Aquatic > Marine > Intertidal zone | place: USA...
TTGATTGTGATGTGACCACCTCTACCCCAAGAGTTTTCAATTTCTTGAACTACCCCTACAGCTACAGTGTCTAGCCTTTCGGCGGAGTCACCTCCACCAAATACTAAAGCCCCCGCCATAAACGATACAGCGATGCCACCTACGTATTGACCTACCGGTATTAAAAATAAAGCCATTTTATTTTCCTTCTAATATTTCTTTTAGCGCAGTTATCATGTGCTTATGGTTGTTTTCTTCTATCCAGCCGTCTACTATGGCTACATACTTTTTTAATAATTTACGCATTATGTACATGAGATTCCTCCACAAAGTTACAAGCAGTACCTTCAAAGTATCCTCTAGTTAATAACCACTCACGGAAAGTACCGTGTGTAGCGTCACCCTCGCATATGCCAGAGTATAAGTCAAAGTGTGGTGGTAGCTCATCCATCACGATTTCAATGACAGCACCCTTGCTATATTTAGCGGCGTTGTCGTAAGAGTCAGTCCAGTGTGTTATGTTTCTTGTCTGAACGTCTTGAGCTAATTCGTTGGCCTCACGTTGAGTTGTGCCTCTATAAAATTTAAACATTTTGTTCTCCTATTGGTTTGATGTTTCTTCATTATAGAGGGTCGTTTTTCCCCACTTTTTTAGGGCCAGTTTTGGTTAAAAAGGCCACCCCCGAAGGGATGACCATGTATTTATCTTTTATTATTTTCTTTATTCTGAGCATTAACACCACCAGCAATTTGAGGCATCATCTTAACAATCTCTTTACGAGTTTGTCGTGATACGTCGCCTTGCACGTTGATATTAAACGTAGAAGCATTTGAACCTGAATTCAAACTATCGTTACGAACTGAGTTCTTAGAGCGAACAACTTCACCCGGCATAAGCATTGCAGGGACAGAGTCCTTACCAACTTGTGAGAAAGAAGTAGATGGTACTGTACCACCTTGTGAGAATCCTGGGACTCCGAAGAATGCGCCACCTATCTTAAGTGCAGTGCCTAATAAGTCACTTTTACCTCCACCGGCGCCGCCTCCGAACAAACCACCTAGTTTGCTAAAGATTCCACTTAGACCGCCACCCTCACCAAATGCACTACTAATGCCTTCTGATAATGATGAGCCTAACTTCTTACCTGCATCGTCTCCTTGTTGGAACAACCCTGCAAACAATCCACTGAACATGTCTTCTAAACCAGATGTCTGGAACATAGCATCTACAAAAGAACCTACGACTGTATCGATTATTTGATTACTCAAAGTATCAAGTACATTCATAATTCCGTCTTTAACAGACATAGTTCCTTTAAGAACTTCTCCAAGACTTCCTTTAATAGAGTCACGTAAAGCATTAGCATTTTCACGAGCACCCTCGGTAATCCCTTGTAGCAATCTTTCTTGCTCTTTAATCTTACCCAAGATAATGTCTCTTTGCTCAATATCTGTAGCATTAAGGCCATTAAGCTCTCTTTGCAGAGAAGCAACATTAAGACCTATTTGCATAGCTTCAGGGCTTTCAGTTGCTAAACCAGCATCAACACCTTGTCTTTCAAGGCCAGTTCTTAGAGAGGCAATAGTGCCGTTCATAAGTTGGTTGTTGATTGCGGCTTCCGCTTCTTTAATTAAACGAAGTTGTTCAGCACGTTCTTCAGTATCACCTACAGACAGCTTGTTTAGAGCTTTCTGAGCTTTACTAATATCCTCTATTGAACTACGTATCTTGCCGTTAGCTTTAACACCAAGTGCCGCAATCTCATTAAAGGAAAGTCCTGTTTCTTGAGCAATTTCTTCAAAGTCACTTAAGAATCCAGTTCTTATACTATTACCAAACTTTCCAAGTATGCTGTCTATGCCCGCTTCTAGTTCTGAAATTAACTTATCACGGCCACCTATTGTAGCACCAAAGTCACCTAGACCTAATAAGTTAAGGTCCCCCGGCTTAGTGTTCTTAATCAACTCAATTTGAGAAGCCATAAGAGCAACTTGTTTCTGAGTATCTGGTTCAATCCTAAAGAACTTATCTAAGTCAAGATTATCTATTTCAGATATACTTGCTACACTAGAAAGTAAGTTAGGAAGTTCTTCTTCAGTAATATCTACAGAGTCTAAGAAGCTAACATATAACTCAACTTCTTTAGTTAACTTGCTAACATTTTCTTTTGTTGAAAGATACCGCTGACGACCTGCTTCATCTAAATGCTCTTCTGCCCTAGTAAGCTCATCTAAGAGATTCTTCTCTCTAACTAGCTGTAGAAGTTTATCATTTATGTCTTTAGGCTTAAGAGACGTAGTTGCGCCACCTTCACGGTTTCCAAGCATAGCTCCAAAGTTTAGTTTCTCAAGACCTGCTCCAAAGATATTTTTCTCAAAGCCTTTAAATTCGTCACCACCAGCAGTTATGCCTTTAGCAATTAGTTCAGCTATTCTAGTGTCAATACCTATTTCATTAAGTTGGTCAGTTATAAAGTGAAAGTCAGTTGCTTCAACTCCTGTTTTGATAGAGTCTCTGATTTGACGTTCTAGCTCTATTGAGATTCTCTTTAGCTCTGCCTTGGCATCCTCGCCTTTAGTAATAGCCGCCTTAATCTCTTCGTCGCTCTCTGCTTGAAATCTTTCTGATTTTGATTCTTCAAGCAATTGCTGTTCAATCTTCTGTCTTTCAACTAAGGCAGAAATTATTTTACCTTCTCGTTGATTGATGAAAGCAAACTTGTCAGCAACACCAGAACCGGCTTTACCTAAAGCAGTAACAATATTATCTACTTCTTTAATGTTAGCAATAATAGTTTGTTGTCTTCCTTCGTCACCTATTGAGGTTGTTAAGTTAGTAATAGCCTTCTGAGAAGCAGTTAAACTAGTAATACCTAACTTTTCAAGAATACCTGTTACTCGAAGAATAGAGCCAATAAGACTTCTGTCTTGTTTACGACCTTCATTAATAGCTCTTAAGAAAGATTGAGTTAATTGTTCTGAAGGTTCAGTAACACCTACTGCAATTTCATTTAGCTTGTCAATAAGAACACCGTCTTGTTTAACAGACTCAGGAAGTGCGGATGAATTAAAACCACCTTCAGTAGTAAACAACTGACCAATTATCGCCTTAAATTGTTTAGGGTCATTTAAGTCAGCTTCGTTAACTGCTGTTGAGAATTCAAGCCTTCTTTGTAAGTCAGTAGCTTGTCCGCCAAAAGCAACTTTAAATCTATTACCAACTGTTTCAGTTAGTATTTTAAAGTCTGCCGCAAGATTACTAAAGAATCCAGTACTACCGATACCTACTGCGAGGTTTCTAGTTACTCTTTCTAAGCCAATACTAACGTCTTTAGCGTTATCAGGAACACTATCTGCTCCTTCTCTAACTGCTCTAGTAGTTTCTTCTTGAGCCGCTTGAAGCTTTCTAGCTGTTTCCGCAGATACTTTGCCGAAGCGTAGTCTTTCTGCATTTGCCTTTTCAGTTAGTTCACTAACATTCTTAACAGAATCAGTAATCCTGAATGCACTCTTTTGGCTTAAGCCTCCAAAGTCTATTCTTTGTAACCTATCAACAACTGCTTTATCTAAGCCACCAGTAGTACGGTTTCTTAGCCCACGAGCTTCTCTCTTAGTATCAATACCTACTCTTAAATCATTATCAAAAGTAAGACCAAACTGTCGCTTAACTTTAGTCAAAGTCTTAGTAACCATGCTTAAGAAAGAGCCTTCTGTACCAAATATAGCAACGTAACCAAGTGTCGCTGTTGCCGCTACTGCCGCAAATGCCGCCGCAAACGGAGTAAAGACTGCAGATACCCCTGCTATTAGTGCTATCCCAATACCTTTAAGCGCACTCAAAGCAATACCAAGACCTAATCGTCTTCCAACTATAGCCGCTGTTTTCTTAAGAGGCTTCCATATAATCGGTAGTAAGCTTGCCACAGTAAGACCATAGAATAAATTATCTGCTGAGAATATACCTCCATCAGTAGCGTTACCTAGACCTGTTGCCGCATTAGCCGCACCGGTTAAAGCCGCTGTTGCTAGTACTGCCGCACCTGCTATTCCAAGTATTTTTCCTCTTCCTGTAGTTAAGAAAGAAAGTGACTTTGAAGCAAACGAAGAAAACTTAGCAAATTGTGCTGACATAAACGAAGTTGTTAACACACTTTGTACTTGTAAACTTCTAAAGCTTGTTAGCCCTGCAATGTTTATTGCTTTGAAAGCCGCTGTAGCTCCTGCAACCATCTTAACAGAACCAACTGTTATTGCTGTTCTAACTCCTGCAAATGCAGTGCTTAGATAAGCTATTTGTCTTCCTGAAAGTAAGAAAGCACTTCCTGCAATACCTGCTAAAGCACCTACGATTATAGATAGCTCAGTTCCTAAGACATCCCCAAAGAGAGCCACAGAAGCTGTTGTAGTAGCCGCTATAATAGCTAGAGAACCTTTAGAACCAAACAATAATGTGTTTAGTATGCTTTTTCCTCTTGTTAATGTCTTTGACGAAGCAATAACACCACCAATTAAAGAGAACATACTTTTTCTAAACTTTGAACTTACAACTGCAAGACCAATAGAACCGTATAGCAAGGTAGTCAATAACCCGCCACCCGGAATAAAGCTTAATATCTTAGCTGGTAATCCTACTATGCTTCCTTCTAGTTGCTTACCAAATGCTTTACCAACAGAACCAAGTGTCTGTATAATAGCGTCAGTAGCCGCTGGAATTAAGTCTAGGAAAGCATCAAAGCCAATAGCTAGTGTAGTACCTAAGTTTCCACCTAGTTGTTTAAATACACCTGAGTCCACAAAAGCCGCAGACAACCCGCTAGCCACTCCTGCAAACAATAACACAAATGCCGCTGGTCCAATTTTACCAAATGTCTTCTTAAATAAATCTGGACTTAAAACTTTAGTTACACCCGCAACCAATGCCGCTCCAAAAGAAGCAGACAATACTGGTGATAGTGTTCCTAAGAACTCAAAAGCACGTCGTAAGCCATCACTAACCGCTACAGAAGCACTTTGCGCTAAGTCTGAGAATTGCGCTCTTGCATTTCCAAATTTAATCTTAACGTCATCTAATGTAAAGTTAGAGCGGAACGCTTCCGAACCACTTTTAAAACTTGCAAAAACCCCCCGGAACTTCTCATTAACTTTATCTCCAAAACGAGATACAGAATCAGAAGCCTTACTTAACCATTTCTCAGCTAAGTAATAGGTTTGCTCCATAGTATCAGTCCACCAAGAATTCTGAATTACTTCATCATATACCCAGTAGAACTTTCTCTCAATGAGGTTTAGGAAAGTTTTAATACTTTTCCATGCTTTTGAAAGATACTTTGTTGCAAAATCTGCAGTGTTCTTAAATAGTCGTTCAGCAGATTTCTCTGCGTCTCTTTGTGCTCTTAATATTTTTATGTAAGTTATGTAGTCTTTTATTGCACCGTCGCCACCCCTAAGTTGTAAATACTTAAGTGCCGCAAACTTCTTGCCTTCTTTATATAGCTCTTTTAAATTGTCTGAAGCAATAGAAGATAACTCAGCAACACGCTCTAGTGCGCTTGATTTAAAGTCTTTTAAATTATCAAATGCTCTGATAATTGTTTTGCTCATTCTATCCATAGCTTTAGTAACAAAACGTGTATCGTCTTTAGCGCTTCTTAAGAAGCCAACAATGTTGCCCATGCTCTTAGAAGCTCTTTCTAATAGCTCTGGTTTAGCAAAGTTAATGTCTATCTTATTACCAAAAGTAGCTAGGTCTTTAACATATAATACTGCAGTTCCTAGTATCGCTACTATGCCTTTAATAGTGTCAGATATACCTCTAAATATAGCTCCTATACCTTGTACAGAACCAACAACACCAGATACGATGCTTTCACGGTTCTTTTCTAAAGAGTCAGATATAGCGTTAAATCTTTGTGTGAACGCTCCGGTAATATTTAATGCCGCTGATATCTCACCAGTAACACGACCAATTTGGTCTTTCATTACTGAGAAGGCTTGTTCAGACGTACCTTCCATTGTTTCAAACTCTTCAGAGAGTTTTCCAGCTTGGTTGATAAGTGCGTTAAATACTACGTCAGTTGTCACTTCACCTTGTTCAGCAAGTTTCCTGAGTGCACCTAAAGGCTTGCCCATTTCATCTGCGATAGCCCCTGCTAGTCGAGGTGCTTGTTCTAGAACAGAGTTAAGTTCTTGTCCACGTAACTGCCCAGATGCTAAACCCTGTCCAAGTTGGAACAATGCCGCACGAGCAGATTCTGCGCCACTACCAGAGATAGCAACGGCTTTGTTTACAGACTCAACAGCACGAAGTATTTCTTCAGCTGATTTACCAGAGTCTTTTAATGCAATACCGAAACGGTTAAATGTTTCAGCGGACCCACCAATATCACCACGAGTTCTCTTGGCAATCTTGAATAAGTCATTCATAGTCTTGTCTAGAGCTTTACCACGACCTGTTACAAGCGCGATTCTGTTCTCTAGGTTAACAAGGGAGTCTGAGGCTCTATTAACGCCTTTGATAACGGCTCCACCCGCTAATGCCGCACCGATACCAATAGCCATCTTTCTAAATGCGCTAGTAGCTCTTGCGGTTCTTGTTTCAATATTCTTTACAGAGTTCTCTAACTGACTTAAGTCCCTACGGGCTTGCCGCGAGTCCGAGCGTACTCTAATTTCTACACCACTCATTTGGTGTTTCTCCTTTCGATAAAAAAGCCCCCAACGATTACGCCTCTATATGAGGAATAACCATCGAGGGCTAAATAATTAATCAAGGCTTAAGCAATCCAATCTTTATCAAAACTTGTTCAATAAAGTATTGAGGTGCTTGTTTACTGTGTCCACGGTTTAGAAACTCTATATGTTCTACGTCATTCTTTATAGTGCCGTCTAAGTAGCCATCTGTTCCGCGAAACGTTTTGTCTTCCCAACCAGCACGAGCTTCGCCTGTGTCGATGGGTGTTACAACTCTTAATGTATTGACCGCAAAGTCAACACGATTTTCTATATCTTTGTTAGCAAGTCGCTGAACCTCTTGTTCAACTCTCTGCATTTCTTTTTCAAAATTAACAATCTTCATTGAAATCTTGTTTGCCATTAGTTACTCCTTTTTGAACAGCTCCCAACCAGAGTCGTCACCACCTTTAGCGTTCCTCATCATTTCTAGGAACTTACCTGTTGGTAATGCGTTGCCTTTGGCTTTCTCGGCTTCTGCTCTATCTGCTATAACTTTTAAGGACGGGAATAGGTTTGCACCTTTTTCTTTAACACCAAAAGCATTCATAATCATGCTTGTTCGATGGTCGTCTCTCCATCCTACTGGCCTTCTCCTGAAGAACTCTATCCATTTCAGAAATTCTGTATAAGGCATTTCTGATTGAAGTTGGTATACAGGCATACCTAATGCATAGGCAAGCTCATATATAGATTCTTCAGAAGTTGTTAGTTTCCCGTTTCTTCATCACCTAAACCAGAGAACCCAAGAATTGCTGTTGACAAGTCGTTAAGTTCTGCTATAGGGAATGTGTTGAAATCCGCATCTGTGATTTCCTCTGCGCCTATTGTCGCTAATCGAATTACATCACGAAGTAAGCCTAGTTGAGCGTCATCGCCCTTGGCCTTAGTTGCTTTGTTAACCATCTTCTGAACATCCATAACTTCAGCTACAGATAGTTTTCTAATTTCAACTTCGTCGCCCATGAATGGGACTTTTTTCTTAATTACTTTTCCTACTAAATGTTTCATAACATCTCTCTTTTACTAATTTATAATTTATCTTTTTCGTTAAACAGTTCTGAATTGTTAGCTTGAAAATCATCAAGCATCTTTCTAACTGTGTGCAATACTGATAGTGTTTCCATAATCTCACGACCTGTTTTTGATTCATTGTCAAAGTCTTTAAATCGTTCAAAAGATTTACGGATACTAATGTCTACGCTTCTACGCATATGTCTAAAGGTTGTACGCATAACGAAAGCTTTACTAAATGGTTTATCCATTGTATCTCTCTCAAATATGGTTGGAGGTTCCCGTTAAGGAACCCCCTATGTGATATTACAGTGTAGCTGGTCCGAAGAAATCAGATTGTGCTGACAAAGTAACTGTCGCTGTAGTCGCATCTGTTAACGCTGGGTTAACTAGGATAGCTTCGATTTTACCCTTGAAGTAGAACTCTGTGTTCTCAGGAGTAACAGTCGCCGCCGCGCCTTCGTCTTCAGTAACCGCTGATGAGCACATCATGAAACGGAATACACAAGCTTCTCCAACTAAATCGTGGATAGCTGTCATGTCGCCAGCGTTGTAGTTTACAGTAACTTCTAAAGAAGGAGCATCTGACTGCCCTTGAACTTGTGAAGAAGTCTTTTGACCGTATACTGGAACGTTTACGATGTTAGCTGGTGTACCAACTGATGGGAATTCACGTACTGAAGGCATACGAACATGGTCAGCGTCAGCTGTACCCGGTGTTGTGCCTACGAATAGTGCCGCACATTCTGCCGCAGTGTCTGTTCCTGCAGGGATTGTGCCTTTGAAGATGTCTAGGTATGTGAAGATACCTGCACCCAATGATGAAATATGTGCCATTTTTTATTCTCCGTAATGTGTAAATGGAATTATGTAAGATGCACTATAAAGTGCTTTGTTTGAAGGGTCTAAACCCTCCACTGTTAAATATGATGTTCCTAGCTTTGTACCGTTAGATAGTGTTTTGTTCTGTAGAACGGTGTCAAGTAAGTTGGCTATTGCCATTAGTCTTCCCTGACCGTCACCGGCCTTCACGAACATTTTTACAGCTACGAGACCTGTAGTCTCTTTACTTACTCCAAATGCATAGTTTTCGCTTGATGATGGTAGTACATTTAACAGGACATACTCAGTACTAGAACTTTTTGAACCTAAGTAATTCATAGGATAAGTTTTAATATTGTTAGCAGTCCAAGCGGCATCGCCGAATACTGACTCAACATCACGTAGTATTAAGTCATACATTATAACTTCTCCCTTGTCAACTTCAATGTTATTACAAATCCGTCGTCCTTGAAGTCTGTTATATGGTAGACTGTAGTACCAATAGTTAGAGTATCATAGCCATCAACTACAACATTAGATTTCATCAGTCCTTTTGTCTCAAAAGAACCGTCTGAAGGTTTTGTTGTTGATTCTAAGAATACCTTAACCGCTTTACTAGTTGTGGTAGTTACTGTTTGCCCTGTAGCAAAGTCATAACTTCCCGCATTTTTATTGGATAAAGTAGCAGAGACCGCTAAGTCTCCGATAGCCGCAAAAGCCTTATCTACTGCGGCACTCACTTTAGCTTTGAGTGACATTAATTAGCCCTCCACCAACCAGCTCCCTGACCTATTGAACCTTTAACAATTAATGGTTTTATAGATTTAGTTGCTTGTGTTGACTTAATTGGAGTGCGTGTAACATCACCATTACTATCTGATATAGAGATTGACCCAACAGAAATACTCTCAAAAGTTTGAGTAGTACCCATTAGTAAATCTTCGTTATCAATTAAGTGTAGTGCTTGTTCATAGACAGCGACTTTAACACGACTTGGTATTTCGTCATTAGCAAATGTTACTGACAACCCTAATCGAGCGTCATTGTATGTTGCATTATCACGAGGCCAAGCCAAAGCTTGCGAGGAACTAACAGCAGAACCAATCCAAGAATTGTCATCTATCAACAGTGTTGCAGTGACAAGAGCTTGTTCCTTGATTTCATCGTCAGCGTCAAACCAGTTGGCACTGTCAATACGTGTCTCAAGGTAGTCATCAGCATCTGCGATTTCTACATAGCTATTCGTATTAAGAACTAGAGCCATTAGTTCCTCCTATTATATTAAGCGTGGAATATTGGTAAGATGCCTAAGTTTAAGCTATCCATTTTACGTGTGTAAGAAGCACCAGCACCTAGAACTGCGTCTGAAGCGAATGCGTTAGTTGCACCAGCCCAGTCGTAACCCATTGGGTGGTTGATGTAACCCCAACGATACCAAACGTTAGTTGAACCACCACCTAAGTAAGAAGCCGCCGCGCGGTCTACTTCTACTGGAGTTGGCATGTTGATAGCAGTTGCCGCAACAGAACCTGGTTTGATGATGTAAGTACACTTAGAAGACTGAGCATTCAAGTCGCCTGAAGCCGCACCAGCAATCATTTGGTTCGCACGAGTCATTACTAAGCGGAATTTTCCACCGAATACTGTTGAGAACTCTAAGTTGCCGTCTTGTACACGAGTTTCGTCTACTAAGTTAGCCGCACGCATTTCAGCCATTACTTCTGGTGAAGTAACCATGTACATGAAGTCTGGTTCGTAGTCTTTGAACGCCGCTCCAACTGAACGGAATAAACGCTCACCACGAGCCGCACCCATTGCAGATGAGTCAAATAGTTTACGTGCATCTGAAGAACCAGTTGCCGCCGCACCGTGTAAACCTAGTGCGTTGATGTCACAGAAGAATCCTGTGTTAGCCGCATCAGCGTCTGTATCGAAATCGATGATTCCGCCGTTACCTGAACCACCTAAGTCGCCTAAAGCAACTTCTGCGTGTGTAACACCTTTAAGAACTGCTAGAAGAGCGTCATGCTCGTCTTGTGCACGTACTTCAGCGAAGTCACGAGCGATTTTCGCTAGACCGTCTTGCTTAGATACAACTTCTTGCATGTTAACTTGCTCTGCACCGAATGTACGAACAGTCTTCACGAAGTTAGCAACGTCTGTTGCGATGTCTGTGTATGTACCGTCTGTAGCTGAAGACAATGAAGCAACGTTCACTGTTGATGCTAGAGGTTTGTACCAACGGAATTGTCCTACGAAAGATTCGCCTGAAGCGTCGATTCTTTGGTCAGCCGCAACGATTCCTGTACCGTTTAATTTCTTAGCGCTTGTGTACGCTTCGTCTGAGTAAGCAGAGATTGCTAAAGCAATGTTCTGAAAATCTGTGTTTGTAATAGCCATTTTATTTTTCCTTATTTGCTAATAATAGCGTTAGTTATTTTAGATATTAAAGTTACCTAGTTTACCTTTTGAGGCAAGAGCTAGAATTTCTTGAGTTGACATCTCGCCAATAGGTTTGGCAGTGTCAGTCGAAGGCGCTCCAGCTGGATTGCCTGTACCTGCACCAGTGTTAGATTTAACACGGAACAAGAATGAGTTATCTTCGGACTTAGAATAAGCTTCTACGTAGTCACGAATATTTGAACCTGTTGAGTGCACCCATGCACCCTCTTCATTTTGAACCAATTGGTCAACAATTTCTCTGCGAGCCATGTCACGAGACTTATCGTTGCGGAAATCCATGCCAGCGAGAGCATCGTTTAATACTCCATCACGCTTTAGCTTAGTTGTTTCTTTTGCGTAAACATCTAGCTTAGCCTTCGCTTCTGCAAGTTCCATTTCAAGAGCTTCTTGTAATTTGCCTTCTTCTTTCATTCGAGCTATAGTTTCTTCTTTTTGTTTAGCTTCTAACTCGACTTTAAGTTTAAGTGCTTCATCACGCTCACTAGCCATACGGTCCATGTTAGCTTTCATCTTAGCTAATCGTTCTTCTACGATTGACTCGATGTCGTCTTTAGGAGCTTCTGGTGTAGCTGGTTCTTCATTAATTACTTCTTCAACAACAGGTGTTTCTTCAACTACTGGTGTTACGTTTTCTTCGATTTTATTATCGCTCATTTTATTTCCTTTCAAGCACAGCTTGGGTTGATGTATATATTTGAGTCACAGACTCGTTTGTTTGTTTGTAGTCGTATAGCTATTACAAATATCTATGGACCAATACCATACCAGTCGTTTCCGTCTCGTATAGCTTCTAGCAATTCTTTCGGTGTAATCTTATTATCAGGGTTTATTAAACCGTCTTCTTTTGCTCTTTGTATGTATTTATTATATGTCTCCCTTGACATACCCGACTTTCTCATTGCTAAGAGAGTCTTTTCAATCGTACCTTCTTGTAACGCATCTGCATAGATTTGTCTTAAGGCCGATTTTGCAGGAACTGCATCACCTAGGTTTGAGAAGAAAGCATCGTGGATTGTTCCAGTTTCTACTTTATTCTTCCGCCCCCAAAGGTGGAATCGTCTAACAAGCACAGCATCATTACTGTGGTTGCCATTAACACCTAGACCTATTGACGCATCTTGTATACTTTGTTGCGAAATTAGTTTACCGTCTTTTGAAGGTGTTTCATAAATGTTGAAGACTTTTTCCCCGGTAACAGGGTCTTTAAAGTCTATCCTTGTCTGTTCTTTTACTCGGTATCTTTGCATCATGGTTTTGCCGTCAAATGTCACCCACGGGATGTCAACTGAACCAGACTCACTAACAAAATCTTTAGCAACGTCTTTCCAAAACCTGATAAATTTACCAGTAACAGGAACCTCTTCTTCGAGCTTACGTGACATAATCTTAGATATCCTATCGAACAAACGAGTACCAACTAGGTCTCCTGTTTCATCCGTAAGTTTAGCTAAGAACATGTGCATGTCCTCGGAATTCTTTACACCATCTCTGAACTCTGACTTAGCAGTTTCATATAATGAGTCGGTGATTGATGTACCCTCTTTTGAGGCTAACACCACTTTTTGTTTTATATCTCTTAATTCGTCTATTCTTGCCCAGTTCTTTCTGTCCATCTCAAAGCTTATTTTAGCATCGATAGCAGATTTGAACTTGTCAACCTCTTTAGTAGATATAGCAAGTTTACCTTTCTTAGCAAGTACTTTAGCAAACTGATTAGCAACGTTAGCCGCTTTAGTAGCATCCCCCGCACCGTAGAAAGCAACCATGTTTTGATTCTTTGCCGCCTTCATTAAGTCAGTCCAGTTAAGGTCTAGCTCTGCAAGTTCAGGTATAGCAAGGAATTCAGGGTCGTCAACAGTACGTTTAGCAATCTCATCATAGAGTCTTTGCTTTTGTGATGTTTGTAAAACATTAGACAACTCAGCCGAAGCTCTGTCACCTGTAGATAAAGATATAATCTGCGCTCCACTAGAGGAAGCATCGTTTTCTATCATCATCTTTGTTTTATACTGTGCTAATAACTCTATGTCATCTGCACTCCACTTAGTTTTATCAGTAAACATCTTACCATCCATATGTCTATGAATACGTGTGTACTCAAGAGCTAGTCTAGCAAGTTTACCTACTTCTTTATCTTCAGTAACAGCTACTAAAGGATTAGATAAGAATTCTTTTATTCTTCTATCAGGTTGTGTTGGGTTAAGTATAGCTTCGCCTATTTCTAACAAGTTCTTTTCTTGTTCTTTAAAAGCTTGGAATCTACCTTTGTTAGTTAAAGTATCTAAAGGATTGCCAACTAAAGCACCAATTTGAATTTGTAGTTCTTCTACAGCATCTGGATTAATAGAAACTTCACGTTGAGTGTTTAAGAATGGTCTAACAGCTTCACCCTTAGTAGGTGTAAGCAAACCACGATGATAAACACGTCCTCGGAAATCAACTGAAACATCTACTGAAAAAGCTTCTCCACGTTTACGGTAATACTTAGCAGTAGCCATTGTACCACGAGCATCATTACCACGAGACATGAATAGTTTCTTCATTTCATTTAAATCATCCCACTTCTTAGCTTCACCACGTTTATCATTAAAGTAAACTAGTCGTTCAGTAAAGTCGAAGAACTCATTATCAATTTCATATTTAACAGAGTTAGCATGATTCATCATATTAGCCATTTCACGGTCAATCTGATTTACATCATATGTAGAATAAACCTTTTCAGATACTACAGGCATTGCTGTCCTACGCCCACGAGCATCAAAAAATTCTTTATTCCCTGCTCTCGCATAGACTTTATTCTTATCGTCCGCATAACCAAAGCGTCTAGCTGTTCTAGCCTTTTCAGAAGCTATCTGTAACTTTCTCATTGGTCCGTTTATAATACTAACCTGACGAGTAACACTAAGACCTCTTAAAGCTTTGTTAGTTACTGGTCTTCCTGTTTCTAAGTCAATAGGAGCAGAAGTTCCAATATCACGCATAACTGTAGTACTAATCATTCCTTGTTTCTCGATAGAGTTAAGAATACGACTACCGTCTTTGTGGAAATCTTTTAAAGTCTTAGCTCTGAAAGGATTTAAGCTTCCTATTTCTTCATCGAACATTTGACCAATCTTAATAGCCAACATATCATAATCAGCGCCATCAGCAGTAGCTATAGCAGACATAGCCTTCGCAGTAGCGTTAATAGTTTTATCTTTTAACTGTGCCTCTGCGGACTTTCTATTTCTAATAAATAAGAACTCACCATCTAAGAACTCACGAGCCGAAGCTTTAGCTTTAGATATCTGTGTTGTTATCCAAGAATCAGAAGGTGGCTTTGTTTCAAAAGCTTTCTTTAGTTTCTGTTTAGTCTTGTATCCGGGAATAGCTTCTAATAGTTTATCAGTAAGCTGTTTCCTGTTAGGGTATTTCTTAACAATAGGTTGTGTATAAGCCGCTATAGGAGCCTTACGGTTAAAGTAAGCTTTCTTAGCTAACTTAGCGCCTTCAGTGCCTCTCCATAGTTCGATATAACGATTGTCTGCTTGTTGTGAATTAATTAACTCACCCATAGTGTATTTCTTATTAAAGATATATACTGCAGGGTCATCATCAATCTTAGCAGTTAAATTACCAAATAGTTTTCCTCTATCAGCTGAACGGTTGAATTGTAAAGTACCTAAGTCTTGAACTGCGTTAAGTGTAAACTTTCTAAATACAGAAGTAGGTTTGCCCCAGTCTTCTCCATTAGCGTTTGACCTAACGAATGTTTGTCTCATAACATCAGTAATAACTGAACGTTGATTAGTAGAAACATCTCTGCTTAAATTATTTACAAAGTTCTCAATGTATACTTTCTGTTCGTCAGTTAGACCTTCTGCACCAGCTACTTTAGCTAAACGTTCTTTAAGAATGTCTGGTTCTTGTATCTGTAAATGTCTTCCGGCATTTGATGTATAATCCGCGCCTTCAGCATTAAATACTGCACCATCCCTATTGCTTTTAAAAGCTCTACGACTACCTTGTTTCTGAGATAAGGAGTTACCTTTAAAATCAGTCAAAGCTAATGCTTGAGCATTCTCTGCCGCATCATTCTTGAAGTGCGCTCTTAAAGCCGCTGTATGTGACTTAGAACCCATTAACTCTTTCGGGTTGCTAAATTCGAGTGTTACTTTACTTTCATTCTTAGCTGTAGGTCTATTTACTGTTGTATTAGCTCTACGCATAAGACCTCGTATAGACAACGCTTTACCAATAGGTGAAACAAATTCTTTAGCTTCTAGCTTTCCTCTTTGGAATAACTTAGCTTGTCTTTCACCACCTAGTAATTTAATGTGTATGTCTGTACCTTGTCTTCTTAACCATTCCGAGTAAGTCTTAATCCTAGTCGGCTCACCTGTAAGTTGAGTGCCTTTAATCTTTTTAAGATTTCTAGGTTTAATGTTTTTAGGAGGAACTGCTTGTAGTTCTTCTTTACTCTTAATAACAGGAACCATTGTAGAACGACAGTTCCAATGTAATGGAGGTTGAAAACGTCTGTCATCGATATCATATACTTTTCCATTGTGAAAAGAACATATAGCACTGGTTCTGCCATCTAGTATAGCAGTAAACATATAGCCTTTAACTACCTCGTTGTTAGCTTCCATAACTTGATTGAGAGCATTAACTTGTGTAGTTGTAATAGATGTTCTGGTTAGGGTACGGGCTTGGTGTTCTGTTATCTTAGTTGTCTTCATAACATCTTTGATAATTTCATCTTGAGTTAAGCCTTTAGCTAAACCGCCACGTACTCTTGTTTGTATTCTTACTAGCTCACCCGCCGCAATATTCTTCATATTACCTTTTAGTGTGCGTGAGCCTTTTATTTGTGGACCTGTTATTTCAGCAACTAAAGCTTTATTCTTAGGCTTTTGTACTCTATAGAACTTATTAAGTTCAGCGTCCAAGTTGTTTTTGTGGAAAACCTTTTGAGAGTTGGAGAACTCTGACAAGCTCTTAGTATTGTGAGATTGGAGTTCTTTAGCAAACCTAGTTACTTCAGGTTTCACATTAGCTCTAATATCCCCTCTTAAAAGGTTTCTTAAATTAAATCTGTGTTTACGGATAATAGTGCGGTTTCCCTTTTGCACTCCGTTTTCGTATAGACGGACGTCACCACTGTGGTCAACTATCCTGTCAAATATCTTTTCGTTAATCGACATAGTATCTTCTCCATTACTATAATTCGTGGATGTTGTTGGCCACCCCGAAGGGTGACCTAGAATATTTATTCTTCGTCTAGATTGATGTCTTCATCACTAGGCGTGTTTGTTAATGGGTCTGTTTGAATCATTGCAACAGCTTCTTCATCGTCATAATCAGCCGGTAAGAAGTCATTGTACTTAGCAATGTTAATAAACGTGTCTCTAGAAATAATACCACTTTGGTACCATTCTGAAACTAGACGCATAGAGCCTTCTCCACCTACAGTAGCGGCAAAGTCAGCAGACAATTGGAATTCAATATCATTACCTGTGTAATCAGTATCGTATTTCCAGTTAATCATAAAGGCTAGTATCTCTTGCATAGTGCCAGATATCTTAGCATTCATTGTTCCTAATTGAGCAGTTTGAGAAGCATTACGAATCTCTAAAGCAACACCTGAAGCGGCTTGCTCTGGAGATAACATGCGTATACCCATCTTAGCCATCTCAGTTACAGTAGCTTCAATAGCCCTGTCCATGTCTGATAATGCACCAGTAGGTGTTTCTAATACGCTTATACTCTCATCTTTACGAACTCGCAGCCAAGTACCTAAACCTGCACCTACTAGTTCTTCGAACTCTTCATCAGTCATATCTGATTGAACAACAGGAGTGTAAGTAGCCGCACCCATTAATAGGTGATTACGCCGAGACACTTTGTTGTAAAGAGCAACTTCACGGTCTATCAAAGGCATTAGCACTGGCTCAACAGGCTCTAACTGTCCGTTTAAAGGGAAAGCAGGAATTCTGTCTAAGCGCTCACCAAACTTCATTGGATAAACTGTATCATATAATTCGAATCCGCCATCAGCAGAATCTTCGTATTCTTGTTGTATAACACCGTTCAGTGATTCTACTTCGTGTGAACCATGTCGCTTCTTGTAGTAATCTAATACTAAGAAACCACCTTCATCAAGGTAATGGTCACAAACAGTATCAACATAGTTAGGATGCCAAGGATTATCATCAGAGTATTCTTCTGTAATGTATCTTGTAGTCCAACGTGATAGTGTTTTAACACGAGTTACGGGGTGTGTTTTAACTTGTACGTTAATAACATTCTCTGCTTTAATTAACACAGGGTAAGGAGAAATCATCATTCTCTCTTCTGGTGTCATCATTTCTAATTCAGCATCAGAAACAGTAGGTCTATCAATATAAACCCAAGCACGAGATGTTTGTAGTTCTTCCCAAATAGCGGCATCTAAAAAGTTAAATAGAGATGCACCATCAAGGGTAATATCTTTAGTAATCCAATCATACACTTCATCAGGAAGCTCATCAGGTAAAGTTAGTTGTGATGGTTTTCTTAATAAAGCACTAATTAGTACACGAGCATACTGAGTTGTTAAGCCCGGTAATTCACCTTCTGACTTATAAAAGTCGTATTGTGCTTGTGACATACTAGGACTAAAAGGTAATAGTAAATTAGAATAGTCGTGTTCAATGTATTCGTCGTGAGCTTTAGCATGAGCTTCACCTTGAAGAACAGCACGAGCTTTCTTCCATAGTGGCTTCAGCGATAAATACGAAGCACTAGGAGTCTCGACACCACGCTTCTGCGTATTAGCCGCAGTCTTGATTAGAGCCATTAAAGCCTCCTTTTGTTGTTATTGTTTAATTAATTATAATTAAAAACACTATACACAATAGTATCTTAAAATATATTTAAATATAATATAGGGTGGGTCGGGGGTCATAAGGGGACCCTATTTTTTGTCCTTAATTTTAAGAGAGAGAGGAAACTAGTCCTCCCTCACTCATTAGAGACTGCCAGACACTTGAGAGTCTGTCTCCTGTGCTATATCATAAGGGGACCCTATTTATTATTTTACAATAAGTTACCCCTGCCATCTTGCTTTGCCATCTCTGACATCAACATGTGTGAATCTTTTATAGCGACCTACACCACCGTCATGGTGTGTGTTTAAGTAGTTGTACACCTTACTTGCGGGTACTCCTTTAACCACTATGTCTGCCGCCATACCTTTTACATGGTAAGAGTTCTTAGCACCACCTACTTTAGCGTTATGCTCTGGGCTTCTGTAACCACTGTTAATCTTTATAGGTGCATCGAAGTGCGCTCTAATAGATTCTAGTAGTTTTAGTAGCTTTGGGTCTATACCTTGTGCCGGTAGTG
>Ga0315330_10001045_pt1 | contig 18360 bp, 8 predicted proteins | sample M140m34915metaG_FD_203453 | JGI IMG/M metagenome (GOLD analysis project Ga0315330, IMG submission 203453) | Ammonia-oxidizing marine archaeal communities from Monterey Bay, California, United States - M1 40m 34915 | ecosystem: Environmental > Aquatic > Marine > Intertidal zone | place: USA...
GCTTATGCGGTCGGCTGTGTTCTTCCGGCTTCGGCTTCGGCTACGCCTCAGCCTCCAGAACACAGTCGCATTACCAACCCCAATTCTCTCACTCAACCTAGTGCAATTCTATGGGGGGAGGTCAGGCGGTGCATCGCATTTGATCAAACCAAAGACAGCTTGGAATGTTGCTCGAAAGCAGCGGAGTGCGGAAGAATTTCAAAAAATAAGCAACTTTCTCCAAGCCCCCAGCGAGAATAAAAATATTTACCTGCCTTGCCTATCTTTCCCTCGCTCGCAGGTTGCTTTTTCCCTATACCCCCGTCGCTCGCTGTTTGACCTGTTCTGTCTAGCCTTCGTGTTTGACTCTCCGGTCTAGACCGATGGGCGTTCCTGTTTTGCGAGTTAGGTCTGAAAAACGTTGTGATTTTTCGGTTTTGACGAGGGTGTAGTAGATGAGTTGTAACAGCTGGAATTCTGTTGCCCACCGCTGCAATACGATTTGTGAGGACGTTTTTTGGGTGAGGTTTTGTTAATCATGTCAACCCAAATGTTAGAAGCCGTGCATTGCTTCTAAATTACCTAGGCCACTTGTTTTTTGGTTTTCTGTGTGTCACACAATCGTCAGCTTGGAAAGTGGTTTCTTCTGTTGAGAGCAGGATAGCGATGCGAAGAAAACGTAAAAAGGACGCACAGATGCGTCCACGGCGGCGGCTTTTTCTTGAGGCCCTCGAGAACCGACGGTTGTTGGTTGCGACGGATTTGGCATCCGTGTCGGGGCTTGTCTTTGATGATTTTTCCGGGAATGGATATGATCCGGGTGAAGAGGTCGCTTCGGCCGCGTTGTCGTTGTATCGCGATAACGGTGACGGCGTTTTCAACCAGGGCACTGATCAGTTAGTCGCGACCACAACTACAGGCAGCGACGGTCGGTATTCCTTCAACCGTCAGTCCGCCGGTGGCTATTTTGTGTTCCAAGGTGCGCAAACAGTTTCCGGCAGCACTTTGAAACAAAGTGTTTCGCCTTTGGCGACGTTTAGTGCCGATGCAGCTGCTGGCACCATTGTGACTGACATTGATACTTTCAATCAGACCACGCAGCAAGTGACTGATAATACCAACGATGGAGTACCTGTGCTTTCATCGGTGCTCGCTCCCGAAGTCATTGGTGGTGAGCGTGATTTATTTGTGAATATGACGAGCAATACGGGGGTGGTACAGTTTAGTGTCAACGACACGACACTCGGGCTACCTGGTTTTCTTGTTTTTGGGTCTACCGGGCAGGGAGATGGCGAACGTCGTATCAGCTGGGATGGCATCGATGGCAATGCGGCCGTCATTAACGATACCGGTTTGGGTAGCCTTGATTTGACCTCTGATGGTTCAGCGCTGGGGTTGCAACTGCAGGTAGGCGCAGACGTGGCTGGCAGCCAGGCAGTGGTGCGACTGTATTCCAATGATGGTGTGATTGGAGTAGCGAACCGCTTTAGTTCAGCCACTTTGACGATACCACAGACGGGGGGAAGTGTTTCGCAAAAAGAGTTCTTGCCGTTCTCTGAGTTCGTTGCCGGTGGTGGTGGGGCTGCCGACTTCACAAAGGTCGGGGCGATTGAATTGGAAATCACCGGCACTGCCAATATTGACGGGCTAGCAGACATTGTTGGAACTGTGGGGGAGAGCAATATTGTGCGGGACTTTGCGAATTTCTCGCAAGCGGATTTGAGTCTGACGAAGACAATCGATAACGCATCTCCCAACATTTCTGATGTGGTGAACTTTACGATTGAGTTGACTAACAATGGGCCCGACACTGCGACCAACGTTTCGGTGAGTGATCAGTTGCCCAATGGTGTCAGTTTTGTGGGAGCTTCGGCCACGCAGGGCAGTTACAGCAGTTCGACGGGGATTTGGACTGTCGGTACTGTCAGCAGCGGTAGCGTCCCGAACCTTGTGTTGAGCGGTCGTATCACGTCTGCCGGAGAGCGAGAAAACTTTGCGGAGGTGAGTGCATCCGACCAGTTTGACCCTAACAGTACACCGGGCAACGGCGCCCAAGCGAATGAAAACGATCAAGCGAAGGTTAGTTTTGTCACAGAGTCGATTGACTTGTCGTTAGTGAAAACAGCGGACCCCACCTTGGTGATCGTCGGTAATACGGTCACCTATACTCTGGATGTCAGCAACGCGGGGCCAAGTACGGCAACCGGGGTCGAGGTCAGGGATGAGTTGCCTGCAGGGATTACGTTTGCGAATGCTTTCGCGACCCAAGGTGATTACAGTGTTGGGACCAGTGTGTGGACGGTCGGAGCGATCGCACCTGCGTCGACTCAAACGCTGACGCTTTTGGGGACGGTCGTAACGCCAGGCCCCAAAATCAATACGGCGGAAGTGATCGCAGCAGATCAGGTCGATATCGATAGTACACCTGGCAATGGCGACCCGACCGAGGATGATCAAAGTTCGGTGACGATTCAGGCACCCGAAGCAGATCTTTCGTTGGTCATGACTGTCACCAATAATGCCCCGACTGTGGGGGAAGATATTGCATTTGAGATCACGGTGAACAATCAGGGGCGGGATGCTGCCACTGGCGTGTCGGTGCGTGACCTGTTGCCTATCGGTCTTGAGTATGTTTCGAGCAGTGCAACAGCTGGGCAGTACACAAGCAGTACGGGGATTTGGGAGGTTGGTTCTTTAAGTGTTGGTGGCAATGTCACGCTTACGATTAATGCGAGAGCCACAACTGCAAATGAGTTGACCAATACTGCGGAGGTCTTTGCAAGTGACCAGTGGGACCCCAACTCAACGCCGGGCAACAACGACCCAAGCGAAGATGATCAGGACTCGCAAACGATAGGCGCCACGCAGATTGACCTATCAGTCACGAAAACAGTAGATCATGCCACACCAAACTTTAATGATACGGTCACCTTCACTGTGCTTGTCGCAAATGCTGGGCCAAGTGATGCAAGTGGTGTTGAAGTGCAGGATATCCTGCCAAGCGGGCTTGCCTTTGAAAGTTTCACTGCAAGCAATGGGACGTACATATCGTCCACGGGGCAGTGGGTTGTTGGGGCGGTACAAAGCCAAGAATCTGAGCAATTGCTGATTCGGGCACGGGTGACTGATGTAGCTGCTGTCGTGAACATGGCTCAGATTACGAAGGCCGATCAGGAGGATCTTGATAGCACACCAGGCAATGGGAGCGACGCAGAGGACGATCAGAGCAGTGTGACCGTCACGCCTCAACAAGCTGATCTGGAACTATCCAAAGCAGTTGACAATGACCAAGCCAATGTTGGGCAAGACGTTGTATTTACCATTGTGGTGAGCAACCAAGGGCCAAACGCGGCAACCAATGTAACGGTGACTGATAACTTGCCTGACGGGATTACCTTTAAGTCTGGTCAGGCACCTCAAGGCAGTAGTTACAACGCTGGAACTGGGGTCTGGGCTGTGGGGACAATCCCTGTAGGAGCCCAGCGAACTTTGACGATTATTGGTGCCGTTAACAGTCCTGCTCAACAGAGCAACATGGCTCAGGTGGCTTCCGTGGATCAGTACGATCCTGACAGTACACCGGGCAATGGCATTGAGTTGGAGGATGATCAGCAGACTGTCACGATATTCCCACCCGTGATTGATGTTAGCCTCACCAAGGATATTGATGTGTCGCGGCCGATTTTCGGTCAGCCGATTCGTTACACAGTGCAGGTGACTAACGCTGGGCCAAGCGATGCGACCAACTTGGTTGTTAAAGATGAGTTGCCGACTGGTCTGACGTTCTCTAACTCAGCAGCGGATTCAGGCAGTTATAACCTTGGTTCCGGCGAGTGGTTTGTTGGAAGTCTTGCCAGTGGTGCCACGACTACCCTAACCATCGATGCCGTGGTCAATACCATCGAGTCGACGACCAACGTTGCTGAGGTGAAGTCGGTTGACCAGTATGATTCTGACAGCACACCCGGGAATTCGAATCCGAACGAAGATGATTATGATTCGGCCAGTTTCGAATTGGCGACTGCAGATCTTTCTGTGACCAAGGAAGTGGATAATCCCAAACCAAACGTGGGCGAGCCCGTGCATTTTACGATCACGGTTACCAATGATGGGCAAGATGATGCGACGGGCGTAACGCTATTGGATGCCTTGCCGGATGGGCTTGCTTTTGAACGTTCAGTTGCTGGCGTTGGTTCCTATGATTCGACTTCCGGTATTTGGGATGTAGGTGAGTTGGCGGTTCAGCAGACCGTAACGCTGACCATTACCGCCCTATCGACCAACGATACGCCGTTAACCAATGTCGTTCAGGTGGCCACTCTGGACCAATTAGATCCCGACGCAACACCGGGAAATAACGTGCCAAGTGAGGATGACCAAGCCAGTGTGGATGTCGTTGGTCAGCAGATTGACCTGTCAGTCACAAAAGTGGTCGATAATGAACGCCCCAATGTGGGTGACCTTGTGCACTTTACGGTGTCATTGACTAATTCCCGAGCAACGGAGGCAACCGGGGTTTCGGTAAGGGATCCACTGCCGGCGGGACTAAAGTATCAAAGTCACATCGCGTCACGTGGTTCTTACAGTGGATCAAGTGGAGTTTGGAATGTAGGTCAGGTTGCAAACGGTGAAGTTCTGACCCTGAATGTCACGGCGGAGGTCACCGCTGTGGGGGCAGTGGAGAATGTTGCTGAAGTGCTCACTGCCAACCAACCGGACATTGATTCCACACCAAATAACAATGATCCCAGTGAAGATGATCAGGCCTCTGCCACGGTGACGCCCCAAGTGGCAGATTTGAGGCTCGGGAAGTTGGTCGATAACGAACGCCCTGACGTGAATCAAGTTTCGGTATTCACGATCACTGTGACTAACTTGGGACCCGATGCGGCAACCGGGGTTGCTGTGACTGATCAATTGCCGGATGGATTGACTTACAGCGCTGACCAGCCCAGTCGTGGAACGTTTGACAATGCGACCGGTGTTTGGACGATCGGGCAGATTGATCCTAATGAAGTTGTCACGCTGCAGTTGGGGGCGCAGGTCGAGAATATCGGAGTCAAAGAGAATTCAGCGGAAATTACCTCCGCCGATCAAGCTGATCCCAATTCTACGCCTGGTAACAATGTGCCGGGAGAGAATGACCAAGATTCTGCATCTGTCCGACCAACCATCATTGATCTGTCTCTCAATAAAGAAGCCAGCCCCTTCCGACCTTCTGTCAACGGTGAACTTACTTACACACTCACTGTGCAGAACGCAGGGCCTGACACAGCAACTGGCATAAAGGTGCAGGACTATTTTCCAAGTGGAGTAACTGTTTCCAGCAGTGATCCTTCGTTGGGGACATTTTCAGATGGGGTCTGGTCCGTTCCGTCCCTGGCCCCGAACACCGACGCAACCTTGGAGATTGTGACTGATGTGAAGATGCCTGGCACATGGACGAATCGTGCTGAAGTGATTGCCGCTGATCAGTTCGATTTTGATAGTACCCCTGGAAACGATGACGGGATTGATGGCAACGGGAATGATGAGGATGACCAGGCATCCATTACCAATACGACCGCGAGTGCTGATTTGTCGGTTACCAAAACCGTTAGTGATGATCATCCAAGCGTGTTTGATGAGGTCGTTTACACCCTCACATTGAACAACAGCGGGCCTGATGAAGCATTGGATGTTCAAGTGCTGGATCAAATTCCTGCTGGACTCACCTTTGTTTCTTTCGAAGCAACGTCCGGTACGTACAATTCCTCCGGTAATGGAATCTGGCGTGTGCCATCAATCGGAGAAGGCGGCCAAGAGCAGTTGGAACTCACTGTGGCCGTGAGTAGTCTCGGAGAGAAAGTCAATACAGCTGAAGTAATCGCGTCCAGTCAATATGATCCTGATAGTACACCGGGTAACAATGATCCAACGGAAGATGATCAGGCCAGTGTCAGTCTCACGCCACAATTGGTTGATTTAGCCTTAACAAAGGTCGTGGATGATCCGAGTCCCAATGTCGGTGGTGATGTCACTTTCACGCTTGAACTAACGAATCAAGGGCCTTCTCTGGCGACGGGGGTTGTCGTTCAGGACGTTTTACCAGAAGGTTTCTTTGTGCTGGAAATCCAGCGAAGTCATGGGGTTTATGATCCGACGCTCGGTTTGTGGCAAGTTGGCGAGGTCGCTGTCGGAGAGGTCCCGCAGTTGATGATTCAGGGCCGCATCGATGTGCCTGATCCATTGATCAATGAGGCAGAGGTGGTTCAGTGTCACCAAATCGACATTGATTCGATACCGAATAATGGGGATGTGTCTGAGGATGACTATGCGGCCGTCACCGTGACCCCACAGATCGCAGATCTTCGGGTTTTGGTAGACGTCAGTGATCAGACTCCAAATCAGAACGAGGAGCTGTTCTACACGTTGATTGTCTTCAATGATGGGCCGAGCGATGCAACGAATGTCATGGTGCGTTCGATTTTGCCTGACGGTCTGAACTTTGTAAGGGTCGCCAACGGAGCCGGAGAGTACGACAAGTTTTTGGGGCTTTGGGATATCCCGAGCATTCCTGCACAGTCAGCCGCTTCAATGCAATTGGTGGTCACGGTTGACTCGAAGCAGCCCATTGCAAACACTGCGGAGGTCATTCGATCGGATCAGTATGACCCCAACAGTACACCTGATAACGGCGATACATCCGAAAATGATTACTCCTCGGTAACCGTCGAACCCAAGTTGATCGACATTTTTGCGTCCGCAAACTCAGCTAACGCGAACCCAGCGTTGGGTGAGGTTGTAGAAATGACTTTTACCGTGGCCAACAATGGTCCGGAAACGGCAACTGGTGTTGCTGCGGCGATCACGCTTCCGCCGGGGCTCGAGTTGTTGCGTATCATTCCTCAGCGAGGGGTTTACGGTTTGCCAGATAATGAAGAAACTTGGCAGATCGGAGATATTGATAGCGGCGCAGAAGCGACGCTTGTCCTTCAGGCCCGAACTTTGCAACGCGGAGTCTCGGTCGTTGACCTTCAGGTCATGTCATACGAACAAGCGGATCCGGATAGTGATCCCGGTAACAACATCCTTGCCGAGGATGACCAGACTCAATTGTTTGTGACGGTTCCGCAATACTCAAAACGTATGTTATTGGCGTCTAACTTGCAGACTACTGCACCATCGCAGTCTCTGCAAACTCCGAGGAACTGGCGGTTTGCAAGGTGATGCGAGCTTTGTGCAGTAAAAGCGGTGTGGTGTTGGATGCGTCGTTCTGATGGGCAGTCGTGTGATTCTGCTTTCGTGTCATGACACGGAAGCAGGCACCGCTGAGTTCACTCAACAGTGATAAAGCGTGAGCGTAGTCCTGATCAACCAGCAAGCTGTTTTATGGCTGTACGCTATTTGGTTTTAGCGAGTAGCTCTTTGATCTTGTCGTGGATCTCTTTGGCAGTGGCTGGTCCTGCCCCGGTTTTCACGAGTTGCACGGTGCCATCGCGGTCAATGAGCACGGCGTGAGGAATTCCCTTGACGCCATAGTTGCTGCTCATTTCGCTGTTTTTTGGAGCCACCATGACGGGATGCTCGAGTTGATGGTGTTCGAGAAACCTCGCCAAAGTCTCTCGCTCTTGCTGAGGTGTGATTTCGTCAGAGGCACGGGAGGCTCGCTTTTGTTCGTCATCCCATTCGAAGTTGTAGTATTGGGTAACACCGACAATCTCAAAGCCTTGGTCACCGAACTCTTCTCGCCACTCGCGTAGGTGTGGGAAGGTCGCAATGCAAGGACCGCACCACATAGCCCAGAAGTCGAGCAGCACGACTTGTCCCTCAAACGATTTTCGTGTCACCCCGACAGTATTCGCCCAGCCATCGATGTCCCATTCAGGAGCCACTTGTCCGACCAGAGTCGCCACTGGTTTCGCCGCCTGCATGCGTTCACGATGTACCTCAATGCGGCGGAGGATTGCATTTACCGAACGATTGGAAATCGCTGGAAGGCTCAGCTTTGCAAACGCACTTTTAATTCGTTTCTCATTGGCTTCTGGGTCATCCTGTCCCCATTGCGTGATCATCAGGTATTGTGTTTCAGCGTAATCGTTCTGCAGTCGCATCGACTTTGGAAAACGCTCAAAAGCTGTGGTGCATGCGGTTTCCAGCTTTCCGACGTAGTCGTCACGCCAGCTGTCATTATTGCGATTCGGACTGGTCAGCTTTTTTAGCAGTGCAACGTGGGCGTGCATCACTGTTTCGGTTGCTTCTACATCACTGCAAGCATCCTCAAGTGACTGGATTTGCTTGGCAATGATGGCTGCTGCGGCTTCCGTCTGGTTGTCCTCAATCATGGCGTGAGCCTTCAGGAAGACTAGTTGAGAGAGTGGGGCCCAAGCACGCGCCGTCTCAGCAGGAAGTGCTTGGAATGCAGTGAGTGCTTTGTCAACAGCCTTGTCCATGGCGTCGCTGCGGTTGGCGAGTTCACTGATTCCCTCAAGGCTGCGCAGAGTCATTCCGACGCCATATTGTTGCTCTTGTTCTGTGAGGTGGGCGACTTGGAAGTCAAGCAGCTTTTCGTATTGTTTCAAAGCGTCGGCATACCGTGATTCGTCTGCAAGTTTTGACCCAAGACTGTGGCGTAAAACATGAACATCGGATGATTCCGGCTGTTTCGCTACTTGGTCATCTAAAAACACAACCGCCTGATCGATGTCTTCGGCCATCTGTCGCTGAAGTTCAGCATGCATGCGTCGGAATGCGTCAAGGGCTGGATCTTGACCATGGAGGGTGGTTGCGACAGGTAGCCAAGATGCAGCAAGAAATGCAGCCGGTATTAGCAGAAGAGCCGCATGCTTCGGGAAACATTTGTTTGAATTCGTATCGGTTGACATGGTGCCTGGATCTTCCGTCGTAAGATTGAATTGCCGACATGAAAGACGGTGTTGGGTGCCGTCGAGATCCGCGTTGAGTGCCGCGGTTCCATGATTCTAACGGACTGATCCCTGTTTTGTAGGACAAGTTTGCTGCGATTCTGGCAACCGTTTGCTGCGATTCGGGGGGCTGTCTTGCCGTGAGTCTGGTAAAGCCTTGCTGCAATTATGGCAAAGATTTTCCGCGATTTTTTCAGCTGGACATGAAGTGTTTCAGGCATCGTGAGCACGATTATTGTGCGTACATGCGTTCGACTGTGGTAGATGCACTCGACATCGTTTTGTGAGAAATCGCCGCTCATTGGGTGGTGACGTTGGGTACTGACGTTACTTGATGCGTGGTTTTTGTCAGCAAAGCCACTTCTTCAGAGCAAATCACGCTTTGATGGGCCAAGGCTGGCGTGCGATTGGTGTAAGCTTTCGAGCAGTTTCCCGCTTGCGATTGGATTGTGACGACTGTCAAATTCGCGAGTTTGAAAAACGTTGTCACCGTAGAGAGTATCCGATGCGATTTGCCAGTTTCCTTATGCTGCTACTGTTTCCTGCGTTCACATCGGCACAAACGCGTGACTGCTCTTATCGTAAGGATGGTCTCGCATGGCCATTCGCGTTGGTTTCAGAAGACTCAAAATCTGTACGAGAGATGGCGAATGAATCTGAGCTTGTGGGGTATCCCAGAACGCGGCAGGAATTTCTTGGCCACGGTCATGATGCAATAGTGGGCAAGGTTGGCGTTGAAGCGTCACGCAAGCTCAAGCATTCGCTGCAGCGGCATCGATACATCAACACGTTACAGGAAGCTTCCGAACGTTCGCCGAACGTTCATCTTCGCCAGCATTTTGATAATTCGTGGATCGCTTTTGCTGGAAAAAAGAAGGGTACGGTTGCCTTCATCGGTGGATCGATCACTGAAATGAATGGTTATCGCGTCATGGTTGAGCAGAATCTACGGAGACGTTTTCCTGACACGGATTTCAAATTCGTCAATGCGGGAATCAGTTCGACATGTTCCACAACCGGAGCGCATCGTCTGGCCCGTGATGTTTTGTCAACACAACCCGATTTGCTTTTTGTTGAATTTGCGGTCAATGATGATCAGGATGCTTCGCATGCAGAACGCGAGTGTCGACGCGGTATGGAGGGTATTTTGCGGCAAGCCCTGACCACGAATCCTGCAATGGATATTGTCGTTACCCACTTTGTGAATCCCCCCATGCTTGAGCTGTTGAAACAGAGGAAGACCCCCGTTAGCAGTGGCGCTCATGAGGCGGTTGCTGCACATTACGGTGTTTCGACGATCGACTTGGCCCGTGAAGTGGCTGAGCGAATCGAGGCGAATGAACTGACCTGGGCGACCTATGGCGGAACCCATCCCAAGCCAGCGGGAAATCGTGTTGCCGCGGACATGATCGAACAGCTGCTGGATGCCGCTTGGGCAGACGACCAGCAACGCGAGCGTGGTGACCCAAGTCTACATAAGCTCGCAAGTGTGCTTGATCCAGCAAGTTATTCGCACGGACGCCTGCTCGCTGGGACGAAAGCCGATTTCGATAAGTCTTGGGTTTTGGGGGTTCCTGCCTGGGAATCGATTCTCGGGGGCAAACGCGGGAGGTTTACCCAACTTGATATGTTATGCACCGACGTTGCCAACGCTGAATTGACGCTTGATTTCGATGGACAGGCTGTTGGATTGTATGTTCTTGCCGGCCCCGATGCTGGGCGAGTGCAGTACTCGATCGACGGGGGTGAGTTCAAGACAGCGGAGCTTTTTCATCGGTTCAGTAAAGGCTTGCATTACCCACGTACGGTGATGTTGGCCACTGGACTCAAACGGGGGCCGCATCATCTGACCATGCGCGTTGCCAAAGACAGGCATGAACAAAGCAGAGGGAATGCAGTGCGTATTCTTGAGTTTGTGACCAATTGAATTTTTATTGACTGGATGAGTCTTCCTGAAGCTCGGCGGTCTCGTTTATTATTTCAAATTTTATATTCGTGAGCTTGGGTGCTTGGATGGAAGTTCTGCCGCTGTTGATTGCGATGGTGCCGACCGTTGTCTTGCTGGGGTTGGTCGGTGCGTTTCGGGTCAGCAGTCAGATGCTGATTGTGCTTTGGACGGGGGTTGCCCTGGGAGTCGTAGCGTGTGTGCCTGTCTATTTCATGGAAACCGTGATTGAAGGTGCCGGTGATCAATTGTCAGGGCTCTACGAAAAAGCCTTTGTGCAGCAGGTGTTGGGGGCTGCCGTATCAGAAGAACTGTGTATCTTTTTCGGGTTTCTACTGACTTTTAAACTGTTTCAAAGCACCCGAATCCAAAAAGATGCAGAGGTGGTTGCGACGGCAGTTGCCGTCGCGATTGGTTTCACGACCATCGAGAACGTTACCGCAGTGCTTGCTTCCGAGACCCCCATGTCCGCATCCTTGAATCGATTGCTGTCGATCATTGCAGGGCATGCGAGCTTGCAGTTGGTAATGGGCTATTTCGCGGCGAAGTGTTTGCTGGGGAAGCGTCATCGTCTGTTTTTTGGTTTTCTGATGCTGGCAGTGCCGATAGGTATTCATGGTTGGGGAGATTTTTCCGAGTCGATCTTTCAGGCAGTGGATGCGGACAGTTCTCAGTCAAAACAGTTCTTTTCCGCTTGGATCTTTGGGATTTTTGCTTACCTTGCTGGCGCAGCTATCGTCTTATTCAAGCTACGAGAAAACTCATCCAATACAGGTGCTGATGCTATTCCGGCGGCAAGCCACGCAGGGGATGCCAAATCCTGAGCTTGAGGGGCAGGACTCTGAGGGAATGACTTTCCAGCAAGGTGAAATACGCGACTCCTTCCAGGTCATCACACTAGAGGCTGGTCGTGAACTCGGAGGTGTCGATGCCACCGGCTTCTTTGGGTTACGGACGTCGTATGAAATGGTGACTGCGGAATCTGAAGGCAACCGTCTCCGTGAACGGATGCATCAGATGATGAGTGTGGTTGTGTGAAAATGGGTGGCCGCAGTTTTTTCTGCGATCGGTCCGCCTGCAGTGTCGGTTTTTTCGCTGCAGTAAGCGAGATTAAGTCTTCGGTGCAAAGTAGGTTGCAAAGTATACTGTGGTCGTGCATTGCCGCTGGCAGTTGCGAACGCTGTCCAAGGACGCTGTCCAGCGTTTCTTGCCTGTGTGTTGCTTGATGCTGGCTTGGAATGTTTTTTTGAAATTGCGTTGTCAGTCGGTTCAGTTGCCGAGCTGAGCGAGTTCATGAACCTGGGGTGAATGGGTCTGTTATGCGTTTCTTGTTGGTTTCAATTTTCTGCTTTGCGACTTTCAGCTATGTGACGGCTGCTGATTCGCGTCCCAATATTGTGTTGATCATGGCTGATGATCTCGGTTTCTCTGATCTGGGCTGTTATGGGGCGGAGATTGAGACACCCAATCTCGATCAGCTTGCGAGCCAGGGGTTGCGTTTCAATCAGTTTTACAACACTGCCAAATGTCATTCATCCCGAATCTGTTTGTTGACGGGTTTGTATATGTTTCAGGCAGGCAATCAAGAAATGAATCGGGGCGTGACCTTGGCAGAGGCGCTCAAGCCGGCCGGTTACCATACGATGATGGTTGGAAAGTGGCACCTTGATGGGCAGCCAACCGAACGCGGCTTTGATCGATATTTTGGTCACTTAAGCGGATCGACGAACTTCTTCACGGGAGATGAGACGTTTCGTTTAAATGGCAAGCCATTTGTTGTACCGAAAGAAGGGTTTTATACCACTGATGCGAAGACGGACTATGCGCTGAAATTCTTGGATGAGGCCGAGGAAGAGGACAAACCCTTTCTGCTGTATGTGGCGTACAACGCGCCGCATTATCCCTTGCATGTCAAAGAGTCTGATTTTCGAAAGTATGAGGGTCGCTATGATGTCGGCTGGGACAAGATCAGATCGCAGCGTTTTCAAAAACAGAAAGAACTCGGCATTCTACCTGAGGACACGAAGCTTTCTCCGAGGCCAGACAGTGTTTCACCGTGGAAGGATTTGTCTGAAAAACAGCATCACTGGGAATCTGAGCGAATGGCCGCTTATGCAGGAATGGTTGATTGCTTGGATCAGAACATTGGACGCTTGCTGAAGCGACTGAAGGATTCAGGGCTTGCTGATAATACTCTTGTGATGTTTTGCAGTGACAATGGAGCTTGCCCCTTTGAACGTACTCGTGGAAAGGAGTTTCGTCCTTGGGATCCAAAATCCTATTGGACCTACGATGTGGGCTGGGCGCATGTTGGTAATACCCCGTTTCGCTGGTACAAACAGAATCAGCACGAAGGCGGAATCACATCGCCGATGATCGTATCCGGCCCGGGGATAAAAACGAAACCGGGAAGTGTCACTGATCAGCCAGCGCATCTGATCGATTTCATGGCGACCTGCGTTGATCTTGCCAAGGCTGATTACCCGACGGACTACGCTGGGCGTACCATCACCCCAGTGCAGGGCCGATCGTTGACGCCAATTTTTGCCGGAGGCGTGCGTGAACCGCATCCTTGGATGTATTTTCAATTTTCCAATAACCGCGCTCTGCGTCAGGGAGATTTGAAGGCGGTCTCTGTCAAAGGTCGTCCTTGGGAATTGTACGATCTTGCTACTGACCGTTCAGAGCTCAATGATCTCTCAGTGAGTCGTTCCAGTGATTTGGAAGAATTGAAAAGCCGCTGGCATGAGGTTGCTGAGGATACCGAGCAGACGCCACCAAACCTGCGTCGCCCCGTAGACGCCTCGCGCAAACAGAATAAAAAGCAGCAGAATAAAAACCGAAAGGCAAGAACAAATTGATTCGCCAGCGGGTGAGATGATGCGAATCATTGTCGTGTTGCATTGGCAGCCCGTCATAAAAATGCAAAGGCTGAACTGTAAGCAAATGCAACGTTAGGCTTCTAGCAAATGCAAGGTGTAGCTGGAAGTAAATCAAATGTGTAGCTGGAAGGAAATGAAATGTGTAGCTGGAAGGAAATGAAATGTGTGCCTGGAAGGAAATGAAATGTGTGCCTGGAAGGAAATGAAATGTGTGCCTGCGAATGAACCGGTTTCAGCACCACCTGCGTGACCTTGTTGGCGGTTTATTTCAAGTTCAACGATGGTGCGATTGTCCTTGCCATCACGGGCTTCAAACATCATGTTGGGGGCCGCGAGCACATTCAATGGGTGCTCTGGAAGGAAGGCGGCGCTCAGGGTGGAGAATTAAACGGCATGTTACCTATTGAAACACTGGTGTTGATCGGTGGAATCCTGTTGTTTGTCGGTGTCGTTGCCAGCAAATTGTCGGATTGGGTAGGGATTCCCACCCTGCTGGTCTTTTTGGTGATTGGCATGTTGGCAGGTGAGGAGGGAGTTGGGCGGATCTCGTTTGATTCTCCTTCGGTTGCCCAGGCAACAGGCACCGTAGCCTTGCTGATCATTCTTTTTGCTGGCGGCCTTGATACTCAATGGTCATCGGTTCGCGCTGTGTTGGCCCCTGGATTAATGCTGTCCACGTTCGGAGTTTTAATCACTACGTTGTCGCTGGGGGCATTCGCATGGTTCATGCTGGGAACCTATTCCACCTTTGACATCGGTGAAGATGGGCTCACTTGGTCGGAGGCGTTGCTGTTGGCAGCGATCGTATCCTCAACCGATGCTGCAGCTGTCTTTTCTGTGTTTCGCTCGAGTTCAGTCAGACCTTCGGCACGAATCCGACATCTGCTGGAATTTGAATCAGGCAGTAATGATCCGGTAGCTGTCCTGATGACGATGGCCATCCTTGGCGTGATGGCGTCCAACAGTGCTTCCATGGCTGGTGTAGGCGCAAACTTGATCACAGAGTTGGTTGCCGGTGCAATCACGGGGTTTGGATTGGGATGGTGCGGAAGTTGGGTGGTTAACCGACTTCACTTATCGGCCTCGGGATTGCACCCCATTCTTGTCCTGTCGATTGGTTTAACGACATTTGGGTTCGCCAATTTAATTGGTGGGAACGGCTATCTTGCGATTTATGTTTGCGGTGTCACCTTGGGCAATCGAATTGTCCGTCAGCACGATGGAGTCTTGCGTTTTCACGACGCTCTCAGTTGGTTGGCACAACTTGCCATGTTCATCGTTTTGGGACTGCTAGTGGTTCCATCCCGGCTGCTTTCCGTGGCGGGAGTTGCAATTGCAATGGCTCTGTTTTTGATGCTGGTCGCCCGCCCACTGAGCGTCATGGCATGCTTGCTGCCATTTCGGATGCCGCGCAGGGAGGTAGCTTACGTTTCTTGGGTGGGGCTGCGCGGATCCGTGCCGATCGTACTAGCGACGTTTCCCATGTCTTATGGTATTCCCGGCGCTGAAGAAGTGTTTGATGTGATCTTCTTCATCGTTCTGACCTCGGTGTTGATCCAAGGTCTGACACTTGTGCCGTGTGCTCGATGGCTTGGTGTCGAAGATGAGAACAGTGCTGCCTGAGGTGAAGCGGGGGTAAGCGTAAGCTGGGCTAAAGTTGCTTGAGATCTCAAGGCGGAATGCCCCGCTTTTTTCTCACGCGTGCTTCTAGCAGCAGAACTTGGGTCGCAGCTGTTTGGTGAACTTTCGGAGTGGGTGCCGTCGCAGGGCGACGTTTAATTCACTTGCACGTTTAATTCACTTGCACGTTTAATTCACCTGCACGGTTAATTCACCTGCACGGTTAATTCACCTGCACGGGCAGTTTGTACCATGAATTCTGCAGGTAGCCCTTGGCGTTCCACGGCACTCGATAAGGCATGAATCCACCTGAGCTGTCGAGTGCTCGAACCATCAGCCGTTTCGTTGCTGCAGTGACTTTTACTTTTGCATTCCAAAGCTGCCAACAGAATTCGCTGTCCTTTCCAACCATGGTCGCTTCGGTCCAGCGTTTGCCTTGATCGGCAGACACGAGCACTTTCTTGACAGTTGTTCCCGGACGACCCGTGGGCAGGACATAGCCCGCCAGGTCAATTTCACCGGCAGCAAGTTGTGCATTTTCTTTCGGTGTGCAGATGGCAGCGTTGATCGGGTAGCGATAGATCGGACCTGATTCGGCCCATTCAATGGGGTCCGTACTTTTGACAAGCTTGTAGGCGGTTGCCACATAATGGTTGGGGGAAGGGCGATCGCTGACCACGATTCTTCCAAGCCACTTCACGCTCCGAGCACCAATGTACCCGGGGACGAGTGTTCGCAGGGGAAACCCGTGGTCGGCCGTCAGTGGAGCACCGTTCATTCCATTGGCCAGCAAGGGCGCCCCTGCCCCCGATCCGATCATCGCTTTTGCAATCGGGATCGAGCCACCAAACGGGATGATCCCGCCGCCTTTCTCAATTTCATCCAGTCCTTCAAACCAGACGTATTTTGCATCAGGCGTCACTTCGGCTTCTTTCAGCACATCAGCAAGTGCGACACCTTGCCATGTCGCATTCCCGATCGCTCCTGACTGCCATGGTACTCCGCCAACCTTGCCCTCGGCATTGTATTCCGACCTGCGATTTCCAGCGCATGTCAGCGTTGCGGTGGTGGAGTGACTAGCGAAACGTTCTAAGTTCTTCAGTGATAAAGCGGTAGGGCGATTTACCATCCCTTCGATTTTCAGCTCAAACCCGTCTGGATCGATGATGGGGTTCGGAGCATGGCTGCGAACGTAGAAATGTTTGGTCGGGGTGATCCATGATTTCACAAGATCATCAAGTTTAGGCTCGGCGTTGTTGGGAGCAGTGGTGTGATAAAAAAGTTGCTTTGGCTCCTCTGCAACGGCTCGCGATGAGGTGAGCGTGCCTCCCGCGATCACAATGCCACCGCTGGCCAAAAGCATTTCTCTGCGTGTAATCATTTTGATCAGTCCTGTTGTCAAAGCGTGCGGTGGTTGTCGGAAGGTGTTGTTGTGAAAAATTCGTAAGGGGCGAAGTAGTCAGAGACCAGCCAGCTGCAGCGGCTCTAAAAGTAGAGGTCGTTTGCCCCGGTCGTGGTATTTCGCTTGTAAGGTATTTGGCTGCGTCCGAAGTTACTGTTCCAGTTCCCTCGGATTGGCCTCGCAGGACCCTTTTCCTGACAGCGGGACTCAATTTTGGTGTAACTCCGCCATCATCTCCAAAATGGTCTTGGTGATGAGATCTGATGCATCAAGTTGTACGCGATTGGTGCCCATCCAGGTTTCATAGCCGCCCAAGTCATGTTGTCGTGGGGTGGGTAAATAACCGCGCGAATCGTTGGCCAGTTCGATGGTAAAGGTATCGGCGAAAGGTGATTTATCCTTGATTTTCAATCCGATTTCTGCAAACGTTTCAAAGGGAATGGCGGCGATCGCGAGATCCCCAATACGCACAACCTGCAAAGGCACGGTGATTTCCTTGGGACCATCTTCGAGTTTTTGCACACGTGCTGCGTAGGTTCGTTCGTAACGATGGAACTTTTCTGCGTCTTCAGGCTTTGCCATCACGTCGCGAAACCATGCCTTGATTTTTACGTCAGGTTGACGCATGGTCAGTTTCAGTTGCCGCGTCAGGGAGCCGATCTTGACACCCTGGCTGAATTGCAATTGGCTGTGTGCTTCACTCACGCGTCCGGCAACCTTGTTGGCAACCTCGGTCATCTTCTCATAGCGGTCATAGCGACGCGCATTGCCATCGCGGAAATTAATGTTATTGATATCACCACTGGTACCATTGCTCATCATGCCCACAAAGGGTGGTTTGACCGAACCGGCGTTCAGCAACTTTTGGATTTGTTGTGAAAAGATGGCGAAATAATCTGCTGAAACATCGCCTTTGTTGACGCCGCCGACGTAGTGAAGTGAGTAGTTTGCCAGCAGGGCAATCGGTTGACCTTCGGTGCTCTGGACTGACAGAAAAGAAATTTCGGGATCAATAGGGCCCGCAGGCTTCATCAAAGCAGCATTCGCGCGAGGCGGGTTCATGCGAACGGTATCAACACCACCAAAAGGATTACGCGCAAGTTCGGGCTTGCTGACATACCAACGGCGATTGAATACTTCGGACGGTTCATCGATTCCGCCCCAGCCGATTTTTGCTGGCGCCAGATTTTGGATCGCTGCATTCACAGCCGATACGATTCCAGCAACCACCTTGGGTCTGTATTTCGGTTCGTGGGCACGTGTTGCCGAGTGGGTGTGCGTCGCCGCCATCAAGATTTGATCTGGCGGGATTTGTGAGCTCTTGGAAATCATGGCTCGCGCTTCATCATAAACTGACCGAGTGATGCCAAGGTTGTCACAGATGACAATCGCAATGCGGGTCTTGCCGTCATCTAACACGAGGCAGCGTGCATGAAGGGGATCGTGAATTTCGTTGGCAGGAAAAGGAACAAATCCACCGACCACCAACTCACCTAGTGGAGGAGTGATGTCAGTCATTGCAGCACCGGCGCGTAAGACGGGTTTCTCTTCGGCCCACGTTGGAACTCCCAGCAATGGGACCAGGCTCATCAAAAAAACAACTGCCGAATTGCGGTGAATTTGAAACAT
>Ga0315330_10001046_pt1 | contig 18358 bp, 23 predicted proteins | sample M140m34915metaG_FD_203453 | JGI IMG/M metagenome (GOLD analysis project Ga0315330, IMG submission 203453) | Ammonia-oxidizing marine archaeal communities from Monterey Bay, California, United States - M1 40m 34915 | ecosystem: Environmental > Aquatic > Marine > Intertidal zone | place: USA...
CGAGAACCGGTATTTCGGTGCGCCTTCGATAAACCGCACTTCTAAATCTGCCGCCAGGCCTCCACCAGAACAAAGGACTACTGCTAAAAATACAATTAGTTTCACTACTACCTCCAGGCTTTCTCTATCGGATAGGCATATCTTTATGGAGCAACGTCAAACGACGCGGTGTCATCGATAGCGCCTCAACAGTTACAGGAAATAAATCATGATGTTGACATTACCGATCAAAAGACTGTTCTTACCTTAAAATATCCACAAAAATCACAAGATATTGCGGCAAGTACGCCAAAAGCTCTCCAGCCTCTAAAACCCAAAATCACATGCCTTTAAGCATGTCCTGTGCGATCCTAATGCCGCTCGTCCAAGCAGCCTCGACACGCGCTTCCAAACACCAATCGCCGCCTAAGTATAACGTGCCGGTCTCGTCACGAAGAAAAGGTCGACCTAAGGGCTCGGCTACATTGGCGTAGCGCCACCGGTGTGCAACGGCATAGCGGACCGATGTCGGGTCGGTTCCCAGTCGGTCACAAAGCAACCGCAACATTTGCTGGGCAATCACTGCTGGCGCTGCCTCCAGGTGCGCAGCGCTCCATTTCGGCCCCGCCTGGGCGACCCAGCATGGTGGCGCTGGCCGCGCTGGCTTAGCGCTATTCAGCGCAATCCATGACAAGGGATCTTCTGGATCGCGCCGAGTAACAAAGGGTTCCGGCTGACCAGACCCGAAAGCAGCCATCAATGTCAGACAAGGATTGATTTCAACTGCCTCTAAATCAGCAGCCAAGGCATGCGTTGGACCGAGAAGCATTGCAGCTTGCTGCGCAGGAACGGTTATCACAACGCGTTGAAAATTCAATTTTTCTGTACCCATAGTAATGACCCAGCCTGCGGTGCTTCCTGAGATGTTGCTGATCTCAGCGTTCGCTCGGACGTCGAGCCCTTCGGCAAGGTGCTTCGCCAAAGCGTTCATTCCCGGCGTACCTACAAATCGTTTGGAGCAAGCACTGTCTTCCCAGACGTCGGCAACGCTCGCCTGCCGCATCTCAGCGAGAAGCTGACGAAATCCATCCTTCCGTGCGGTGACGTATTGAGCCCCATGATCGAATTGAAGGCCTTCAAAAGTCCGCCTCGTCGCAAGCCTTCCACCGACGCCGCGCCCTTTGTCAAAAATCACCGGCGATAATCCCGCAGAGGCCAGCCGACGGGCGCACGAAAGGCCTGCCATGCCCGCGCCAATTACAGCGATTGATCGTTCGTCTATCATGCAATCTCCGCAGCCTTCGGAAGCGAAAAACTTTTCCACTTCGCTTTGACGAACTCTGATATCGCGTGCGGCCAAAACCTAATCATATCAGCTCCAACGCACTTCGGCTCTATCTAGGGATGCTATCAGAAGCACAATGACCATTAGACAGCGACAGCGACGAGCGAGGAAATCACCGCACCGATGGAAAGTGGCCAGCGCAATACTGGATACCACGCAGGCACCCAGCCATGTTTGGCCGACCAAATATCAAAGATCAACATGGCCACGAACGCGCAAGACAAGACGTACAGGCTAATCTCCGTCGGCCCGAGCAGTGCAAGCCAGGCGACGATTGATGGAGCGACGCTGGCCATTAGTCTGAAGGTGGTTTCTGGTGAACAGCTTTTGGAGCCCGCGATACAAAATCCCCAATGGGCCCCTCCCAGGAACGAGAGTATAATTGCTCCATATGCTGCAAGCGCGCCGAGGGCATTTGCTATCGCATGAACTGGGCCAAACACAGAAATTGCCCCGAGGGCGAGGAACGGAAACAAACCGAACGCGCCGAGTAGCACCGCTGGTTTAGGCGGCTGTCCTTGCCACATCTGAGCCATAGCGTCTCTCCGATATCTGATTGCATTACTAGGAACATGCGGTCGGGGAGGGGAGCCCTGGCCGCGCGGCTCCTCCGAACCTTACTTGGGCAAGGCTACCTGATCGATCACATGGATGACACCGTTTGACGCTTCAACGTGGACTGCGGTAACCGTCGCCTGATCTACCATTACTCCATTGATGGCGTTGACGGTGAGCTTGCCGCCCTGCAGGGTTTGAATCATCGCAGTTTTACAGACGATATCGGCGGACATGATTTTCCTGGCTACAACGTGGTAAGTCAGGATGGCGAAAAGTTTGTCCTTATTCTAGGGCTTTAGAATCGATTCCGCTGTGCCCGCGGGCAGCTTTGCAAAAGCCGCATCCGTTAGTGCGAATACCGTAAAAGGTCCATCGCCTTTAGCAATCTCGGCAAGCCTTGCTGCTTTAACTGCGGCGACGAGCGTATTTAAATGGCCAGCCGACACGGCAGTATCAACGATATCATTTGTTTGGTCTGCAACAGTTATAAAGGCAAGCGGATTGACGGTGCAGGCCGCGATAAAGGTACGGCGTAACAACATTGGTTCTTCTCCAGGTTTTGTATGGAACCTTTATTAAATACGCACTAGCTTCGTGATCCGATCTATTTTATCTGAACAATGCTTAATTATTTTATCATGAACCTGGCATTGAATTTATAAAATGAATTCTAACGTGAGATTTTAAAACCGAAAAGGAATTTTATGAACCGGGCCACTTTTTGATATCTAAAATCAGTTAAATAAGTTAAGATATTCGCGCTTGTTAATCCCTGTCTAATAAGTTGAGGCGCTCTTACAGATCATAAGGTTGTTCAAGAAGCACAATACCGCTGACCAAATGGGCATTTCCGCTCGAAGTCCAGTTTCCGTCAGCCCGGAGGTGCCCGTTTCCGCAATCTTCGTTGCAGTGTGCGGCGGTACATCCTCAAACGCCGCGCTGTCTGCGACACGTTTCGATCCGATTGCTCATAAATCCGGTTGATATATTCCCAATTCGCACGGTTGACACTCGTCAGTTGGTCCGGCGGCGCAGGAAGACGTGGTGTCTCCGGCGCATTGAGTGCAGCGTCGATCATGTCAACGTCGGCTGATTTGGCGAGGCAATCCGCGGGACCGATTTTAATCGACATAACAGCCGATGCAACATTCGCATAAGCAGGCAGCAAGATGACTCGAGGTTCCGAACTTTGAGATCGAAAAAACGGGAGGCGCTCTAACTCTGACGCTCTCCCCAACCGCAGGTCCAGAACGATAAACCTCGGCGTGGCCGATGCCCATACAGCTCGAGCTTCATGAACGAATTGCGCTGTCGTGACATCGTATCCACGTTTTTCCATCGCTCAAGCCAGACGATCGCAATACATTTTATCGCCGTCCACGATGAGCATTCGCGGCGTTGATTACTCAATCTTCTCGTCAAACTTGAAGTCTGCGCGATACATAATTTCTATTTCCGCTGACCAAATTAATCAGCTCTAGTTGCAACAAACGATTTCATTCCATTTATGAATTGTGCCCGGAAAAGGTGCCAACTAAAGATGAGTTACGCGCCCCAGACATCATCGTACCGCGGCGTACGGTCAAAGCGGGTCACATCTCGGTACGTGCGAACTCTCTGCCTACCGCTGTCGCCCCTAGCACGAGTAAAGACCATTGCGGTCACAACAATACCCAGAGCAAACAAGAGATGCCCAACAACAAGCTCACCATAGTAGGACCAAGCTCCAAACGATAAGCAGAAGACCGCCGTCCACATCATACTGAGATAAACCATCAACTGGAATTTCTGCTGAGGCCGCAAGTCTTTTAACGGGTTAGTTTCTGGGTTCATGACTAGGTCATAATAGCTTCGCATAATTTCCTCCAACTTAGCATATTTGACATTGTGTTTACGGTGCTTTGCCTATTTCAGATCACTGGATCGTTGCTGCAGCGCCAGATATTTTATCCAAACGATGGCATCACTGGGGAACTTCATTCCAGTGATGCTTTGCATTGCACTGCTGGTGCGTAGGAAACCTCACAGCGCGCTAGAGCGGATTTGAGTTTGATTGAATCGTTTGGGATTCCATTGGTAAAGAATATTTGATTCACGATGTTTTCTGGAAAAGGAAGCCTGCTTACAAGGCGAATGCTCTTTCTCTTAATCTGCGTTGTCGTGGCTGTTATGTCTGGGGCGTCCTGCCGTCAAACAGCCTCCCGGTTTGGCGTTAGTGCTTCATCAGCGATCCGATGGGTTGCCCAGGTCCTTTAGACCGGCAATGTGGCACCAAAGCCTAGAAGCGGACCCCACCACCGGAGTCGCATCGAACCCCATGGCGATCTGATCATAAGATGGCTTGATGAGACGCCGGACATAACCTTGGCAGAGATTGCCGCCGAGCGTGGTGCATGAGTTCTTCAAGCGCCGCGGCGTGACACGCAAAAGAAAGACAGCGCACGCTGCCGGGCAGGATCGTCTGGACGTAGCGCTGAAGCGTCAGGCTTGGTTCAAAACCCAGCCCGATTCTTGACCCTGTACGCCTCCTTTTTATCGATGAAAGCGGTACATCAACCAAGACTGCCGGAAAGAATGGCCGCGCACCGAGAGGCGAGCGTTGTTGGAAGCCTGACACTTGATGGCGTGGTGGCGCCCATGACCATCGACGGGGCCATGAACGGCGCCACCTTCCTCGCTTATGTCGAGGCCCCAAACACTCGTGCCCAGCGACGCCGTCATCCTGGACAACTTACCAGCCCACAAACCCACTGCCATTCGCGAAGCCATTGGGGTCGCTGGCGCAAGCACGCTTTTCCTGCCGCCCTGCAGCCCCGCCCTCAGTCCAGTTGAGTTGGCATTCTCGAAGATCAAGGCGCTTCTCAGAAAAGCCGCTGGTCGCACCGTCCATCATCTCTGAGACGCCATTCAAGACGCTATCGACGCTATAACGACAAAGGAGGCCCGAAGCTTCTTCACTGCATGCCGCTATGAACCGGAATGATCCGAATCGGCTCTAGGACTTATGATCCAGATGTTCAGGGCGTGCGTAAAACGAACAAAAAATTAAAAGCTGTAGGTCGTAAAGAATGCTGCAAAAAGACAGCCTAATTGGTGATCTGGCGCCCAATAGCAAGCTCGAAGCCAGCGAAATCGCGTGTTTCGATGAACGGTCCTGGGAATGGTGGAATCCAAACGGCGAGTTTAGCATGATTCATACCTTTAACGCTGTTCGCCACGACTACATCATCAACGCAATCGCGCACCGTTTAGGACGGGATCCGGAGGCTGTTGACGCGCTTGCCGGTATAAATCTGCTCGATATCGGTTGCGGCGCAGGGGTGTTAGCGGCACCGCTCGCTAAACGCGGAGCAAACGTTGTCGCCATTGACGCGAGTGCTGCGAGCATCGACGTGGCGCGCAGGCATGCTCTGCCCAGTGGACTGAACATCGATTACCGCCACTGCTTGGCTGAGGCCCTTCTGGATACAGTCCAAACCATCGATGTCGTACTCAACACAGAGGTCGTGGAGCATGTCGCGGACCAAGGGCGGTTCCTGCTTCAAAGCGCTGCACTGGCGGCACCTGGAGGACTGCACCTTGTCGCGACTCTGAACCAGACATCAAAAGCTTGGCTGCTTGCAATTATCGGCGCGGAGTACGTGCTCGGTTGGCTGCCGAAAGGCACGCATACTTGGTCGAAATTCGTCCGCCCCTCCGAGGCGAGAGCAGCTCTGACGGCGGTGGACTTGGCAGAGATTGAGATAGTCGGCGTCGGCTACGACATGTTGCGCAGGCGCTGGCGGCTCTCCCCAAATGTCAGCGTTAACTATATGATGTTGTCGGAACGCCCAGCCGCTGCGGATGGCGGAGCCCATATGACGGACAAGGATTAGCACAATGGCTAGACCAGCCTCATGCACTGTCTATTACGATGGCGCAAGTCCTCTTTGTCGTCGCGAAATCGCTTTCTATCGGCGCCGTGCGGGTGACACGTCGATCTGCTGGGTCGATGTTGCTGTTAAGGAAGACACCGACCTCGGCCCTCACTTGGAAGTTGCGCAAGCGATCTCTCGGTTCCACGTGAGGGTGGATGACGGGCGATTACGCTCCGGTGCGGCTGGCTTTACTGCGCTTTGGTCAACCCTACCCGGCTTCCAATAGGCAGGTCTCATCGCGGGGGCACCGGTGATCGTTTGGGTTCTCGAATTGGGCTATCGGGTATTTCTGCGCATCCGCCCCTGGCTACAGGGTCGCATCTCGGACAAATCTGCACCCGCCAAGTCAGTCCATCACTAGGTTCACTTCCAGTTTCGCTGCGGCCTCACCTATGAAAGCGGCACCCTTGGATCAGTGCAATCAGTGGAGAGCTATCGCCTACGGCATCGGTATTCAGCTAACGCTGACGATGGACTCAAAACCCCCAACCCTGACGCCTTGAATAGGTTATATTAAAATCATCTCGATATTTGGAGTTGAAAATTGATGACGGAACGTAAGCCAGAGATCGCTCTGCAGGGACCATGGAGCATGGATGAAATTGCTTCGTTCCTCTGCAACGTTCATGTGCCGATGCGGATCGCAGCAAATGGGACGTCCGGGTTTCCAATGGTCACGCCAGTTTGGCATCTTTGGGCGGACGGCAATATCTGGGCGGCAAGCCGCCCTTCCTCGGCCCTCGTCCGGTGCCTTCGAGGTGACCCACGCTGCGCCTTTGATATATCTTGTGAACAGCCACCCTATAAAGGCGTGCGCGGACGCGGCATTGCTGAGATTGAAGCGAACGGTGAATATGTTCTCGAACAACTGCTTAGTCGTTTCATGGGAGCGACCGCGCCAAGTTTCCAAGCACGGCTTCTTAGAGCGGCTCGAGATGAGTGTGCTATTCGGATACGACCATCGCGCCTCACATCCTGGGATTTTGCGCGGCGCATGAAGGAGTAAGCCCGTATTCCCAATATTACTGTTCTACTTTACCCCAACCGAACATAAATTTTGTACCGTATTGTGTATGCTGGATCAATTGAAAGGCTGGGCTGACGGGGGACCCAGAAGGTGAAGCTGATCTGTCGCCACATCACCTTGGTTCCGATCGTCGCCTGAAGATTTAGTCCCATGGTTCACGGATCACATCCAACGTTGGATTGCTCGCCTATCACGACCTCGACAATGGGCTTGGCCTAATCGATGTGGCGGCCAGTTGGGACAAACCTCGCAGTGTCATCGCCAAGGCCAAGTGGTGTCCTGGCGAACTCTATCCTGGTGTCGGTTTCATAGTTACGAATCAGGCCCATCCTGCTGAGCGGATCACCACCTTCTAAAATAGCGCGACACGGCGGAGCAACGCACTGAAGAGAGCAAGAACGCCATCCAGTGGACGCGTCTTTCCCGCCGCAAGTTCGCCAGCAATGCGGTCCGGCTGCAATTGCATGTGCTCACCTGCAATCTCGGCAACTTCCTTTGCACACTGGCGCAACCTGATGCCGTGTAGCAGTGGCCGACCCCAATCACACTTTCTTGGCTGGGAGCCTCTTACGTGGGAAATCACGGCTAAGCGTGGTACCCCTGGTCTTAACGCGCCGCTACGCTTCAGATTGCTATCTTGATGATAGGACCTTGATCCGAATGCAGCGTCGTTATTTTATGAAGTGAGCAATGGCCTGTTCCGCAGCGCTCGCAGGCATCACGACTGCTGGGGTCGGCGGTGCCGGTGCGTCTGGGATCGTCGGCAAGCCATTGGATAGTCTCGAACAGGCCTTGACCCAGGCTCTTCGGGAAATCGGCGGTCCGACGTGTATCGCGGCAGCGGAACGTCTTGAGAATCGCGATGCAAGAGACGCCCACTTTAACTTTCATGTGCGCGGCGGTGGCATCGATAGCTCTGGCGCAGTCGAAATCGCAAATGCGCTAAAGTTTGTATCACCTGAAGCGGCCGCAATGCTGGCGTCCTTCAGCCTGAGCTACAGTACCGGTTTGGGGGACGCTGGTGCCATTGCCCTGGCTGACGCTTTGCCGCCAACCTTGCGCGATCTCGGTCTTGTTGGATGTAACATCGGCGATGTAGGCGGATTGGCGCTGCATGAATGGGCGCGCACGGCTAAGGGCCTGAAGATGATTTGCATAGAACACAGCCAAATTTCGGCTGACTTGAAATTGCGATTCCAACATTTCCAGCGATAGTGGCCGATGTTTGAGAACTTTGAGATGGCGAGTCGTCTCCGACCGTGGGCGTCGCCGAAGGGCCCGTGTGCTGCCTGTTGATATACTCTGTCAGATAGCGTCTTCACCCTCGATGACTTCTTCCAAGGCGTACGTGGGTGAGACGTTCATGACAAAGGCGAAGTTCTGAGAAGTTTGGCAAGATTAACCTTGAAAACCGAGGCTACTAGATTTGCCGCTGGAGAATGAAAGCAATGAGGATAAGGCAAAAATTGGACCTTCCAACAAAGACCTGCACGACCTGTGCTCGCCCATTCACGTGGCGCAAAAAGTGGGCGAAGATCTGGCATGAGGTTCGCTAATGCTCTGAGCGGTGCAGGCGAGCATGATCAGCAGTGAAAACATGCTCCCAGGCCTGGAAGATAGGCAGGAGAGTTTGGCATTTGTGCGGACACGTGCTGCTGGTTTGGCGCAACTAGAACAATTCGTCTCGCACGCGGGTCAATATTATTCGAGCCAGAAAAACTATGACTTCGGGCCAAAGCAGAGACGAAACGTCTCTGCCCTATCGCCCTGGATCCGCCACCGGCTCATCACCGAGGAAGAGGTGCTCAATGCGACGCTTGCGCATCATTCCCTGGCAAGTTCTGATAAGTTTGTGCAAGAGATTTTCTGGCGGAGCTATTTCAAGGGTTGGTTGGAGGAACGCCCCAGCATTTGGAGTACTTATCAAAAAGGGCTTGCCGATGCTCTAAACCGGCTCGAGAAAGATCGGGCTATGGCGACGAATGTTCAAGACGCGGTTTCGGGCCGAAGCGGCATCGATGGTTTCGATAAGTGGGCGCTGGAACTGGTCGAGAAAGGTTATCTCCACAATCACGCACGGATGTGGTTCGCCTCGATCTGGATTTTCACGCTTCGTTTACCATGAGAGCTTGGGGCCAATTGCTTTTTACGTCACCCGATCGATGGCGACCCCGCGTCGAATACGCTGAGCTGACGCTGGGTGGCAGGCTTGCACACAAAGGGAAAGACTTACCAAGCGCGCGCCTCTAACATTGAGAAATATTCTAAGAAGCGTTTCAGGCCTCAAGATCAACTCTCCAACACTGCAGACCCGTTAGTCGAGCTGATTGAGCATGCTGTCCGGCCTCTTCCTCTTGGTGATCCTATGCCAGAGGCCGACTTTCTTCTATTGGTTACCGAAGAAGATAGTCGTATTGAGAACATGCTGCACCACCAGCCAGTCGGGATGCTCGCAACCCAAGCCCGGTCGCCAATCGGCATCGGCCCGATTTGCAAAATCCTTTGCGGGCGGTGTGCTCGCCGATATTCGCGCGCGCGCAGGAGCAACGTCAGATGCTGGGAGATCGCCCGCGATCTGGGCTCCCGGATCATAGAAGCTGTAGAGGCGGCCGGCGTTAAGACCGTCGTCACCGCTTATGCCCCGGTTGGCCCAGTCGCCACTCGTCTTGCACAGTCCAGACCTAGGCTTAAAGACGCCGGAATCGCGTTGCATCAGATCCGCCGTGACTATGACTCTCTCGCATGGCCGCACACAACCAAGGGGTTCTTCGCGCTAAAAAAGAAGATACCGCAGATCCCGCGAGACCTGGGCCTCGCCGGCTAAAGCGCATCGAGTATAGCCCGTGCGCTTTCGCGATAGGCCGTTTTCTTGTCATCCCCCATCTTGTCCCATGTACGATAGACTTGCCCTAGGCGTGGGTTGCCACGCAACTTGTCTTCATTGCGGACCAAGAAATCCCAATAAAGAGGATTGAACGGACACGCCCCTGTCCCAGTCTTCTGCTTCACGTCATAACGGCAGCCGGCACAATAGTCAGACATCTTGTTGATGTAATTGCCGCTGGCTGCATATGGCTTAGAGCCCAATAGACCACCGTCAGCGAACTGGCTCATCCCGATCACATTTGGCATCTCGACCCATTCATAAGCGTCAACATAGACCGCAAGATACCACTCATGCACGTCATGCGGGTCTACACCGGCCAGCATGGCGAAATTGCCTGTTACCATCAGGCGCTGAATATGGTGGGCATAGGCCTCGTCCCGCGTTTGTGTAATCGCACTAGCCATGCAGGCCATGTCCGTGTCGCCGGTCCAGTAAAAATCGGGCAACGGCAGGGTGGCGCTGAAGAAGTTCTCATCGGTGTAGCCAGGCATCTTTAGCCAGTAGATCCCTCGCATATATTCCCGCCAGCCAATGATTTGCCTGATAAAGCCCTCAACGGCGTTAAGCGGCGCGCGGCCCTTATAGTAAGCCTGCTCGACCCGTTGGCACACCTCTAATGGGTCCAGAAGGCCCGTGTTGATGTATTGCGCCAGCACAGAATGGTATAGGAAGGGTTCCCCATCAAGCATCGCGTCTTGATAATCGCCGAAGCTTGGCAGAGCTTGGTCTAGGAACTGTTCTAGCGCCTCCAGTGCCTCCGTGCGAGACACCGCAAACCAAAAGGGATGTAGTTTGCCGAAGTTGCTGTCAAATCGCACTTCCACCATATGCAGAACATCCCTGGTTGTCGGATTTGGATCAATCCGATGCGGATGGGGCATGAAAAGACCGCCCTTGGCTGGCTTTCGATTTTTGACATCAAAATTCCACTGCCCGCCTTCCGGTTTATCGCCCGCCATCAAGAGCCCGGTTTTCCTGCGCATTTCTCGGTAGAAGAACTCCATCCGCAGTTGTTTGCGGCCTGCAGCCCAAGTACTAAATTCTTTATGGCTAGCGATGAACCGCTTGTCCTCCAGCACTTGAAGTTCAACATCGCTTTGAACGGCCCACTCTGTAAGAGCCGTTTTCAGTCGAAATTCTCCTGGCTCCGTTAGCAAAACTCGATCTGCAGGCCTATCAGCAAGCGCGCGTGCGACTTCCCCAATTAGTGTCCCGGTATTCTCCGGATCATCCAGCTTCACATAAAGTAGCCGCCAACCGGCTTCGGCAAGCTCTTCTGCGAAATGGCGCATAGCTGAGAATACAAAAGCGAGCTTCTTTTTATGGTGAGGTACGTAGCTTGCTTCCTCAGCGACTTCAGCCATTAAAACGGTATCGGTGGAAGGATCGCCAGCGCAAAGCGCTGTGATGTCTGGGGTCAGCTGGTCTCCTAGAACGAGGATCAACTGATGTGGCTTTGGATCGGTAGGAGCATGGAACATTTCCTTGATCTTAGAGCTTTGACCCCCAGTAGCAATTCACCCGACATTGACACGTTAACTCGATAGGACCGAGGCGATGGCAGCCATACCGGCGATCAGGCTGGCATACGCATTCCCGCCAGACGTCAAACGCGGTTTTCCTGAACTGCTTGAAGATGCGGCGTTAGAGGAGATGGCGTTGGACGTAGAAGATGTTTTGGATGGAGCGGCCAGTTAATCAGTGAACAAAGAAGCTCACGCCATCAGTGCGCCCAAAATCTAGCAAATGTGCCCCTTTTAAGCCAGCACGGCTGTCAATCATCATCATGCAGAATAGATTGACCCTTCGGAAGCCGTAAGAAGCAAAATGCTTGCGCACAAGGCTGATGCGAGCCATAATTTTGGAGCCTGAGAGGCTGCTACATGGGAAATCCCGATTTAAGTGGGCTGCTCCAATGGCAGTGCCTCATCGTAGTTGTGAAAAAGTCTAGGTTAGTGGGGAAAAAATGAGAAAATTGATCGTAAAAGCATGGAATTTTATATTCAATTCTGAGGTTAGTCCTCTTCGCAACATTCCAGACATTGCTATCCGGCATTATGTTCTGCAAGCTTTAGGTCTGATGTGGGCTGTTAGTTTTGCTGTTGCTATCGGCAGCTACACGCTTCTTGCGGCAAGCATTATTGGCCATACATTCCTAATAGCGGCTGCCGCTATTACGGTTGCGACTTACACTGCTGCTGCAAAAAAGCCTCAGGTTTTTATGCGTGGCTCAGGTCGTCGCCACGATGGCGAGCACGAATAAATTTACGGGCTGTCTTTCTAAGGACCTAATAAAAAACTCATAAGATATAGCAATATGTTGCAAATCCTTGGATCATGATCTTGATGTTCGCGATTTAGGCCCATGCGGTCGATCTATCGATGGTGACCGCCCAGTCCTCCGTCAAGCGGTGCCATCGCCCGAGCCAGGCTAATGTGCGCTCGACGACCCATCGCCAGGGCAAGAGCACAAAGTTCTTTGGCGGTATCTGAGTGCATCATGATATCAATCGTGCCTCCGCATGGCGTCGCGAAAATTGCCTCCGGCATAATCGATCGCCGTCCGATGCTCGGCAGGCGAACACATAGAGTAGAAAGGGATAGCGGTTCCGGATCGCCTTAAGCACATCTGGTAAGCCGTCCCGACCCTGGACGTAGGTTTTATGTAAGAGGATGAACAACATCAACCCGAGCATATCTCTGAATAATTTGCTTTGTATTCTGAGGAGCCTTTTCTATGAATGAGAACAAAAAATTCACAAGTGAAATCATTGAAATGGCATGGTGCGATAAGACCTCGTTTAATGATATTCAGGCACATACTGGTCTGACCGAAGCAGAAACAATAAAGATTATGCGAACAAATCTTAAAGCAACTAGTTTTCGTCTGTGGCGCAAACGGGTTGCCGGGAGGAACTCTAAGCATAAAAAAATAGGGTGCTGACAGCACGCATTACCTATTTGTCCATTGAATTTTGCCCCAGCCGAGCATGATTTTTGTATAGTACTCAGCGTGCTGGATCGAAGGAACGGGAGTGCTGATGCAGAACCCCACCGGGTAAAGCCGACATGTCGCCACTCAGCCCCGGTTTCGACAGCCGTCTGAAGCTTGAGTTCAATGGTTCGCGGATCAGCATTGACTCGTTAACTGTGGCTCGGCGGCTCGGTTGGTAGGCTTGGCCAATGAAGTCAATCTCATTCAAGCGTCTCGGTCTCCGCCGCCAGTCATTATGAACGTTGTCTGGCTCTATGGTGCTGCCATTCGGCAGGAACGCCTATCGGCCGTTCATGGTCAGAGTCTTAGGGAAAACAATCGGGCAGAGAATTCGCATCAGCCTGTCCAAAGGCGAGAACGTAAAATGCAGCGCTTCAAGTCGCCCGGGTTTGCCTAACGCTTCCTCGCAATCCAAACCGCTGTTCAGAACGTCTTCACCGTCCAATGCCACCGCCTCCGACGTCGCATCTAAAGGCAATTCAGGAAAACCGCATTTGACGTCTGGCGGGAATGCGCTGCACCCGCATGAGCGATGGTCAGCAAGCCCAGACACCGCCCTGAACCCTCGATTGGCTCCGAAAACAGGGTTGAATGACCGGACTTCCGTCGATAGCCTGAGAGGAGAAGTTCGAAATGGGTAATATAGGTTATAATTGGCCAACAGGGGCATCTGCGCCATGGTAAAAGCTTATCGATCGGCTCTTTTGGGGACGGCTGCTTTCGCCTGTCTACTGTCGGCGACAATTCAACCGGCCGCCGCAGCCGGCGACCCTCGCCCGCCGATCTCCGATTTTCTAAGTTTAAGCACTGTCAATGAACTGGTGACCCGTGTCGGCCTATTGTTTTTGCGCTCGGCTGTCGATCTTACCTACGAAGATATCACCAACGATCCGTATGCGAACCGCAACAGTCTGACCGGTGTTGTCATTCGGCCGGATCTGCCCTGGGATAAGGGCCGCAACTGTCAGATCCATACTGAAAAACTAACCCTGCAATCGGCTGAGCTTGGCGATTGGGACAGGCTCAGCGTACGGGCTCAGCTACAGGGCACAGTCGTGCCACTGGCCTGCCTGCCGCCGCTTGCCGCTGGAATTGCTGCCGTCGCAGAAGTCCAGGAGCTGGCGGTGGGTCAGGTATTCGTGAATGTAGAATACCTGATGGGCTCCTCCGCTTTGCAGGCCGACTATCATCTAAACATGCCGGGTTTGGCTGCAATAACGGGAAGCTTGGACGTTGCGTATTTCGCCATTCAAAAAGACGGGCCGGAGCCCGTCGTGATGGATTTGGCGGGTGTTTCGCTAGCTGTTGAAGATCTGGGTCTATGGGCAAAAGCCAAGACCATGATGCCGCCTGATATGACCGCACCGAACGCCGCGGCCGGTATGGTGGAGGGAGGCCTGACCGATCTGCTCAGCAGCCTGAACCCGCCGCCCGCGGCCGTCGCACAGCCCACGCTGCTGCCCGCCCAAGCGGAATTCGTTGCAGCAGCCGCTGCACAAGTTCGAGAATTTGCGGCAAACGGCGGTTCTATCGTCGTCGAGACGAGGTTGGCACGGCCAATAAGGGTGTCGAAACAGATGTTCGACGATCCCGCACAAATATTCGCCACCTTGCAACCCACAGTCACCAGCCGGCCTGCTGCGCACGAGCGCATTCTTGACGCCAATCTGTTGATGGCTGGCTTGCACGATCCGGCATCTCTTTCGGATGAGGACAAGCTGCGTGTAGGCCGCGCCCTGGTTTTGGGCACAGGCGCGCCGGAATCCCCCGGCGATGGCCAGGCCTTACTGAAACCGCTGGCGGATGGCGGCAATGGAGAGGCAGCTTTGGCGCTTGCCGGTTCCCTGCGTGGGACTGATGCGGAAACGGCCTACCGATATGCTCTGCAGGCAGGGGCAGGGGATGCCGCGGGTGCATCCGGTGTAATGGACCGATTGCAAAAGGACTTAACGACACCAAAGATTTTGGCGCTGCAGGCGGAAGTCCTGTCGGCGGCAGACGGCATACCGAGCCCGCATGACTTTCTGCCTCTCTCCGAAGTCCGCAACCGGGCACTGGCTCACATACGCGGTGCCGGTGCTGTCCGCAGCTATGGCCGGGCCTACTACTGGGCACTATTGGGCAAGGCGGCAGGCGATCAAGCGGCAGCGAGCCTTGCTGGCGAGATAGAGTCCCGTATGCGTCACCGTGGTGACGAAGCGGCAGCGGCTTGGGCTGTGGCGGCGGAGCAGGCGAGAGCGAAAGCCCTGGCTCATTGGCTCACAGCTGACTACCCAGCCCAGCTGTTGGGAAAGTAACGCTCAATCTGCAACGGCCGATAGCGGCCATCGCAGGAACTGTAGCGGCATTGAGACGTTAACCGCGCTTCGGCCGTTCTAGGGCTAAGCTCGGCCGATGCAGCCAAGATCGTTCAAGCGTCATCGCTTTCTACCGTCAGTGATTATGAACGCTGTCTGGCTCTATACCCGCTTCACCCTCTCCTTCCGCAACGTTGATGAAATGCTTGCGGAGCGCGGCATCGATGCTTCGAACGAAACGGTTCGGCGCTGGTTCCTCAAGTTCGGCCGCCTGACCACAAGCAGCCTTCGTCGAAGTTGCCTGCGGCCCAGTTCTCGTTGGCATTTGGACGAGATGGTCATCAAGATCCGAGGCAGAGACCATTGGCTCTGGCGCGCGGTCGATGACGAGGGTCAAGCTTTAGATTTCCCAGGTCAACCAGAGCGATGCGCCAAGTCGGATGACGCCCGACAAGCTGCGTTCCTATGGTGCGGCCATCCGAAAAGAGCGCCTATCCACGGTTCATGATCAAACCCAACGGACCAACAATTGGGCGGCAACTTCGCATCAGCAGGTGCGGCGAAGAGAACACAAAATGCAGCGCTTTAAATCCCCAGGGTCCGCTCAACGCTCCTTCTCAATCCAAGCCGCCCTCCAAAATGTGTTCACAGTCCAACGTCATCTCGTCCCACGCCGCATCTTCAAGCTGTTCAGCAAAACCGCGTTTGCCATCTGGTGGGAATACGCCGCGCCAGACTGATCGCCGGAACGGCTGCCATCACTCCGGTCCTATCAAGTTAACGTATCAATGCCGGTCAGGGGGCTGTTCCATTCTGACCCTCCTAGACCCTTTTTGCGCTCAATCTGTCTTATCGGCTCTGACGTCCGACGCGTTGCGCAACAATCTAATTAGACTGAAGTCATAATCTGCCCGAGGCGCGGTTTTGATTCTGGAAAATTTCTTAAAATCAATTTTTTTCCAATCTTGGTCTCCAAAAACAGACAAATACTCAGAAACGTTGTCACGATTAATTAGGCTCATAGGAAAGGTGATAATATCACCCAAATCTTCAAAATCTTGCCCGTTGTGCCGATCATGTATCATTACGAGCGCCCACCCCCCTAGCATGAAGTGACCTCCAACAGTCACAGCCATTTCACCTGTGTTTATTTTTTGAAGCGCTTCAGCGCTCCAGTTCAAGCCACCTATGTGAACGTCTTTCCCTGGTATTAGCTTTCGTTTTTTAATTGCAGCAAGCGCACCTAACGCCATTGGATCGCTGGCAGCCCAAATCACACTGATATTTGGCCAGCGGCGAAGTAAGCTAAAAATTTGAGATTCTGCTTTGTCTCGACGCCAATCGCTATAAATTGTTTGCCGTAGGTGAATTGAGCCTCTTCCTAACAAAAATTCCTGCATACCTTCAAGGCGCAGTTGAGATGCTAGCGTCGTCTTATTACCCCCGATGGCTAGCATATTTTTATGTAATTTTTCCAAATTTCCATTAGGCCCAATTTCAGCGTTGGCCAAAGATTGCATTAAATCATAGCCCGCCTGCTTATGATCAGGCACAATAGATGCGAGCCAGTTCGGATAGAGTTGACGTGGTAGCCCGTAGCGCAAATGCTCTTTTTTAGACAGGCCATTATTTAAAATGATGACTTTGGTATTTTTTGTGATATCCGGCAAAATTTTTCCCACGGCCTGCTTCTCGTTTACTAGTATTAAGTAATCTGGTGGGCTTTCTGCATTCGTGACATCTCTTGCTAACCTTTCCATTAAAAGATGATTTCGCTCTGACGTAATAATGTTTAGGTTAATATCTAAATCCTGAGCAGCGGCTAGCATAAAATCTGACACCATATCCCAGAATACTTCTCCTGAACGTCCTGGATTTATGAAAACGACATCTAGCTCTTTAGCTTGGACTCTTTGAGCTGGTACCGTTAATAAAGACATTAATAGAACACAACCGAAGCCAATGATTACAAAATACTTCCGCATCTATTTCGTCTCCATGTTGAAAACGCCATCCCAACCTGAGCCAGGTGGCTGCTTCTCAAATTGCTCAATTCGATCAAGGTAAATTTTGATGACCGGATCGTCATACAGGCCCCTACCGTTACTCTGGCTTGATAATACCGACGAAAATAAGCCTCTAAGGTTAAGGAACCCCTCTCGCGCGCAAATCCATTCTTGACGCCGATAGGCATCCATCGCTTCGTCCCATTCTTTCATATGTTCCAAAACAGGATGCCGTTTGCCGACACCCTCAAAAATAGAAATAGGCTCCGATTTACCTTTAACCCTAAGCAAATCTATTTCCCTAAACCTGCTGGCCTCACTTTCTGGAAGAGCTTCCAATGTAAATTCGCTAATAATCAATTGCGTAGAGTATGTTTTTGTAACACTTTCAAGCCTAGCTGCAAGGTTGACTGCGTCGCCGATCACGGTGTAATCCATTCGTCGATCCGACCCAATGTTTCCAACTACTACTTCACCTGTATTGAGGCCGACTCCGATATCTATCCGTGTTTCACCGCGCGACAGGCGAACCTGATTTAGACACTCGACGGATTCGAGCATTGCCCAAGCCGTCTGTACCGCGTGCGAAGGATCATTCGTGTCGGGAAACGGCGCACCAAATAAGGCCATCACTGCATCACCAATATACTTATCAAGAATCCCTTCGTGCTTCTCTATTATATCTACCATCAACGATAAATACTCATTCAGCATAGCCACAGTGGCACGCGCACCTATCTTTTCCGATGTGGTTGTAAATCCGCGAATATCTGAGAAAAGCATCGTAACTGTTTGCAGGGCTCCATCGAGAGTTTTTTCCGAATTATCTAATAATTGGTCCACAACGGGTCCCGGCATGTAACGTAACATTGTATTCCTGACCCGTTTTTCTTGGCTGATATCATCAAATACCGCTAAAAATCCGTTTTTCTTTTTTTCTATGTTCAGCAATGGGGCGACAGATAAATTGACGGCTATGCCACCTGCGGCTTCGGAATTAAGGGTATTATCTGAGATTTGCCGGAGCTTGTTCGTCTTTTCGACCTGGTCGACGGCTTCCAATACCCAAGGGTTGCTTGGACCAAGAACTGTTGCCAACCCGTATCCCTCAACCTCCGCATTCGTGCGACCCAGAATGCGCTCAGCGGCTGAATTAATTTTTTGAATTTTTCGTTTTCTATCAAGAGATACAACACCATTAGTGAGGCTTCTAAGAATACTCTCATTATAGTTTCGAACCGATAATACGTTGTTAAACAACTGAGCATTTTCTAAGGCCGCACTGACTTGTGCGGTTAATGCTGTTAAACGCTGGATATCCCTCTCAGTAAAAACACCATCTTTCTT
>Ga0315330_10001047_pt1 | contig 18356 bp, 13 predicted proteins | sample M140m34915metaG_FD_203453 | JGI IMG/M metagenome (GOLD analysis project Ga0315330, IMG submission 203453) | Ammonia-oxidizing marine archaeal communities from Monterey Bay, California, United States - M1 40m 34915 | ecosystem: Environmental > Aquatic > Marine > Intertidal zone | place: USA...
TAGAGCGAATACTTGTTGTACAGGTTTCATCACTTGGTTCGTGATGTAGTGCGCATAATCAATCTTCAAATTGTTCTCGACAATATAGGTGGGATTTTCTATTTTGTCGCCTTGTAGCGCACCGCGCGCTGGATTGTGAATATACACATAAGGAATGCGATCCCCCGATGCGGGCTTGTTGCCTGGGTCACGTGCCGTCATCCTATCCGCAAGCACCTTGTGTGCGATCTGTTTCGGGTTTTTATAATCTGACCGTATAGATTTGCTGATAATCAGTTTGTCCATGGGATACTTTTCGTCCACCAAGTTCTGAATACTCTCTTTCAGGAAATCAATAGCAGGCTTAAGATTATCACCGTCCTTCATCAGAATATCGATGATGCCACCGTAAATTTCTTTCACAATCGGTGCGTTGTCGCGACGTTTCAATACAATACCCATCTCCTTGCGTTTTCCCTTATTTGGGTCGTGTTCATACAACATACCCACATACCGCTTCTTGGACAATAGACAGAATGGCATGAACGTCTTCTCATACTCCAGATCATGAGGCTTCTTCAGGAACTTTGACGCCAATGCGCCCGCCTCTTGGGAAAGTTCGATTGTGATCTCAAGCGCATCTTTGCCGCGAATGGGTTTTCCGTCTAGATTTTCTAGGTTGAATGTGAAGAATACGCTATCGGTATCTCCATATACATACTCTGCTTTGGTGCGAACTTTGCCGTGATTTTTAGTATCCATCACAGCATCCCCATACACCTCTTCAATCACCCGTTTCGCATAGGTGAGCAACTTGCGCCCCGTGGCTGTGGTCGAGGCTGCGACGTCCTTCTCGTAAAACGTGCTTGTGCGTGCACCACATTGACCATATAGCGAGTTGGCCGTTAGTTTGTATGCCAATTGACGTTTGTCGAGAACGCTCTTCATGAAATCGTCTGTTTGTTGCGGAATGAGTTTACGAGTGGCCTTACGCGCTTTGAGCAACTCCTCGAGAATGGATGGCATGATGGCACGCTTTCCATCAGGGAACTGTGCGAAACGACATGTTTTGCTTCCACATTTGGTTTTAACTGCTGCTGCACTAGGGGATTTACGGGTGTACTTATATGTATCATAGTCAATATCCACATAGGAATAGCCTGGAAGATTGTCGTAAATGAAATCACCGTTGTCGTTTGTCTCACCTGTCTCTGCTATGAGTTTTCCGTCCAAGTTATATTCACGCGTCCACACCTTGCTGTCGTGTGACAAGTTTTCGCTAATCATTGATGATGGATACAGTGATGCGTAATCCACGCAAGCAACTGGATTGTCCATATATAAGTCGCTCTTGGGATCCAATACAATAGCACCTTCGTAACCACCATCGTTCTCCTTTTTCTCAATGTCAGGAATGAGTGTGTCTTTCTCCCTGCATTTCTTGCCCACGTAACTTGTGAGTTTGATGCCTTGTCCACGCAAGATTAGGAAGTTTATAGGAACACTACAAATATTTGCCATCTCAATCATGCCAGTCAGTGCGTCCACCTTGGTCAGTAGATACTGAACCAAGTTGCAATCTTGAATACAATACTTCGCGACGATTGCGCGCTCGGCGGAACCCTCATTAGTAAGACGGAAGATGTCTTTGGGAGTTACATCATCCTTAGCCAATGCCCATCGCACCTTCTTTGCTTGGTTGGGGGTTACGTGTGCCGAAACGGTGAAACTCTTAGCATCATTATCAATATGTGTTACTTGAAATTTTGCACCGCCATCGTAGTAGTCAGTAGAGTGACCAATCTCTTCAAAATGTACATAACTTCCCACCAGAAGACCTGCCATGTTCTTGGTCTTTACTGTTGTTTCGTCCATTGAGGTCGAATGCACAACGTCGGAGACGTAGTCGCCAATGAAGTGGCCAGCAACGTAGTCCAACTTATAAGAGACGAGGTTCTCCTCACGGCGGAAGTGATTATATAAATCTAACTGAATGCGTCCAGGCATCTTAATATATCCCAGTTCGTGTGTTCCGCTTGCGATTGTGATGTTACTGTGTTCAATATTGTACTCGCCTGTCTCTTTATCGATAGTACCGCACAGATGATCTTTTATTTTTGACATCTCTAGGAATGCGGGCGCACACCTTAATTCGCGTGCGCGTAGGAACATGAAGTTGTAATCAAAACCAAATATATTATATCCTATGATGATGTCTGGGTCTTCCCTAACAACAAAGTCGCGCCACGCCATCAATACTTCGCGTTCTGTTTTATAGCATTCAATCTCGGTGTCTTCCATATCGAGGTCGTCGCATGTGTCAAGAGCGATGCAGTGGTTATAGTAAGGGGCATCGTCACCATATTCTTGAAGGGTAGATCCGATGAAGGTCACCTTGTCGCCTTCAACTGCTGGTAGATACTTATCGAATAACACAATAAGGTTGGATAGTTTTGTATCACGCGCGGCGGCGGAGGCGAGTAGGTCGACGATAGAACTAGAATTGTCGCCTTTTTTGGCTCCTGCCTTTTTTACGGCGAAACTGCGTGATGGCGACGACCATTCGTCTCCGTCTTCGGCGTCGTTCGTGGCGCCAGTCTCATCACTATCTCCACGACCGAATGCTGCCTCAATACTATTTGCATGTATTGTATCTGCACGGGAAATATCTTCAATGTGATGCGCAAATACCTTTTCGAGAGCAGTAGTTATTTTTTTAATAGTAGGAGTTTTCCCCTTAACGTAAATGAGGTCGACACCGTGTCCAAATGCAGTGTCGATTACAGTATCACCTGAGTCAGGTGAAAACCCAAATGCAGTATGTGTCGCACAGCGAATTACATCTGTAGCACTAAGTGAAGATATTGCACCAGGTTCTCCATATAGATCCAGTATATTAGTGGCTAATTTTTTGTATCCCTTGATAGGAACAGGGAAATCTCCATGACTACTACTTGCTTCAATATCAAAACTTAGTATCTTGAGTGGAACTCTATCTTCCTTCTCACGTAACGGTTCAATATCTGCATACATAATTTCAAACTCGTGGTCGCATGTAGTTTCATGAGCACTCTCAGGAACACAATATGTCTTATTGTGTGGCATACGTATCCACCCAGATGGACTGATATTACGAATGTGAAAGAACCTTAGAAGAGGTGGAATGAATGATTCGTATATTTCGGTCTTTGTGGGACGACCGAGAATAGATATGTAGAAACCTCCTACCAAAAGACGACGTTCTGTGTCGTACCATAGGTTTTTCATTTTGTTGAGAGCCTGTAGGTTTTCAAACTTGCATAAGAGGAATGTATTTTTCTTACCATCATCGAACTCGTATAATTTTTTGTGACGCACAATATCGCATGAAATTAAATTGTCTTGATGGTATGTGCCTAGTTTATGTTTCATCGCAGATATGAAAGACATCTTTTCGCCCTCGCCCCAGTTGTCACCAACTTTCACATAGAAGAAGGGTTTGAAGTCGCCTACAGTGATAGAACATGATTCCCCTGCTTCATTCTTACCGAACATCTGAACAGTGAATAAGTTTTTGGTTGGGGATTTTTTTTTGTATCCATTACCTGAAGAATCATCGTCGCTGCTCTCTTGATCTGCAGCCTTGTTGTACAGGTGAAAGTCAAAGATTCTAAAATCGTAGTCCATTATGTATCTCTTGCTATAGCAATAGTTGATTGATATGTAGGTACATAATAGACTGGCTCTATTCAATTTTGGCTGCAATTATTTACGTTTTCTTGTCTTACGTGTCTTACGTGTCCCACACTATGTATAATTACTACTACGAAATACTAATAATTATAATTATAATTTATAACACTTATGCGACCGCACGCTTGCTAGGACTGCTCTTCGCCTTGGCAAACTTGGCTGCGATATTTTCCGGGTGAAGCGTCTCACAGATCATGTTGTTGACGAACATCTTACCATGCTTCTCCAAAAGAACGTTGTAGAGGGTCTCACCATTGTAAGAAACCTTCTTGACGTTTTTGCACATATCAGCAAGGTCTCTCGCCTTAATCATCTCGCCTCTGTATAACACCTTGTGTTCTTTGCTGCAAAGGGTTTGTTGAGAAGGAACGTTCTTACCAATACTGTCTTTCTCGAAACAAACAATGTGCTTCTGGAGAGGACGTGTCTGGGTAATAGCAATGATACTCTTACCGCGAAGGGTGTGTTCGCCGGGAACCAACTGCTCGATGGCTGTTACTCCTTGATCCGTTTGGATGGGTGTGCCTGCGGGGAAGCAGGTGGGTTGGGGTGGGGGGAGAGTAACGGTAACGCCTGACTTACCACCAACCGTTTGAACTGGAGGACTGACGGTTACTCCGAACACGGTTAATACTTGTTGAGGAGCAGTAAACGTAGTTAAACCTGACGATTGGAATATCATCCTAGTACCACCAATCGAGGTTAATTGACTGTCTGCAGCGAACGTGACGGATGTAAGGACGTAACACCCATAGAACGCGGTATCCCCAATGAATGTGACGGATGCGGGGATGATGATGGAGGTAAGCTTCGAGGTCACTCGGAACGCCCTCTCTTCGATGGTTTCGAGCAGGCTGCCTGCAGCGAACGTGACGGATGTAAGGAATTCACACTCTTGGAATGCCAGTTTGTCGATGGTTTTGACAGATGCGGCGATGATGATAGATGTGATATTGCTAAATCGGAACGTGCCGTACACGATGGTCTCCCATCCCTCTCCGATGACAACGACGGTGGGCGAACCTGCGGCCTCCCATATGGCTTTGGTAAATTTTTTGTCTGCGGGGGATGTTCCTGCTGTGTATTCAATGGTTGTCATGTCTAAAGAAATCTGTTATACAATATGACGAGAAACAAAATCTCTATATACGATATATATATACGTTGCGAGTTTGATCTTTTTTGAATGTGGGTTACAGGTTCCCCCAAATATCGAGAAATTGCGATCTTCTGAACGGTATTGACAGTAAAAATAAGCAGCAATATGTATTTATTTTTATTATATTTGATTTGATTTGATTATATTAAACATCACGGTATAACACTTTGGAACACATCCATGTTCCCAGAATGATCCACATTCCGTCGAGCAGAGTTCCTCCTTTGGTGAATACCCAGCGCATCGCAGCGCAGTGCGGCGAGGAGATGAGGAATGGCGATAATAAGAACCCATATAGAGATGGGTACGCGCAGAACTTCACGTATAGTTGCGCGGTCACGAAATGTAGCGTAATCCAGAAGAGGTATATGGACGACACCGCGGTATTTTCTTACGATTTTTACATGTCTTACGCGTCTTACGCGTGTTACGTGTCTTACGGGTCTTACGTTTTTTACGCGTCTTACGTTTTTTTCTACTTATTTTATTTCGACGACCTCCTGTTTGTGAAGGTAATTTTTCATTCATCCACTCGTTAAACTCCTCTACAGAACGCCCACCATCATATTCTGTTACATTACCATCGTAAAGATACCGGAATGTAGGAAATCCTGTTGCAGCACCACCTAATGCGGGTCCAAACTCTCCCATTATATCTTTAGATATTGCAAATGCTTCCACATTTGGGCGTTTATTAGCTTCATTTGTGAACTCAATCCAAGCGGTCTCGGAAGCCACACAGTGTCCACACCCGTTCATATATATGAAGACAAACACGTGGTTATTCGCAGCTATCGCGGCCTTTAGGTTTGCAGTCTTATCTAGGTCATCAACTGTATGGATAGTATTATCTGAATTAATAAATTTATCATTATGAGATGACATAATATTCAATTACCTATATAGTACGTATCTAAAAATATTATAAATCGATAATATAGACAGGAATATATCATGACACCTATACTACGAATACTCATAGTAGTTATTATCATTATGCTTGGAGCCTATTATTGCATGACAATGACCAGTAAAAAAATAACAGAATCATTTGAAGGAAAATCTAGAGAACCTACTTGTCCTGATGTGCTTATCCAAAAAGACGGAAAGATTGTATTATTTGCATCTAAATTAGAAACGGTACCTGGAGTGAACCCTCTTGTATTTGATAACTTAGAAGATTATGTAGAGTTTACGAAATGGCAACGCAGTAAAGGTATAACCTGCCCAGTATTGTATCTACAAAGCACACATAATACGCAAGGAGGAACAGAATACCGTGTACGTCCCGACATAGAAGATCCTCAAGGTGGTTTAGCTCCAACTCTTCCTGGAAAAAATCCACCTGATCTGACACAAGTTAACGGTGTAAATAATGCACCCTATTTTAAAAATGGAGGCGGTTCTATCACAGGAGAACGCGCGCTAAATACAGGACCAGAAAATATAGGCTATGTGGAGGCAGTTCCTACCAGTAAAGATGAACTTCAAGGAATGACACAATCTTCATTCTATCAAGGGACCATTACGCCAATGGACGAACAACTTGCTAAACAAAAGGCATTAGATAAAAGCCCTAGTGCAATGGATGCGTCATGGGGTGGAAAGGATTATACCAACTCGCTTATTGAATCAGGTGCGTATAAAGGACGTACTAGAAAACTTATGTAATATTGCATATGTATAGTAAAATAGGAACGAACAATACTGTTCATATTTTACATCGTATAGTATGATTACTTAGTATCAATATAATTTAATGCAGATTCAAGAGATTTACGCGCTTCTTCAAAAAGGCGGATTTTTTCTGCAGATTCTACGATACGCTTATCATCATCCATTCTCACGTTTTTCATCTCCGCAATCGCATCTAACTTTAGGAGTTCGAATAATTCATCTGTTTTAATGATAAGTTTTTCATAATCCTTGCGGTATTTAGGTACTTGTAACGTATCTTCAACCTTGTTGGCCAATGTCTCGACATCACTAGCTAACTTAGGAACGTTACTTGGAGTACCAGTGAAACCTTCGACACCTATCGTACTATTATTGAGAATGTCGTTTACATAAACTGCTTCTAAATCCAAGTAGTTGAATACAACATATAGAACCATTATAACAGCAATAAATAGTAATGATATTTTAAGAATAGTTTCCATCTAATGTATGATATATTATCTAGCCATTATAATTTTTCAATAACATCGTATATGCTATTCTAAATGTGTTGATTATAGTTGTGTATTTTTTAGTGCTTGAGATCCTTCATGTAAAGCTCCAAGTTTCTTAGCAAGGTCAATTAATGATTTTTCTGTTTTCTCCGTGTCTCTCTGTTCTTTGATAATCGTACTAAAGTCAAACAGTGATGCAACCGTCATAGAATTAAAATAATCCTTGCCATATGTGAGAGTATTTTCATAGTCCTTCTTGTATTTGGTTACATGTAAACTATCATCCATATTAGAAACCTTTTCACTCATTTCTGCATTAAGTGCTTCAATATTCTCGTCTGTACCAGTAAATCCTTCAATGCTTTTTTCGGTTGGTCGTTCGCTTAAGAACCCAACAATTGCGCTTGTAACGACAACTACTAAAATGTATACAATGATTTGACTATAAATGATGGACATTATTGTATATATTTTACATATATTTTATCCACGAGTAACGGACGATATACTATTGTAATGCCAATAGTTTACATGTTTTCATGGAAAATGTATAACTTTGATGTAAAGTAATAAAGTAGAATAACTATTTACCGTTTTTGTGTTCTTTTATTGGATTTTTTAACCTTTTTTTTTGTTCTCTTTACTTTCTTTCTCTTTCCACCGAGAGGACCAGCAGTATCAGGAAGTTGTTCACTTTGCCCTGGGGGTAAGTGTGGCATGGAATCTTCAGGAAAAGATCTATTTACTCTAACTAAATGTTTAGCTAATGCTATTTCATAATATTCAATATTGTTATTTTCTTGTTCTTTTTCAAATCTATCCTTTTGTAATTGAAATTCAATCCCTCTTAGCTCTTCAATTATATTTTCTAATTCAACAGCCACCGTGGCTACTTCAAGGTCTTCAGAAATTAAATTAAAATTATCTTCAATTGCTAGTAATATATCCATAGAACCAAAAAATACTGGGGGATATATATCTAAAAATTTTACTTTTTGTAATTCATCTACAATTCGTTTTTGTATTATCTTAGAAAGTCGTTTAAGTTGTATTACATATGCTTCATCTTCTTCTGGCGTAGTTTGATTATCCATCTATAATATTATATTACATATTAGTTATTTCACTAGAAGAGATAGACAAACTAGAACTCATTGGCATCTTGCAACATTGAGGAGCACCGACACGTGCCAACATAAATCCATTATTGGTTGTTGGCCAGTCACTAAGGCGAACAAGACCTTGCTTATCGTTTCCTCCTATAGATCCTCCACTTGCACTCGTTCTGTTCATAATTCTTGCTTTGTTGGATGCTGCACGGTTTGGCATATTTATACTATAAAGCTTTATAAAAATTGACTTAACAATACCACTATATACAATATACCACACTAATATCGTTATATTATATAATATGAATTTTGCAGACGCGGTCACATATGGTTCAGCTACAAAAAGCAGTGAAGAGATGAAACAAATTATCAATGACGACGATGTTGATAGACAAGGAGATACATTAGTATTTGATCCGTATAATCCCCTAAACAAGGAAATTACTTTGAAAGAGGTTCAGGCTATTCTCATCGAGTATGGTATTCCAGGAATTGTTCATAATTTAGACCTCTACAAGCGAGCATTTGTACACCGCTCTTATACACGTCGTCCACACATTGAAAATGCCGAACAAAATATTGTTGTTGTAGACAGACCAGTAGACTGTCTGCCTCTTAAGACGAAGTCAAATGAACGTCAAGAATTCCTTGGTGATGGTGTTCTTGAACTGGTTGCAAAATACGCACTATACAAACGATTTCCTAAAGAAAATGAAGGATTTATGACTGAAAAGAAAATTGCCATGGTAAAGAATGAGGCAATTGGACGTATTGCATATGATATGCGTCTGCATCGATGGTTGATTTTGTCACGAAATGCAGAAGAGAAAAAGACACGCACAAATCTAAAAAAATTAGGTTGTCTATTTGAATCCTTTATTGGTGCATTATTCCTAGACTTTAATAAAGTTTCCATTTCAGATGAAGATGGCTGGTTTCAAAACGTATTCACAACTGGCCCTGGATTTCAAATGGCTCAGAAGTTCGTAGAAGCCGTATTCGAACGCCATGTCGACTGGGTTGAACTCATTAAGAACGATGACAACTACAAAAACATCCTACAAGTGAAAATCCAGAAGGAGTTCAAAGTTACACCACATTATGTAGAATTAGAAGTCACGGAGGAAGAAGGATACCGTATGGGAGTATTCCTATGCGTAGGTGAACAAATATATAATATGGATATGGCGAAAGCAGACCCATATGAAAAGTTTGGCAGTTTTGCTGCTATTTCAGTACACTTAAATACTATGGATCCAAATAGTCGACAAGTTTTAGTATTCCTTGGTGAAGCTACTCATAAAATTAAGAAAAAGGCTGAACAGGTCGCATGTCAATTAGTTATTCAAAAAGTTGATGCATAATTATAATCATATCATATTGTCATCATATACACTTCATTTTTATTAGGTTCATCTTCTTTAGCCCAATAAAAATGCATAAGCGGCACACGCCGCAAAACATTATATGTGCAAAGAGTATAGTAGTCTATCTAGTTTTTCAAAGATGTCATTAAAAACCATAAAAGACCAATTACGGATAAAGCCTACCATTATTGCACGTAACGAACGAGAACAACCTACAATTAGCGTTCCAGTCACCAAAGCATTTTCTGTAGAAGGACCTAGTGTCAGTTTACAAACTACTGGAGCAATCGAAATTATGGATATTAATCGTGATGAACTTATGGAAAAATTACGCCGCGCAGGCATCGTTCGTGTTTTCCAAGAAGATGACCAAGCGGATCGCACACGCGCCATGATTGCTGAATCAGTTGCATGGCCATTAGAAACACCTAAGAAAAAGACATTGAAAATAAAGGTTAATAATGTATCTCGTCTAGAAAGTGATGACAATGAAAAAGATGAAGAAATACAAGAACGTGTTACTGAAAAACCTCCTGCTGGGTCAGTTCGTTCCAAACGACATGCTTGGGAAAATCTAGAAAAATCACCCGTTACATTTGTTCCAGCACCAAAAACAAACACTCATCTCATGCGCGCACCAGGATACTTCATGAATAATAGAACAAAGTTTGTAAACTTCGTTAACTCCTACTTTTCTGAATATAGAGATGAAGTAATTAATGATGCAATTGCACTCACATGTGAGGATATGGACAGTACTAAAAGCGAAGGACCAGAATTCAAACTACTTATTCATCAAAAGGTTGTCAAAGACTATCTTAGTCTTCACACACCATATCGTGGACTACTTCTTTATCATGGCCTTGGTTCAGGAAAAACATGCTCCTCTATCGCGATTGCAGAAGGACTAAAAACTACAAAACGAATTATTATTATGACACCTGCATCATTACAGCGTAATTACATAGAAGAAATCAAAAAATGTGGAGATGTTCTATTTAAACGCGAGCAACATTGGACATGGACACCACTTAATAAAAGCCATGCAGACGAAGTCGAAGCAGGAGCTGCAGCAATTGGAGTATCTACAGCATATGTCAAAAAGCGAAAGGGAGTATGGCTTGTCGACCCATCAAAACCATCTAATATTGGTTCATTAACTCCAAAACAAGTCATGCTTCTAGATGAACAAATCGACGATATGGTCCGCAGCAAATACAACTTCCTTAACTATAATGGGCTTACTCGTGATCATATGCGTGCAATCAGCAACGATTTTGAAACCAATATATTTAGTCATTCCGTAGTGGTAATCGACGAAGTACATAACTTCATTAGTCGTATTGCAAACAAACACAAAAAAGAAAAAGATGTAGTGCATGATGCTGACGGGAAATTAGAAGCACACCCTATTGCACTTTCTCTTGTTTTATATGAGATGCTTCTCTCTGCACAAGATGTACGAATTGTTATGCTCACAGGAACACCTATGATCAACTATCCAAATGAACTTGCTATTCTATTCAATATTTTACGCGGATACATAAAGACATGGAACTTTCAGTTAAAACCAGAGCAATCATATAAATCTACTTCTGAGAAAATCACTAAACTATTCTCAAAAGAGAAACATATGGACTATTTTGAATATGCAAAAACAGAAGTTCTTACAGTAACACGTAATCCATTTGGTTTCATAGCAGGCAACACTACTAGTGTGACCCCAGACACAGATAAACCACCACTTACTGACGTTGAGTTTCGGAATCGTGTTGTAAATACACTAGAGAAAGGAGGCATTCCTATTAATCGTGGAAAAACCAAGGTAAAACTATTCAAATCGTTTCCAGATGACTTAGACACCTTTAATCAAATGTTTTTGGGAGAAAATGACCAGGTAAATAACCCAGAACTATTCAAAAAACGAATATTAGGATTGACCTCCTACTTCAGAAGCGCACAGGAAGGTCTTCTACCCAGATACAATCCACTCACCGACTTTATTGTTGTAAAAATACCTATGAGTGACTATCAACTAGGATTATATGAAATAGTGCGTTCCGCAGAACGCAAGGAAGAACTTAGAAAGAAAAAACCGACTAAAAACACAAAAACTGACGGACTATACGACGAACCATCATCTACATACCGCATATTCTCACGTCTATACTGTAACTTTGTCATGCCAATGCCACCAGGACGTCCTTTGCCTAGTGATAATAGTGTAGATGACTCATACACAAAAACGGTTGGTGAAGGAAATAAAAAAGGAACTAATGAACTTCGTGGAACAGCAGGTGACGAGGTAGAAGGTGATGAAATCATGGAAAGAGGAGCAGACACGACATATCCGCAGCGCATTGCAAGCGCACTTAAACACATAACAGATGATGGAAAAGACGTATTTTCGAGCGAAGGACTTCAGAAATATTCTCCCAAATTCTTACACATGTATGACAATATCGTCGATGAGGATCATGTTGGATTACATCTTGTTTATTCACAATTTCGCACACTTGAAGGAATTGGATTATTCAAACTCATGTTGGATTATAAAGGATTCACACAGTTCAAAATCAAAAAAGGATTAGATGGAGTATGGTCTCTTAATATTGCAGATGAAGACCGTGGTAAACCTACATATGCACTCTACACTGGAACTGAAAGCGATGAAGAAAAGGAAATGATACGTAACATATACAATAGTGATTGGAACACAAACCTTCCTATTACACAGACATTGAGAGACATTGCCAACAACAATCACATGGGTGAAATCATTAAAGTACTTATGATCACTGCATCAGGCTCTGAGGGTATTAATTTGCGCAGCACGCGTTTTGTCCATATTATGGAACCATATTGGCATCCTACAAGAAAAGACCAAATCATTGGACGAGCACGTCGTATATGTAGCCACAAGGCATTACCTGTGGACATGCAAGATGTTAAGGTATTTATGTATCTTATGACCATCACTGACGAACAACTAAACACTATCGCAACCAAAGACATGAAACTACGTGACAAAAGTAAAGAAAAATACCAAATACATCCAGACAAACCAGATACTGACTTTCGTGTTGTTACAAGTGATGAAGCACTATTCGAAATTTCAAACATAAAGGAACGTGTTATCACTGGATTTACACGCCTTATTAAAGAAGCATCTATTGATTGTGCAACCTATACAAAACGTGGAAATGCAGAACAGTTGCAATGTGTTCAATACGGTGAACCACGTGATACAGAATTCTCTTTTGTACCTAATATTTCAAACCAACCACCAGATGATATTCAATCACAAAACCAAAATAAAATAAAATGGAAGGGTGAACTATATTCAGATGACATGGGCAACAGATATATCCGTCGTCAAATGGACGTAAATACTGCAAATATGTATGACGTAGAAAGTTACTATCAAGCACTTAGTGGAGAAGTTGCCGCACCAAGGCTCATGGCGATTGAAGAAAAACGTGGAGACGGATACATTATACGACCAGTAAAGTAAGCATACACTTTATAGAAATACTACATAATTTGTACATAACAATTATATAGTATTATTATCATGAACTACCAGGGTGTTCATTATTATTATTATTATTATTATTCACATTAGGACTTGGGTGTGATGTGTTGGGTGGAGGACTAGGAAAACTTTCACGTATTGATTGGTTAATAGCAGTTGAAAGCATAGTTAGTCCTTGTGTTGTTATCGCGTTTTGTAACCCAGAAAGTGTTTGAGACATTGCGTCACCATTTTCTGAAGAATTACTATGTAACGAATTATTATACGACCAAATTGGTGTAATATTAATAGGTCCAGAAAAACCATCAACAGTTTCTTCTGACGCAGGTAATATGTTAAGTGGTGGACGTGCTTCTTCTGGTGGACTATCAGATACTGTTTCATTTGACTCATTTGTTTCATTGAATGGTACTAATGGAGGCATCTCGGGGTCAGTTTCATTATCATTCTCTATAAAATCATCGGGTGCTAAGGAAGAAGGTTCATCATTTCCTGGTTCGGTCTCACGTATATCATATCGACAAACTGGACATCGAACATTATTTCGAAACCAACCATTCAAATGCACTATGTCAAATATATGACCACAATGCAATATCTGCATAACATTATCTGTCATGTTAAATGGTGCTAGTGTAATTGGACACTGGGTGTTTATTGGATTGTCAACTACACCAAAAGGAATAATACGAGTGGCTCTAACGATCTCTTCGGGTGTAGGAAATACAGGAACATTACTCAGAAAATTAAATGGGGGAGTATTCTCTTGTGGGGTTGTCCAATTAAACTCTTGGATAAAATTAGGAAACGTATTATTAGTATCTACTGAACGACCACTTGGATTCATGGAAGCTATTGTGGCACCGAATAAAGTATTTGCAGATATAGATGGGCCAAATGCATTAATAGTTGGTCTTCTTTCAAGTGATGGTATTTCAAGTCTCGGGAAAACAGGGAGGCGCTCCTCTTGAGGAGAAGAACCTAGTTGCGGTTCAGTTGAAGGACTGGGTTCTTCATTTAAATTACCACCGTCTTCTTCATTTGTAGACTGACTTGTAGACTGACTTGTAGACTGACTTGTAGACTGACTTGTAGGATGAGATGAAGACGTAGAGGATTGTTCACTGCGGAGGCGTGAACGAGCACTTCGTGATTGTCTACGTCTTGGTTCCTCATCATTGGTTCTTTCTTCAGAACCAGCACCCGAGGCGTTATATGAACGACGGGGCGTTGTCATATTCATTCTACTATTGAATAATGGTGCTCGATTTCCTGAAGCTGGACGCATACGGTTCCATATAGAGGGTGACTGTGGAATACGAATATCATGAATAAGTTCAGACAACTTCTGATACACTTCATTCTGAGTTGCATGCATTTGTTGAGATTGGGTATTTAGAGTTTGAGCCAATAATAAATAATGATCAATTAATTGCCATCTTTCATTTTCGTTCATACTGGTTGACATATATTCAAATATAGTGATATACATATACCTAACATGTTTTTATACAATATTAGGAGTATTAATGGGGTTTCAAATATACATATATAACTGTAGTCAAAACCATATTTGTAGTATACAATATACTAACGAACATACATAACAAACAGTTTAGATATATATATTCACTTTTATTCATATACAACCAGCTAAATACTAACACTTAGATAATAAATATGTCAAATGTGTCAAACATGCAGACCCATATACCCAGCAATTATGCTGGAAAAGGACTTACAGGACTTGTAAATATGGGAAATACATGTTTTATAAATAGTTGTATGCAAATACTTTCTCACACTTACGAATTAAATGATATATTAAACACACCTGGATTTCTTAATCGTATTAAACATAATAATGATGCACAAATTATGACAGAATGGAATACATTACGACTTATAATGTGGAAGCAAAACTGTATTGTTGAACCAGGAAAGTTTATTCATACCATGCAAAAGGTTGCTAAAGTAAAAGGACTTGAACTATTTACTGGATTTAGTCAAAATGATATATCAGAGTTTATGTTGTTTATTGTTGATTGCTTACATAATAGTGTTTCTAGACCAGTAAACATGAATATTAATGGTGAATCAAACTCAAGTATTGATAAAATTGCAGTAAAGGTATTCTCACAGATAAAAGCCATGTACTCAAAAGAATACTCTGAAATATGGAACCTTTTCTACGGAATGCATATATCACAAATTGTATCATGTAAATCAGGAAAGGTTTTATCTCACACACCGGAACCATTCTTTTTTATAAATCTTTCGCTACCAAATACAGGAAAAATAGTAACGTCTTTATACAATTGCTTTGACCATTATGTATCAGGAGAACGATTAGATGGAGAAAATCAGATAAAAAATGAAGAAACAGGCGAATACGAAGATGTTGACAAAAATCTTACTTACTGGAGCCTACCTACCATCATGGCAATAGATATAAAACGTTTCGATGCATCTGGAAGAAAAAATCAAAATCTAGTGTCTTTTCCTATAACAAACCTTGATATGAGAAAATATGTAATAGGATACCAAAAAGAAACATGTATATACGACCTGTATGGTGTATGTAATCATCACTCAGGTTCACTATTCGGTGGTCATTATACAGCATCTATCAAAAATGCTAATGGAAAATGGTACAATTATGATGATTCAACTATAACTGCTATAACAAACCCAAACTCGATTATTACTTCTATGGTATATTGTCTTTTTTATAGAAAAAAAGGAATATACACCAGTAATATGTAAAAATACTAGTCGAATTGTGTACATTATTCTATCTTATTAGTACATCAACAGACCTAGATATAAATGGCATCTGCACCTCCATCGACCCCTATTACTACCACTGCTGATTCTGTATCTACGCCCACAACTACATCTAGTCAAAATAGCAGTTCTAATTCTGTATCTGCACCCACAACTACATCTAGTCAAAATAGCAGCACTCTAGATTCGTCGTATTCACTTCCACCGAATGTATTTACTGACCCAATGTTCGTTTCGGTTTTTGTCATATGCGTCGCAGCCGTCATGGGTATTGTCTATTACGCGTCTTTAGGAAACGGTTCTGACAATCTTAGTTCATTTGATACTACCTCTACTTCTGGAGCACCTAGTCAAGTTGGTTCAGGAACATACTTCTTTCTCACCATCGCCATAATATGTGCATCTTTTTACGCAGTCTACTATATTCTTGAAAAATACTATGGATATGATATTACCAGCAAATTCTTTAGTGGAACCACGCAAACTGGTCCAGAGTTTGACATAGACTTTAATCAAGATATTGATCCAGAACCAACGCCTCCACCACCACCACCACCTACTGACCAAGTATTCAATATTCCTGATAATGTATTTGATTACACAAATGCTGATGCAGTATGCAAAGCATTTGGTTCAGAACTTGCAACATATGAACAAATAGAAAATGCATACCAAAATGGTGCCGAATGGGGAAACTATGGATGGAGCGCAGGACAAATGGCATTCTTCCCTACACAAAAGGAGACATATGACACTCTGCAAAAAATACCAGGACACGAACACGACCGCGGGCGCACAGGCATCAATGGAGGATATATCGCAAATCCTAATGTTCGTTTCGGTGCCAACTGCTACGGACAAAAACCAGTTATGACCACTGAGGACGAAGAACGCATGATGAACACACTTCCTTATCCACAAACTAAAGAAGATATTGAACTAGACAACAAGGTTGCGGAATGGAGCGGACGCCTCGATGAAATCGTTGTTTCACCATTTAACGAAAATAAATGGAGCGAATATTAAGACAAAATATAATTAAGCATTACAATGACGCGCATATATTATCATGCGCGTCATTTTATTTTATAAATCTACTTCTTTGCCGTCTTGCGGTCTAGAATTACACCCTTACATACCTTACTCGCAATCTGAGCCTCTACACTCTTATCAATCACATTCATAGCATCATCGACCAATCTATGGTACTGTTGGCGTCTTGACTCGGTACCGTGGTAATGGTCTGGATACGCCTTTTGCCAGTCCTGTATCATGCCTCCCAAATTGCGACCCACAAAGTACACAGAATCCGTCAACAGTTTCATTGCCTTCTCGTTTTTCTCCCACCCCGTCTCATTCTTAACACAAACCGTATTGCGCCTCGCATCTGTACAATGTATCGGTCTCTCTGTTATTGCCATATCCTGTATTGATTCCAAAATCTTACGAGTAACTGTTGCTACGTACCCATCATGATCCATGCGATCCAAATCAGACACTGTGCATTCTATTGTATCCATTACATCTGACAACGTATACGCATCTTTGCAGTCCTCGTTGAGAAACACATTCAGATTGAACTGGTTATTTGTCGTATTGTTGCTGTTATTCATAATCGTTTTCGGACCGTTCAGGGTGATCGCTTCAATCAATAACTTCGTTTGTTCAGCAGCAGCCTCGTCACGTTTCGCCTGTATCACTGCAGCCTGCTCTATTGCTGCCGCTTGCGCTGACATTTGCATCTGCATTGCATTTGATTGGGTTTCCATCATGGTCTGAAAACATTTCAGGAGAGTAGTGTCACTTATACTTTCATGAACTATGTTTTCGGGAGGAGAACTGTTATAGTGGATTTCAATATGATGGGTACATTTTTTTTTATGATACCATAATGCACTGCGACTATTGTATATATTTCCACAGTCACATGGATATTTCCCATCTTCACATTTTGTGTTTTCGGTGTTTTCGGTGTTTTTTTCGGTGTTTTTTTCGGTGTTTTTTTCGGTGTTTTCGGTGTTTTTTTCACACGTTTTTTTATGTTTATACAAAGATGCTCTATGCATATATGCTCTTCCACATTCACATATATATGACGGAGAAGATTGTAGTCCATGTTGCCACTTGTTGCCACTTGTTGCCATAGTTGTTGCCTTTTTGTGTTTTGCTGTCAATATATGTCTACCGTATTCAGCCTTTCGCATGCAACTAAATGCACATAATTCACATACATATTTTGGTGTTTTTTTAGAAGATAACATTGTTCTAATTTGTTCTAAAATGTTCTAAAATTGTTCTAAAGTACGTACAGACAAAAAGTCAGAGAGTTGGCCACAAAATCCAAGAATTTTCTCTTATGCAGCAAAACATGAAAAGTACCTCAATGTTTATTAGCATAAAAATTTTAAAAAAACAAAGTTCGAAAAGTACTCAGCAAATTGGAATCCGACATTTATTTTTGTCAAATTCCAATTCCTTGAGGTACTTTGTGAAATTGTAAAATTTATAGGTGGG
>Ga0315330_10001050_pt1 | contig 18353 bp, 17 predicted proteins | sample M140m34915metaG_FD_203453 | JGI IMG/M metagenome (GOLD analysis project Ga0315330, IMG submission 203453) | Ammonia-oxidizing marine archaeal communities from Monterey Bay, California, United States - M1 40m 34915 | ecosystem: Environmental > Aquatic > Marine > Intertidal zone | place: USA...
TCATGTAATTGTTCATATTCATTTACAACGCTTGTATTAGGATCATTTCCCATTCTTGTGGTACCAACTTCATGTATTACTTCACCTGGTGTTAATAAACCATGTTCTGGGCCTTTATTTTCCCAAAGCATATGACCTCCAATATTATGAACTATTTTTTTGATTGTTTCATTCATATGTTTAGCCTGTTTGCGTTCATAGTCAGACCACTTATAATTAAATCTCAATACGGGTATTCCATATTTATCTTTCTTTTTAGGATCTATTTCACAATAATTGTTTTTATTAGGAACCGCTTCTCCTCTGGTGGAGAAGCCAATTGTTGATCCATAATACTTTTTAACTTCTTCACGCACCCGGTCCCCATAACCACCTATTTCAATACCAAAATATTTATTTAAACTATTATAATTAAAACCAAAACCATAAGCAGGTGCTCCAAGTCCACCCCAAACCTCAATGTGATAGCCTCTTGGAAAATCTAGATTTTTGTTATCAAGCCACCAAGGAGTGTAGAGGTGCATATTTCCCATTCCATCTTCATTGTATGTTTTTCTATTCATTAAATCTGGTATAAAAGCCATGTTGTTAGTACCTGTGGAGTCATGAAGATATTTTCCAACCATATTGGAACTATTTCCAATACCGTTTTCATGATATTTACTTTTAGAGTTTAACAGTATTCTTGCACTCTCGCATGCTGATGCAGCTAAAACAACAACTTTTGCATTTATTTTGTACTCTTTATTATCCTCTTTATTGATGTAAATAATTCCATTCGCTTTTCCATCACTATCAACAGATATTTCCCTTACCATGCTATTTACATATAGGTCTAATCTACCTTGTGAACTTCTTTGAGCTGGAAAAACTAGGCAAGAGCTCGCAGAAAAATCTGCATAAACCCCACAAGATCTTCCACATTGACCACAATAGTAGCAAACTCCTCGTTCATTGTTAATTCTTTTTGTTAAAATTGAAAGCCTAGAAGGGATTACTTTTACCCCAGCTTTTTCTGCACCTTTTTTGTAATAAAGTTCATGAAGTCTTGGTTTGGCTGGAGGAAGAAAAAAACCATCTGGTTCGTTGTATATATTTTCTTTAGTTCCTGTTACACCAATTAATTTGTCAACTTTGTCATAATAAGGTTTTACATCATTGTAGCTAATTGGCCAATCATCTCCAAGACCGTCAATGCTACCTCTTTTAAAATCATTAGGACCAAACCGAAGAGATATTCTTCCCCAGTGATTAGTCCTTCCTCCAAGCATTCTGCTTCTCCACCAATTGAATTTTGTATCTCCCTTCATTTCATATGGCTCACCGTCAACTTTCCAGTCTCCGTAGGAAGCATGAAACTCACCAAAGGCTCTTGTGGAACCCTTACCTCTTCTAGGTGATTCATATGGCCATTTCAAATGAAGTTGTTGATCTGGATTCGCGGGGTCAAAAAAAGGTCCAGCTTCCATTAATGCAACGTTCAAACCGTTATCTGTAAGAATTTTGGTAGCCATTCCGCCGCCAGCCCCAGAGCCTACAATTACTACATCATACTTTTTGTCTTTTTCAATAATCTCCATCTATTTTAATTTAGTAAACCGAACCTGAATTTATATTTTTATTAATCTTGTTTTTGTAATGCGTGTATGAAAACCCACTCGCGACACTGTAAGATCCTATATCTCCTTTTTTATTAGTTGCTAGATATGCTACTTGAAAGTCAGGTTTTCCTTTGTGGTTCTCTAATATTCGTTGAATAGCTTCCTCGCAAGCTTCTTGAGGAGATCTTCCTTGTCGCATTAGCTCAACTATTAAAAAACTACCAACAGTTTTAATGACTTCTTCTCCTAGACCAGTAGCAACTGCTCCGCCAACACTATTATCAATAAACAATCCTGATCCAATTACAGGAGAATCGCCAACTCGTCCGGGCATCTTGTATGCTAATCCACTGGTAGTACATGCTCCAGATAAATTACCAGCAGAATCACAACATAGCATACCTATAGTGTCATGATTCTCAACATTTATTTTAACTTTAAAATCTTTGTTCTTCAACCATTTTTCCCATGCTTTTTTACTTTCGTCGGACAATAGGTTTTCAGGAATATAACCCTGATTTATGGCAAATTTTCGAGCACCTTCACCTGCTAAAATTACATGAGGAGTTTGAATCATTACTTCCTTAGCTAGGGCTGCAACATGTGTTATATTTTGTACTGCTAGGACTGCGCCACAATTACCTTCATGATTCATAACACAAGCATCCAATGTAACATTACCATCTCTATCAGGAGCACCACCCTTCCCAACAGTTGTATTTAGAATATTTGCTTCTTCATAAGCAACGCCTTTTACAGCTGCATCCAAGGCGACGGCACCATTATCCAGTTCTTTACCTGCAATTTTGTTTGCCATAGAGAAGTTCCATGTGCTAACTGCGAATGGTTCGAACTTCTTTTTGTCGATTACCACATTCTTTTTTTTGTTCAGGCTTAGTATGTTTGGCGATATTAATAAGCCCGCAAAACCTATGGTACTTTGATCTAAAAAACTACGTCTTTTCATTAATTAACAAATTAACAACTATTTTGTCCTAATAAAAAAAAGGAGCTTAATTATTGCTGATTTTATGGTTACTTTTGATTTTTGTTTAATTTTTAAAATAAAAAAATTATGACAATTGAGGTATGCGTTTCATCGCTTTTATCCATTAAAAACGCAGCTTTAGCAGGAGCAGATCGTGTTGAATTATGTTCAGCTTTGGACCTTGGTGGACTCACACCTTCTCATGGTTTAATAAAAAAAGCTATTGATCTAAATCTTCTTCCGATACATTGCTTAATTCGTCCAAGACAAGGTCATTTTTTTTATTCTAAAGATGAAATTCAATTGATTGAACAAAATATCGAATATGCTAAATCAGCTGGTTCTCACGGGATTGTTATAGGAGCTCATGACAAGGATTTTAATCTAGATATTTCTTTGCTTAGGAAATGGAAGTCTCTTGCAGGCTCGATGTACACCACATTTCATCGTGCATTTGACGTGCTTATTAGTCCTGAAAAAGCACTCAACCAACTTATAGATTTAGGATTCGATTGTGTGTTGACTTCTGGACAAAATGAAAAGGCAATAGATGGGATTAATACACTAAAATATTTTAATGAAAAGTTTGGATCTAGAATTAATTTAATGCCTGGTAGTGGAGTTGGCATAGATAATAGTAAAATATTTAAAGAGGCTGGATTCTCCTTTATTCATTTATCTGGCGGAAAGTCATTAGCTCCTCTAATTATCCCAAAAAAAGTAAATAATAAATTATCTTTTCTAAATCAACCGATTCGTGAAGCTAATTTTGAGACTTTAAGTCAAGTAGTAAAAAACTTTAAGTCTAGTTAAATAAAATTAAAACTCCTCCAAGTGCAGTGAGAATGAGAATAAGTTTTCGAAAGACATCCTCATTTATTTTTTTGACAAGAACGACTCCAACAAAAAGACCTAGAATTACAAATGGGACTAATTCTATACTTTTCAAAATAGACACCTTGTTAATTGTCTGCCATGACCATATATGAAAAGGAATTTTAAATGAATTTATAATAAAAAATAGCCAAGCAGCTGTTCCTATAAAAGCATTTTTGGGTAATCTCATAGCCAAAAAGTAAATATTAGAAAAAGCTCCTGCTAAATTTCCAACCATTGTTGTGAAGCCTGCAAGAGTTCCCATAGAACTACTAAAAAACCAATGTTTAGGGATTTTTTTATCTTTTTTATTTTCCCAATAATACATCAAACTAACGCTAAATAGTATTATTACTGCCATCCCATACTTAAAAAGATTTTCAGAGATATAAACTCCCCCTATAACTCCAACTAAAACACCAAAAATCATCCAAGGGATTAGTTTGATTATAAAAGGCCAAAGGACAAAACGTTTATAGTAAGTGATAGCAAATATGTCACCAACAATTAAGAGAGGCATCAATACACCTGTAGAATTTTTAGCGCCATATACAATTGCGAAACCAGTCACTATTAATGCTGCTATTCCTTTTATGCCAGATTTTGAAACACCAAGTAAAAAAGCACAAAATGCTGCAATGCAAAAATCGAACAGATTTAATTCAAACAAGAAATTAAAGTTTAAACGTCGAAGATAGTATTTATTTAATTTTCTTTGCTATCCATTAATAACCATAACCACTTATTATATTATTAAAACAATAAGTTTAAAATCCTCTTTTGCAAAGGCTATAAAATATATGCTTTTGAGTACTTTCTCATTTGCAATAATGAATGCACTTATTAAGTTTTTGACAGATTATTCAACTTTTCAGCTTGTTTTTTTTAGATCATTGGGTTCATTATTTATAACATATGGATTTCTGAAATCACAAAAAATTGATATGCTAGGAAATCAAAAAAAACTTTTAATATTTAGAGGTTTGGTGGGAGTTATTTCAATGATTTTATTTTTTTTGGGAATACATTATATTAACATTGGAAGTGCAGTCACACTTCGTTATGTAGCTCCTATTTTTGCGGGAATTTTAGCTGTATTTTTTTTAGGTGAAATAATTAAACCTTTACAATGGATATTTTTCATAATATCATTCGCAGGTGTATTTTTTATTAAAAATTATGATCCTTCAGGTTCTAATTTTGGAGTTCTTTTAGTCTTGCTTGCAGCTTTTTTCTCAGCAATAAATTACATAATAATTTCTAAAATTGGTAAAAAAGATCATCCTGTGGTTGTGGTCCACTATTTTATGTTAATTTCTACTGTAACAGGGGGAATAGGCAGTTTATTTTATTGGATAAAACCTAACTTTTTAGATTTATTACTTTTAATCAGTTTGGGGATTTTTGGTTATTTTGGACAACTTTTTATGACTAAGGCTTTCCAAAATGCAGAAGCGCACATGGTTGCTCCATTTAAATATGTCGAAGTACTTTTTACTCTAATATTTGGTTTTTTTGTTTTAAAAGAATCATACGATTTTTATCAATTTCTAGGGACTTTTTTAGTTATACTTGGACTAGTTCTCAATGTTTGGTATAAATCAAAAAGAATAATAAAGTAAATTATTTAGACCACTCAGCTATCGATATATTATTTAGACGAATATAATCCTGATTTCCGGCTTCTTTTGCGAGTTTCAATGAGTTTTTTGATGCTAAAATTGCAGCTTCTTTTTCGTCTAATTTAGCTAGTATTAAAGCTTGTTGCCTAAACATCCAATATTTTCCTCCATCTATTTCTATTGCTTTTGCAATCCACTTTTTAGCTTTTTGTAAATTTTTACCACTTTCCTTAAAATATACCGCAGCCAAATAATAGTCTCTGGCTGTTGGATTGCCTTGCATAGTTTGATTAATAGATGTCATTGTTTTATCATCTGTTGGTACTTCTAGTGGGATTAAAACTTGAGTATTTTCCCAAGCTAAAGATATATTTGCTCCGTTATTAGTAATATTATCAATAGAAATGGTAAAGTTTTCCTTTGCCATTTTTAATTCTTGGGTTTCAATTTCAAGTACAGCAACTACCTTTTTTACATCCCATTTATCGGGAAGTCCTGAATTATCAGTTTTACTATAAAAAAAGATTTCCCACATTGAAATGCCAGGTCTAGAAAAAATTGAATATTCGCCTGCTTTTAAAAATTTTCCACCAACCTTAACATCATCACTAAATGAAATCTTAGTATTGGCGTTAGCCCCTGTTCTCCATATTTTTCCGAAAGGAACTAGCTCTCCCATAATAATTCTTTCTCTCATAGCCGGTCTTGAGTAATCTATTTTAACCTCAGTTAAACCAACAGTCTGCATTACAATTGCTTTAGGACTAGATTGTGGCGTTCGAATTTGTGCAAAGTTATATGTGCTTAGAAGAATGATTAAAATTTTTATAGATCTCATTTCATTTATATTTTAAATTAAAAATTTTTGCTCATCTAAATATATCTAAAATTCACATTAAAACCAGAGTGTTAAAAGAAGGTTTATAATTTTGTTTAATAAATAAATCAATATCTTAAACATTTTGTATGTTTGCTGAAAATTAGATATGAAAATATATCGCTTAGAGACGAAACAAAATTTACCTATTTCTCAGGCTGAAGCTTGGGATTTCTTATCTAATCCAATAAATCTCAAGCGTATAACTCCAGATTACATGGATTTTAAAATTATAAATGATGTTATAAAAAAAATGTATGCTGGTCAAATAATTCAATATATCGTAAGACCTATCTTGGGTATCCCCATTAAGTGGGTCACAGAGATAACTCATGTTGAAAAGCCGAATTATTTTGTGGATGAACAAAGATTTGGACCATATTCTCTGTGGCATCACAAACACTTCATAAAGCCAACTGAAAAGGGGGTTGAAATGTTAGATATAGTTGATTATAAGATACCATTGGGATTTCTTGGTAGGATTGCACATCCAATACTAGTCGCTCCCAAATTGAAGGAAATTTTTGATTATAGAAAACAGGCTTTAACTGAAATATTTGGACCCATCTCATGAATTTTAATAACAAAAATATATTGATTATTGGTGGAAGTTCTGGAATTGGATTGGCATTAGCTGAACTACTTTCACCCTCGAACAAAATTTATATCGCTAGTAGAACTAGCGAAAATATTGCAGGACTTGATGTCATTCATATCCCATTTGATGCAACTTCAGAAAATTTAGATAACTCCTTACTTCCAGAGAAGTTGGATGGTTTTGTTTATTGTCCTGGAAGTATAAATCTTAGGCCATTTAAAGGCCTGTCAACAGAAGCATTTGAAAAAGATTTTCAAATAAATGTAACCGGTGCAATTAATTCATTAAAAAGCGTTTTAGGACAATTGAGTGCTTCTGGAAACGCTTCTGTTGTATTTTTTAGTACAGTTGCTGTTCAAACTGGAATGCCTTTTCACAGCTCAGTTGCTGCATCAAAGGGAGCAATAGAAGGCCTCACCCGCTCATTAGCTGCTGAATTTGCACCCAAAATCAGGGTTAATGCTATTGCACCTTCTATTGTAAATACACCTTTGGCATCAAAATTTTTAAATAATGATACAAAAATTGAAAAAGCTAATGATCGTCATCCACTTGGTAGAATAGGAAATGCAAAAGAAATCGCACAAGCTACTTCATTTCTTTTAGGAGAGGAGAGTAGTTGGATGACAGGAAGGGTTTTACAGCTTGATGGTGGAATTGGAAACTTAAAAACATAATTAGATTGAAAAAATTAACCTTGTTTTGGTTTAGACGTGATCTGAGGATCGATGATAACCATGGATTTTACAAAGCATTACAAGGTGAAAATAAAGTATTACCCATTTTTATATTCGACTCTAATATTTTGGAGAAACTTCCAAAAAAAGATGCTCGAATAGAATTTATTTTATCTGCCTTGGGTGCTATTGATATTGCTATGAAGGGGAACAGGAGCAATGTTGGAATATATCATGGCACTCCTGAGGCTATTTTCAAAGAAATAATTCAAACTTGGTCGATTGAAAAGGTTATATGTAATGAGGACTATGAACCATACGCTGTAAATAGAGACCAGAGTGTAAAATTATTACTTGAAAAAAGTGGAATAGTTTTCGAACAATATAAAGATCAAGTAATTTTTGAAAAAAAGGAGATTACAAAGGATGATGGTAATCCATACAAGGTATATACTCCTTATTCAAGAAAATGGCTTTCTAGATTTTATGAAAAACCAATTGATAATTATCCATCAGAGAGCATGTTGGAAAAATGTTATAATTCCACTCCTCTCCCAAAATGTTCATTATCAGATCTTGGATTTTCTCAAAGCGATATACCGCATCCAGTCCCAGTTTTTAATGATACCATAATTGACGAATATGAAGCAACTCGAAACTTTCCGTCAGCTAATAAAACTTCTCGCATAGGTACATCCTTAAGATTTGGTACAATAAGTATAAGAAAAGCAGTTCAAAAATCAGCAAGTAGAGAAAATAATACATTTCTAAAAGAATTAATATGGAGAGAATTTTTTATGCAGATTCTTTGGCATTTTCCTCATACTGTAAATGACAGTTTTAAGCCTCAATACGATCAAATTGAATGGATAAATAATGAGAAAGATTTTAATAAATGGTGTATTGGTGAAACAGGTTATCCATTAGTTGACGCTGGGATGCGAGAGCTTAATAATACTGGTTTTATGCACAATCGCGTTCGTATGTTAGTAGGTAGTTTTCTTTGTAAGCACCTTTTGATAGATTGGCGTTGGGGTGAAGCTTATTTTGCTGAAAAGCTTTTCGATTATGAAATGTCAAGTAATGTTGGAAATTGGCAATGGGTTGCAGGATGTGGAGTTGATGCAGCTCCATATTTCAGAATTTTTAACCCTACTGAACAAATTAAAAAATTTGACAAAGAATTTAATTACATAAAAAAGTGGGCTCCAAATTTTCAAGAATTTGACTATCCAAAACCTATTATTGATCACAAGATTGCAAGAGAAAGATGCTTACTTACTTATAAAAAAGCGCTAAATAGAGTGTGAAGAGAATCTTAAAAACAAATCTTCCTCAAAAAATATGCTTAGTATGTGGAAGACCATTTAAATGGCGGAAAAAGTGGGAGCGTGATTGGGATAAAGTAAAATATTGTAGCAAAAAATGCAAGAAAGTAAAAGAACAGCTTTAATTTGGTTGCGTAATGATTTAAGGATTACAGATCATTATGGATTTTATAATGCTTCCAATAATTGTGATCGTGTAATAGCTTATTATACTTTTGATCCAAAACAATTTATACAAACCCCATGGGGTTTTAAAAAAACGGGAAAATATAGATTACAATTTTTAATTGAAACACTAGAGCAATTAAAATCTGATTTATTAAAAAAAAACATATCTCTTATAATAGATAATAAAAACCCAGAAAAAGGTATTCCAAAATTGATTGATGCCTTTGGAATAACTGATATTTACTATCAAAAGGAATGGACCCAAGAAGAGCAAATTACAACTGATGCCTTAAAAAAAAATATTTCTGACAAAGTTTTAGTCCATTCATTCTACGACCAATTTTTATATCATCCTGATGACCTTCCAATTGAGATTGAAAATTTTCCAGAGGTATTCACTGTTTTTAGAAAAAAGTGTGAGAAATCGGTTGCTGTAAGGTCATGTTTTAATAGTATTCAACCATTTCCAATCGAGAATATTTTACTCCATGAAGATAAAATTCCATCTTTGAAAGACTTCGACCTTCTCCCTTTTGAAAAAAATCAACAAACAGCATTTCCTTTTATTGGTGGGAGTAAATCAGGAAAACAAAGAATAGATCATTATTTTTGGGAAACCGAAAAAATATCAACATATAAATATACTCGGAACGGACTGATAGGAGAAGACTATAGCTCCAAACTATCCGCATGGCTCGCAAATGGATCACTTTCTGCAAGAGAAATATATTGTGAAATTAAATCCTTTGAAAAAGAAAAGAAAAAAAATCAGTCTACTTATTGGTTAGTATTTGAATTAATATGGAGAGATTTCTTTAAATACATATCACTCAAACATGGGAATAAAATATTTAAAATAGGCGGAATTCTCGATAAGAATTACAATTGGAATACAGATAAAAAGAAACTTCAGTCTTGGATTGATGGCTCTACAGATGAATCATTTGTAAATGCGAACATGATTGAGCTTTTGAAAACAGGATGGATGAGTAATCGAGGTAGACAAAATGTTGCTTCTTATTTTGCGAAGGAACTTTTGATGGATTGGAGGATGGGGGCAGCTTATTTTGAATCTCAATTAATAGACTATGATGTTCATAGCAATTATGGCAATTGGATGTATATTTCAGGAGTAGGTAACGATCCTAGAGATAGAAAATTCGATATATCGTGGCAAGCTCAAAAATATGATTCACAAAATAAATTTCAAAAGTTATGGCTGAAACAGATAAGATTGCATCAATAGTTTTACCAAATCAATTGTTTGAAAAATCACCATTACTTCTAAAAAGAAATAAAATTTTTTTAGTAGAAGAATTCTTATTTTTTAAAAATTATAAGTTTCACAAGAAAAAATTATTTTTTCATAGACTTTCTATGAAAAAGTATGAGAACTATTTAAAAAGTATTGGTTTTGACGTCGAGTACGTTGATTCAATAAGTGAGAAATCAGATATAAGAAGTTTGATTGAAAAAATTTCAATTAAATTTAACTCAATAAGAATAATCGATCCGGTTGATTATCTAATTGAAAAAAGGCTTATACACTACTGTAAAAATTTTGACATTAAGCTTGATTTTTTGGATAATCCGATGTTTATAAACAAAAAAGTTGATCCCGATTTTTTCAAACCTGAAAAGAAAAAATTTTTTCAAACCTCTTTCTATAAATTACAAAGAAAAAAAACAGGAATTCTTATTGATGATAGTGGAAAGCCTGAGGGAGGTGATTGGACATATGATGTTATGAATAGAGAAAAATATCCTGTCAATAAAATTCCACCAAAAGTAAAACCTGTTGTCAATGAAAAAATACTTTTATCAAATTCATTAGAATACGTTGATAAAAATTATTTGAAAAATCCAGGGAATTTAAATAACGATTTTTATTTCCCAACTGATTTTGAACAGTCAAGAAAATGGTTTGAAAGTTTTTTAGAAGAAAGGTTTAAAGAGTTTGGACCCTATGAAGATTCTATAGTTGATAATGAAATTTTTTTAAACCATAGCCTATTATCACCTTTGTTAAACTCAGGCCTACTTGATATTAATTTTGTATTAGATACGACAATAATTTTTTACAATAAGAATGACATTCCATTAAATTCATGTGAAGGGTTCATTAGACAAATTATTGGTTGGAGAGAATTTATAAGAGGAATTTACACTGTTAAAGGTAGTGAGGAAAGAACAAAAAACTTTTGGGGTTTTAAAAGAAAAATACCCAAATCATTCTATGATGCTTCAACTGGTATATTACCTGTTGATGATTCAATAAGAAAAATTTTAAAAACTGGTTATGCACATCATATCGAGAGACTTATGATTTTGGGAAATTTCATGTTATTATGTGAATTTGATCCAGACGAGGTTTACAGATGGTTTATGGAAATGTTTATTGATTCATATGATTGGGTCATGGTTCCGAACGTTTATGGAATGAGTCAGTTTGCTGATGGAGGACTAATGTCAACAAAACCTTACATCAGCGGTAGTAGTTATATACTTAAGATGAGTAATTATAAGAAAGGTGAGTGGTCGGGCATATGGGATTCTCTTTTTTGGAATTTTATTGATAACCATAGAGATTTTTTTGACAAAAATCCAAGAATGAGAATGCTTGTAAGAAATTTTGATAAAATGGATACTGGTAAAAGAACTGATCTTCTTAAATCAGCTCAATCTTTTTTAGAAAATTTAAATTAATCTATTTTAACTTTTTTCAATTATTAAGCTCCTCTAGTTAATTTATATATGATAACGAAGAATATCCCAACAGCAGTTGTTTGGCTTAAAAGAGACTTACGTTTACAAGACCATGAAGCACTCTCATCCGCATTGTCTAGTAATAAAATGGTATTACTACTTTATGTTGCAGAAAATTCTTTGATAAGTAATGATCACTTTAGCAATCGTCATTTAAATTTTATAAAACAGTCTTTAAAAGATATGAATTCAAGATTAAATTCCTACAATTCAGAGATTTTGTCTGTTAGTGGAGAAATGTTAGAGACTATGGAAATCCTTAGTAGAGAGTTTTCAATAAAAGAGGTTTATTCTCATTATGAAACTGGGATAAACTTGACATATAAAAGAGACCGATTCTTAAAAAAATGGTTAATCAACAATAATATTGAGTGGATTGAAAAAAGGCAGCATGGTGTTTTTAGAGGTTTAGCAGATAGAAAAAAATGGTCAAAAATTTGGAATTTGCATATGCAAAGCCCCTTAATACCAGTTCCTGACAAAAAAAATATTCTTATATCTAAACATTTGCTATATAAAGTCAAATTAAAGTTTAAACTATTAGACTTAAAAACTTCTGAACATAGCAATATTCAACCTGGAGGTACTTCTTATGCAAATCGATATTTGGATTCTTTTTTTAATGGTAGATATATGAATTATCAAAAGCACATATCCAAACCAGATTTAGCTCGTAAAAGCTGTAGTAGACTTTCACCTTACATCGCTTATGGGAATATATCTATGCGAGAAGTCATAAAACGTACAAACAAAGAAAAAGCAAATGGTAAAAAGTCGTTTGGAATTAGGGCATTTGAGTCTAGACTTTTATGGCAATCACATTTTATTCAAAAATTTGAAATGGAGTGTAGCATGGAGTTCAAAAGTATTAATCGTGGATACCACCTGCTATTAAAACCAATAAAGCATGAATATATTAATGCCTGGGAAAATGCAAATACTGGAGTTCCTATAGTAGATGCTTCGATAAGGTGTTTAGTTGAAACAGGATATTTAAATTTTAGAATGCGGGCTTTAATAGTTTCTTTTTTTGTTCATCTTTTATGGCAACCGTGGCAAGCATGTTCTGCTTTTTTAGCTAGACAGTTTTTAGATTTTGAACCTGGTATACATTTTCCTCAGCTTCAAATGCAAGCTGGAGAGACTGGCATTAACACTTTGCGTATTTATAATCCAATTAAAAATGGGGTTGAACATGATCCTCATGGAAATTTTACAAAACAATGGATTCCTGAGCTTAGAGTTTTACCCGAAGAGCTAATTCACACACCATGGAAAATAACACCTTTCGAAGAAGGTATCTATAAATTTAAGATTGGTGAGACTTATCCAAATCCAATTATCAATCTTAAAGAAGCAAGGAAATTTGCATTAGAAAAACTTTGGGGCATGAAGAAAGATTCAAGAGTATTTCAAGATAGAGAGCGGATTTTAAAACGTCATACCTTTAATAAAAAACGGCAAGCTTAAATGAAAATAAAGAAAGTATCTCTATCAGATGCACAAATAGACAGGGTAATTGAAATGGCATGGGAAGATAGAACACCCTTCGATGCAATCTTATCTCAGTTTGGTTTAAAAGAGCAAGATGTTATCAAGTTGATGCGTCGGGAGATGAAACCATCAAGTTTTAAAATGTGGCGTGCTAGGGTTCAAGGACGAAGTACAAAACACAGTAAAAATAGATCGGGGGATGTTGAACGTTTTCGATGTTCACGACAGCGAAATATTAGTAATAATAAGCTTTCTAAAAGATGATTTATTGAAAGTTTAACTCTTTATCCGTTTAATATTTGCACCTATTTGTCTTAAACGTATATCAATATTCTCATAACCACGATCGATTTGTTCTATGTTATGAATTATGCTAGTTCCTTTTGCTGATAAAGCTGCTATAAGTAATGATACGCCGGCCCTTATATCTGGTGATGTTAAAGTTGATGATTTTAGTTTGTATTTAAAGTCATGTCCTATTACTGTAGCACGATGTGGATCACAAAGAATAATTTTAGCACCCATATCTATAAGTTTGTCAACAAAAAAGAGACGACTTTCAAACATTTTCTGATGAATAAGAACACTTCCTCTTGCTTGAGTTGCTACAACCAAAATTATACTTAGTAAATCTGGTGTAAAACCAGGCCAAGGAGCATCAGAAATAGTTAAAATAGAGCCATCTATATAGCTTTCAATTTTGTAACCTTTCTTATGAGCAGGAATGAAAACATCATCTTCACGCTGTTGTATAGTTATTCCTAATTTTCTGAAAACAGCTGGCATTTGTCCAAGATGTTCCCAGTGGACATTTTTAATGGTAATTTCACTTTGTGTCATAGCAGCAAGACCAATCCAACTTCCAATTTCAATCATATCTGGTAAAACAGTATGATCAGTTCCTCCTAGTGAATCTACTCCTTCTATAGTCAATAGATTGGATCCTACACCATTAATTTTTGCTCCCATACGGTTTAGCATTCCACATAATTGTTGAATGTAAGGCTCACAAGCAGCATTGTAGATTGTTGTTTTACCCTCAGCCAAAACCGCAGCCATCAAAATATTAGCTGTTCCTGTAACTGAGGCTTCATCCAATAACAAATCGGTACCTATAAGTTGTTTAGCATTAACACTATAAAAATAATCTTCCCTATTATAATTAAATTCAGCTCCGAGTTTGATCAGTCCTTCAAAATGTGTATCCAATCTTCTTCTTCCAATTTTATCTCCACCAGGAAGAGGTATACTTCCTTTGCCAAAGCGAGCCAAGAGAGGGCCAACTAGCATAATTGATCCTCGAAGACCTTTACCATCTGTTTTAAATTGATCTGAACTTAGATAATTCAAATCAACTTTTTTGGCATTAAAACGATAAAATCCTGGAGCTAACTTATCAACAGCTACACCAAAATTTTTGAGTAATTGAATAAGCTTATTAACATCAACAATATCAGGAATATTTTTAATAGTTACAGTTTCTGGAGTTAGTAAAACTGCACATAAAATTTGTAAAGCTTCGTTTTTAGCACCTTGTGGTGTTATAGAACCTTTTAAAGTTTGCCCACCTTCAATTATAAATGATTCCATTTAATCTAGTAGCGTTTTCGATTTCTTTTTCTTGGTTTACTGTGGTTGCTGCTAGGCCCATTACCATTTTTATGTTTGAATCTCATTAAATCTGCAGATTCACTTAAGGGTAATTGTGTCGCAGCTACTTTTAATTTTCCATCAGATAATTCTTCCAAATGTGATAGAATAACGACGTCTTCAACTGTGTCTTTGTTCCAACTTAAGAAATTTTTTTTCATGTGATTAGCTATAGTAAAAACTAATACGTCTTTTAGCTCGCTTTCTTCCCAACCAGTTGCTACATCAATCATACGCTTAATGTTATTCCCATAGAAACGGTATTTAGGATAATTTTGAGGATAAGGTAACTTGCCAGGCTTCATGTCTAATAACTCTTTCTGGGGTTTTTCAAAGGGACTTTCGACATCAATATCAAAGTTTGCCATTATAAAAAATTGGTCCCAAAGTTTATGTTGAAAATCTGGAACATCTCTAAGATGCGGATTAAGGTTTCCCATTACACCAATAATGGCTTTGGCTTTTTTATTTCGTTCCTCTGAATTAGGTTCGGCAATAGCCTGTTCTATCATAATATGTATATGCCTACCGTATTCAGGGATTATTAGTTGCTTGCGCTTTGTGTTATATTGCAAGGTTTCCATAAGATAAATTGCTAGTAAGTTTGTGTGTAGTGTAAATATAATGCAAATTAGTAAAAACCATTGAATTCCAAAGAATTCCGTTCAAAATTACAATGAGATTATTCCTTCTAATTTACTGCTTTTTTTATAAATATCTATTACATCCTCAGGCTTCAACATTTTAATTTTAATACTTAAAGATGTAAAAGTATTTTTAGATGATTTTTTTTCAGAAAACTCAGCTTCTTTTGGATTAAAAAAAGATTTTAAAACATTAAGATGGGGAGATTCAGATTTAACGATAAATTTAAAAAGATAAAAACCAGGCCATTTTTGGGATTCTAAAAGTTGATCATAAAAACGTGAATAAAAATCCTCAGATTGCTTATTAGAATTCATTTAGCCAATTACTTTTGTTTAAAGTTACTGGTTTTATTTTTTTATACATGCAAAGAATCAAAAGAATAGTAATTAGCGGAAGTCCTGGTGCTGGTAAAACTTCAATCATAATGGGTTTGAAGGATAAAGGATATTCTGTTATTGAAGAATTTTCACGAAGTTTAATAAAAAACTCAATAGCAAAAAAAAAGTCAAATTTATTTCTTTCTAATCCAATAGGATTTAGTAAAAACCTTTTGACTACAAGGGAAAATCAATATGAGGCTTCAGAAAAACTTGTTCATTCCAAGCAACAAGTTGTATTTTATGATCGAGGCCTTCATGATATTTATGCTTATTTAAAAGCTACAGGCAATGACACCCATTTTTTTAAAAAAAAGATTTCCTCATTTAAATATGATTTGATTTTTTTGGCGCGCCCATGGAAAGAAATTTTTAAAAGAGACAGCGAACGCTTAGAAAGTTTTGAGCAAGCAAAAATGTACTATCCATTTATTAAAAAAACTTATGAAAAGCATCATAAAGTCATTGAATTACCAGAGGTAAGTATTGAAAAACGTATTTTTTTTATAGAATCATTTATCTAAAAGCATGGATAAATTTCAGTTACTTAAACGGTATTGGGGTTTTTCTAAATTTCGTCCTTATCAAAAAGAGATTATTGATAGTCTATTGGAAGGAAAAGATGTCATTGGGATTTTACCTACCGGAATTGGAAAGTCTTTATGTTATCAGCTTCCATCTTTAATTATGGATGGTCCAGTTTTAGTAATTTCTCCATTAGTTGCTTTAATGATTGATCAAGTAAGGCAACTTGGAAAACAAGGAATTAAGTCTATGTACTTTGAGAATGATATTAAAAGTACCCCATTACAACAGCAAATAGAAAACAGTATTTATGGTAATTATAAATTGATCTACTGTTCTCCAGAACGGTTTTTAAATCCAATATTCATGAAGCAGATTGCCCTAATCAATTTCTCTCTTATAGCTATTGATGAGGCACACTGTATTTCTGAATTAGGCCATGATTTTAGACCCTCATATCGCCAGCTAGATGTTCTTCGAAATTTATTCATTAAAACACCAATTTTGGCTGTCAGTGCATCGGCTACAAATAAAGTAATATTTGATATTCGAAATCTTTTAAAATTAAAAAAAGCGAAACTTTATAAAAGTTCTTTTGAACGAAGTAATATTTCTTATAGAGTGCTTAAAACAGAAGATAAATACGATGTGTTAATTAAATTATTAAACAAAAATAAGGGATCAAGTATAATTTATTGTGGAACAAGGAGACTAGCCGAAAATTTAGCACAATTTATTAATCAAATGGGGTATAAATCTTCTTTCTTTCATGGTGGGCTCTCACAAGAAGAGAAAAAGGAAAAGTTGTCTGCTTGGAAATTAGGAGAATTAAATAATATAACTGCTACCTCTGCTTTTGGAATGGGAATTGATAAATCGGATATAAGAATTATAATTCATTTTCATTTTCCTGAGAGTATTGAAAGTTTTTATCAGGAGACTGGCCGTGCAGGAAGAGACGGAAAAGAAGCTTCTAGCTATTTATTGTATAATAGGAATGATGAAGTTGAATTAAAAAATCAAGTTTTAAATAGAATTCCTGGTAAGTATTATATAAAGGATTTGTACAGAGATTTATGTAACTTTTTTCAAATTGCATATGGAGAAGGTAGAGATCATAAATTTTCTTTGGATCTAGTCAGCTTTTGTAAAAGGTATAATCGAAGTTTGAATAAAACTGATCAGGCTCTCAAGTATTTTGAACTTTCGGGAGTTTTTAGATTGATAAGATCTAGAGAAAAACAACTGCTTTATAAAATAACAGCTTCCATGGATCAAATTATTCCATTTCTTCAAAAAAATAATCATACATCTCAATTACTAGAATATTTGATACGTCAAAAACCGATTTTGAAAAATGAAAAAACTAATATTAATCTAATAAGAACATCTAATATCCTTAAAACCACAGTTGATCTACTTGTTGATGAATTTAAGATTCTTAATAAAAGAGGTATACTGGAATTTGTGATAAATGAATTCAATATTGATATTACCCCATTAACCCCTCGCGAAGATCAATTTACATTAAAACCTGTAATTGAGTTGGTTTCAAAAATATATTCTATCAAAAAAAATAAAATTGGAGCAATGATTAAATTTACACAAGACGATCAGTTATGTAAGCGTAATTCTATATTAGCTTATTTTGGAGAAGAAAAAAGTAGCAATTGTAAAAAATGTTCTGCTGATTCGTGCATAAATTAATCATTGCTATTTTTTTATTTATTAAAATCCTGAACTAAATAAATATAATGGCTAAATCAAAAGTTGTAATTTAAGCCATAAGGTTAAACATTTTTTTACCTATAAGCACAATGAAAATTTTATGTTTTAAATTATCCTGTAAATGAATAAAGAAAACAATAATCCGTCCTTAGTGTTTTTTGGGACTCCAGATTTTGCAAGTTATTGCTTAAATGCTTTGTTAAATTCAAATTTTAAGGTTTTATCGGTAGTAACTGCACCAGATAAAAAAGCAGGAAGAGGTAAAAAGTTAACATCTTCAGTTGTTAAACAATTTGCTAAATCAAAAGGACTAATAATTTTGCAGCCTACGAATTTAAAATCTCCAAAATTTATTTCTCAGCTGTTAGAACTTAACGCTGATGTTTTCGTAGTTGTAGCTTTTCGAATGCTACCAAGAGTAGTTTGGTCA
>Ga0315330_10001056_pt1 | contig 18284 bp, 10 predicted proteins | sample M140m34915metaG_FD_203453 | JGI IMG/M metagenome (GOLD analysis project Ga0315330, IMG submission 203453) | Ammonia-oxidizing marine archaeal communities from Monterey Bay, California, United States - M1 40m 34915 | ecosystem: Environmental > Aquatic > Marine > Intertidal zone | place: USA...
ATCGGGTGCCACTTTGATGAGAATTGGCTTCCGTTCTCTTTCCAATTTTGACGCCTGTTCATCGTTGACATTGAGGCAATGGCGAAGAATTCGAGTCAATCCTTCGTCGTCTTGAAGCTCACGAAGGTTCGGCGTGTTGGGGGATGAGACATTGATTACAAAAACATCACCATAGGACCAAAGCCGCTCCAAGGTCGCTCCATAATCGAGATGCGCCTCATCCAAGGGCGTGATTTTGGATTTCCCAAGGTTGACCCATATTGGAATACCAAGGCGCCCATGCCGGTTGATATGTCGTTCAAGGGCGAGTTGTATCTTTTCGCTACCATCGTTGTTGAATCCCATTCGATTCACAAGTGCTTGGGCATGGGGAGCACGGAACATACGAGGTTTGGGATTTCCACCCTGTTCAAGCATGGTGACTCCCCCGATTTCAACAAAGGAAAGTCCGGTAGCCTCCCAGCCTCGCAAAGCTTTGGCGTTCTTGTCCATGCCTGCTGCGAGTCCAAAAGGATGGTTGTACCGATAGCCAAACAACTCCACGGGCAGAGAAACTCGGGGTTTGTATAGCACTCGAAGGGCCAACCGTGTTATTGGGTTTGATGAGGCAAGTCGAAGCATTGAGAGGGAACGGCCGTGTGCTTTTTCCGAATCTTGGAAGCGGAGGAGAGGACGTCCAAACCAACGATAACCGACGCCCATGGTGGTGGGTTCCGAAAGACATCCTTCAAGACTTGCCCCCAACTGCACAGAAACATGCGAATCACGGACCCACGTTGGCCAGCGGCCCGTGAATTGAGTAGAATGATTCTCAGAACGGATGGTATAACCATACACGGACCTTCATGGATGAAGGAACATGTTCAGGACTTGGGCATCCGCCTCGGGGACGCTCAACCAGCAAGGACAATGTTTCCAGCCTTCTCCTCTCATGAACGAGATGAGATCCTTGTTGACACGACACCTCCAGTACAGACCCTAGCCCTTTGTGGGGTGACAGAACCATCCATCGACATCCTTTGGCTGCCCATGACTGCTCGTGAAGCGTGGCAGACCATTGCATCGATGACCACTGACCTCCTTGATGCAGGTTATCCGGGCTGTCTTGGTTGTGGAGGCCCCCAATCAGAACAACCTTGGAACGAAAATCAAAGCCGCAAGTCCATGACCGAAGGCACTGAGACAGCACCATGAAATGATACATTTCATGCACGCAAAGGAAACCAACCGAAAACCAAAGGAGGGTTCAAGTATGGTCGTCGTTGGGCTTTCAACACATGTCCATCGTCATCATTGCTGAGAAACCCAGTGTTGCCGAGGACCTTGCTAACGTCTTGGGAGTCAGCAAAAAACTCGAGACCCACTGGCATAGCGAGGACATTGTCATCACTTGGGCCATCGGCCACCTCTTGGAACTCAAGTACATGGATGACTATGATAATGAGTTCAAGAATTGGAGAGGAACCATTGACCGTCTGCCGTTCATTCCCGATTCCTTTCAATACAAACCCAAGGGGGGCCGTGGGAAGAAACAATTGTCGGCCATCTTGAAACTCATGAAGGATAAATCCGTCACTGAAATCGTCAACGCCTGTGACGCAGCACGCGAAGGTGAACTGATTTTCAGAACCATCCTTGAACATTCCAAAGTCAAAACACCAACGTCCAGGATGTGGATGCAGTCAATGACCTATGACGCCATGCTCAAAGCGTTCGAAACCAGAAAGTCAGGTGAGACCTACCAGGCCCTAAGCGACGCCGCCTACTCCCGTTCAAGGGCAGATTGGATCATTGGAATGAACGGTTCCCGAATTGCAACCCGTCTGCCGCAAAATAGAGACCGGTCGGCCAATTCCCTCGGACGTGTGCAAACAGCCACGCTGGCCCTCGTGGTTGACCACGAACTGGAAGTATTATCCCACATCCCCGTACCATATTGGCAACTCAACGGAACTTTTGTTGCTGGTGAGGCTCATTGGACTGGGCGCTGGGAACGGACGGGACACAAAGACGATCCAGACCGACCAGAATACAAATCACATCGCATCATGGAGGCTTCCGAGAAAGAGGAAATAGAAATCATGCTGGCTTCTCCTGGTGATTTCACAACAGAAGAAAAGAGCCGTACAAAAAAGGAACAACCTCCTCTAAATTTTGATTTGACAACGCTACAAAAGCGGGCCAACAGCATGTGGTCATGGTCAGCGAAACGAACTCTCAGTGTCGCTCAGGACTTGTATGACAAATTCAAACTGACCACCTATCCCCGAACTGATTCGAAGTACCTTCCAGAAGACATGCCCGAAACGGTAGCGAAGACGTTGGATAACCTCGGCGGTCAAAGTGACTATGCAGAGCATGTCAAGCGTCTACAAAGCGATGGATTGTCCAATTCCAAGAGGAACTTCAACAGCGGCAAAGTGTCAGACCACTATGCCATTATCCCTACAGGGCAGACTCCACCTCTCAATTTTGGTGGAGATCACGCAAAGCTCTACGACATGATCGTTCGAAATTTCCTTGCCTCGTGGCATCCACCCTCTGAATGGACGGTCACGAAGCGCATCGCCAATAAATCCGGCCACCAATTCATCAAGGAAGTTGAACAAATCGCCTCACCTGGATGGAGAGCCGTCGTTCCCAAAAAGGACAAGGTACCCGAGGGTTGGGGGAATCTTCCAAGCAACCCATGCGACTCATCGCTTGACTCCCACGAATTTTCGGAGGAATTGAGTAAACCCAAAAACCGACTCAAGGAAGCAAGTCTGCTCCAATTGATGGAACACGCAGGTAAGCATATCGAAGATGATGAACTGGCTGATGCGATGAAAGAAAAGGGCCTTGGCACGCCTGCCACACGAGCCGACACCATCGAGAAACTCCTCAACCGGAAGTACATCCGCCGTTCCCGAAACGGCACCATTAGCGCAGCACCTCACGGAATTCGGATGATCGATGTTCTGCGAAGAATCCCTGTTGAATGGATCACTTCCCCCGAACTCACCGGCGATATGGAGGCCTCCCTTCTTGCCGTTCAGCGTGGAGAAGAACCCATGGACACCTACATGCAGAAAATCATTCAACAAACCCAAACCATGGTTGACCGCATTCGCGAACATGACCGCAACACGCTGTATCTCAGTGAACCCAGTCTAGGGCCTTGCCCATCATGCAATGGAAACGTCATGGAGAACACGCTGGCTTACCAATGTGAACATAATGAGGGGCGCAATAAGGGATGCTCATTCGTATTCTGGAAAGACACATCTGGCCGCTGGTTTGACCGAACCACGGCTTCACGGTTGCTCGAAAATCAATCACTTGAAAATGTCCATGGGTTCTTTTCACAAGCTGGAGAGGGCTATGACACATCGATTGAACTCAAGAATGATGGAAAAGTCGTGAGCAAAGGTTCAGGAAGCGATGAGGCCACAGAGGATGACGAGGTTCTCTGCCCTTGCCCAACCTGCGAGCAAGGTTCCATTCGAATCACCAAAACCGCCTATGTTTGTGATGACACTGAATGCAATTTCAGAGGAATGCAAAACGTGATGTGCAAACGAATCATCACCCCCGCAGAAGCAAAACCGATTTTTACGGAAGGAAAATCAACGCTGTTGGAAGATTTTACCTCTCGGCGAAACAAACCGTTCAATGCCTTCCTCAAACTTGACAAAAACAGGGTCACCTATGATTTCCCGCCTCGTGCCGCTGCGGCTGATGCAAAACGATTCCCGGTAGAATCCGGTGTGGTAGCGGTGTGTCCAAAAACAAAAGCCAACATTGTGGAGACTGAAACGCACTACACGACTGAGGATTCCTCAACTGATTGTAAAATTCACATTGAACGTTGCATTTCAAAGCGTGACCTAACCAGGTCCGAGGCCAAGACCTTGATCGAAACAGGTTCGGTTGGTCCATTCGATGATTTTGTATCAAAGAAGACAAGCAACCCCTTCAGCGCTTCTCTTTATTTGAAAAAGAACCAATCGGTTGGCTACAAGTTCGCTAAACGCTCCTAAACACCCCGAGGAATGAAGGAAGGTTGAAACAATACCTTCCACAGGCAAAAGCATGGACCACTGGGACTATGACGTCATTATCGTCGGTGCTGGACCGGTTGGAGGAAGGGCAGCAACCTTGCTCAGCGGAAACGGCCTCAAGGTCCTGATGCTTGAAGAACACGAAGAAATTGGCCGACCATTCCAGTGCGCCGGATTGGTAACGCCCTCTGCGATGGATGTGGTTGAGGGCTACCATACGGTCCTCGAAGAGGTGGACGGAGCGTTGATTCATGGACCCAGCGGCACACTTGTTCCTGTGGGAACCGAAGGGACATTGCGAACCTACGTTGTTTGCCGGAAGCGGTTTGACCAATACGTGGTGCAACAAGGAATGCAGGCAGGGGCTGAACTATGGCTCAATTCGGTGCCCATTCAAGCAAGTACCTCATCGACGGGAGTTCAACTCACGGTGCGCAGAAACGACGCAGAAATTGACCTGACCTGCAAACTCCTCATCGGTGCTGATGGTGCCCATAGTTGGACTCGAAGGACTTTCAAAATGGGTAAACCAAAAGAACTCATGATTGGATTCCAAACTGAAGTGGTTGGCTACCAAGGAAGAGATCGTTGGCTGGAAATGTACAGCGGTAGTTCCATTGCACCAGGGTTCTTTGCGTGGGTCATTCCATCGGGTTTCGGCACTCATCGCATCGGACTGTGGTCAACCGCTGACCGATTAAACGGAAGGTCAATAGAATCGTGCTATCAAGATCTCATGGACCATCCGCTTTGGAAAGACCGTTTTGAAAACACATCGGAAATCGCACGATATTGTGGCCCCGTTCCATCGGGGATGGTGAGAAAGCCGGTGAAAGACAGAGTCCTTCTTCTCGGGGACGCTGCAGGCATGGCCAAACCTACGACAGGTGGAGGCATAGGTCCAGGCTTCCATCAAATCCAATGCATTCACCAAGCGCTCACCAAGGCCATCGAAACGAATAGTTTGAGTGAACAGGACCTCAAAGCCATAACAAAGCAACCATGGAATGCGATGAAGAAAGAGCAGGATCGAGCGAGAGCATTACGTAATCTCCTCGTCAGCGATTGCACGGACAAAATCCTGGACAAGCATTTCGTTAATTTCGCACATCCCGACACATTGAGCCTCATCAATGCCATAGGTGACATCGAGAAACCGGTACCGCTTGGTATGGCTCTGCTCAAGCAGGTACCAGCGTTCCGGCCCCTCGCACTGAAAGCAGGTATTCGCTTGTTGCTCACGTGAGGTGGAGAAATGAAACAACTCCACGAACAACACCGAATACGGTACCCCCCGTTTGAAGCATCGCGTTGGGACCCCAAATCACTGCCTATTGCTGTACGCCAATTTCCGCTTGGTGAATATGAAACCAAGGAAGCTGCCAGGAAATCCCTTCTGGAGCAACCCCCATCATTCAAATTGGGTATGGACGATGGATGGCTCATTGAACGAAGTTTCATCTATGACGATGAAAAAGTGGATGCAGAACATGATGATTCCCACCTTGAATCCGGTAGTTATGTTCGAGCCGTGAAAAAACAACGTCAAGGTTGGTATTTGATTCCAAACCCAATCCACCACAAACTACGCCAATTCATCAATGGGGTGGTCATCGTTCTTCTCGCTTGCTTGTTTTACTTGTTCATTTCACCGGTTTTACTGTTCATGAACCTCCCCGTTTACGGACTTGAAACTGTTCGCTGGGGTTTACTGGACTACCCTGCTTTGGCCGTTTTTGTCGTACCCCTCATTTTTGCCCCACTGTTCATTCGAGTGATGGCCAACCTCATGGAACTCAGGCGGCAAAACCAATTTCTCAAGCGTAATTTACAAACACCCGTTGTTGAATTTATCCAACCAAGTATGGCAGATGAAATCCTCGAACTCAATGTCAACTTCCCCGAATGGGACCCGACATGGAACCACGTGGACGCCATTCTGCGTGTCGGAGTTCTCGCGCCTTCTCGAGAGACATTACTCGAGACGCTTGACAGGAGCCCGAAACGCCAACCACCACCCGGCTTGTCAACCGAACTCCCACACCACTGGGAAATCGGACTTGATGACGGCACCGCCGGTGGAGAAGATGCTCCAATGGAACTCAAAGAGGTCAAAGGTGGACTCTACCTACGGCCAATGCGCATCATGAACCAAGGAGCACCTCAGCGTTGGGAAGAAGGTCAGGTATTGAAGTTGCAACCACCAGAACCCCGTTGGCCCGGTTCGGTGAATACCGAACTCTTGCGTGTCCACTGGGAATGCATTCTAAGAATTGACCGACAGCGAGGAGGAGCGCTTCTTTGGGTTCAGCCACTCAAGGTTGCACATAGCGCCAAAAGAACGATGCTTGAACATCTGCCCCTTCATGACGGTCGAAGTGAACTTGATTTGACATGAGCAACACATTCAAAGACAGCCAAGGCAACCACGCTGTATGCAAGTGCGTCATGTCTCTGCGCTCTTTCTGGTTTCGTTAATGATGTTGGCAGGCTGCCTCGGCGTTACTGAACCAGCACCTGAAATCGAAGAACCTGAAGAATCCAGTTATTCACTCAAGACGACGTGGTTGGTCTCGCCTTCCGAAATCAGCCTCGGCGAGGAGGCCACATTTTCACTTGGTGTTCAACAAGAAGGCGAAGGCGATTGGACCATTGAGCCCACTGTTTTGCAACCCGATTTCAGTCCCGTTTCAGACATTGAATGGACTGAAAATGACGCTGGATACCAACTGAAGTTCACACCCACGGTCACTGGTGGCCACATCGTTTCCATCATCATCATCAATGCCGGAACAACCGATCTAGTGCCTGAGGTCGCTCCAATCCTCCTTGACTTGTACGTGAAGGCCCCTCTGGAGCCAGCCCCCATTCTTACAGTCCCCCCTTTCCTTGTGCTTCAGGAACCCAATGTGGTGTGGTTTGAGGGTTCAGTAGATCACCTCTATCCAGAGTCGTGCACCGTTTCATACACCATCACGGACGGTAACCAAGGCACCATTGGATTGAATTCTGAAGCCTCATGGAAAGTCCTCATTGACTTTACTGAGGCCACCCAATCTCACATCGTCACGACCCAAGCCAACTGTGGCAAATATAGCCTCTCAAGCGATACTGGAACAACGCAAATCTTCATCGAAGGAGCAGGTGATGATGAGGATGGAGATGGAATACAAGATGCCAATGACCGTTGTCCCTCGGGAATCGGAGCTGATCAGGGATGGCAATCCACGCAAGCCACCGATGGTGACCAAGATGGATGTCGAGACATCGATGAAGACGATGACGATGACAACGACGGTATCGTGGACACATACGATTTGTGCCCCAGGTCATATGGTTGGGTCAGTACGCCCTCTGCAGATTATGATTACGATGGTTGCCATGACGCAGATGAAGACACCGATGATGACAACGACGGCGTTGAAGATGTGGACGATTTGTGCCCTATTGGACGAAAAGGATGGGGCTCAAATCGTTACAGTGATTGGGACAACGACGGATGTTCAGACCTCGATGAAGACGACAACGACGACAATGACGATCACATGGATGAAAACGACTCGTGTGCAAAGGGTGTTGCAAACTGGTATTCAGACAACACCACCGACTGGGACAACGATGGATGCGAAGATGCGACAGAAGACGAAGACGATGACAACGATGGAGTCGACGATGTGAATTCCACCGGAGACATGTTGGACCAATGTCCACGGACTCCTCTGGATGCTGTGGATGTGAATGAACTCGGTTGCGCAGCGATTGAAAGAGATACCGATGAAGACGGCGTAAACGACCTGCTTGACCAGTGCGAAGGCACGCCCACGGGATTGGTAGTCAACACCGTTGGATGCGCTGACATTGACGGTGATGGCGTATTTGCAAACGTGGATGCTTGTGCTCAATCACCCGAACGTTGGAGTGTTGACGAGGTGGGGTGTGCTGTTGTGCAACTTCCCGTTGGCTGGACCGCCGCCACCAGTTTGGATGGCCCCATGCAAACGGTTCCGCAATTCACTTTCCCAACGCTCAACGGAAGTTTCAATTTCAACAACCGATGGACTGGCCATGATGTCTACTTTTTCATGTTCAAGTACACCGATAGCAACGGAAACAACAACGGAGCAACATGGGGTCAAAACCCGGGTAAATTCATACGAAATCTACCACTGAACACTCACCTCTTCTACGGTTCCTTTGACAACAGCTACCACAACGATGTCATCCAACAACGCAATGCGGTTTTGGCTGGATTAACGACCTCTGAAGAAGCTCATTGGGATAACCGCATCCACTACATTGACATGGATGCAAGCAACCTCGGAGGTGGCATTGGTTCAATGATTAGCTCATTCAACAGCCCATTCTTCATGGGCATTGATCGATTCCAACTCGCCCGTGAAACTGGCTCCCTCTATGCGTGGACAACCCAGTCGAACGACCCCTACCACCTTTCCTTCGAGCCCAACCAATGGGTGGCAGAATTCCCTACAAAAATTCGTGAACAAGACCCCGCAGTCCACGCTGTCTCAATCATGGATTACCAACTGCACTATGCGCCCACTGGCTGGAACCCAGGCTACTCCTCATTTGGTAATGCCACTTTTGACCTGCCAGAGAATCTCTCTTCCTACGACACGCTCGAAGTCTACCATGAGCATGCCTGCTACGAACGATCCAACCGGTATCAAAAATCGGATGGAACGTATGGTGGATGCCACGAATGGGATTATCTCGCATACCTCTATGCATGTGATGAAGACAATTCCTCAGTGTGTGATACTGAGGCCGTCCGTTGGATCACAACATACGGCCGAGAAGGCATGTGGCTCACAGATATTTCTCCATACTTGTTCATGTTTAACGATGGGGAAGATCGGAGGTTCAAGTATTTAGGAGCTAATCGAGGTCATATTACCGTAACCTTCCTCTTCAGCGATTGGGGCAGTGGTTCAAGGGCCGTTGATGGGACCTACGCGTTCAGTGGCGGACAATTTGATGGAACGTACAACAACGAATCAAGATACAATCGCCAACTTAACTTCACCGTGCCACCCAATACCTCCAGCGTAGAAATCGTTGCGACCATCACCGGCCACGGATTCAACAAAGACACGGCCAATTGCGCTGAATTCTGCGATCACGAACATCACTACACGATGGGACAGCATCAAACGTATGAATGGCATCCAATTGTGTACAACAGTGAAGGATGTGAGAACGAGATCAACAATGGCGTTGTCGCGAATCAATTTGGCTCATGGCCCTTCGGGCGTGCAGGATGGTGTGCTGGACAGGATGTCAAACAGTGGACATACGACATTACCGATTGGGTTGATAACTCAGCGAACAATACCAATCACCTCGTATACCGAGGCTATTACAACGGTGCAGAATATGTTCCTTCAGACGGAATCGGAAACGGTGGTCGAAACATTCGTGCCGTTGTTTGGATTGTGTTCTATGGACCTACGACCTGATGCTCGGTGGCGGGGCGGCGAGTTCGACAGTCGGTGGAACCACCAAATCGGTGGCCAGATGTTGGTAGTCGCTATCCCTTCGAACAGGTGTGAATCCAGCTCGTACAATGGCCGATTGAAGTTCAACCTCGGTTGCGTCAAGTTTGCTCGTACCCGAGGCTGAAACAACGTTTTCTTCCATCATGGTTGAGCCTGCATCGTCAGCACCCGCCAGCAACGCCATCTGGGCAACCTTCAGTCCCATCGTGGGCCACGATGCTTGAATGTGCTCCACGTTGTCCAAAAAGAGGCGAGATACGGCTACGTGGCGAAGGTACTCAGAGGAGCCAGCCCCTAGCACGTGTTTGTTTTGACCGCGATTTCGTCGCCCAAATGAATTGGATTCAAGTTGAACTGGCCATGCAATAAATGAGGTGAAACCGTGGCCGTGGTCGCGGAGTGAAGAGGATTGAAGTTCACGTATTCTCCTCATGTGCTCGACGCGTTCAAGAGCCCCCTCGCCAAAACCAATGACGTTGGTAGCGCTGGTGGTCAGCCCGAGGGATTGGGCTTCCCCCATGACCCGCAACCAATTGGCTGGTGCTCCTTTTTTGGGAGAGACGTCTTTGCGTACTTCTTCGACCAACATTTCAGCACCACCGCCGGGTAGCCCGTGCATACCAGCTGATTTCAGATGTTGGAGGACTTCAAGAGTGGTCATTTCGCACACTTCGGCCAAGCCCTCGATTTCAATCGGACTGAAACAATCCAAATCAATGGATGGATGATTGGTTCGTAGGAATTTTAGCAAGTCGGTGTACCAGTGCATTGGAAGCGATGGATTTACCCCCCCTTGCATGAGAATACGAGAACCACCGATGGCTTCCAGTTCTTGGATTCGGCCTGAAATTTCCTCATAGGTTTGGGTGTATGTCTCATCATGGCCAGGAGGGCGGTAAAAGGAGCAAAACTGGCAATTGATGGTACAGACGTTGGTGTAGTTGATGTTTCGGTCAACAAGGTATGTCACGTTTCCTTCTGGATGCATGGCTAAGCGCCGTTGATGGGCAGCCCGCATCAACGAGTGAAGCGGAGCTTCATCGTAGAGCGTGACGGCTTCCTCGGGTGTCATTCGGAATTCTTCCGAACGGCTTCTTTCCCAAAGGGATTGGCGCTGCAGAATTTGTTCCCAATTCAAATTACCACCTCAGCGGAGGTCTTTTCCAACAATACGCTCAATGTCTTCGATGCTTTTCGGGCAGTCATCCGTCAGCACAATCGGGCCATCAGATGTAATGAGAACATCGTCCTCAATGCGAATTCCAATGTTTGCATAACGTTCAGGGCAATCAACATCCGGCCGCCATGCTCCGAAATACAAACCTGGCTCAACGGTGAGGCACATGCCGGGCTCCAAAAGACGTGGTTTGCCGCCTGGCTTGTAGATCCCTACGTCGTGGACATCAAGTCCAATCCAGTGGCTTGTGTTGTGCATGTACCACCGCTTGAGTTCCCCGGTTTCCATATCAAGTGCATCTTCTACGCTTTGGGAGATCACACCCAATCGGATGAGGCCTTCAGCAAGAACGGTGCGTGCAGCATCGTGCGGAGCGGTATAGAGATTACCGACTTGGCATGCCTCTATGGCCGCCAATTGCGCCTCGAGCACCACTTCGTAAATCTCACGTTGAGCATCTGTGAACTTCCCAGATATTGGCCATGAACGGGTGATGTCGCTAGCGTAACCACGGAATTCTGCTCCAGCATCAATGAGGATGACTTCATCAAGCCCACAAACATCTTGATTGGTTTTGTAATGAAGAATCGTTGCGTTTTCACCACATCCAACAATGGAAGGATAGGACCATCCAGAGGTGCCTGCATAGGAAAAGAACCCTTCAATGACCGATTGCAACTGGTATTCTGTCACGCCTTCCCTGCTATGCCTCATGGCAAGTTCATGCGCAACGCTGGCCACCTTGCTCGCATAGACCATCTGTTCGATTTCGGACGCTGATTTCCTAAGGCGCAATTCAGCCAGCAAACCCGATGGGTCTTCAACAGCAACGGGACCGGTGCCAAAATGTTGGCGAGCACGATCACGTCGTTGGACAGAGGTTTCGATGAGGCCATCAATATGGTGGTTGACGCCACCGCGATGAAACACCCTACGAGCATTCGTGAGCCATTTGGACAGTTGGTCTTCCAATTCATTGTTGCCGTAGGCTTCATTGACAGCATACGAGGAAAGTGCCCCTTCCACACCTGGACGACGACCTTCCCATATCTCCTTGAGCGTATCCTTGGGCTGGACAAACAGGGATGAAACCCAACGACCATCTTCATGGCGCAACACAAACACGCTTTCGGCTTCAGTCCATCCGGTCAGGTAAATGAGGTCGCTGGATGTTCGGTAGGGGTATTCAACATCATTGGAGTGCACAGCGTGCGGAGGTGATGCGAGAACGAAGACATCGTCGTGTCGAAATTGTGATGTTAACCGGTCTTGTCGTTGTTCAAACTCTTCAAGCAAGGTCGGAGCAGGATGCGATGGTAGACGGGCCAAAGCTTCAGCGAACATGAATCACCCTCGCGCTTCGTCTTCTTCAATCGTTGCATCTTCGTTGATGTATTCGGTTGAATCAGTACCATTACCTGAATGTTCAATGGTCTTCCATTTTGGAAGTTCGAGATTGGTCGATGATTTGGACCGGAAACCCACGACCACAAGCACGATGAGCACCAAAAGACCGGGGAAGAACCAGGCCAGCATTGAGGAATCTTCCTCCGGCACAGGGGCCAGAATATCAATTTCAATGGTGGTGGAGTGCGTTGCCCCATCGTCGTCAAATACGATCAGTTCCACTGTGTGAACACCAGTTCGATCAAACTGGTCAGGCGTGAGGGTTGAGATCCCACGCCAAGAACGGTCATCGTTGATGACCCATAGATAGTCCACGGGTTCATTGTCAACGCTCTTATTTCCAAGAATCACCCAGCTTTCACCATCAACAAGGGTGAGGCGCACATCGTCTTCTAAGACCAATCCATCAACGCTAATCAACGCCGTTGGCCTTTGATTCATGACGGTGATTGTGGATGAATCTTGGGTCATATAACCCGCACGATCTCGAACCGATACTTCGATAGAATAGACCCCTTGTTCAAAGAAGTTGAGCAACAATTGGTCCACCGCAATCTGTTCGGATTCCACCGGTGCTCTTCGCATGCCATTTTCGTTGATGATGGTCCAAGTGAACGAACTTGATTCACCCAAATAACCATCTTCAACGGAGACGTAAACATTGACCGGCTCCTGTTCCATTACATTTGCGGGAAGAAGAAGTTCAACATACGGTGCTTGATTATCATAAAGGATGGTCGTTTGAAGAAGACCGCTATCTCGGAGCAAGTCATCGGTTGCCCTGAATTCAATCTGCCACACACCTTGGGACATGTTGAGATAGGTTGGGTCTACAGTGACCATTACCTCATTGCCAGAATGGGTGAAAGGAACCGAGAGCGTCCGTGGAGTCTCCCTACAGACGCCATTTGGAGCCTCACAAACATCAACTCGAACCTGCGTTAGCGATGTGCTTGATGGTGGAAGCATGATTTCGTAGGTCAAATCGAAAGAACCGTCGATAAGAACCAATTGAGAAGCATCTTGCTCAATCGATTGTTCCGTGCTGTGGTGGTGGTGGGGCAGGGGGTGGTGGTGATGAGGGTGATGTTGGTAGCCAGCAAGGGTATGTTCATCGGCTAAGACGGGACGGTGATGGTTATCACCAACATAGACAAGATGCCTCCAATGATGCGGAATGCCATCTCCTTCAACAAAATCAATTTCGATGTAGCACGTGCAAGCAAGATGAGGAACTTCCACCAAAAGTTCCCATTGATACTCATCATCTGCCACGGGTTGAACAGCGGTGAGGTACGGGCCAGAAAGTATGATAATTGGCGTTTGAGTTGAAATGTTCACGATGGACCAACTTGCGTTGCGCAATGGAAAATTGGCATGACCGGTCAAATTGATGCCGTCAACCATGTGGGCCCCGCTGGGTTGGTCAAATTCCAGTTCTTTGGAATCGCTGTTGCCATCAGATGCTTGTACGGTTGTCAGCGTGGACGTGAAGAGCAAAGCAATGACGAGGAGGGTTCCTGTCAAGCGACATCCTTGTTTTGGATGCAGACTCCATCACCTGTTTTCATCAATCGCTGAACGGGTCGCACAGCTCACCTTGACCTGGGTAGGAAACAGGGTTGCGCGGGTTCGTGTCCCATTTATACTCGCAGAAATTGACGTGGCCGTCCCCGTCGGTGTCAACCATGCGGTCAGCACCATCAAACGGATCGAATTGGAAGTGGTATTCCCACCCAGTCGCCATACCATCATCATCATGGTCTTGGTAGTATACTTCAGGCCCATCGTTCCAATCATCGCCATCGGTGTCATTGGAGATGGGGCTAGTACCGTTTTGCATTTCCTCGAAGTTCGTATAATTCTCGAGGTTATCGTAGAAGCGTAGACCATCAGGTGTGTCAGGATCAATATTGCATTCCGAATTGGTGGTGTCGTTGTATCCTGGACAATATCGCTTGACCAAACCTGTTCGGTTTAGACCATCTTTATCAGGGTCTTCAAATCCATCGTCAATACCATCCAAATCGCTGTCAGGCATGGATGGGTCCATCACACCACGAGCACCGTACACACCGACGGTTTCGTTGTCTGCGAGTCCGTTTTCAAAGGCCAGTTGGGAGTAGTAGACTTCCCATCCATCCGGCAACATATCTCCGTCCGTATCATCGTCAACGGGATTGGTGTCCCAACGGTCTGGAGCCTCCATGCCGTTGGCGAGGGTATCGTTGTCGATATCAAAGGTGTCGTCTTTCAACGAACTCAATGACGGGTCAAGCGCCCATCGTCCATTGCAACCATCACAAAGGCCGTTACTGGGCATCTGGAATCCGGTTAGATTCATTTCACTAACTTGGAACTTCGGCTCCAATGCGAAACCTCCAAGCCAATTCTGCCAAACATATCCTCCGGGTTGCATGGTACATGAGTTGGATTGAGTGGATTCACAACCAGGGCGTTCCCATGTTGAAGTTGCGACCCAAAGGCTGTGAGAATTGGTGTTTTCCTCGGACGACTTCACTTGCATTTCCCATCCATCGAGCATGCCGTCTGCATCCGTGTCATTGAGCAAAGGATTGGTTGGATTTTGGAACGGGCGAGGAACGAACAGAACCTCTTGTCCGTCAATGAGGCCGTCTTCGTCTGTGTCGGAGTTGTTGGCGTGGGTCAAAAAGTTGTCAGCTCCAGCAATAACTTCCTCGCCGTCTTCCAATCCATCGTTGTCGGTATCGAACATGCACGGGCTGGTCGAATAGAATTCTCCTTCCCACATGAAATTATCACCAGCTTCTTCAAGGTCGGTCAAACCGTCAGAATCCGTATCTGGGTTAGAAGCATTGGAGCCTCCGAGGTTGCACGTCGAGGAAAATTCGGCATAATCCGAAAGTCCATCGGCATCGGTGTCGTAAAGACCTGGGTCAGAGGTGACCCATGTGGGTTGAACACCACGGTTGACGACAAGAATTTCCCATCCCATTACTTCAATCCCGTCGATGAGGCCATCGGCATCGGTATCAGCATTGAGCGGATCTGTGCTTCGACCGTCGAGAATACCGTCTTGGTCTCGGTCGTTGGCCTTGTATTCCATGACGTTGGTGAAGCGTTCTTCTTCCTCGACGATGTTCATCCAACTGAACAAACGGGATTCAATGCTCTGCCCGACCACGACGTTAAGTTCGTACACATACCCATCCACTGGAGCACGCATGGCGATAACCTGTTGATTTCCACCCGCTAGTGTGATGCGGGCAGAGGCGACTTGTTGGTTTTCGATGACTTGGTCTCCAAGAGCCACATCAACGGTATTGACGATGGCCGTGTTCTCAAGTTCGCCGTACATGATATGGCCATCGGCGTCAAGGTCGTATCCATCCATATCTGGGTCCTCATTTCGGTTCAAGGCTGAACGAGGGTGAAGGCCGTTGGATGCTTCCCATTGGTCAGGCATTTCATCTTGGTCGGTGTCTTCCAACCAAGGTGAAGTGAAGTTGCCCTCGCCGAATATTTGTGCCACTTGATATTCCTCAAGGTTGTTCATCCCGTCTTCATCCCAGTCGCCGTAACCGTCTGAAGCATTCGCAGGGTTGAGCACATAGGCCGCATTTGGCGCCATGGTGCTGTCGGAATAACAATACTCGAATCCATCAGGCATTCCATCGCCATCTGTGTCCCAATCCGAGGGCCCATTGAGTAATCCATCTCCGTCCATGTCCATCATGAACCAACTGCGTTCAACGCCAAAGAACGGGCCCGAGCGGGTGACGGATTGGAGCAATGGTTCGTTGCATGATTCACCCATGCCGGTAAAGAGCCCCAAGGTACCATTGGCGACCTCAACGATGTCGTCAATCAAATCAAAGTCAGAATCTCGAGCAGTGGGGTTGGTACCGAACGCCTCTTCTTCGAAATTCGCAAGGCCATCGTCGTCAGTGTCAAGAACCATATCACAGGAATGCCGGTCGTTGGAGGCAAGGTCGTCCCATTCAGGCATACCGTTTTCTCCGTCAAATTTGTCTTCAAGTGCATTGAGCATGGCAGCATCAAGCAAAAGACAATCCCAGTTTCCATCGAGTGGATTGAAGAGAACAACTTCACCACCGGGTGTTTGAACGCTGGTGGTGTACAGTGATTCCCAGCGATCATTCAATCCATCGTTGTCCGAGTCAGCGCGTTGCGGGTCCGTACCCAATTCTTGCTCAGCTTGGTTGGTTAGGCCGTCACGGTCAGGGTCGCCACTAGGACCTTGGTTGGGGTCGGGCCAGGATTCGGTTTCGTTTTCCACTTGGGCGTTGCTTGATTCGTCGTTTTGTGTGGGATCAATCTCAAGGTCTTCTGATTCCCCGTTATCCAGTGGATTGAGTCCGTGTTGAACTTCCCAACCATCACTCATCCCGTCGTTATCGGTATCTGGATCGTTGACATCCGTACCGTACTGAGTCTCCTCAAGTTTGTCAGACAAGCCATCGCCATCGCTGTCGACGCCTGCTTCGATAAGGACCGTTTCGCCTCGGATATCCTCTTCGACGGCACTCTCGTATCCACCAATTTCCTCGCTGGTTTGGAAAAACCCAGATATACCTACGAAAAGAGAACCAAAAATGAGGGTAGAAACGATTGCTACATATGCCATCTGGTTGTGATTTAGACTCATGTGTGACACCCAGCACGCTTGTGCTAACACTCCGAGGCGTTGATTCGGTTATGAACCTTGACCAAAGATGAGCGTAAAACGCCACCCCGAGGTCATGATTTTGAAACATTTAGAACTCAATAATCAACAACAGGTTCTCTCACTTCAACGGTCAAGCCTGATGTGTCAAGACCAAACGTGACCACGCAGCGCTTCCCGTGTGCCCGCTGCCACATGCCAAGGAGGGTTCCTGCAACGAATGCAGGAAGAGGAGAACGGATGAGAAACCTCGTGTGGTCGTCACCATCCAAGAGACTGTTTTGCACCTCTACCTTTCCAAAACCACGCATGGTCAACCTGCTCTGCAAATGGCCATCCCAGTCTTGTCTGGCCTGAAGAAAGAGGGGGTGGTCGGTTCTCTTGTACGCACCCATGGCTGCGTGGACGATGGCCGCAAAGACATTTGGCTCTTCAAACTCTTCACCGATGTGAGCAATCGATGAGGAAGGCTTTCTGCGAACTGGCCGCCCACGAAGTCCTGAAATCAAATGATGAAGGACGTTTGTAGGTAGAAAGAAAGAACGTGCTTCTCCACTGAAGAAGGCGACCTCGCGAACATCAAGATCCAAGTCCAACGTACCAAGCAATGTCGCTTCCTTCGAGGTATCTGACCAATTCAAGCGATGCGCTTGAGGCGCAGCAACCATCGCTCCCTGTTTAGGATTCAAGATGGTCTGAATGAGTTCTGGAGACCGTTGATTCCATTCCAGTTCATAGCGAGATTTCGATAGGTGTTCGGCGTGGGCGAGTGAAAATCCAACCGTCAATCCATCGTGTGCTGGTGAGAGAATTTGTCGACCCTCAAACCACCCCCAACCCATGGATTTCGCTCGCTGTCGAAGGGCTCGTTCAACGCGACGACGGCCGAACCAGCGGCCAAATTGAAACATTTTCGGGGCGCTCAGAGACCGTTCCTCTGAGTCCGTTGCAGCGTAGATGAGGCGCCTTCCAAGTGGCGTGTCAAAGGTTTCGTCTAAAACATGGCAGAAATTCTGAAATTCCACCGTACCAATCAGAATGCAAGGCTGTCCAATCGGGTCAAAAAACAGCCCATCCATACCAAATGTAAACGCTTCAAGGGAATGAGTTGCGCTCTCCCCCATCGACTCATCCCCTTACTCAGGATAACCCGATAATTCCTCTTCATTGAAACAATAGCGAATGGTTTGACGTTGCTCTTTCAATGCTTGGACGTCTTGACGAACTCGTTTCGTGTCCTCCTCCTTGAGGAGAACTCTCGCATAGAATTGGGCAACTTCCTGCATGTCCTCATTGGTGAAACCCACACGTGTTAACTCTTGGACACCAAGGCGCAAACCAGAGGGGGAAAGTGCTTTTGTATCGCCAGGCAACATGTTCATGTTGGTAATGATTCCAGCCTCTTCCAAACGTTTTGCTGCACGAGCTCCAGCACCAGAATCCAAATCTCCATGCCGAGTCAACACTTGGTG
>Ga0315330_10001057_pt1 | contig 18281 bp, 20 predicted proteins | sample M140m34915metaG_FD_203453 | JGI IMG/M metagenome (GOLD analysis project Ga0315330, IMG submission 203453) | Ammonia-oxidizing marine archaeal communities from Monterey Bay, California, United States - M1 40m 34915 | ecosystem: Environmental > Aquatic > Marine > Intertidal zone | place: USA...
TGGGTGAAAAAAATAACAAGAGTGATAATAGTTTTTTCATATGATGCTCCTATTGTTAAAAACAATTTCCATGCATGAATTATATAAACGACTATCTAAGATAGGTACCTAAAGATTTGAGCTCGCATAAAAATGTGGCCACAAATCGTGGCCACTTGATATTTTTTAGACATCAAAATTTATATTAACGCCATAGCCATCATAATTAAGCAAATCAATGAGCCCACCCATAGCAACGTTCTCAGATAGGTTATTCCAGCCGTATAGGTAACCATGAATAAAACTCTCAATACCAGCCAATAGGTTGCCAGCGATGTAACGTCGACCCCCTGGATGATAGCAATGATCGAAATTGCTAAGAAAACAGGATAACTTTCCTGAAAATTAGCTGCCGCACGTTTTGCACGTTGAAATTTAACTGACTCAGGAGCTGCTTCATCTCTGTTGGTTAATAAGTAATCAAGATTACTGAGATTAAATAATAAAGGCCAAATCCACAGTGCCAGTAATGCTAAAACAAAAGAATAAACAACTAATTCAACCATGATATCGATCTCCTAAAATTAAGTACCAACCCATTTAACGTGTTATGACGAGCAGAATCAAGTAGAAAAATTACAGATGAAACAGTCTTACACTTAAAGATATTTATATTCGCGATATAATAATCAATGCCAATCCAACCAAGAAACAAACAAACATCCATTTAATTAATAATAAACTTTTCTCTGGCGCGCCTGAAAACTCCCTCCAAACAAAAACACCCCAAATAGCTGCAATCATAGTTGCACCCTGACCTAAACCATACGATATGGCAAAACCAGCTTGCTCTGCTGCCAGAATATTCAGTGACATACCCAAGCACCAGATTACGCCACCGAGAATACCAACACCATGTAATTGGAGATTTCCATTTTGGAAATATGCTTTATAGGTGACCGCTTCACCCTTAAATGGTCGATACATAAAAATCGTATTCCAAAGAAAATTAGAAGTAAAAAGACCGATTGAAAAAATAAATACAGCTGTATAGGGTGTCATTAAACCGGCTTGTGGTGTAGCAAAATCAAGAGACATTGAAGCAGCCACAAAACGATAAAAAAAACCCATTAATAATCCACCTGCAACAGACAATATAAGACCTTTGTGCGAAGTTTGTGCTTGCTGAGTTGATAAACCTCGATAAGCTAATGCATCTAATACAATAGCCAAAGCCACTAAAAATACTCCTGCAAATAATAACCAAGGATCGCCAATTGGAACTGCAAAATAATTTATCAATACCCCAAGTACCAATGCGATCCCAATACCAACTGGAAAAGCCACAGCCATGCCTGCGATATCAATAGCAGCTACGATTAATAGGTTGGCAAGATTGAAAATCACACCGCCTAAAAAAGCGGCGCTTAGTGAGCTGAGAGAAGCTTGTGTTAAATCTTGTGTAAAACTTCTACCTAAATCTCCGCTGCTGCCGAGAGTCAGACCCATTAATAAACTAAATAAAACCACACCTAACGCATAATCCCAATAATACAATTGGAAAGACCAAGTTTTACTCGCCAGTTTTTGGGTATTAGCCCATGAGCCCCAACAAAGCATTGTGACAATGCAAAATAATACAGCCAAAGTATAATTTTCTACGATAAACATTCATTAATCTCTTCTGCATACGGCATCGCATCCTGGGCACCTTTTCTGGTGACTGATATTGAAGCGGCAATACAGGCTCTTTCCACACTTTCTTCAAGAGTCAATCCACTGGCAATACCTACCGCCAGCGCTCCATTAAAGCAATCACCAGCAGCTGTGGTGTCAACGGCATCTACCTCAGGTGAAGCAATCTTTTTCATCGCACCTTGTTGCGCTAATAACACCCCATTAGCTCCCATGGTGATGGCAACGTTTTTCACTCCTGTAGCTAATAATTTAATAGCCGCTTTTTCAGCTGCTTGAACGTCAGAAACTTCAATACCTGTTAAGCGTTTGGCCTCAGTTTCATTCGGTGTGATTAGGTAAAGATCTTTAAAATAACCTTCATCAAGAGTAACCATAGGTACAGGTGCAGGATCCAGAATAACTTTTTGAGAGGAATTACGCGTCCTATCGATAATATATTTTACAGTTTCGAGTGGTATTTCTAGTTGCATTAATATAATGGCATTTTCTGGAAGCGCCGTTATAACCGAATCAACAATATTATAACTAAGCTTATTATTTGCACCTGGTGCAACAACAATATGATTTTCTCCTTGAGCATCAACGCTGATTAACGCAACACCCGAGGCAGTCTTTGGGTCTCTGGTTATAAAGTCACAATTTATCTGCTCCGCAGTTAATCGCTCAATAGATTGATTTCCAAATATATCCTCGCCCAATCTACCTACCATGGTAACTTTACCACCAAGTCGCACAGCCGAAACTGCTTGATTAGCCCCCTTACCTCCTGCCGTCATCATGAACTCACCACCCATTACAGTTTCACCAGGTGCCGGCAACTGGGCTGTCATTGCCACCATATCAGTATTAATACTTCCGATTACATAAATCGGTGATTGCTGAGACGCCATTATTTTTTCCGTTTTACTCTGAGTAAGTCGCTGCAGGTTGATGATGTAAACTAACTGCTAGATCAATCTCAGCTAAGTCTTTTTCATTGTCAACTAAAGGGATAAATGGAACATTAAGACATCCTGAAAGAAAGATGGTCAAAAAACATAAGTAATAACGCATAACTCCTCACTTTTTAATTTAATTAGTTAATAATCAACTTCTTTAAAAATTTTCCCAGAACATTCTTTATCTAAAGAATCTTTTATGATGAAGTATAAACAATACTAGCAGTTTAATTGGAGGAATGTATGACATACATAGAACTTGGCGCTATCGGTGAACTTATTGCTGCCATAGCAACCGTAATAACATTAATTTATCTCTCAAGGCAAATTCATATGAATAATAAATTGGCCATCTCTAACCTAGAGAATAAACTTAATTCTAGAGTATATGAACGTAGGTTCACGGTAGCTAGAGATACTCAATTTGCTGAGTTTTTAGCTAAAAATTGGGAGTCTGAAACACTCACAAAAGCAGAGCAAACTCAAATCACACAATATATAACTATGCTGATCATTGATGCCCGAGAAGTATTCTTACAAGATAAATTAGGTTTTGTTTCAGACGGGCTCATTAAAGCAAGAATCAATGTCTTAAAGCTTGGCATCATGAATAGCACCACAGCAAAATCGGTATGGGCAACCTATAAAAATTTAGTTGAGCCAGAGTTCGCTATTTTTTTTGAAGGCGAGATATATCCAAACGGCTTTGATAATAGAGCTATTGAAGCAAATCCTTTATATAAAAAAAATTAACAAGCGTTAGCTGATGCGAGATTGTGTGTCTGCAAAACGCATTATACGGATAGCAGCTTCTTCTAGTATTGATTTCTCAGCGAGAAAACCAACCCTAATGGTGGACTTCATTGATGGTCCAAAACCAAAACCGGGAACTACTGCTACACCCTCATTATCTAGAAGTTTCTCGGCAAAGCTCTCCCCATCTAAGCCAGTCATTACAACATCAATTAAGACGAACATACCACCTTCAGGATGAATGAAACGCAAAATTTTACTCTGGCTTAATTTGGACAAAAAAGCATCACGACGCGCACGAAAAATTTCATGGAATCTTTTTGGACTGATTTGATCTTTAAGGGCTGTTATGGCGGCATATTGAACGAACTGATTAACGCCAAAATATTGAGCTTGTGACAAGCTAGTCAATGCCTCAATAATAATCTCAGGGGCGATTATCCAACCAATGCGCCAACCTGACATAGCGTGGGATTTTGAGAGGCTGTTAACGACGATCACATTGCTTCTGGTTTCAACTTGAGTATAAGCTGAAACATGCTCTTGCCCGTATGTGAGAGACCAATAGACCTCGTCAGAAATAAGCCATATATTTCTTGCACAACATAAAGAAGCAAGTTTATTAAGCGCTTCTTGCTTAAATATTACACCAGAGGGATTACATGGAGAATTGATTAGAATAGCTCGCGTTCGATCAGTTATGACTGCTTTTATTTTATCAATATTAAGTTGATATTGATCCGCATCATCCAGCACCACCGTCACTACTCTTGCTCCAGTAGCTCTAATTACTGACGGGTAAGTGGCATATGTAGGCTCTAATATTATTACTTCGTCACCACGGCCACCAGTGGATAAGAGCGCAGAGAATAAAGCAGCTTGTGCACCCGGTAATACAGCAATATTTCCTTCTGAAATGCCTGACCCATAAAGTGAGTTAGCATGCACCGCTATTTGTTGCCGCAAGGCCTCCTCTCCCGCTAATGGACTGTAATGAGTCTTCCCATCTCGGAGAGCCTCCTCAAGAGCCTCAATTATTGGTTTTGGTGTATCAAAATCAGGATCACCAATTCCTAAATGAATAATATCTTTACCTTCAGCCATTAAATCAAAAGCTCTATCACCAACTGCCCATGCTTTTGAACTAGGTCCAGAAATTTCATGTATAAGTTTACTTGTTTTCATTTATTTAAAATTTTACTCTATAACTGCAAATAAAAAAGCATTATATCTCAAGCAAAAATAAGGACATGCATTGATTAGAAAAATATTAAGAAGAGTTCTGGGACGCACCCTATTTGGTAACTCACTTAGGGTAATCAATTACATCACATTACCTAAAGCTATTAAAAGGGAAGCTAGTGCGCAAGCAATTATTGATAAAGCAACCAAAGATCTCTCACTTTATCAATTTGTTACCTGTCCATTTTGTATAAAAGTCACAAGGTTTATGCATACGAATGCAATTAATATTGAACTTAGAGATGCGCAAAGAGATAGTCATCATAAATCTGATCTAATTACTTTTGGGGGTAAGCAGCAAGTTCCTTGCTTAAGGGTTCCCCAAAAAGAGCAGCAAGATATTTGGTTATATGAATCCGATGAAATCATACAATATCTAAAAAAAATGTTTTAAATCATTAATTTATATATATTAACTAACAAACTAAATTAATATGTTTTTGTCTCAATAAAATGTTCAGCCTCATTAAAAATAAGTGACTTTCGTTCTGGCTTGATACGATCTAAAGTTCTGCTTGTCATAGCTAATCTAGGTTGTTTTAGAAAAAAATCTCGATTGTCATTAATAAATTTCCAGTACAATCCGTCCAGCACGTTACACCATGGAGCTTTTTTATAATTACTCATTTTTAAAATATAATTAGATCCGCATAGATATGGTTTAGTAGCAAATATTCCACCATCTGCAAATGTTCCCATACCAAATACATTGGGCACCATAACCCAATCAGATGAATCGACAAACATTTCCATAAACCAATTATATATTTCATGTGGATCAATTCTTGCCAAAGTCATAACATTAGCCACAATCATCAATCTCGGGATGTGATGACTATAACCATAATCAAGACAACTATGGATAATATCGTCGAGTGGTTCAATGCCTGTTGAACCCTCATACCAGTGCTTAGTGAGTTTCCCATTGTGCTTCCAAAAATTACTGGTTCGTTGCTCCTCACCTTTGCAATGATATACCCCTCTTATAAACTCCCGCCAACCAATGATTTGACGTATAAATCCCTCTAATGAATTCAACGGAATCGGATGTCCTTCATGGTAATCAATAGCTTTTTTAATAACTTCCCTTGGTGTAATCAGCCCAAGATTCATGATTGGGCTCAATGCGCTATGGAATAAAAAATTATTCTCCTTCCACAGAGCATCCTCATAAGAGCCAAAATTAGAAAATTTATACTTAAAAAATTTATCCAGCCAAACTAGAGCACCTTCACGATTTAATGGCATCCATAAATTATCCATAGAGCCTGGGTGGTCATTAAAATGTATATTAATATTTTCCTTTAAAGCGTTGAGCTCAGGATGGTTATTACCTAGAGGCATCTCTGGTATATCTAGATCACGTGGTAACTTCTTCCTATTCTCTTCATCAAACGACCATTTCCCTCCAACTGGCTTGCCAGCATCATCTAATAATATTTCCATATCACGCCTCATAAGCTGATAAAAACTTGCCATTCTGAGATTTTTTTTCTGTTGTGAAAAAAGAGAAAATTTCTCCCTAGTACATAGGAACATTGGGCTTTGATGCTCTTTACATGAAATCTTAAGTTGCTTTTTTAGGGTATTAAATCTCTTTTCGAAGGCATGACCCTCAATTTCAAAATAATTAACTTCAGAAATCTCATGCATTGTAACTGTGGCCATTAATTTTTCTTCATATGACTGGGTAAATTCATTGTCATCAATTGAAGAGTAATGAACCACCATTCCGTGATTTTCTAAATCTTTTCGGTACGCTCTCATGGCACCTAAGAACATCAGGATTTTTAATTTATGATGTTTGGTTTCTGAGCATAAATCATAATCTTCCGCCATAAACACTGCAGATGGATTAATTTTCTTTATCTCAGAGATTGGAAAGAGTTGATTACCCAATATTACCAACAAACTTTTATTCAAAATAATTTCTCAAAAATAGATAACTATGCTTAAAATAATTTTACTATAAAAAATATTACCCAAGAAAGATGTGCTACAAATACTGCAAGAGTAAGTCTAAATCTCATATTTCTGTAATGTTGATTATAGTTGTAGGTTCTTATTTCAAAAGCAAACAATACCCAAAAGAAAAGCATCAGTGAAATCAATAAAAGTAACGAAACATTTTCTTCAATTGCATAAATATTAATAACAGATAATGTTACCGGATAAAACAATGCCATTAATAACAACGAGAACATAAAAAGCAACAAAAAAAGGACTATTGGACCCAGTGTAGATAGATTCTCATGAATACTGAATGACCATAATGTGCCAGTCAAGAAACAACCTATTAGTAAACTATAAGTACAAAAAAATAGGTACAAAGGATCAATAGGAACCCCTGTGCCAATAAGCCATATAGTTATACTTGGGAGCATAAAAGGAATTAGGCCAAAGTAACCAAACCACAGTGCTGACTTATTTAATTTTATCTCATTGGGCATATGATAATTACTTCCAGATCTCGATAGTTGTCGACGAACCTGCAGAAATATTATAGGTTTTAGCCATATCTCCTTGATTCAATGCAATCCCGATATTTAATATATCATTGACATAGATTACCGGCTCACCTAATTCCACTTGACCAAACGAACTTGCGAATTTAACTTTTTGCGAAAATAGCTCTTGGTCAGCTGTGAGGATTTTAATCCACACAAAATCACCTGTCATCACTTCTAATTGATCAAAAAGTTCAATGCTAATATTAGTCCACACATTTCCATAATGAGTATCAAGTATTGGAATATTTCCAGTTATTTTATTTTTTTGCAATTGCGGTTTAGTGTATTCAAGCCTTAATACAACTGGATCAAGCAAATCCCCAACTTGAGAGAAATTAATAACCTCAGAGGCTAATCTTGCTCCAGTGTAAGCATAAACATCACGTCCATGAAAAGTATGAGATCTCTCAGATCCTTTTAGTCTATTGACCTTCTCATTAATCTCACGAACTGCCTGTATACCAAGTTTATCGGCTACTAAAGTTAAAGACCCGTTGTCAGGACTAACAAAAAAGTGTCCTGATTTTGTCTCCAAGACCACAGATTTTCTTTGCGTGCCCACACCTGGATCAACAACGCTCACAAATACGGTTCCTTTCGGCCAATAGTCAGCAGCTTGATTCAAGCGATAGGCAGCTTCCCAAATATTAAATCTTGGAATTTCATGAGTAATATCAAACATTTTTAAATCAGAGGAAACATTAAAGGCCACGCCCTTCATCTGAGAAACAGCAGGTTCTTCTAAACCAAAATCTGTTTGAAATACTAACGCATTTTGTGTCCATGCTACGGGTGAGAACAGCAACATAATCAGACTAATCTTTATTGATGCATATCTAATACTTAACATTTAGAAATACTCCTTAGGTTGGGCAATTTTAATGTAAATTAAATCCTCTTGATGTTTTTTCTATCGATCGTTATTGGCTAAGTCCACCTCGGCTGCAATGAAACCGAAAGCACTCCAACTTCTACCAGCTATTATACTTTGCAATAGTTTATTGGATCTAGATTTGTCACCATTATAATAGAAGTAATTAGCTAATCCATAGGCCACTGCGGCACTGCTTGGACTATCTCCATCTGCAGTCATCATTTCATTAACCTTAATCTCAGCCTTATACAAAAGACATAATTGATGATAGCTCATATTCTCAATGATATTCATCTCAACATTAATATCTTTAAGCGCAAGGTCAGCCTCATTTTCTTTTCCCATGAGACGTAATATCATATATATCCAATGTCCTGTAGAAACCAAATTATCATCATTACCTCCCAAGTTATAACCATTGCGAAAAGCATTTAATGCATTTGGCCAATCTTGCTTTAGATAATATGCAAGTCCCAAGTGATACCAAACATTTCCTTGCGTGGTGGTTAAAGGGATATTTTGACTATTAGGTAAACCATCAGGTTCAATCTCAATAGGGAGGTTTTCCATTAGTGTCGTTGCCTTTGTCAAATCCTCAATCGCCTGATCAAATTGTCTTATAGATATATAACGGTGACCACGATGACGATAAAATCTAGGATCATTGGGATACTTCTTTATTCCATCTGAAAATATTTTAATAGCTTCATGATAATTACCCGTATATGCCATTCTTCTCCCTAACCATATATTCAAATCTGGATCTTGGGGGTTCTTTTGAAACGCTACTCTTGCTGCTGCTAAATTAGCTAAACTTAGATCACTGGGCTCAATTGGAGTAAGAATTTCTCCAGTTACTGATAGGATATCTCCACCCCCCTCTTGATCACTATTTATTTCTACAGCCATTAATATACTGCAATGACCTAGCAAAAAAAGAGTCAATAAGTGTCGTGTAATTATTTGCATACATTATCCTTTTTTTTTAAAATTTATACTCTAAGACGATTTTAATAGTATTGTAATGGGTATCTTGTAAAATATAATTATGTCATATACGCAGACAATCAGCTCATTACTTGAAAATCTCTTCGAGAAAAGTATCAAGGCCCCAACACAACTTTTATTTAAAAAAAGTAGGCCCAAGGATGGAGTATACCAAGTACTAGAAAGTTTAATTAACACTAAAAGTAATACCTCAAGAGTAAAGTATGCAAAAGAATTTTTTGCTGAGGTAGATTTACTGAATGATGCTGAATTTAAGAATCTTTTGCTCCATTTACGTGACCAGAGAGATATTGATACTAAATTACTCAAACTCTGTACAGAAAACTACATCAATGATGATTCTGAGAATAACTATATTAAATTACAAGAAGTCCTAGCTACGGAAAGAAAGGACCTCTTTAGAAAGCTCAACTGTTTTGATGAATCGACTATCCACCTTGTTAATCTCAGAAAGAGAATACTTGCCAATTCAACTGCCAATCAAAATTTTCAAAAAGTGGAGCATGATCTTAAGACTTTATTTATTGATTGGTTCAATAGAGGATTCTTGATACTAAAACCTATTGACTGGAATACTCCAGCTTCAATATTAGAAAAAATCATCAAATATGAGTCAGTGCACCAGATAAATAACTGGCGAGAATTAAGGGACAGGATAGATTCACATGATCGCAAATGTTTTGCTTTTTTTCATCCAGCCATGGCAACAGAACCACTAATTTTCGTTGAAATTGCATTCCTTGATGAGATGCCTAACAAGATTAACACCATACTCGATACTCAGCGAAACATGCTCAGTGAATCAAAGGCAAATACAGCTGTATTTTATTCCATCTCCAACTGCCAGAGGGGTTTAGATGGGATCTCATTTGGAAACTTTTTACTAAAAGAGGTGGTTACTTTCATTGAGAAGGAAATTCCCAATATCAAAAATTTTATTACGCTCTCACCAGTACCAAAATTTATGACTTGGCTTAAAACGCATGATCCCGATCTACACACCGCAATAATGGCATCGCCGCAAATAGAAAATATCAGCAAGTATGAAAAACAACTCAATATCCACATAAGAGATTACTTGTTGATCTCTAAAAGGGAGGACCAGAAACCCAATGACCCAGTATCGAGATTTCATCTGGGTAATGGAGCGTCATTACACCGTATAAACTTTATGGCTGATACTTCAAAAAATAGTTTGCTAAAAGGTGCCTCTTTCATGGTTAATTATAAATATGACAACAAGTATATTGAAAAAAATCATGAACAATACACTAAGCATAATCGGGTCATTGTAAGAAAAAATATTTAAATTAAGGAGTTATAATTTAGTTCAGACCTCATTTTTTTATGCTGGATTAATATCTATTTTTATAAGATGAGAAAAATTCCTAAATCCACCATTAAATACAAATTCGCTAGGAAACCGGTAATATAAAAAACACTTCTAATACTCGGATTTCTGTCAGTAGCAACAATGTAGTATAAGAACATATGGATAATTCTAGAAATGGCATATACCCATACAATAATCGTTAATACACTAGCCGTATAATCTACCATTATTGCAATAATGCTCATCCCAAAAATTGGTACTATATTTTCTAATGAGTTCCAAAAAGTTCTATAAGCTCTAAACAAGAAAGAGTCTTGACCGAGGGAGGCATCCATCACACCGACCTTGTAGCTTTTTTGCTTTCTGTGCGCTCGAATTAAAATGATTGCCTGAATAATAATTGTGCTTAATATGAGCCATAATCCAGTAAATACTTGCTGATACTCATCCATATTTTTTAATCCTTAATGTATTAATGCCTGAATACTTATGTTACATCACTTCATTAATTAAAGTGAGGTAATAGATTTAAAAGAATTAATTTAACTATAGAAAAATAATTTTATTCTTCATGACAAGAGCAATCTAGGTTAATGCAAACTTGGTGGTTTTTATAGTGTGAGTAAGTAACAAAAATAGTACCCATCAAAGTCAATCCTTTTTCACCATATTCACCCAGCATTCTCTCGCCCAATAGCACTGCCAGAATAAGTATTAATAATCCCAATATACCAATGAGTAGAAAGGAAATGGTTTTATGATTTTTATAACCCATAATCAAAGCAAAAATACTGATAGGAACTGCTAATAATAGAATCATCTTATGCATAAACTCATTATCATAAGAAAAAGAAAGAAAAGCAGAGGTTAAGATAATAAATGAAGGGGCGAATAAGCAATGGATTAAGCATATCATGGATAATGACATAGCAAATTTATCCGTTGTTAGTTGTGTTCTAATCATAATTATAACTCTCTAAACGAAACAACTCGGTAATAATGACCATAAGCTGATCTAGATTGGATATTATTTCTAACTTTTAAATTCATTCCCCACTATCAGAAACTAACTTCATTTTCGATGAACCAATTAATAACAAACCAAAAATCAGCATAAATAAAAACGGACCAATAATTGAAATTTTTGGCTTTGCGGTCGCCATCCAAATATCCCCAAACATCGGAATCTGATCGAATGTTGAAACTGTAATACGATTTCTAGATAACACTTGATCTTCAACTGTCTCATTAATTTTATCTAAATACTGACCAGCAGCCTGCATGAATAATGCGTGGCTTCTCGAGTCAGTTTGAGCAAGGGCAATTAAACTGCGCTGCATAATCGTTGTGGGTGACAAATACTGCAACACATCAAGCATATCCTCACGATCGTGCATGCTGTCAGCAAACGCCTGAACGATAGGTTGAGTGTTATTCTCAACTACTGAATTAGATAAAAATAAAGCCCGATAATATCCTGGTACCTGATCATCACCAATCGTTAACTCCGGATGGTCCTCTAAAAAGTTCTGCGTCAGTTCTGCAGTTCGTTTCGTAGCTTCACTTGAAGCAAAACGTGCGTCAGATAACAGCTCTAGCTTTGAAGGTTGAGGGAATAGATAGGTAGAAATACTATTGGAAGCTGCTGGAATAATTAATACGAATAAAAGCCAAAAGCTCACTAGCTTCGACAAACTGGAGACCCCTTTTTTGCTTCGTCCAACTAGCAGAAAAATTAGCCCAAACCAGAATAAAAAATATGCACCAACTAAAATTATCCATGCAGTAGCAGCAGTAATTGAGACATTTTCAGCTACCATAAGACCGTAAATCAGTGCCACCATTACGATTACCAACAACAAACCTGATCGCGCCAGCATTCTGTTCATAATTATGCTGCTTTCAGTCAATGGGTTGGAGAGTAACATTTTATATAATCCCCGCGCCCGATCTGAAGCAATTACATCAAAGTTCAATGCGATTAATAAAAGGGGCATGATGATGGTAACAAAAAAAACAAAATCCATACGGCCGAATAAAAGAGTCATCGGGTTATCATATTCATAAGGTTCAACCATCGACATTCCATTACGCCTAGGGCTAATCATTATACGTTTAGGTAAGATCTCATTCATTCCAATTGCTAGATGTGACAAAGAACCAGTTTTATGGACTGCGGGTAATTGGATGTCCATAGGTCTAGCACTATAGGGACTTGACTCGCTCTCACCATTCTCTATAGCTACTAAATCCGCTCTCCATTTTGCTGCGTGCTCCTGAAGTTGCTCTTCATATTGTATAAGAGAAGCATAATTAGATTCCTGCCAAGCCAAACCAGACCAAATGGAATAAAAGCCAGCAATAATAGCAAAGATCAGGAGTGATTTTGTTGCCAGTGATCGACGCATTCGCAAAAGCTCATATAAAAAAAGTGCTTTATTCATGAAATGGCCTCTAAATCATCAATGCTTAGGGTAGTTCGACGTGCAAATAAAAAGGCCAAAATCGTCAATGTAATCAGTGCAGCAAACATCGAAATATAATAAGAAATGAGAGATAAAAAACGCGGGGCTTCTCCCCGATATTCAGTAATTTGATTCCAGAGCTCTACTCCAGCGGTATAAGTATTCCCAGTATCAACTCCATTCAACATTAAATCATCATTCATTTGTTTAATAATGCTCCGACGATGCAGCTCTGCCTCCCAAGAAAAAGCTTCATGATGGATACGATCAGTTCCCGCTAGTCCCGCTGATAATTTCTTCAAAGCAGTAGTAGGTGATAAGAAAGATAGACCTTCAAGAATAATTTCTTGCCTCTCATATACTTCTTTTAGGTCATCATAAACTTCATCATAAAGAGGATCAGCATGCTCTTCACTTCTTTGTAGGATGTAACCTCTGTAATTGATCGGCAGATCATTTATAGAACTCACGCCATATTTATCCAAGATCTCTTGCCGAGAAATCTCTTGATAATTATCATCTTTAGAATAAGCCGCACGTGCTTCAGACAATGATCTTTCAACCTCAAAACCTTTTGGTTGGGGAACAACGAATGTAGCAGCATCATTTGCAAATCTCGGTGCAACCACAATCAACACAAACCAAATTGTGAAAAGCGTGATTGCAGCTGAACGACGACTGGTACTTTTAGCAGAGACACCAATGGCAATAAATGCAAAAATCATAAAATAAAGAGCATACACACTAAGCAAAATAGTTAAACGCAGTAATTGATCTACTTGGGCTGAGCCAGCTTGAAAGAATATGGTCGCAACTATTATGATGAAAGATAGAGGAATAAGAAGTTTCAATACCACATAAAAAGCAGCACTAAGTTTTCCCTGGAATATTGATTTTAGTGAAATCCCATGACTCAAGAGTTGCTTCAAAGTCCCATCCTCACGTTCACCAGCATAGCTAGAGAATAATAATAAGATAATCACTAGTGGCAATATTACTTGCATAATCCAAGCCGGAGTCAATGAAACATAGTTCGACAAATCACCAGCACCTTCAGCGTATCGAAATACAGCTGGATTTCTTCGATGTGCCTCCATCCAAACAGCCAAACCACTATAATCTATAGCGCCAGGTTCAAATGTTGACATTGCAGGAATTGGTTTAAACGCATACCGCGAAAAATGTGCTGCAGAATGTGGATTTCGCTCACCTTGATTAATCCAAACCTCATGATCATTTGTAGCAGCAGAGGCACGCTCTCGCTCTAATGTATCAGTGCGTTGCCAGCTCAAAAAAATTGCTACCAACATAATTACTAGTGTCACCAAGTAAATGATAGTGGTGAAACGATTGCGTCCCATGATGGTTTGTTCTTTCGAAGAAATTATTTCAGAAATCATTATCATGCTTCCTGATTGTGCTGCATATGACTGAGATAGATGGTTTCAATTTCAGCAAGAGAAACATCTTCAGTTATTAAGGTCTCTAAAAGTTCACCATCCCTCATTATTCCCAATCGATCACCTATTTCTTTAGCACGAAACAAATCGTGAGTGGCCATTAAAATGGCTACACCATCCTTTTTTAATTTTTTCAATAGTTGACAAAATTCATTTGCAGCTTTTGGATCGAGACCTGAAAGTGGCTCATCTAATAGTAAAACCTTGGCTTTTTTAGCGATTGCAATGGCAATACCAACCTTCTGACGCATCCCTTTAGAATATGTACTTGAGTAAAAATGATGAAATTCACTTGCGAGACCAGCATCTTCAAGGCAAGAAGCCAAATAATCGGGATCATTGGTTTTTCCTGCTAGTTTCACAAAGAATTCAAGATTCTCCATTCCAGTAAACTCAGGATACAAAGAAACCTGTTCAGGAATATATGCAACAGCGGCGCGTGTGGCCTCGATATTATCCTTGACACTTAACCCATTAATGAGAGCCTCACCATTCGTTGGCTTCAAAAACCCTAATAATAGGTTAATTGTCGTAGTTTTTCCGGCTCCATTTGCTCCAAGGAAGCAAAAAATTTCACCCTTTTCTACTTTAAATTCTAAGCCCTCTAGAACTGTATTTTGATCGAATGTTTTAGTTAAGTTTTTCGTTTCAATCATATTGATTGCTCCAAGTTAGTGAGAATTTGACGGAGGGGAAAGGATTCAAACCCGGGGGAGATTTGAATCCTTGCACTAGTTGAGAAACAGTTAGTCCGCCAGTTGAGTTCTTAAACTATAAATAATTTAGAACTTCACACTAAAACTTACACCAATATTTTTTCCTGCTAAGGGAACCTCGTTTTTAACAAATGAAGAGTGATTTCGTGCCACCTCATTGAGTAAATTATGACCGAATACTGATGCAAATATCTCTGTTCCTGATTCAGAAACAAACTTCTGACTGAATCTAGCATCCAACATTTTAAAGCCTTTGGTCACCGTTTCATTCAAACCAATATCATTTTGCTCTTGAACATCCTTTAGCACCAAACTAAATTGAGCACCCTGTTCCTTCGAGTACAATAATGAATAAATATTCCTTTCAGGAGTCATCCTGGGAATATTGCCCCCATCATTAAATTCACCTGATATAGAATCTCTGGCTATTGATAATTCTAAATTGCCATCATATATATTAAATGTTCTACCTAGTTCTAATTCATAACCAGTTAGTTGGGCATCTTTTTGTTTATAATTAGCAACAGTGAGATTCTCTTCTTTCTTCGCTGAATCCATAATATAAATATAGTCATCTACATTGTTGTTAAACATTGTGAATGTCCCAAAAAAACCACTTTGATTGTAATTTAGAGTTAGGTCGATATTTCTTGACCTTTCTTTATCAATGCTTGTGTTACCTATTTCAAACCTGCCTGTTGCTAGGTGTGGCCCATTCATATAAAGCTCAACCGCTGATGGAGCTCGCTCTACGCTTGCCATATCCAAACTAACATTGAAATATTCATTAATGTTTCGATTAAGACTTATGGCCAAACTGTCATTTTCGAAATCCTTGTCAAAATAATCTATTTCTTCCTCATGCTCCTCGTGCTCATGACCTTCTTCCTCTTCTTCATGATGCGCAACGGAACCTTTTCTATTGATACGGTCATGTCTGATGGCCAGATCAAAGTTAAATAAGTCTAAATCTGTGCTGACATAATAGCCAAATGAGAATTCTTTATTATCAGAGGGCTTCATGAATGCTTCATGACCAATGATTGAAATATCTTCTTGTATCATATTAATCACTGTTCGTTGCGAGAGTTTGTCAGTTGAAAAATCAACCACGACACCAAATTCCTGCGCCTCATTATTGAAGGTTGTCGGCCCCTCTTCATGCCCATGATCATCTTCCTCTTCTTCATGACCAGCTTCCTCAGCATGCTGCTCAATTAGGGAATACTCAGTCCCTGCATAAAAGTAATCAATTTTTTTCAAAGCGCTATCTGAAAAAATATAAGAGCCTTCTAAGTTAAATACTTCAGAATCGGAGGTGACAAATATTCTTTCTTCCTCATGCTCACCCTCTTCCTCCTCTTCATGCTCTTCACCATGAAATGGAACTCCATAAAGACTCTCTATTCCACGATAAGAGAGGCCCACATAACCCCAATCACCGGTCTTGGAGACACCAATACGTTGCGACTCACTTTCATAATCAGAATTTGTTAGATATTTTGGATTCTCTTCATGCTCTTCATGCTCATCTTCGTGCTCTTCTTCATGCTCTTCTTCATGTATTATCGCACCGAAAGGTATTTCAAATTTCTCAAAACTTGAATCTTTATAAGCCAAACTAAAATTCAAACCACCTAGATTATTTTGATAAGACATTTCTCCAGATTTACCGCCATTGACTGTTTGAGCTTCACCTCCTATGCGTAACTCTGATTCCAAAAAGTCAGTTCTAGCAATAGTATTATCAACCACGTTAATAATTCCGCCTGTAGTACCATTGGAATAGAATATTGATGAAGGACCTCTGATGACTTCAATTTGTTGAATATTATTGAGGTCAATATCATTTATATGATCAGCGCCAATACCAGCGACATCACGATTTACCCTACCATTACTCATTATTTTTACACGATTCCCAGACATTCCACGAATAACTGGTTGGCCTACTCCTGAACCATAATCGGCGGAGGATACACCCAGAAGATTGTCTATTGTTTCTCCAAGGCTCTGGGTTGCCATATTTGAGACAGCATCACCATCCAAAAGATGGATTGGGTTATGAATACTATTTAAGTTTTTTTCTATGTAAGAGGAAGTTACAATTATTTCCTCTATTACATCCTGTGCAAGGACATTATTTATATTTATTACACTCAATAATATGAGTGCACATCTGATTTTTTTCATTTCGATCTCCGGTATAGATAAAGTTAATTAATACAATAAAATTAAACTTTACTAATAGGAGGCGCTCTGGAGTGAAAGTTACTGAAGTATTCAGATATGTAGATCTCAATCTTTTCAATGGCGAGAGAGCCCTGGAATGAGAAATTTGCAATAAAATTATTAACGTTAAATGAATCTGAAATATCATTGCCACAATGATTACATTCAAAATGAACTGTCTCTGTATTTATTTCATCACAAGAAAAAGCATGTAATGTTGACGAAAAAGCAAAGAGCAAGCCAATTATCAGAATAATAGTTTTATTATTTAAATACTTCATAAGTGTTATAATATAACGTAATGATCATATTAAGCAAAATATTTTAAAAAATTGCTTGGTAAAATCAGCTTATTCAAGCTTTCTTAGCGAAATCATCATAATGGAAATATTTAATTCCTTGAGATTTTCTTGATGTAACCATGGTCTTAGCAACTAAATCTGCCCTGACACACTTATATTTACTGAATGCCCCCATCAGAAGAAAGTTTATTAGGATGAAGCACTTTTGACCTATATCTTCCATAAACCTGGGCTCACTTCGAGCCCCTAAAAGTAAACCAGGACGAAATATATTGGTACTCATAAAATCTAATGCTTCAATTTTCTTTTCTATTTTACCTTTGGTACTTAAATAAAAGTTTTTTGAAGATACATCTGCGCCCACCGAAGAGATAAGGCTCACTTTCAGTGCTCCAGCCTTTTTTGCTTTTTCAGCTAAAGCAATGGTGTAATCATGATCTATTTTCTTGAAGTTATTCTTATTACCCGCCTTTTTTATAGTTGTCCCCAGACAAAGAAATAAATGATCACACGCTGGAAAATTGCCATTACAAATAAAATCATCGAAATCAACTATCAAATTATCAATATTACTGCTTAGATTTGACATAGGTCTTCGTGTAATAGCGATGACTTTATTCTCTTTTTTGCTCAAATGATGGCACACTAAATTACCGACAAGACCTGTTGCACCTATTACGACCGAAATTTCTGACATCACACTAAACTCATTAATTATCTAATTATTTTTCATTACATCATGAATAAAAATTTTTACGTTTCAAGATTTAA
>Ga0315330_10001060_pt1 | contig 18271 bp, 10 predicted proteins | sample M140m34915metaG_FD_203453 | JGI IMG/M metagenome (GOLD analysis project Ga0315330, IMG submission 203453) | Ammonia-oxidizing marine archaeal communities from Monterey Bay, California, United States - M1 40m 34915 | ecosystem: Environmental > Aquatic > Marine > Intertidal zone | place: USA...
ATTGATCCCGTCAGGGTTGGACAGCGGTTTCTTGGCAGCATTTAAACGATGAACTCAGGTTTCTGGCTTGGTTGGACTTTGTTTGCGGACTCCGCTGGTTCTTTGCGGCTTCTGCTGGTCGGTTGATTGCTCCACTGGTCATGTTTCATCACAATGTGACATGAGGCCCCGTGTCGGTGCGAGCTTTTTTGAAATCAGTGCTTTGAAATCCGTGCACCTCCAAGAACGTGGTATCGTGATTTGGCTCAGGGGAATGTTCCCTGTTTGACTTAAACTCTGTTCCGAAAGTTTTGCCTGATGTTTCGTCTGCTTGTTCTTCAGTTGTTGGTGGCCGTCTGCTGTGTCAGCGCCCTGTCCAGTTCAGCTCGCGGTGACGAACGTCCTAATTTCGTTATCTTTGTAGCGGATGACATGGCTTGGGATGACTGTGGAGCCTATGGCAACCCCGTCATTCGGACGCCGAATATGGATCGTCTTGCAGCAGAGGGAATGAGGTTTGATCGAGCTTACCTGACCTGTTCCTCCTGCAGTCCCAGTCGCTGTTCGATGTTGACCGGAAGGTATCCACACGCAACGGGTGCTGGCGAGTTGCATCTGCCTTTGCCGAAACAGCAAACGATGTTCACCAAGCCGCTCATGGATGCTGGGTACTGGACTGCCGCAGTGGGTAAGTGGCATCTTGGTCAGGCGGTCGCGGACCAAGTTGAATATCGTAAAGGTTCCAATCCCGCAGCGATGGGAAATGCGTGGGTCAAAGCATTGAAGGAACGGCCAGCTGGGCAGCCGTTTTTTCTATGGGCGGCTCATAGTGATCCACACCGTGGATACAAACCGGGAGCAGTGAATCCGCCCCATGACCCCGCCACTGTCATTGTGCCTCCGTTCTTTCCAGATGCCTCACGCGTCCGCGAAGATCTTGCCTTGTACTACGACGAGGTTAGTCGGTTTGATGAGCATATTGGGATGGTGTTGCAGGAACTCAAGCAGCAGGGTCTGGAAAAGAATACCTTCGTCCTTGTGATCAGCGATAACGGGCGTCCCTTTCCCCATTGCAAGACGCGAGTTCATGTTCCGGGAGTTCGCACCCCCTTCATCGTGCGTTGGCCACAGCGGGTTCAGGCTGGGCAGGTCGCCAAAAATGTTGTCAGCACGGTCGATATTGCACCGACGATTTTGGAGTTGGCAGGGCTCACTCCACTGGCAAGCTTTCAAGGCGAAAGTTTTGTGCGCATGCTTTCCGATCCGAATCGACAGACTCGCAAGTATGCGTTTGCAGAACACAATTGGCATGATTACCGCGCGTATGAGCGTGCAGTACACAGTCGAGACTTTTGTTACGTTCGTAATTGGCTGCCCGGTGTTGCCGGTACGCCTCCTGCTGATGCCGTGAATAGTCCGACTTACAAGGTGATGCTGGAAATGCATGCTGCCGGCACCCTGACGCCTTCCCAGCAGGGATGTGTTGAGACACCGCGAGCAGAGGAGTTTTTGTTCGATGTGACAAAAGACCCGAACTGCCTGGTGAACTTGGCAATGCTACCGAAGTTTTCTGACCAAATGCAGTTGATGCGTGCTCAGTTGAAGCAGTGGCAGGACAAAACGGACGACCAATTTCCTGGTGAAGACGGTTTGACCCCGGATGGCTTTGATCGAAACAACGGCAAACGTCTGATCAAAGCCTCACATCCCAGCTTTCTGAAGTAGCCAGCTATCTCGAGTAGCCAGCTGTTTCGCTCTGGCATCTTCTCAGATGCCAGCTTGAGGAGGCATTGCTGCAATGCCAATTTTCCTGCATCTCCGTAAAGTCTTAACGGCTGCAGTTGGCGTGGACATCAACCCGGCCAATCAGGAGTCGAAGATGGCTTGCATCTGGTTGCTGAATTGTCCGTTGGACAACACTGTTTCGATGCCTGCTGTCTTGGCCGCATGCAGTTTGTTCACGTCGACGTGAGGACCATAAGCAATCAGTTTCGCATTCGGGCACTTTTCGCGACAAAGCTCAACGAGCTTGTTTGTGAGTCCGCTGCGTGTTGATAGATCGAGGACGACGTAGGCAATGCTGTCGGTGTCTTCGTCTGGTAGTTGTCCACCCATGCGAAACTGGCGGCCAGCTGCAGCGGCAGCCACTTTCACACGCGAGCAAAACAGCAGATCGCCCGAAAGCATCATGACGCTGCCGGGCGTTGAGTCGCAATCCTTGCTCATGCTTGCCTTTTTTCAATTTCGCTTTTCATGAAATTTAAACCTTCCGTCGCTAAGGTGATTTCGTCTTTGTACATCCGACGCCAAATTTTGGTCGCGGCTGCGATTTCGGGAAGCGCTAAGCCAAACGCTTCGATGACGAGCCAGCCGTCATAGCCGCTTTTTACGATGGCATCAAAGTTCTCGTCCCAACGTACCGCACCTTGACCCGGTGTGCTGCGATCATTTTCACTGATGTGGATATGGAACAACTTGTCTCCGCCTGCGTTGACCGCATCGGTGACAGACTTTTCTTCGATGTTGGAATGGAACGTGTCGTACATCATCCCGCATGCTGGGTGGTCAACTTCCCGAACGAAGCGAGCGGAATCACCATGCGTGTTAAGAAAATAGCATTCGAAACGATTCAGGGCTTCGACACCTAGTTTTACACCCACCTGTCCCGCATGTTCAGCAACCTGCCGCATGCTATCGACGCCCCATTTCCATTCATCGTCGGTGGGGCCTGCACCACTGAAGTATCCCAGTGCTGAGTGGTAGGGGCCAACCAGCGTTTCCACCCCTGCGGCTGCACAGCAATCAAGGGTTTGTTTCGTGAGTTCGACACCTTTGGCCCGAACGCTGGCATCCGGCGAAATAGGGTTGTCTTCTTCTCCGCGAATCGTCACGGCTGTGCGAGCCAAGCCCATGGAATCGAGGCTCTCGCCCAATGACTTGTAGTCCAGTTCCAAATTAAACATTGGCAACTCAACTCCATCGTAACCAGCAGTTTTCAGTTGCTCGCAGGTTGGCAACATTTCGCTGGTGACTTCGCCAGACCAAAGCAGCAGGTTCATTCCGTATTTCATCGCAGGCAAAATCTCTTGTTAAATGACAGGGTTTTAAGGGACGGGGTTTTAAAGGACAGGGTTTTAAAGGACGGGGATAGGAGGGAAGTGATTCGTATCTCCAGGCGGTGTCAGCAACGGGCGACGCCGTGATTCTACCAAGTCCTGAGCCTCGGGTAGCCACCCGACAATGGTGGCTGGTAGAGGTGGTAAGCCGACTCGATTCATGACCTGATTGAGACGCATCAGCATCTTTTCGTGGTCCAAATAGTCGTACAGGAACTGAATTTCGGTAAATCGGTCGATGACGGCAGCCAGTTTGGTGGTCGGTTTGCCGGTAATCACATTGACACAACGCTCGATCGTGGCCGGAGGGGCTTGCCGGATTGCGGCATAGTAAGCGTCTGCATGATTGCGATCATCTCGAATCCAAAGTCCATCCAGCAGCATTTCGATCAGAATGTGGCCCACAAAGGAGGGACGAAAACCAGCGTCACCCGGCAATTGATCGCGAAGCTGGAGTGCCAGTTCCATGTTGGTTTCGACGAATGCCTGAGTCCCATGAAACCAGCGATCGTCGGATATATGCAGCAGAATTCCCTTGGCGACGTCGCTCAGTTCTGGGTCGTCGCTGTTGACATGCTGCTCAGCGAATTTTCCACGTGCCCTGATTTTGCGATCGACGACCGTCAGCCAGTCCGGGATGCCTGTTGACACGGCCAGCAGTGGACTGTCGAAGCTCGAGCTTGTCAGGTACGGAATCGCATGGGACAGAAAGTTCATGGCGTCAGCCTATCGAGCTGGCTTTCCACCGGCTAGCGGTAAAACCGACGAACGAGAATCCCGTGTTGTGATAGAGGCGGCTCGAGGCATGTCCTGCAGATGCTTACTCAGCGAGATGTATTGGAGATGGAAATGCATTGATTTTAATTATGCCGTTTATTCAGATAAAAGTTGTGCTGAATGCTTGCCGAGTTTGAGGTTGCCCTTGCTTCGTTGGCAGACGGCGGGCATGCATTGGATTACACTGTCAAAGATTGGATTACACTGTCAAGCAGTGCCGGATCGGCGTATGCCTGTACGCTCTGTCTTCTACGCTCTGCCTGCTACGCTCTGCCTTCTATTTCCCAACGATCTTTTTCTGATGCCAATTCAAATCAAGTGCAAGTGTGGTAAGACGCTCGGTATTCCGGACGGAATGCAGGGGAAATCGGTCAAGTGCCCAGGTTGTCAGCAAGTGCTTAGGGTTCCTGCCGGAGGAGCCGCACAGCCTGCAGCAACCCAGCGGCCTGCAGCCACTCAGCAGCCTGCAGCGGCGGATGATTCCCTGGCCGGCCTCTTTGACGAAGAAGGGTTCAGTGCGGCCGTTGAAGCTGTCTGTCCGTCTTGCCGAGCAGAAATGCCAGGCAACGCTGTGCTGTGCACCAAATGCGGCTACCACAAAGAAGCCGGAGCAACGTTGGAAGCACACAAGACAGCTGGCGTGGATATCGACCACGGGACCCTGGCTCTCGATAAAGCTGCGGTCGATATGGAGCGTGCTGCTGACCTGCAAAAGAAAATGCTTCGCGGAGCGGGTTTGCCTTGGTGGGGACTTGCGTTGGCGCTGTTCATGCTCGGCAGCGGGTTGTTGATTGCCGTGCTGGCTGTCAATGCTTCACGCCGGGTGGATGAGACGATCAGTTTCAATCCGATGCACCTGTTTTTCGTGCTTTCCGGAGCGGCCTTCTACGCGATCTCGGCAGGTGCGAATTTCATGATCATCCTGCACGCTTTCAAGGATTCCTTGCAGAACGGTCTGATCTGTTTGTTCGTCCCCGTGTTTGGCGTCCTGTATTACACCATTACGCACTGGAGCGAGACTTGGCGTTTCTTTGTCACCTCGACGGTACTCGCAGGCATTGGCAGTGGCTTGATGGTAGCCGCGATGGCTCAACTGAATTGAGTTCACCCCAGATGTGCATTGCGATTGCTATGCAAAGGAATGACACGCATCTGGTCGCTGGATGCGTTCTGTCTCATCTGTGACGTGCTAAACGTGACCCGTCAAATCGGGTTTTCGTTCCATTTGGCGTACCCCAGTTCACAACGCAGGGAGCACACGTTCGCTCGCTAGCGTCGGGATGCCGGAGTTTGTGCACTGACGGGCATCACGTTCGATCGTGAGGGCCTCTGTAGCATGTCAACTGACAACGATGGCGTTCTGCTCCCCGTTGCGACCTGAGTCTCAGATCGCTGGAATCCGGGGATGTTGATTGGGGGTTTGGTTGGCATGCTCTGTGTGCTACGAGAATTAGCGGGGCGGCGAATCGTCGTCGTAGTCAGGCCTGTTTTTCGTGTTCCGCCAGTGGTCGAAGCCTGCACATACTGCTGGTATTGAGGTGACATGCGTGCGAGGTTGTCTTCTTCCGTCTCTGCTGGTTTGCTCCCCGGTAGCATCAGTGTTGCCGGGATACCCTGAATTGGCTTGCCAGAGGTTGATTTGAATGACGTTACCAACGAAATTCGCTTTTGATCGCCACCGATCGCATCCCACGGTATCCAGACGCTGTAGGAAGCACCAAGATCACCTTGGCTGAAGTGTCTGGTGAACTGCTCGGGTGTAAATTCGAACCTCTTTGCACCAGATTCACCCGCATCGGTAGAGTCATCGAAACCATGCACTACCAGAGTGCCTTCGACGGGTACCGACTTGGACTTGTCATCGTAGAAAAAGACCCGTCCGCCAAAACCTCGTGTGGGTGTTCTGCCAGTCTGTATGATCGTGTCCGGAGTCCATGTGACAGCCAGCTTTACAGGGTTCGGATAAGGCTCGGGCATCCGGTCCTTATTTCCTACAAACGGAATGCTGTCGAGAAACGAACCTTCGTCCGAAGTAGGCTTTTTTGAGAACAAATCGTTGCTCGGTCCTGAGACACAGCCCAAACCTGCGGATGCTATGGTTGAGGCGGCGACGGCAGTGAAAAAGCGTCGGCTAACTTGCATGTCGTGATCCATCCAAAAGAGGATTGAGTTGGAAGGTAGTTTTGGAGGTCGCATGTTGTGTTGCCACTAGCATGCGGTGTTGTTTGCAATCCGTACTCGTTGGTGACCTGTATTCAAGCAAACACAGGTCACCTTTCTTCATAATCGTGAGATTGTTTACTGTTGCCCAAGACGTGTTGGCTGCACTCGCGATTTCGTCGTAGCAGGTGTGAAGCCAGTCTGTCTTGCAGATGAACTGCCGGTTGCCTGGTCCAACCAAGTGGCCTGAGAAGCAGGTGGGATCGCGAAGCCTGTTTGTTGACCATTCGCGTTGCCCGCATTTGGCACAACTGGCTGTGGAACCGTCGCCTGTGGAACCATTGACGAAGTGTTTGGCTGATTAGCCCAAATCTGAGGAGACATCGACTGGGGGATTCTCGCTGCATTTTCCGTGTACGGCCGCTGCATGCCACCCGGTCCAAATGCTGGCCGGGTCGCTGGTCCCTGCATTTGTCCCTGTCCCTGTGTTTGCCCCTGTCCCTGTGTTTGCCCCTGTCCCTGCATTTGTACCTGTCTCTGTGTTTGTCCCTGATATTGAGGGTTGGCGGTACTTTGGTAGGGATAGTTAGCAACGCGTGAGCGGGGCAGGAAGCTGCCCTGTTGTGCTCGGGCTGCCGCAGGTTGGAACGATGCTGTCGGTGCAAAGGCACCACGTTGGCTCAAGTTGAGTTCATCCGTGGGAGATTGCATGACGGGAGCATTTCCGTTGACACGTGTCCCCGAGGGAATGGTGCCGTTGGGTGGCGTCACAACCGAAGGTGCAATGAACGAGCTGTCGATCATCCCTGGATTGACCGCCTGAGGGTTTTGGGCAGGCAGCTGTTCGGTTGCTGATGCACGCTCAAGGAGGGGTTCGATTGGCATCCGGCCTTGGACAGTGGGTTGAAGATCAGGGTAGATCGTCTGTCCAACAGCAGGTCCCCAAAGACCGTAGCCTCCGCTGAGTCCAACATCGCCATGCATTTCAACGACATCTGCCAGGCACCAACTCATTCGACTCGACTCAGTCGATTTGACATAGTCAAGGTCTTCCTCACCGGTGACGAGCATGGGCGTCATGATGACGAGTAATTCGCTGCGTTCTTCAACTTCCAAGTCGTACTTGAAGAAGTTGCCAATCAGTGGGATGTCGGCAATGAATGGTACCCGTCTTGATTCCTGTGCTCTGATCTTCTGAATCAATCCACCGAAAATCACTGTTTGTCCGCTGTAGGCTGCGACTGTTGAATTAGCAGTCGTTGTGAGAATGTTCTGGACGATAATGGGGACTTGGTTTTCATCTGTTCCAATGGGTGTTCCATCGTTCTCATCAATTTCCGAACGCGTCGCGTCGATCTCCATTGTGATCAATCCATCCGATCCGATCCGCGGGGTAACCTGCATGATCAATCCAACGTTGACGTCTTGAGTTTCAGTCTGGGACGTGTTGTTGTTGAATACCAAACCAGTCACACGTGCGACAACTTCCCCAACTTCAACTCTCCCTGTCGTGTTGTCCATGGTCATGATCTGAGGACGACTGAGGATCTGAAGGCGATCAGCGTCCTGCAATGTTCGAAGCAGAATGCTGATCGAGTCACTGGCGGCACTGAGAACAAAACCGCCGTAGCCCAGTGCACTGCTGCTACTGCCAACTCCGAAGCTGGTGATACCCTGAGCCGCCAAGGCTCCCTTACTGACGAGATTGTTGTTGGGCAGATCATTATTGTTGAAGTTGAAGCCAGGATCTGAGTTGTTCAATGGATCTGAGGCGACGCCACGATCGAACAAGAGTGAATCCTGAAGGCCAACTTCACCACCAACCTCGAACGCATCCCCAAGTTTGACCTCAGCCAACAAGACTTTGATCAAAATCATGGGGCGGCGTCGGTCGAGTTTGTCGATGATGCGACGGATGTCCGGATAGAGTCGAGGAGAAACGCTGAGTAGCACACTGTTGCTGTCAACTTCAGGAACTACAATCAAATCGCGATCAGGAAGATCAAAGGGGCCCAATCCCTGTTGGAACTGCTGGATTGAGTTCACGCCCTGAGTTCGCAGTTGCACAAAGTTCTGGATCGCATCTGCTACATTTTGAGCAACCGTGTGACGAAGCCAGATGACTTCGGTGATGCGTTCAGCAAAACCCTCGCTGTCGAGTCGCAGTAGAATGCTCTCAACGACATCAAGATCTTCCGCGCCGCCACTCGCAACGATGCTGTTGGTTCGCAGGTCGGCACTGAACCGAAGAGGTACAAGCGAGCTTTCTCCTGCGGTCGAGGCAGGTAGATTGCCAGCTCCAATGCTGGTGCCGTTTGTCCCGGCATCATCACCGAACAAGTTCTGTAGTTCTGTGACCAGTTGACCTGCATCGCCATTCTGAATGGTGAAAACTTTGACCAGTGAAGCAATGCCAGGAGCCTTATCAAGTTGGCGGACCAGTTCAGCGATCAACGCCATGCTTGCTGCCGGTGCTCGGACCACGACTGCGTTTGAGTTGGTGTCAGCTGTGACCACGGCACCCGCTAAAATGCCTGAATCGATGACCTCTTTTTTGTCAGCATCGATGGCAACGATCGACAATGCGGTCGAAGGTGGGGTGATGTTATCGTTTCCTCCTTCGCCTTCGCCGTTGATGGCTTCCTGAAGCACCGGAGCCAAGTCCTCGGCGACAGCATTGTTCAGTGTGAAAATCTTGATTTGGCTTTGTGCCGTGATTTGCTCAGCATCCAGATCGTTGATCAGACGGGTGACTTCTGTCATGTCTCTTGGCGAAGCACTGATGATCAGCGAGTTGGTTCGGTAATCAGCAAGGACGCGAACGCGCGGGCCGATTGCAGGTCGTAAGTCGTCACCGCTGCCGGGGCGATCAGTGAAGAAATCACGGATGGTTGTTTCGGCGTCGACAGCCGATGCGTTCTGTAGTCGGAACACACGCAGTCGGCTTGTCGCGGCCACAGGCTGGTCGATCTTGTCAATCAGTTCTTTCAACCCGTTGATTGCCTCTGTGCGGCCAATCAACAGCAAAGCATTGGGTGAATCAAGTGAGGTGATGCTGACCTCCCCCTGACGGGCAGATAGCACATCTTCGTAAAGTTGCTGCAGCAATTCGGCCACGGCATTGGCATCAGCGTGTTTCAGGTCAACCACGTCGATGTCTGGCTTGGTGATTTTGCTCTGCTCTTCGATCTGCTTGATCACGTCCATTACTCGCTCGACGTCACGCTTGGCACCCCGAATGATAATCGTACCAAGCTCAGGCACGAACTGGATCTGTGTGTCACCAATCACTCCAGCTCCGCCATCCTCGCCGACATTGCCGCCTTGCTGAGGAGCACCTTGCTGAGGGGCGGCTTGGGGTGCCTGCCCAGCAGCGTCCTGTTGGAATACTGCATTGCGAAAAGGTGAATCCGCCGGCAGTTGTTGGACTCCGTTGAAATCTTTCTCGCCACCTTCGAGACGACGTAATAATCTCAATGCTCGTTGGATGGGCTCAGGCTCAGCATTCTCGATGCGAAGAAGTTCCATCACCTCGCCTTGGGTGCGAGCCTTCCGGTCGAGAGAAGAAATCATTTGCTGCCAACCTTCAATGCTTGGCTCAGGTGCAACTACGGTAACAGAGTTGCTGCGTCGATCGACTTCGACCGTGGTACCCTGAAGTGGTGCAGCAGTCAGTTGGAAGGCTGCGCGTTCACCATTGCGTGTTGTCGTCACTGGCGCGCTGCCACCTGCGATCGCTTGCAGGCTGTCCTCGAACTCTCTCCATGTGATGTTGGCTAATGCGACACGCATGGGGCCCGTTGTTTTCGCGGATGCCATTCGGATTTGCGATGTCAATAAATTCTTGACCTTGGTCGCAATCGCGGCTTGTGTCGCTTGCGGTGCCATGACAACCAACTGCTCGTTCTGTACGTCCGACGCGATTTGGACGCCGGGTACATCTCGGTATTGTAGGCTCAGCGTGGTCGCGATTTCCCTTGCTTGAGCCGCTGGTACTTTCAGCGTCTGAAGGGTTGGTGAAATGCCATCTTGCGCTGAAACATGGATCGTCGTTGTGCAGACAATTGCAGCAACTAGCAAACTATTGAAAATTAAGTGTCGCATCAGCGAGCACCCTCTCTAGCACGGGAAGTCGTTAGTGACGTGAGTGGGCTTCCTGTGAACGCTCCCCACTCAATGAGAAACATCGGACTATTGGGTTCAATTGCTACAGGGAAAAGAATCGTTAGAAGCAGAACATTCCATTCAAATGGCATTTGCAAGCAATGTGAACGCTAGGGAAATGAATGGCCTTTCAATAACTCGGCAAAATTTGTTAAAGAACCGAGACGATTAATACGACAACCTTTCCGATTTTGTCTTTCAGGTATCAGGTCATGCGCAGGCTATCATTCGCCACGCTCGTTTTCGCTGTCGCTTCCATGTCTTTCTTGGGGTGCAGGCAAACTGCCGGACCAACGGCAGGCGGCTCGATGTCGTCTGGAAGCATGTCTCCTGCAATGCAGTCGCCTTCGTTCAATCCGTTTGGTGCTTCCACGCGAGTTTCACCACCACCACCGAATAGTTCTGCAGCACCAAATCCGTATATCGGAGGGCCTCCGGGCCAGACGAATGCGGTTCAAGGAACTGCTGGCGGTTTCGTTTCGGCCGCTCCTGCTGTTGGGGCTCCAGGCATGTCTGGACAGGTCGTTGGATCCGGAGTGCAGCCAGCTGGATTTGTTGGTGCCGGAACTAATCCAACCGCGCAAGCAGGGTTCGCCACCACGAATGGTACCGTGGGGCCTGCAAGTGGCGGTGTTGCACCCGCCAGTTACACAACGACCGCACCGGCCAATGTCAATCCTTTCCGCGCCGGGGGAATGCAAGTGAATGACCTGACACGTGCTCCATCGCCTCCCGGCTACCAAACGCCTGCCGCTTACCAAGCACCTGTGCAAGGTAATTCCGCCCCGGTTCAACCTGTCTATGCTCCGGCATCAGCCCCCATCACCCCAGCAAATGGTGGAGCTGCGGTGGGAGGTGTTCCGGCCAGTAATATGACACCGATTCAGCAGATGCCGATTCAGCAAATTCCAGTTCAACAAACGCAGTACCAGCAGACAGCAATTCAGCCGACACAGTACCAGCAGCCGCAGTCATGGCAGGGGACACCTACAGCCTCTGGTCCTGATACAGAAGTCGCCAGTCGAATGATGCCCGTCAATACAACACTGTCAAATACAACACTGTCAAATACAACACTGTCAAATACAACACTGTCAAATACAACACTGTCAAATACAGTCCCGGTAAATACACTTGCACCTGTCATCCCGTCGGGATCCTCACCATCGCAGGATGGCGACACTGCGGGTAGTTCTGACTTGATGTGGCGTCGTCCAGGCAGCTAAACAGCTGGGCTCCGGCTAGTAACTGGGTTTGCCGTAGGAGTCTGTTTGCGAATGAATCAGATCCAGCAACCAGGTTCAAGCAGCAGTGCATGGCTCGTGAGGCCTTCCTGTGCCATATCGTCACCGTGTCGGGCTTTCTGAGTCGCCTCGCTTGTTCGCAAGAGGCGAGCTGTTGTGCTTTGTGCTGCTCGACTCAACGCGCCAGTACAGAGTAATAGGCATGGGAGTAAGGCAAAATGACAGCACCGATGCCAGCCGTTCTTCAGACCTTGGCTGACCTGATACAGATCAACAGTGTGAACCCCAATTATAAGTCGGGAGTTCCTGAAGCAGATGTAGTTGACTACATCGAGACTTTTTTTAAGCAGCGATCCATTAAGACATGGCGTCAGTCGGTGGAGCCGCATCGCGACAATCTGATCGCATCGGTTCCTGGCCGGGATCATCATCGGAAGATGATCTTCGAGGCTCACATGGACACGGTGTCCGTTGATGGCATGACAATACCGCCGTTTGAGCCTGCCGTAAGAGAAGGACGGATGTATGGCAGGGGCGCTTGCGATACCAAGAGCGGATTGGCAGGCATGATGCACGCCCTGGCGGATGTTGCTGAATCCTCCGTTTCTCCACCCTGTGATCTGTGGTTCGTTGCCACGGTCGATGAGGAGTTTGCTTATCGGGGTGTGGCAGAATTCTGTCGCGGACTTGCTGCTGAAACTTGTGCTGTGGCTGTTGTAGCAGAGCCTACAGAGTTACAGCCGGTGGTCGCGAGCAAGGGGCTGATTCGCTGGATAATTGAAACCACTGGTAAGGCGGCTCATTCTGCGAAGCCGCACCTCGGTGTCAATGCGATCACCAGTATGGTCCAGGTGCTGCAAGCTCTTGAGCATGATAATCTGGGATTGTCCACTCGATCGCATCCTTTGCTGGGAAATGCGACTTGCAATGTCGGTGTGATTCGAGGCGGAGTTCAAGTCAATTTGGTGCCAGCTACTTGTCAGGTCGAGGTGGATCGCCGTCTGTTGCCGGGCGAAACCAGCGAACTGGTTTATCAGCATTATCAGTCTGTGCTAGATGAGGTCATGCGAAAGCACCCGCAGGTTCATGCCTGCATGCACCCGCCAATGCTGACAGACTTGCCTTTGGAAACATGTGTTGAGTGCCCGCCTGTTCAGGCAATGTTGCAAGTGCTGAGTGATCTCGGTTGCCGTCGAGAACCGGCGGGAATGCCATTTGGTAGCGATGCAAGTAAATTTGGAGCGTTGGGGATCCCCAGTCTTATTTTCGGACCGGGTAGTATTGATCAAGCACATACAGCAAACGAGTTTGTTGACTGTCAACAGGTGCTGAACTCTCACCAAGTCTATCGCAGGTACATGCTATCAGAGGGTGTGTTGGATACAGACGCTGGTGGTTGAACAATCGCCCTGTGTGTCACTGTGTTTGCGGGCTTTTCCCATTACTTATCACCTGACGAGAAAGGTTTGCGGAACGAAGGTTAGTTGACTTCCTTGGTGGCTTGAGATGAATTCGCCTGGTTGTGGAAAATACGTAGCATTTTCCGCACTCTCTCTACTTTGCGTTCCTGTTTGGCTCCAGTAGCTATAACATAGAGAGCGGGCATGCCCAGTAATGAACTCTTTGTCAGACGAGGATCTGCTTTCTCCGTGACTCAAGGTTTCATTGGACGTTGTGAACGTGTTGAGGTCAGTCAACGTCACTTTGGTGATAACGAATTGAAATTAAAGAAATGTTCTGTTTCGGATACCGATGTGTTTTTTGTTTTCTCTCGTCCTGTTTTCAAGCTTCTCATTTGCTGCCTGATCATTCAGTTGTTGGGATGTGACTCGCAAGACGAGGCTCCTGTTTCTGGCGTGGGTGCGAACACAGCAGAAAATCAGCAACCGGCAGTAGCCAAGTCAGACGAACGACAGCAACTCAAGGCTGCCCAGAATCTTCTTCAGCAGGGCAATGCTAACGGCGCATGGGATCTGGTGAATCAGGTGTTGTTAGTAACTCCCGGTAACTTGGACGCATTACGCCTTGCGGTCGGAATCAAACAGCAGCAGGGCGAATTGCTCGAGGCAGCAGCCCTTGCCAGGCAAGTCGCGGAGGCTGATCCGGCCAGCGGTGCACAAATGTTGTTGCTTGCTTTTGAGTGCCATCTTCAATCGCAGGAATTTGTGTTGGCGGAGGCTGACCTGAGGCGAGCGGTGGAGCTCAGCCCCAGCAGTCCTCAGGTTCATCGAGTGTTGGCGCAGTTTTTTAATGCACAAGGGCGTCGGATCGAAGCCAGCGAGCATGTGCGGCAACTCATTCGGATGAAGAATATTCAACATCCGGAAGTTTTGAGTTTGGTTGATTTGCGCGGTCCGTTTCCGTTGTCCTCCTTTGAGGTCTATACCCGTGACGCGCCTCTGTCGTTGTTTGGTCTCGGTGATCTCCGGTACCGATATTCGACGTCCAAGTCCGAGCCAACGGAGCTACTGAATCGCGCGAAGGAACTCACGGATCAATTTCCTCAATCTGCTGCTGCGATGGCATTTCGCTTGCGAATGCTGGCTGATCTTAATCGGATCGAGGAACTGAGAGTGTTGTTGGCCAACTTGCCGGAGGGCATACGGCAGTACGACGAATTCTGGTTTGCTGTTGGTACCTTGCTTTCGAGTGATGACGAGGATCGTCTCGCGATTGGAGCATTTTGCCAAGCCTTGGTTTGTAATCCCACGGATCGGGAATCGCTGCGGTCAATGATTGCATGCAGTACAAGGATCGGAGAATCAGACACTGCACTGTCGCTGGGTAAACGATTAGCTGAGCTTGATAAGGTTTTTCGTTTTGCCAAGGATGCTGATGCCGAGCAGGCCCGTTGGATTTCACAGACGTTGCAGGGTCAAGTGCGTCCGTGGGAGGCTGCTGCATGGTTGATGCATGCGGCCCGGCTCGACGGAACGCTGAGGCAGTTAATTCCCGAGCTGAATCGTCGTGAGCAGGCTATTTTGCAGTGGGAGCAGGGGGCAAATGCCAGCCAGGTACAAACAGCAAGAGTTGAAAAAATTCTTGGCTTCTCGTTGGGGAAGTGGCCCGCACCCGAAATATCTGCCTTGGCGAAAGATCGTCGCGTTGAACCACGCCCTCGCAAAAAAGCCGGTTTTGCATTCAAGGATATCGCTGCGAGTGTCGGAATCGACACCACATTGGTCAGTGGATTTCCACTCGATGGAAGTCCCTATGCCATTCATGAAGTTAACGGAGGGGGGCTGGCGGCGTTCGATTACGATCTCGATGGACGTTGTGATGTCTACGTCGTCCAGTCAGGCGGCGACCCCCGTGTGCCAGAGAGTGCGACCGCGAATCAGATGTATCGACTGCTGCCAAATCAGCAATTTCAGGATGTGACTGTCTCGTCCCTCGCCGGGGATCGTAAGTTTGGGCAAGGTGTGTGCGCCGGTGATCTTAATCAGGATGGGTTTCCTGACCTGCTGGTTGCCAATATTGGTGCCAATGTGATTTATTTGAATCAAGGGGATGGCACGTTCAAGCAGGCAAGCGAACTGATCGAGGATAACCCGTTTCAATGGACATCCAGTTTGGGCTTGGCCGACTTGAATGGAGATCACTTACCCGATTTGGTAGAGATCAATTACATCGACGATACCGATGCTTTTGACTTGCGTTGCACTGATAACTATCTCGATTGTCAACCACAGGAGTTCCGCAAAAGTCAGGATCGAGTGTTGCTGGCTAGTGATGAGGGATACCTGATTCCCAGTAAGGCCTTTGCCGATTCAAGTCCTACCGCCAAGTTGGGTTTTGGATTGGTGATGGCGGATTTCGATCGTAAGCACGGCAATGACTTTTTTATCTCCAACGATGGAGACTTCAATCACTACTGGCAAAGTCAGCTTGCCGGTGCGACGGACTCGGATTCATTTCGATTGGTTGAGTCCGGGAATTTGCAGGGGTGTAGTGTCGGACGTGCTGGCAAAAGCCAAGCCTGTATGGGAATTGCGTCCGGTGACTTTGATCGTAACGGAACACTCGATTTGCATGTAACGAATTTTGAGAATGAACCGGTCAATCTGTTCCTGCAATCACCGGAAGGAATTTTTATTGATGAGGTGCATCGCAAGGGTTTGGGGCAGACCTCGTTTGGTGTGCTTGGGTTTGGGACGCAGGCGGCAGACTTTGACAACGATGGGTGGTTGGATCTCGCAGTGCTCAATGGCCATGTCTATGACGGTCGCGTTGATGATATCCCGTTTCGAATGCTTCCCCAACTCTTTGAAGGAAGTCGTGACGGGTTCGTGTTGCATACCGACAGCGAGGCTGGCGATTATTGGAGTGGTAAAAAACTGGGTCGTACGCTCGCAACGCTTGACTGGAATCAGGATGGACGCATTGACTTGCTAGCCAACCATCTCGATTATCCCATCGCACTGTTGCAAAATGATTCGCCCGGCGAAAAATGGATTCAAATTGAGCTGGTTGGAACGACCAGTGAACGAGAATCTATCGGCGCTGAGATTCAAGTGGTTGCAGGAGAAGAACGCTGGACAGGATGGCAAATTGGAGGCGATGGGTTGATGTGCAGCAATGAATCCATGGTGCATTTCGGAATTGGTGATGCGACAAAACCAGTCGACGTTGTCGTTCAATGGCCCAGTGGGTTGAGGACGGAACTCCGCGATCTGCCTGTCAATCGACGTTATCTGATTGTCGAGGGTGAAGAAAACGCATTTGAACGTTGATCCATCGGGCAGAGGTCTTGCTGGCCATTACGTGCTCAGTTCACAAAAAGACTCGCCCAAGATATCCGCGTCGAATGTCCGTGACGAAAATCAATGCAGGGCAATCTCTCACCGCTCTCGGGCATAGGCTTCTGAGTCACCCTCGACAATCAGGTAACGTTGATTCACGTCGAGGTTTAGAAAGGTTTGCTTTTTTCCTGATGGCCACTGAACATCGACGCGGTCGATAGAATTTGCGTCGGCAAGGCCGAAGTCAAGTACTGCCTCGTTGCTGCACAGGAAACCATCTCCGCCAGCTTGCCATCGTGTCCATGACTGCTGCCCGCTGGTGACCGTGACCTTTGCTCCAGTTGCATCCCGTTCGCTGTCGGTACCTTGGAGTTCCAACTGAAGGCTGTTGCCGGCCTTGGTGCTGTTGCTGAGCAGGGCGACGGGGCCATCGAGGTGATTGGACACGAGGTCGGGACGGGCATCACCATTCCAATCGAGAACTGCCATCGTGCGGCCTAGCCGATTTTGCGTCCAGTAACGATCGCCCGGATTCATTGAGACTCGTGTCGATGACCCATCCGAGAGTGCCTGGAACAGTTGGGGTTTCATTTCATAAGGTTCCCGGCTGCCGGGTTTGTTTACGACATGCCCATTGAGCACTGCGAGATCAAGCCATCCGTTGCGATCGAAATCGGCAGCTTGCGTTCCCCATCCCACTGTTTTCTGACTCGCTGCAAAGGTGCCGAAATCTAGGCCACCTGGTACAAACAGCCCGGTCTCTCTTTGTAGATAAACGTCGGAGGCTTCGTTCCAGTAATTCGTTACGTGCAAGTCAATCTTGCCATTGTGATCGAGGTCGCCATAGGCGATTCCCATGCAGCCTCGCGGACGCCCAACCGGATCTGAACCACAGCCAAACAGCTTTGCGTTTTCTCGCAGTTGACGCTCGCTTTCACTTGAGTTGGGATTGCCGGTCCAGAAGTGGTTGGGGCGTGTGTCGTTGGCAATGTACAGCTCGTTGCCAGGTTGGCCATCAAAATCAGTCAGCACCGCTGCGAATCCAAAACTGGGTTGATTGGCAATGTCCAAGCAGCCAGCGAAAGAAATTATCTCACCATTCGGTTCAACCTGCCAGATGCTGTCGGCTGCAGGCTGGAATACTCGTGGGCTGCAGTGGGTCGAATCAGGCGTGCAGGCAGTCGTCAGTGCCTGGGGGTCCTCGATGTAATTGACCGCCACAATTTCGGGAAGATGGTCGCCCCCCAAATCACCGCACGCGATGCTGGTTGTCCAACCTCCTGCTTGGCTTCCCAAGGGAATGGGATTATTTGTGAATGTTCCGTCACCATTGTTCACGTAGACCACGTTGGGGCCGATGTTGGCGACAACAAGATCAGGGAAACCATCTTGATTGATGTCAGCGACAGCTACACCTTGTCCGTAGCCCAAGTCAGTCGTCTCCGATTGAGAGCTGACGCTTCGGAACCGTTCACCGTGCAGATTGATAAACAGTTGGTTGGGTTGTGATCCGCCTGCGTCAAAAGCAGGGCCACCTCCTTGGGTGAAATACAAATCCATCCAGCCATCGAGGTTGTAGTCAATGACTCCAATGCCTCCACCTGTCAGTTGGTAAATGAACACCGCATCGTCTTCACGATTTTGATCTCCGTTGTCATACGTGAAGTTCAGTCCTACTTTCGCAGCAACGTCAGCAAGTTTGATTGGGACTTCTACACCCGTACTGATTTTTGGCTTGTTGGTTTCGCTTTCAATCACGGTGGCAATTTCTGCGATGGTTGGCAGCGGCCATGATTCGAGCTCAAGGTTGCAGGTCAGAAGTTTTGCGTCCGCAGAGTTGTCGTGTTGCTGCAGTGCTTGCCGAGCCTTCGCTATTTCCTGCTTTTCTGATTCAGCCGTAGCGTAATACTTCGAAGCCGCTTCTCTCCATGCAACAGACTCCCATGGACGTCCCAGATCCAACAGGAGTTTCGCCATGCGGTTCATTTCCTGTTTGTTGCCACGTTTTGTGCCAAACTGCCGAGCAAGTCGGGATGTTTCTGTAAGCTTCTGGACTCGTGCTGCGGCCAGTTCTGCTTCGTTATTCTTT
>Ga0315330_10001062_pt1 | contig 18257 bp, 21 predicted proteins | sample M140m34915metaG_FD_203453 | JGI IMG/M metagenome (GOLD analysis project Ga0315330, IMG submission 203453) | Ammonia-oxidizing marine archaeal communities from Monterey Bay, California, United States - M1 40m 34915 | ecosystem: Environmental > Aquatic > Marine > Intertidal zone | place: USA...
CAGTTCTAATAAGTCCTCTTTCGAAATTGTTAGTTTAGGATTATTTTTTTTTGCTAGCTCATTTGACATAGTTTGAATTGCTTTGTGAAGTTCGATATGAGAAGATAGAAGTATTGTCTCAAGTGCATTCTTTTTAATTTCAACGATTTCCGTTGGAACTACAGCTTTTACACTACAGGTTCTTTTTTCATTCAGAATTAATGAAAGTTCTCCGAAAATTTCTCCAGATTCAATTTTCCCAACCTTTTTTCCGTTTAACTCAGCTACCAGCCCTCCAGATACTACTAAATAGGCTGTGTTACCGGTTTGATCTTGTTCAAATATGTACTGATCAGGTAGAATTCTTATTTTTTTTAAACTCATTTCTTATTTTGATGTTGCAACATAAACTCCATCCCAGTCTTTTGGTGGAGGGTTTTTCTCATAATCATTTATTCGTTCAGATAAAATTTCATAGTATTCGTTCATTAAATTATTACAGAGACTTTTTGCTAATTTCATCTCACTCAAACAACTTTTCCATTTTTGATTAAAGTAGTTTTCAAGAATTTTCTCATGCTTAATTTCTAAATTCTTAAACTCAATACTTTCTTTAAAATCTTTATCTCCTGCTAAAGTAAAAATAGTAACAGCTTCTTTTTTTCCTTTAACCGCAATCAAATCCAATTTAAGGGTTGCATAAGTATCTTTGATACTATCATATGTTTCAGGCCCAATAACTGTTTTTACTCCATAACTTTTTGATTGACCTTCAAGTCTTGCTGCTAAATTTACGGAGTCTCCTAGTACAGAATAATCAAATCTTTGATCGGAACCCATGTTTCCAACCACGCATCCACCAGTGTTTAAACCAATTCCTATCTTAAGTTCAAGAAATTTTTTATTTTCAGATTTAGCTTCTTCTTCTCTTATAGCATTCAATTCTGCCATTGCTTTATGCATTCTAAGTGTTGCATCACATGCCAGTTTTTCATGTTCATCAACATCTATTGGAGCGTTCCAAAATGCCATGATACAGTCTCCCATATATTTGTCGATTGTTCCATTAACATTGATAATTTCATTTGTAAGAGGAGTTAAAAATCTATTTATCAACCTTGTAAGTCCTTGAGGATCAGCTTTAAAACTTTCAGAGATTGTTGTAAAGCCTCTTACATCACAAAATAAAAAAGTCATTTTTTTTGTTTCTCCTCCTAGAACAAGTTTATCAGGATCATCTGCTAACTGTTCAACTAATGCGGGTGAAAGATATTGAGAGAACGCCCCACGTATTTGTTTTTTTTCATTTGCATCTCTTAGATAATTAGCAAAGGTATTACCAAAATATATCACAAAAGTTGAAAAACCAGCAAAGGTCGGATCAAATAATATTTTATCTTGAATGAAGATTTGATTACTGTAATAGAATGCACCTCCAACTATACTTACTAACAGTGAGATATTAAAAATTGGACCAAATCTTAGAGCAGAAAATGTTATTATAAAACCTAATAAAATAGTGAAAATTGATTCGTAAAACTTCATATTGGTTCCAGCTCTTAAGAAAGGGGCACCAGTTATCTTTATTTTCTCTTTTTCTATAAGTGCTTCATCTTCAGTTTTTCCTTCTTTAATTGCTTTGTTGAAAACAATGTCAGCGTTTTTGTTTGATGTATAGTACATAATAGCAGAAATAACTGTATCTATTAAATTTGCATGAATTTCTACACCTGGCATTCTGTCCTCCACAGGAGTTGGCCTTATATCTTTGAGACCGGTAGCTGATGTTCCCAGAATTCCAAGTTTACCCTTCAACCTATCTTTGCCAATTCTTCCAGCAATAATATCTGCAGCACTTACATAATATCTAGACTCGTTACCTTTGACAGAATCTGATTCACCGTAGTAAATCCAAACTCTTCCATTTTCGTCTGTGGGTATAGCTGCGTTACCGATTGTCTTTGTTTGTATGATTATTTCTTCAAGTCCATTAATACCAGTTCTTGATGCGATACTATTCCCCTGAAATGCAACTCTAATCATTTCCAACCCCAATGTTGGCCTTACTACATTTGCTACATCTGAAATCAAAGGTACCCTTCTAATTATACCATCTGGTTCTTCAGCTACGGAGACGGTTCCTGCTCCTGAACTATTTTTTTCAAATTCTGGCACATTTGCAAGTAATCCTGGATAGGAGATAAGCCATCTTTTTATGTCTTTGTTACCTAAAAAAACTTTTACTGATGTATCTTTGATATCTTTTCTTAAAGCATCACCAATAACATCTAAACCAGAATGACCTATAACTGTTGAAAAATTAGACATTTGTTCGGCTGCAATTGACTCATTTGATGGAAGTTTTTCTAACTCAAAAGCAAGTTTTGGATTTCTTTTTTTTATATCCTTTGAAATTAGTTCTGGGGATGTTCTATCTTTTTCAGCAAAAAGAACATCTAATCCTAGAACTAACATACCTGCCTCTTTTGATTTTTTGAATAATTCCGCTAGAACAGTTCTTGGCCATGGCCATTGACCAACTTCTCTTAAAGATTTTTCGTCAATGTCAACTATAACAGAATATGTGTTTCCATCCGTATTTCTAGGATTATTTTTTTGAAGAACATCAAAGTATTTGAGGCGCATTATTTCAACTAACTCTGGATCTGATATTCTTACTGCGCCAAGTATTACAGCAAAAATCAGGGACAAAATTGTTACAATAACTCTAAATGAAATTTTAATTTTCATGGCTCTGCAAAACTATTTCCTAAGGTTCTTATTAAAGGATAAATAAAGTAAGTAATTAACTTTCTTTTTCCAACTCTAAACTTTCCAGAAACTTTCATACCAGGCATTAAATTAAAACCCGGAGGAATATCTTTTAGTTCATTTTCTGTAATAATAGCTCGAGCTCTATAAAAGTTACCCGAGTTACCATCAACATCTTTATCAATCGTATCTGCAGAAACGTAAGTTAATTTTCCCTTAAGTTCTCCATGTTTTTGCGCAGGTAAAGCATTAAGTTGTATTTTTACAGATGTATCTGGAATTAGCTTACTAATATCGGAGGGATCAACATCAAAAACAGTTAATAACTCAACTCCTGTTGGTACAAGTGTAACCACGCTTTTTCCCTGAGATATAACAGCTCCAGGATATAACGAATGTAAATCAAGGATCATACCATCAGATGGAGCTTTAACTGTTTCATCTGTTTGCTGTCTTTCTAATTTTTTTAAATCTTCAAGAAGAGACATTTTAGTATCTTCCAAAGTTACAAGCTCATCGTTAATTCCACCAAAAAACTGACTGGTATATTCTTTTCTATTAGATTTAAGTTCTCCTAGCTTATTACTAGTTTTTGTATATTCTTTCTCCAATGATAATCTTTTATTCTTTTCTCCAAGAACTTGTGACTCAGCAACAAGATCTAGATCGAATAATTCTTTTTTAGAATCCTCAAGTTGCATTTGAATATCCAACTGTTCTTTGATAAAAGTTAAGTCATCTTCCGTTGAAGAAATTTGCTGATTCAATGATGCCATCTTAGCCACATATTGATCCTTTTTATCTTTAAATATCTTACTTTGTCTGTCATTTAATGAGCTTTTAACTGCAATATTACCTCTCAACTGTGATTGTTTTTTTAATCTTTCAATTTTTGAGTTAGTTACTGATAGTTGATAATTTAATTTTTTCATATCAGCTCTTTGTAACGTTGAATCAAAAACTACAAGTGGGTCATCTTTTTTTACACTTTGCCCTTTTTTAACAAGTATTTTTTTTACAACTGAATTATAATTCGATTGCACCTCGACGTTGGGAACAACCGTTGTTATTTTTCCAGATGCTGAGATTGTGGTATCAATTTCTGAGAATGATCCCCACATAATTAAAAATAAAATGAGAAAGCCAAAAGAGAAAACTGAATACTTTACTGATTGTGGTATAGCTCTTGTGCTCAATCTATCAATGTCGTCATCAAATTCATCTAACAACTCATTCATTAATAACTTTTTTTTTCTACTTTCTTTTACCTCTTCGGATACTTCATCACTAGAATCAATTGATTCATCATCATTTTCATTGCTACTAAATGCATCTACAGATAACTTTTCGTTAGCATTTCTTGCATAACTTGCAAGCTGTTGCATCATATTGAAAGCAGTTTGAGGCGAATTTTTTAAATATCCTAAAAGAGCATCTTTATCAATTTCTTTAACTGTAGACTCATTAATTGCGCGAGCCATTGCACTCCTTGGCTGTTTATCAATGAGTGCCATTTCTCCAAATAGTGCGCCCTTTTCGAGAATAGCCAGAGTTACATATTCATCACCATTGAACTTACAGACTTCAATTTTACCTTTTACTACTTGGTACGCAAAGTCTCCAACTTCACCTTCTCTGAACAAAACATCGCCTGAGGCTAGGTTTCTTAGAGATGGTTTAATTTTATTTTGTTGAGACATTTATACTGCTTTTTTAACTGGTTTATTAAATCCTAATATTGAGATTTGTTTATTGAATGTTTCACCAAAAAAACCTTCTGTATTTTTCAATTCTTCAAAAGAACCTTCTTGGGTAATTATTCCATTATCTAAAACAAATATTTTATTACATAACCTTAGATGCCATAAACGATTTGAAACAATTATGACTGTTCTCCCCAGAGAAATATCTGAGAGAGCATCATACAGTTTTAGCTCACTTTCTACATCAAAACCAGTTATAGAATCATCCAAAATTATAACTCTTGGATTACGTATTAATGCTCTAGCTATTGCAATCTTTTGCCTTAAACCTGTTGAAAGGTTTGTTGCATTTTCTTCTAAAAATGTTTCATAACCATCAGGAAAAGATTCAATTTCTTCATGAGCATGTACTTTTTTTGCAGCCCAAGTTATCTTATCCATTGATGCATTAGGCGCTGCCCTAGATATTGATTCTCTTATGGTTCCAGGAAAGAAATAACTTTCAGATCCAACAAGAGAGACCTGTGATCTTACATGACTAAGATCTAGTAAACGTAGGTCTACATTATCGAGAGAAACTATCCCTGATTGAGGTCTATATAAGCCCTGAATCAATTTCGCGATAGTACTTTTACCACACCCACTCTTACCTGTTAGCCCAATAATTTGCCTAGGATTTATATCAAGATTAACATTTTTTAAAATTTTTGAGGAATCATCGTATCCAAACTCAACATTTTTAAATGTTATTTGACCCATTAATTGTGGTTTTTGACCTTTAACAGTTGTTTCAGAATTTGCGTCTACAATCCCAGATACAACTTGAAGAGATTGTATAAGTTTTGTGATTTCAGTTTTTAACGTTACAAGATCTATTATAGGTCTTGAAACTCTTGACGCTAACATATTAAAGCCAACAAGAATACCGGCTGATAAACTTCCTGAAAATACAAGGTGTACTCCAACGAATATCACCATAGCAGTCATAAGTTGGTTAATAGTTGAAGAGATATTATTTAAAACAGCACTTTTTTTTTGCATATCCTCAGATGCAATAATAAAATTAGCTTCTATTTCTCTCCACTTATCTTTAAGAGATGGCTCGAGTGCTAACCCTTTGACATTTTCAATACCATTAACAGATACGGATATAAATTCTTGTCTTTTAGATTCAGCTTTACTGAGCGCACCAATTGAATCTCTTTGTTTTTTAGAATAAAACATTGATGATAAAGCTCCCAGAATACTGAATGAAAAAACCACCATAAATAAAACTGGACTGTAGAAAAAAAGAATAGGAATAAACACTAACAGACTTATTGAATCTAAAGCTGTTGAAAAAATTTTTTGTGTAAGAGTATTTTTTATTTGTGAAACTTGAGAGGTAAATCTTAAAAAGTTTGCGGATTCTCTATGAAATCTTTGCATAGGTAATGATATAAGCTTTTCAAAAACTCTTACCGATAATTTAGCCTCAACTTTTTGGGATAGAAAATCTAATAAATATGCCCTTAAATAACCTAAAATACCATTAAAAATATAGGCTACAATTACACCAGAAGTTATAACATATAAAGTTGAGTAAGCCTCATAATTCACAACTTTATCGAGTACAAGCATCATAAAAACAGCTGGAATAACTGCAAAAATATTTAAAATCAGTGCCACCACCACCACTTGAGTGATTACAGATTTATTTCTTAAGGATTCACCAATTAGCCAACTTAATTTAAGTTCACTAGTTTCTTCAAAAGCTTTTAGTTTCGCTTTAAGTAAAATAACCTCTCCATCCCATCCTTTTTTCAGTTCTTTTAAGTTAATTTGTTGGGGTTTTGGTGAAGTAACACCGGTATCAAGAAATAAAATTGATTTATCTTCATCTTTTTCTGCTTTGATTAATCTTAAAGCTATAATATATCTGCCATTTTTTAATCTTATAATCTGTTGTTTTTTTGCTAGTAACTTTGTTAACTCATCACTGTTAATTTTAGTCGTTTTAGCTTTTAGATTAAAAGAATGGGCAAGCTCGCACATTTCTCGAGGAGTTAGCTCCCTATCATCAATTTTAAATCTTTCAGGAATATCATTAGCACCAATATGGACACCTAATTGTCTTGCAACTAGAATAATAGATTTTTGTGAACCTCTCATGGCTTCCATTTAACTATTGTATATGAATTTTTTTTTTTAATCAAAAAAAAAGCCCTTAATAAATTTTGGTATTAAGGGCTTTAAAATTTTTATAGCTTAATTTTGAAAACTAAACTACATCGTCACCTGTAGGATCATCCGGAGGTGGAGGCATCATATCTCCGTCCATTGGCATATCGCCTTCTGGAGGAGGTCCCATTGGATCTCCATCTGCTGGCCCGTGAGCAGCAGCATCATCCATGTGAGTATGCATTTCATCCATTCCATCCATTGGAGGAGGCATATCACCAGGAGCTCCTGGTCCGCCGTCCATTGGTCCTGGCTCGCCCATTGGATCACCTGGAGGCATATCGCCTGGAGGTGGCCCACCTGCTGGACCAGCTTCACCAAATAATGGATCACCACCTGGTCCACCGTCCATTGGTCCTGGTTCACCACCTGGAGGAGGTCCCATTGGTCCGTCTGGACCTGGTCCTGCCATATCACCTGGAGGAGGTCCCATTGGTCCATCTGGCCCCGGTCCCATATCACCTGGAGGAGGTCCCATTGGACCGTCTGGTCCCGGTCCCATATCACCTGGAGGAGGCCCCATTGGTCCATCTGGACCTGGTCCTGCCATATCACCTGGAGGAGGTCCCATTGGTCCATCTGGACCTGGTCCCATATCACCTTCTGGAGGAGGTCCCATTGGTCCATCTGGTCCCGGTCCTGCCATATCACCTGGAGGAGGTCCCATTGGCCCGTCTGGACCTGGTCCCATATCACCTTCTGGAGGAGGTCCCATTGGCCCGTCTGGACCTGGTCCCATATCGCCTTCTGGAGGAGGTCCCATTGGTCCGTCTGGACCTGGTCCTGCCATATCACCTGGAGGAGGTCCCATTGGTCCGTCTGGACCTGGTCCCATATCACCTTCTGGAGGAGGTCCCATTGGTCCGTCTGGACCTGGTCCCATGTCACCTTCTGGAGGAGGTCCCATTGGTCCATCTGGACCTGGTCCCATACCTTCTTCTCCGCCAAAGGCCGTTTCAACACTGTCTCCAGCTGCATCAAAAGCATCTGCTGGACTAGCACCGTCTCCTATTGCTGTGTCAAAACCATCTTGAGCGGCTGATGCCATGGTATCTACCATGTCAGCAGGAGCACCCATGTCGGTCATAACTGCAGAAGCGGCCTCAATTGCCGCACTTGCTGCTTCTGATGGATCTGCTCCACCGTCTAAAGCAGTTTGGTAAGCTTCAGCTGCGGCACCGCCAGCAGCATCTGCCATGTCATCCATCTCTGGAGGCATAACATATTCAGCCATAATATTATCCTTTAGAATTTAAGGTTGTTTGTGCAATTACTAATAAGTCAATACAAAATTAAATTATAAACTAATCATACTAAATTTTCAATTAAAAAAAAAAAAAATCAGAACCCTAGATAACTAAAATTTAAAATACCACAATCTTTTAAAAGATTAAATGAACTGATTATCAACTGGTATTGTGCATTTACAAGATTTGATTCTGACTGCGTTAGTTCTTTCTCAGCATCAAGTATGTTTAATGTAGTTCGAGTTCCAACTCCAGCTTCTCTGGATACACCCTCAACTGCCATTTCATTTGAGTCAACAGAAATTTCTAAAGATTGAATACTCGCCTTTGTACTCTCAATCTTTTTCCAAGATGATTTAATCAAATGGGTGAGCTCTAACTTTTTCGACTCAATTGCCTTCAAGTTGCTTACTGCTGTATCTTTAGATTTTTCTAGATTGATAATATTATGACCTTTATTAAATATTGGTACTGTAAATTCAGCTGTAACGGAATAGCTATCTTTTCTCTCAATCGCTCTTGAGGACTCTAAGGATTTTCCCATCGAACCGGTGACTGAAAATTCAGGAGCAAATGCTAAATTACTCTTTTTAATGTCTATTTTCGAATTTACATGTTCAAGTTGTAATTTTAGATACTCAGGATTGTTTTTTAGACCGGTTAGTAGAGCATCATCTAATGTACTTGGAATTTTAGGAATAAGTCCAAACTTTGACCAATCTTTTGGATTTGACTTTAAAATATTTTCATCTTCTGAATCAAACCAGTTAACGTTTGGGTTTCTTCCAACAATTTTTTTAAATTCTGATATAGATATATCTAAATTATTTTCAGCCTCAATTCTTTTAGAAGTTGCTTCAGCCAATCTTGCTTTTGCTTGAAAAACGTCAGTTTTTGTCACATCTCGGAACTCAAATCTTTTTTCGGTAGCTTCAAGTTTTTTTTGTAAATTTTCTTCATTTTTTTTTGATACATCTAGTAAAAAAAGATCCTTTAAAAGTGTGTAATATGCATTACTGGCCTTTAATAAAACATTTTGAACAGATGACCTGAAGTTTAATTTTGAAATTTCAAAACTGTTTTTTGATTTTTTCAGATTCAGAACTTTATCATACCCAAGTGGTTGTGTGAAATCTATATCAAACTTTGAGGGATCTAGTGCAGTCACTCCTCTGTTTGAGCTGTCTGGAAAAGATTTACTAATGTTTTTTCCACTTGAAGCTGAAAAATCTAGTGAAGGTAAAAAATCAGTCTTCGAAATCTGTAAATCTTTCTTTGATATATCTAGTTCTTTTTTACTTTTTTGTATATCTGGAAAAAAATTATATGCGTCATATAAAACGTCCCTTAGTTCCTCAGATTTTGGGAAACTTAAGTCGATAATAAAAAAAATTAGTACTATTAAAATTTTAGAAAACATTGTCTATTAAACCCTGGATACAGTTTAAACATTTAAGTTTTAATTTAAAGAAATATTTAGGTTTAACTTTTTTTGCTTTTATTTATCTGTGTCTTATAATATAAGCAAATGTATCGGGGAGTAGCGCAGCCTGGTAGCGCATCTGTTTTGGGAACAGAGGGTCGCAGGTTCAAATCCTGTCTCCCCGACCATTTTTTTTTGCAGTTAAATGGAGCTAATTTAATAGGAGAAAAAAATGTATATTAAAATCTTAGCTTTAACTCTAACTTTATTTGGCAGTTCATTATGCTTGAGCAACGACTATTACAAAGCTCTTGATCTGTTTAATAGAAAAAAAATCAATCAATCAATTGATCTTTTTAAATCAGTCTCAAGAAATATTAAAGATGAAAATAGAAGTAAAGCCTTCTTCAATCTCGCTGTAATTTATGATTATGGGTACGGTGTTGTAGTTGATAAAACCAAAGCTTTATATTTTTATGAAAAGGCTTCCAAATTAGAAAATGAATTTGCATTATATAATCTAGGGTGGATGTATCAAACTGGTGAGAATGTTAATAAAGATGCCGTAAAAGCGTTTAAACTTTATTCAAAAGCTGCAGACAAAGGTCACGCACAAGCTTTATATAACCTTGCTAATATGTATTATTCAGGAACAGGTACAACTAAAGATTATAAAACTGCATACAAATTATTCTTGAAGTCTAAAATAAAAGGTGTGGAAGAGAGTCAATATTATATTGAAAAGATCTCAAGTGATATTTCGCCCGAAGAGTTAAACTTTCTCAACAAGGAGTTTGAATCATTAATTGAAAAAAAAATTGATCTTCCGATTCCTGTGGTTGTAGAAAACTAAATGTAATTATTAGATGTAAAAGAACACGGTGATATTCATTAAATAAATATTTGTTATAATCAAAATAAATTTAACAAATGCTAATTTAAGCCATATATTATATATTCTTCCTCCCCATATATATTAAAAGGCGCCGTCAAAAGCGCCTTTTTTTTTGTTTACAATTATATATTTTTATAAATTGCCCCTTGTAGCTTATCCACCTTTTGTCTTTTATATTGAACGTACTTGTAATATCAAAAATTTTGTTATGAATTATAACTTCTTTTTTATTAAACATAACAACCTTATCAAAATAGTTTCCTGAATAATTTAATAGAGTCCTATCTTCAAAATTAATAATTTTTACAAATTGTTGACTAAAAGATTTATCAGATGATTTTGAAATTTCATTACACACTAGCCTAAAATCGTTTGCACTTATTTCAAAAACTATTAATAAGTTAATGATTATAAAATAAAATTTTTTCATACTTATGGCGACCCCGGTACGATTCGAACGTACGACCTACTGCTTAGAAGGCAGTTGCTCTATCCAGCTGAGCTACGGGGCCATTAATTATTCATTTATACCCCAAGAATGTTTAATAAAATATTTTTTTTATAAATTTTTTTTTGGTTCTATAAATCTTTTTAGTTTCTTATCGTACCTACCTGTTATCCACCTATGAGTTTTATAAGACCAATAACTTTTGCCACCTTCGTCGTTAGGTTTCAGTTCTAACCTACTATTTTTTGATGATCCTGGTGTGTGTTTAATTTTAGTTGCTTCGTACATAAGTTTAACATTTGGGTCACTTAAATCTGGCCTCTGTGTATTAAGAGATTTAATAAACCCTCTAAGAGATACAAGTGCCACTCTGGCTCTTTTCTTTTCTACTCTTTTTATAGATTTCAAAGTTTTTCCCGCCCAAAATAAGTATACATCAACATATTCATCCGATGTTTTATAACTTAAATTGAAGTTTTTTGGTTTTTTTATAAATTTCATGTCTTTCTTGAAATTTGATACTGACATTTGATCGAAATATTCAACTGAATAATCTAAATCGTCTATTGCTTTTATTTTATCAACTGACAGGTTGTTGAATATAATATTTAAATCTTCACCTTGTACGCCAGCAAATGGATCAAGGATTTCAACATCTATGGAATCCTTGAGGTTAACTTCTTTTTTTTCAAGATTATAATTCTCAGCAGTTGCATTATAGCAAGCAAGAATATCTGGATTAGCTAAATCAGGCTTTATTGAAGATATTTGAGAATAAAATGCTTTTAATCCATTTAAAGCTACTCTAACTTGTTTTAACGGAACATTTGATAGGATTCTTATAATTTTTTTTGACCAGACTAAATTTACATTAACATAATCTTTTGATTCTTTTGAATATGACCAATGAACAGCTTTTAACTCTTCTTTATTTTGTCTTGATTTACCCTCTCTTAGTTTTTGTAAAAATGTCTTCTTTACTACTTTTTTTGTATCCCAAATATCAAGAGATTTATTAATTTCTCTAATTGCTTCTTCCTTATCAATCTTGAAAGGTGAGGGAGCATTATTTGAGCTTTCACCATGGACGCCACCAAATGGATCTTTGTATTTTTTATTCATCTATTCATACCATTCTTCACTTTCTTTTTTATCAAGAAAAAGGGAAATAAACACAAAAAAGATATTATTAGTGAAATAATTAATGATGAAACTAACCAATAAGCTGAATTTAAATCAATACAAAAATTATTGATTTCTACCGGTGAATCAAAATCCTCACACATTGTTGAATCAGTAAACATACTTTCAATAATATTGAAGTTTCCTTTTTTAAGAATTCTAAATAAAGAAAAAACAGAAAATAAAGCAATGATGGTGAAGAATATTCCTACTCCAAGTAGTAATATTTTTAGAAGAATATATTTTGAATTTCTGAACAATTTTATTTTTTTATTAAAAAATCTAATTCATTTATATTTCTTTGAAATCTATCTTTCAAAGTTTTATGGTTCTTCAAAAACTTTTTGAAGTTTTTGCATAAGTTTTTGTAGTACCAAAATGTCTCTTCAGAGCTTAGATAGTAGTTTTTCCAGAGTTTTTTTCCGATTTTATTGTGATCGTTAATAATACAGTTAATACTATGAAGCTTATCGCAAATTGATACTAATAGAGATGATTGAGACATTTTTGACATAGACTCAACAAACTCTTTTTTATTGTCAAAAAAATTATTATTTATTTCAAGAATCGAACATTGCTTAATGATGTTAAAAACTCGGGTCCCAAACCTTTTTTTTATTACATTTAGATGTCTAGTGTTATTTTCAAATTCAAATATGTCGTGGAATAAGGCTGCAACAGCTTCATCTGTATTTCCATTATTCTCAATTATTAGATTACTTACTGACGTAAGATAAACAAAATAAGGGATTTTAATACCACGTCTGTAGCTTTTTTTATAAAAATTAAATGAAAAGTCTATAGCTTGTTTGTATCTTTGGAGATCTATTTTTTTATTTAACGACATTAATTTCCAGTTTAAAAAAAAGTAATAATATAAAACATGAATGAAAATTATTCATCAAAAATTTGAAAGAGTTTTTATGTGTTGGATTGTTGCTTGAGAATTACCTTTTGTATTATACCCTCCCTCTAAAATTGACAGAATTCGTTCACCGCAAGTTTTTTTTGCTATGTTCATTACAATTTTTGTAAGCTCTACAAATCCTCCATCTGTGATTTTAAAACAACCGAGTAAGTCATTTTCTCTACTATCAAACCCAGCGGATATCAAAATGAAATCTGGTTTAAAATCTTCAGCCTTTTGAATTAAATTATTCTCAAAAGCCTTTATAATAGTTTTATCCTTAGTTCCACATGGTAAATGAATATTTACATTAAACCCTAAACCTTTATCTATTCCCTTTCTTAATGGGGAGCCAGTTCCAGGATAAGCAAATTGATCGTGTGTTGAAAAGAAAAGTACGGATGGGTCATTATAAAAAAATAATTCTGTAGAATTTCCATGATGATAGTCCCAGTCAACTATTAAAATTTTTGATAATTTATACTGTTCTTGAATATATTTTGCTGTTACTGCGATATGATTGTAAAAACAAAATCCCTCATCTTTACCAGTATTTAATGCATGATGACCAGGTGGTCTAGTTAAACAAAAAATATTTTTTACTTCATCTAACATAATTTTATCCACGCCTTTAGTACATAGATGTACTGCTGTCCTAGACATTTTTTCACCCATAGGATATTTCTCTTTTAATGAATCAATATGTTGAGATGTATGAATTTTTTTTATCCAATAGTCTAATTTAATAGAATTTTTTGGAAAACTTATTTCTTTAATGAGTTTATTAAGATTATTTTTTTCTAAGTCTTTTAGTATTTCTGTAATTCTTGAAGGATTTTCTGGATGACTGGGAGAAAAAATAGTATTTAAAAAGTTTTTATTAAAAAGAATAAAAGTATTAGATTTCTTTTTCGCTAGTGTTTTTGATGGCTTGAAATATTTAAAACTTATTAATAAAAAAAATTTGAATAAAAAGAAAATAAATTTTCTTTTTTTCATAAATTATCTCTTAATAGATTTAACTGAAGAAAAAATATTATTATGAATTTGTGACATAATGCTTTCTAATGCACCTTGAATGGAATTATATGCCCCTTTATTTGCGCTACAATTAAGATAAATATTATTATCCCATGATTTATTGGTGCTTACAGAATTATTTATAGTCATAAAATGACTTTTAACGTTAACATCTGTTTTTAATATAAAGTTAAATTTAGCAGTATTCCTTTCAACTACAAAAATGGATTCGGCACTATGATTTTTAATTACTATTTGAGCAACAGCACCTGAGTTTTTCAAATCTTCTTTACTTAATTCTTTATTGGTAAATTGGACATCCTCAAACATACTAAATAAAATATCCTTTAAAGACTGCTTGTATGCTTTATCAATTTCAATATCTATTTGCCAGGATTCACAATCCTCTGACTTTAATGATAATTTGTTAAGAAGTTTATTATCAGAAATATAAACGGAATATTTACCATCTAACTTTACAATATTCTTCAATGATACTAGATCGGCATTTCTTTTGTATGAACTGGCACAACTAGTTATAACTATGATTAAGAATAATGTAATTATATTTAGCAAAAATTTAGGAAAATTTAATTTTTTTGTTCCAATCATAATCTGAGTATATCAAATATGTGAAAAATAATAAATTAAGTTTCACATATTTGATAAAATAGTTATTTTTTTTTTTTAGAAAAAAATTTATATCCCCAACGATTCTCAGAGAGATCCCAAATCCTTTTAGTTTGATTTGGTATTTTAACTAAAATATTATTAAATTTGATTAAAGTTTTGGTTAACAACATACCGTTCACTCCTTTTTGTTAGTATTAAGTTAATAAGCATGTACTTTTGACGCATGTACTATGCGCCACTTTTAAACCATGTGGATGGTTATTAAAATATAATCTAAATTGAAAAAAAAAACAAATGTTTTATTATAAAATTCTTATTATGAAAAGTTTAAAAGAAAGTATTTATCAAGAATATGAAAGATATATTAGAGATGAAATGAATGATGTAGAAAAGATAAATTATTTAAAATCAGGTAGATTTTCTCTAGTCACTAAAATATTTCTCAATGAAAAATAGAAAAAAATGAAATATGTAATCATACTGGTTGCTTTAATCTTTCTTGGAGTGCTCTTTTTTCTTGTAAAAAATGAATTTAACCAAGAAAAGATAAACAGTTCAAACACAATTAAAAAAAATGAAGTACTTCATAAATGTAATTTGTCCAACGAAATCATTAATAGGGAAAATATTGATACTGAAAGGCAATGTTACTACGACTGTGGAGATGGCTTTGAAGTCAGAGTTGACACTAGTATAGAGTTTCCTTGTCAAAATTATATAATGGAAAAGAAATGATACAGGTAATACTTTTTGTAATATTTATATTTTCTTCTTTAAGTGCCGGAGAAATTGATGGAAAAGGTATAGTTTGTAAGGTTTATGGTGATTCTCTTGGTTATTATTTTGAAGAGGGTAGAGCATTTGAATATAAATTAAGAGGAGGAGAAAAAAAATTAGAGTTGATAAAAACTGACATAGGTAAGTATCACACAAATGAAAATGCAATATTTATTGGAGAAATAAAAATTGATAGGAAGAAGCTTGAATATCAAAGGTTTTCTTCATTCCGTGGAAAGTGTAAAGCATATAACAGCTTAGAACTCCTAAAAAAATCTTTGAACATTAAAAATTTAACTAAGGGCAACAAAATATGAAGAGAGTAAATAAAAAAGTTGAAATTATTTTGAAAGTATATAAAAAAAACAAATGTTTAAACTCTATATATCATTTTACTTCTTAATTTCAATTTTGATCTCAACTACTGTGTTAACTAGTGATTTTAGCGAGAGGAAAAACTTCAATAACATCCTTAAAGGATTTTATAAAAACAAAGTTTTTGAATGCAATTACATTAATAAATCATGGAGTACAGGCTATGAAGAACAGCCATATGGTATGGTCAATAATAATGGAGCCTTTACTTCTATTACAGTTTTCAATCACCAAAATTATATCGGTACACTATGGCCAAAGATCGGTGAGATTTCAACCGAGAGGGGCGTAAGAAAATATCAAATCTGGAAAAAAAATAAAAATGAGGAATATGTTTTAGTGCCAACTGATTATCTAGAGGATAAAAATAGCTCTGATATTAATATCAAAGAGTTAGATATACTCGAAAATTATAAAACTTATTTTGATAAAGAAAGTTTAAAAATTGCGAGTAAATCTTGGATCACTGATTTTTATAAATGTGAAGAAATTGAACAAACTAGTTTTGCTCGAAAAAAATTAATTGATATTTTTGTTAACCAAAATATGTATGTTAAAAAAGACTTCAAGTATCGTGAACGAAACCCAACTGCATTTAGTAATAAGATAGACCTTATAAAGGATTAATTGTGGTATTTATGTGGTAGTTTTTTCCATAATACCAAGTAATCCAATACCACTTATACCTGAATAGGAATAATACTAATCTGATAATTCATGTATATCGTTATCAATATCAGCTATTAATGATTTAATTATTTCCAATTCTGAATATAATTTCTCGTTATTAATGTCCATAGCTTTATAAAGCAGAACTATTGAAATCAATATTACAACTAATCCTAATAAACCTAAATTAATTTTATTCATTTACCTACCTACCTTAAAATTTTTCTTTAAAAAATAATATTAGTTCATCTTATTAACATATATCACTTTTTTATTTGTTTTAAACCAGCACATTGATTGCAGTAAATGATAAAATTTGCAAAAAATAAAATTACTACAGTATAATCAATGATTTATATAGTTTTTTTATTTTGAAAAGAAAATGATACCTCAGTTCTGTATTTAAGTATTATATTGATTAAGTAATATTTATTAACAATTTTATCCACATCTTTTAATATCAAATACAAAAGATTTTTAAATTACTTTAATATACTATCTAAATTACTTTTAATCGTATTATCAACATTCATAAGTCTTATATATGTTGTTCTTAATATTGCACGAATGAGTTTTGATGAATTATTAAATTCTTTTGTTAGTGTTTCTTTTGGTATTTTAAAAGCCCTAGAATTTTTTGTCGCTTTTGTAGTTACAGTTCTTTTTGTACCTAATAAAACTGACTGTTCTCCAAAAACCTCTTTTTCATTAATAAATCCGACTGTTACTCCTTTTTCAGAAATTATTTGCACTTCTCCCTCTTCAAGAAAATATGCAAAGTTTGCATCATCACCTAATTTATAAATTAAGTCACCTTGCTTCCATTCAACAGTATTTAAATTATTCATAGTATCAGTCATTACAAACTTTATGAATATTATCAGTAAATAGGGAAAAAAGCAAAGGAAGCCACTTTGCTTTTACTTCAATCAGAGGGCTTTATGGCATTTTGATCTACTATTACAAAGTGGCATATTTTATGTAGTTATTATTTTAATTGTTTAAAGGTGTATTATAATTACTATACTTTTAATAAAATAAATTATTATTATGAAAAATGATGAAATAGAGCTGAGAGTTTGTATAAATTGTGATTGTCCGTTACCAAATTCGTCTGGAAAATTGAATTTTTTTAATATTAACCCAAAAATATGTGATGATTGTCTGAAAATGGTTGAAAATGAGAATTAGAGAAAAAAGAAATTGTTTTAAATGTGAATCCTCCTTTTCAGAGTTATTTAGGTGCAAACTTGATGAAAAAGGACATTGGTGTTTTTTATGTAAGTCTTGTTTAGATGAAACAAAAAATACTAATATTTTTTATCAATATGGTGGAACATGGAAAGCAAAAAAAATCAACTAACTCTAATTATATAAAGTGAATAATTACTAAATATATTGTTATGAGATACACTTTACTAAAATATTTATTTATCTTTTTATTTTCAATTATAATATTTACTGAAGGTCAATCGAGTCCTGTAGGTAAGAATTTGAGTTGTATTGCAGATGATATTACAAATAAGAATTATCTTAAATTTAGAGGCGTTAGTTTTGAAACAGATAAATCTGTTAGAGTTGTCAGCTTAAATCTTAAAAACAATCAATTAAAGGTAATATCAAAGCTCACACCTTATAAGCTTAATAAAAATATGATTAATTTTAAGATTAAGTTTATATGGTATGGTAATATTTTTTTTGAAAATTTTCATCTTGATAGAAATACCTTAAAACTCTTTCATAGCAAAAATAAGCAAAAGAGTGAGTTAAGTTGTGAAATAATAAAAGGGAATTTTATGACAGAGATGAACAAAAAAAAGGAAGAATTACAACAGATCCTTAACAAAAATCTCGATGATAACAAGATTTAATCTATCTCAGGAAACTAATTAACTGTTAATAAAAAAAAAGCCCAACATTTGTCAGGCTTTATGATTATTGAGTCAGTTTAAAAACTACTTCTCAGCGCAAGCATAAGAATTGATTTCAAGACCAACAGAGATTTCA
>Ga0315330_10001063_pt1 | contig 18256 bp, 10 predicted proteins | sample M140m34915metaG_FD_203453 | JGI IMG/M metagenome (GOLD analysis project Ga0315330, IMG submission 203453) | Ammonia-oxidizing marine archaeal communities from Monterey Bay, California, United States - M1 40m 34915 | ecosystem: Environmental > Aquatic > Marine > Intertidal zone | place: USA...
CAGTTTGGTTGAAGCCTGTTGGGATCTCGGTGAAAGTGATGGTGACGGTGGAAGAGTTCACCGTATCGGAGAGCGAGGCCTCTGCGATCTGAACATTGGCCGTTGGGTTGAGTGTGTCGATGTTGACCGAGTCAGAGTCGCCGCTTCCCAAGTTAAGCTCAGAGTCGGTGTAACTGTCGTTGGCCAGCGTTACCGAACCTGTTCCATCAAAGTCATCGTTTGCGGTGAAGGTTGCGGTCCAGATTTTTCCCGCGGCATCGAAGCTTCCACTGCTAAGGGTTCCTCCGCTGACGGTCAGATCATCAGCTTGGTTGAAGCCTGTTGGGGTCTCGGTAAAAGTGAGGGTGACCGTGGAAGTGTTCACTGTATCGGAGAGCGCGACCGCTGCGATTTGAACATTGGCCGTGGGGTTGAGTGTGTCGATGTTGACCGAGTCGGAGTCGCCGCTTCCTAGGTCCAAGTTTGCGTTGGTATAGCTGTCTGGGATGAGTGTCACTGAACCAACACCGCTAAACCCGTCATTTGCGGTGTAAATGGCCATCCATGTCAGACTGTCAACATCGAAGGTCGCTACACCGAGAGTGCCTCCATCAACAGTGAGATCATCCAAAGGGTCGAAATTGACGGGTGTTTCGCTGAAGTTAATCGTAACGCTGGTACTGTTGTTGTTTTTAGATAGAGAGTTTGCGCTGATATCGACCGTAGCAGTTGGGCCACTCGAGACGAATTCGTAAGCTCCGATATCGATACTGGAATCGCGTGCGATATTTCTCTGATCCACACTGGGGGCTGCATCGCTGGTCCCGGCATCGATTGCTGCGCTTCCAACCAGAAGTGCGTGAGTTTTAGTGGGGCCGCCGTTGTTGCTCAGATCACCCAAGGTGGTCTGAAAAGTATTTGCATTAGTTTGGTCGCCAGTACTGAGGTTAAAGGCATTTGCCCCATCCTCGATATTGAATCCCAGTGAGTTCAGTGCTTGGTTGGTGTTTGTGCCATTGTTGTTCAGAAGAATAGAGTTCTTGATGGCCACGGATCCTGCATTCATGACCGTAATTGACCCAGCGCCATTGTTATTGACGATCGTCGCGTTCGTCACGGTGACCTCGCTTTCAGTGTAGATCGCTGCTCCTTGGGCAGCGACGTTGCCACTAAGCGTTGTGTTTGTGAAGGTCGTCTGACCCGTTGCCAGGTTGTAGCTTGCACCTCCGAGGCCACCAATGGTTTTGTTATTGCTGAGTGTTGACCGATCGATTGCGAGGTTTACCCCCTCGTTTTGGATGCCTCCACCGGTCATTCCAGCATTGTTCTGATCAAGTGTACTTTCAATAAGTTGGAGGTCCCCCAAGCCAGTTTGATAGATTCCACCACCGACTCCGTCTGCGCTGTTCTCTTCAAACTTGACACCTTTCAGTACAGCAGTACCTGAATTAGCCAGTGCTCCTCCGTTGGCACTCGTGTTCGACACGAGACGCACATTATTAAGGTTCAATGTGCCAGTGGAATTTCGAATTGCACCGCCGTCACCATCCCCGCTGTCCCCGTTGCGGAGCGTCAAATCTTCGATCGTGACTGTGACGTCCCCAAAGATGTCGAAAATTCGATCGACGTTATTCGCGTCGATGATTGTTTCATCGATACCAGCACCGAAAATATGGATATTTGCTGTGATATCAAAGTCGCCGGCAAGATTAGAGTCTTCATTGGTGCCCATGATGCTCAGGTTGTAGTTTCCTGCCAGCAGTTGTAGTGTGCCGCTACCCTCGATATTCGCGATCTCAATTGCTTCACGAATGGTTGTTGGTATCTGCCCGGGATCGAGGTTGTCGTTGAAGTCGTCGACAGTTTGTGCTACCAGCTTATTGTTCCATAACTCTTGAAACCCATCGCTGAAAATGGTGGTGTGATCAATCACGCCAACCTCATACTCGAGTATCCAGTCACCACCGTAGGCAGCGTGCCCCGTGTCGTCCGAGCTCGCTGTAACATCAGCCGTTGTGAGAGATGCCATCGTATGAATAAGATTTTGGCCTGATTCACTGCTGGCTAAGTCGCACCCGTACAAGAGAATATCTGCATCTGACTGAAATGCGTGTTGCCACGATGCAATGGCCCCTGCATAGCCATCCATGTTGGCGTCGCTCAGCCAAAGGTTGCCCAGTTGGATTGCTCCCGTTTCAGCATGTGACACGATGTGCAAGGCTGAGACGTTCGCTTTGGAATCAAGGAAGTCTGTGATTTGCTCAATGCCGTCAAGGTCCCGATCCAGAATCAAAATTTCGATACTTCGATTTGATTGCTCCAAATCATCGAATAACTGCTCAATATCAGGGACCTTGGAGTCAATGATCACAACTTCCAATGGAGGTGTTTGGGCAGTCGTGATTACTTCATCTTCGTCAATGCTTGAACTGTGAGTGGAATCCGTGTTTGTTGAAGTGGGAGTGGCGACCTGTTGAGTTTCCGCCAAGGCAGAGGGATCGAGGGGTGTCGCGCTGTAGAGTATCCGCTCCTCGAGCGAATTGATTTGAAGCGGCAGGTCTTGAGAAATGGGTGATCGGAGAACGCGTTCGCCGTAGCATTTCGTTGCGTCAGCGGCTATCAGCCAGCTATGCCACCATTGTTTGATTCGCATGGGGATCCAATCATTTTCCGACGGAGCCCTGGCTGGGGGGGGACGTCAAAGCAGCGACCAAGATTCCATTTGAACTCTAGGGAACGCCCGTCACCGAAGCAGAGACATCGGTCTCGAGGAGGCGAAACGGTAAGACCTACATGCTGGTTATTTGCTTTGGGTCGACTTTGACGGCAGTATTTTATTCCGACGTGGGTAAAACCATCGAAGTAGCTGGCTCAATCGAGTCGACTCTGCCGATTCCACTTCAGCAGTGCCCTGTAACGATCAGAGGGATTCTGCGCTCATTTATATTTTTTAGGGCAAGGAGCCGTCAGGAATCATGTCTCTGACTGGGAGATCGCACTGTCTTCGAATTCGCGTGAAACACCACGTGCTTTTGACTTTTGCGCTCGTGGCTTCATTGCACAGCGATCTGTGGTCACAAAATCCCGTGAGCAGTGATACGCCGATCGGGATCGAAGGTGCCTTGTTGACGGCCCAGTCGACGCTGGAAACGGTGGCGCGAGAAGCAGAGGTTGCCTCCACGAATGGTTTGGATGTGGAACTGATTCCGTCTCACCCCAACGTTGGTAATCACCTACAGCCCCATATCCCGATTCCGATACAGCATGGACCTTACCAAGGTCAATTAGATCAGTACCGGGTAAGGGCAGCAGAAATAAGTGATGCAGGGATGGGTACCGCGACTGATCTTACTCTGCCAGTGGTATCCGAGGAGATTTGGTGGCAGGAGATGGTAGCGGGCCCCATAGGATTGTCCGGTAAAGCCTTGCCGGTTGATATAAACGGTTTAACACAGACTGCGTTGGCCTGTTCTCCGTTGGTGAAAAGTATCCTCACGGAACCGAGAATACGTCGCAGCGATTTGGTGATTGCCGATGCAGATTTTGATACCGTTGCATTCATTGAAGGTAATTTTGCTGATACGAATGAGCCTGTCGGTAGCTTGTTGACAACCGGTAACGACGCAACACGCTTCCGGGATCAAACTTTTTCCTCAGCTGCTGGCCTACGCAAACGAGCTCGGGCGGGTGGTGCTTTTGAATTAGTGCAAAGAGGTGGCTTTCAATCAAACAACTCATCCTTGTTGGATCCCAATCCACAGGGAACAACGCGACTGGAAGTCAATTTTACTCAACCGTTGCTGAAAGATCATGGCCGCGCTGTAAACAACACGCGAGTGTTGTTGGCGCAAATCGATATTGAGTTGGCAAAAAGTGATGTGCGTGCAGAGCTGGAAAAGCATCTCGTGGATGTTACGAGGGCCTATTGGGATTTGTTTGGAGCCCGTGCGGGCTGGCTGCAACGTAATCGGCTGTTGCAGGGAGCGACTGATTTGCATCGTATTCTCGTTGCCAGAGATCAAGTCGATTCGTTGAAGCGACAAATTCTGCGTGCCGAGGTTGCAGTTGCCAGCAGGCGATCAGATCTGATTCGCGCTGAAACGAAAATTCGAAATGCTCAGGCACGCTTAAGAGTGCTAACCGGTGATCCCAGATTAATCCAGCGGGCAGCATGGGAGCTTACCCCTCAGGAATCACCACTGAGTGTACCGGTAAAACTATCGACCAAAGAAGCAACCATCACCGCGTTGGATAACCGCCCCGACATTGCTAGGTCGATTCGGCAAATTCAGGCAGTTTCTGCCCGTGTCGGAGCAGCACGTAACCAAGTGCTGCCACGCCTGGACATGATCCTAAGTACCTATGTTGCAGGGCTCGACTCTCGACGCGATACGTTCGGAGCGTTTGTCAATCAGTTTAGCGATGGACGGCCCAGTTATGCAGCGGGTTTGTTGTTTGAAGTTCCACTGGGGAATCGGGCGAGCCGCGCGAGATTGGAACGCAGTCGGTGGGAATTGACTCGAGCGATGCATGAATTTCAACAGACCACGGATGTAGCATTCACAGAAGTCGAAGTTGCGGTTCGGGAAACACAAACTGCGCTCGGTGAGATGGTAACCAAGCAGCAAGCGATTGAGGCTGCAAGTCACGAGGTTAGCTATTTAAATCAACGCTGGAAATTGCTTCCTGACCCAGGCGAATCAGCGGTACTGTTGATTGAGAACCTGCTCGATGCACAGGAACGTTTGGCTGACGAGGAGCGAGGTTTTGTTCAGGCACAGATGGCTTACGCAATGTCATGGGTGCAGCTGCGTCAAGCGATGGGGGTTTTGTTGCGTTTTGAATCGGTCTCGACCGACTGTGTGTTCGTGGCAGACGAGGACGTGAATGGGGGGGCAGAACGCCGATGATTCGGAATTTGAACGGGCAGAACAGTTGGGCCACACGCGCGGGGCAAATATCCAGTCGGTTAACGCCGAAGGACTTTTTCCCAAAAACGATCCAAACCGCAAGAGACGTTGCAACGAGTCTGCGGGGTCTGAGTAACCGTGGCTTTCAGAGCCATGCTCAGAAATTACGCCACTTTTCACAACTCAAATCGCTTCAAAATGATGAGTCGCTTTTAGCATTGGTCTCCGGTACCGTCTGTGAAGCAGTGCAACGTGTCCTCGGATTTGAGTTGTTTGATGAGCAGTTGCTGGCTGGGGCCGCCGTTTCCATGGGGGCGACCGTGGAGATGCAGACCGGGGAAGGAAAGACTCTCGCCTTGGCCATTCCTGCTTGCTATCACGCGCTGACTGGATGCGCTGTTCATGTCGTAACGCCGAACCATTATTTGGCAGACCGTGACTGTCGCCTGTTGCAACCCGTTTATTCTTCACTTGCACTATCCGTTGGTCTGCTTTCTGAAAATGGTTGTGCTGCCGATAAGAGAAGTGCGTACGAGGCTAATCTTACTTACGGACCAGCCCATGCATTTGGATTCGACTATCTCACTGACCAGTTGACCCTTGGAAGAATCGACGACGTTAGTACCGCCGGGAATGTCTACCGACGCGTGCTCGGCCACGCTATGGAAAAAGAGCTGCTGCAAAGAGGACTTCACACTGCCATCATTGACGAGGCTGACCATGTGCTGATCGATGACGCCGTTTCACCATTGATACTCAGTGAATCAAATCCCGATGCAGAATCCCAAGATGCTCCGGCGCATATGGCAGCTCGCAATATGATGAGTGAGCTAGTGCCGGATGTCGACTTCATTTCAGTAGACCCACAAAATATCCAATTGACACCGCAAGGGTTTCAGACCGTTTATCGCGATGCAACCTTCGCAATGTTCCCAGGGATTGTGCGGCCGTGGCACGAATATGTGGTCCTCGCATTGAAGGCAGAATACGGTTACCAACGTGACACGCACTATGTGATTCGTGATCAGCAAGTTCAGATCGTCGATGCATCCACGGGAAGGATCTTCGAAAGCAGGAGTTGGTCGGACGGCTTGCATCAGGCGGTCGAAGCCAAGGAAGGATTGCCTGTCAGTTGCGAGTCTCGACCACTGGCTCGCATCACGCGCCAACGCTTTTTTCGAAAGTACAAGCACGTGTGCGGCCTTACGGGAACGGCCTCAGGATGCGAAAAAGAACTCGCCAAAAACTACGGTACTCCCGTTGTGAATGTCCCGGTTCGTTTGTCATCGCAGAGAGTACACAAGGAAACGCATTACTCAGAAGATCAACTGCAGAAACACAAGGCGATTGTTGCGGAGACGCGAGATTACGTTGATCGTCGACAGGCAGTGCTGATTGGTACTCCCAATATCGCTGAAAGTCGTACGATCTCGCGACTGCTGGCAGCGAACGGAATCGTACATCGTGTGCTCAATGGAATGCAAGATGCGCAGGAGTCTGATGTGATTGCAGATGCCGGGCAGGCTGGGGCAGTGACTGTTGCTACCAACATGGCCGGTAGAGGTACTGACATTAAACTGGCTCCGCAGGTTGCTGCAGATGGGGGGCTGCATGTGATCGTAACGCAGATGCATTCCTTTGCCCGCGTGGACCGTCAATTGATCGGCAGGTGTGCTCGATGTGGTGACCCCGGAAGCTTTCGCTTCTTTGTCGCTTCAGATGATCCCTTGGCTTCATCGATCTCGCCTTGGATTGGACGTGCGATAAGACGCTTGGCAACGTCAGGTGCCGCAACCAGTGATTCGATTCAATCGCATCTGACAAGCGCTCAAAAAAAACAGGAACGAGTTGCGGCTTCTTTGCGATGGCGAATGTTGCAAGCAGACAGAGATGCCGTGGGGCTGATCAAGAACAACAAAGTGCCCGGACGATGTTTCAGTCTGGTTGGTTGAATGTATGCCTGATTCATTTATATGGAACTCATGATGGATGTCATTAAGCTGCGAATCATATCGATGACAGTAGCTCTGCTGTTTGTGGGGAGTGCTGTTGCGCAGGAGATCGAAACCTTTGTGGAACCCTATCGTGCAGCAGCATTGTCGACGACTGAAACAGGAGTCTTGGAACAGATTGTCGTCCGGGATGGGAGTCGCGTTCAGTTGGGGCAAACTTTGGCGTGGTTAAATGATGATGTTCTACACGCTGCACTAAGAGTGGCTGACGCAGGAATGCGAGCAAAAGCGCCTCTGAAGATCGCGGAAAACGAAGCTGCGATCTGTTTGCGATTGTTCGAAAGTTACCGGGAGCTCCGCGCAAATGGCAATGCGACCGAACGGGAGTTGGAACGATCACAAAGTGACTACATGCAGGCCCAAGCTCGACTTGAAAATGTGCGTGAAGAACTCGCCATTCGCGAGTTGGAATACGCTCGTGTGCAGACACAAATTGAGCAGAGACAAATTCGAGCGCCGTTTGAAGGCATCGTCGTTCGCGTGGACAAGGAGGTGGGCGAGCAGGTGTCCCCGACAGATCCAGTGGTTGTGCATCTGGTTCAAATAAAAACGTTGAAGGCTCTCTTTTCAGTGCCGGTGGATGCCGCACAGTCACTACGGCCAGGGCATGTGCTGCGATTGAGTATCGGCAATGACCGCGAGTCTCGGAATGGAGTGATCGAGCATGTATCAGCGGTGGCCGATGCAAAGAGCGGTACTGTCAGCGTTACCGTTCGGATTCCAAATGCTGAAGGGAAAATTCAAAGTGGTTTGGTTTGTCGTTGGGACTTGAAGCAGCAGGAAAACAATAAAGCGGCTAGTCGAGTCGATTCAACACGCAGGGCCTATTGACGTGGATTGCCCCAGGAGAATCCGAGATGCTTGATCCATCGCTGTTGACCCGTCAGGAAAAGCAAGGAGAGGCTGGTTGCGACCGTGCGATCGATGCCGCCGAAGTTGATCGACGGCTATCGCAGTCAGATCTCGGGTTGCGCATGTTGGCCACGCTTGTTGAGTTGTTAACAAGCCTTGACTCCCACGCAGACCTTGCAACGGCCGCAAATTATGTCAGCCACTTAACCAGTGAAATACTGCCAGTAAATCGAGTGCTGGTGTTCTGGCGAAATGACTTGCGTGGCAGACTGAAGTTGGTCGGTGACTCGAATGATTCTGAGTTGACTGGGGATGCTGGGTTTGTGCGACTTGCGGTTGCGGCTGCCGAGGAAACCGTTGTGCGACGAGGTTACTTTTGCTGGTGTGATCCAGCTTCGGACCAGCCTGATCGTTCGCTGGGAGATCGCGACGCGATGCTGGCTGTTTCACAGTTTGCGAGGCACTGTGATTCGAGTGTGGTAAGTGGAATGCCACTGCAATGTGTGGGTCAGGATGCGTCGGGTGTCATTCTAGTGTTGTCAGAACAGCAGGGTGATGCCGACGTGTTGCTCGAAACAATAAGTGAGCCAGTCGCACACAAGCTGGAGAGCATTGAGGCAACACAACCCACTTGGCTCGAACGCAAGGTAAGTGCGGGGCAGGAAATGTTCAGGGTTGGTAATCGTCGTTTGATGCTGGCGATTGCGGCCGGGGTGCTGCTGCTGTGTTTGCTCCCATTGCGATATGTGGTTCCCGCAGATATCGAATTGCAGGCCAACGAACGGCGATTCGTCGCGGTACCTTTCGATGGGCCGCTGCGCTCGTCAACAGTTCGTCCGGGCGATCTTGTGCAAGCGGGGGACTTGCTAGCAGAAATTGACCCTAGGGAATTGGAGTACGAACTTGCAGGAGTCAGTGCTGAACTGGAAAGAGCTTTGCAGGAAAAAAAAGCTCAGTTGGTGGAACGAAATGTTGCTGCAAGCCAGATGGCTGGACTCGATTCGCAGCGGCTACGCAGTGAAGCTGATTTACTTACGCTTCGTCGACAGAATTTGGAAATCCGCAGCCCCATTGCTGGTGTGATTGTGCAAGGCGATTTGGAGCGTTCATGGGGCATGCCGATGACGCGGGGAGATACGCTATTTGAGGTCGCTCCCCTTGCGGTCATGCAGGTAGATATTGCTATTCCCGAGGACGAAGTACGGCATGTGCGAGTCGGGATGGACGTGGATTTCTTTCTTGATGCGCTACCTGAAAGGGCATTGTGGGGTACTGTTTCGTGGATTCACCCCCGAGCTGAGTTGGTTGAAAACAAAAATGTTTTCATTGCTCGGATGGAATTAGCGAATCCTGATTTATTGTATCGACCTGGAATGCGCGGCAGGGCGAGGATTAAGAGTGATCGACATCCTCTGATCTGGAATTTTTTACACAAACCGTATCACGCCTTGCGGCATGCATTGGGGTGGTGAGCATATGGCTAAGCGTGACCTGAGCACAATCGACCTTGTGCAACAGAAACTTCGTCTCGCAGAGGACGTCATGATCTGGCCTGTTCGCGAATGTGGCGAACTCGTCTACAGGTTTGAAATACCTTCGCTGCATCAGTTTTTCCGCGTGGGCTATGCAGAGTATGTCTTGATTTCGATGCTGGATGGCAAAACAACGTTGCCAGAAGCTTGTGGGTTGGCTGCTGTCAAACTTGGGCCAGATGCACCAACGGCTGCGCAGGCATCGACCATCGCTCGCTGGTTGATTGATCATCAACTTGCATGCCTTGAAAATGATGCGGAACCATCACGAGTTGCAGCGTCTCAAAACGTCGTTTGTGACGGGGCGCCGCATGGTGGTTCTAGCAAAACCCTTCTGAAAAGATTGAATCCGTTTTGGCTAAAAGTGCCATTCCCGAAGTCTGGGAAATGGGTCCCCCGAATTGCAGACAAACTCAAGCCATTGTGCTCCTTTTATGTGGTGGCCGCCTCCTTCATGGTGTGCTGTGTTGCTGCATGGCAGTTTGCCGTGCATTCAGATCGATTTCTCAGCACCTCCACGGAGGTGTTTCATCGATCGAACTGGATCTATTTGCTGTTAACGTGGGTGTTGTTGAAGCTCGTGCATGAGTTGGCTCACGCCGTTGTGTGTGCGCATACAGGATCCGAGGTAAGTGAAGCAGGCTTGGTTTTCGTGCTATTCGCCCCGCTCGCATATGTGAACGTCACAAGTTGTTGGCGTTTGTCGGATCGCTGGAAAAGAATCGCAGTGGCCTCGGCAGGGATGTACATCGAATTATTGATTGCATCGATCGCGTTTCTGTTTTGGTTGAACGTGTCTAATGTCCAAGCGAAGTTTCTGTTGGACAATGTGGTTTGGATGGCAGGTTTTTCTACTGTATTGTTCAACCTGAATATTCTGATGCGTTTTGACGGCTATTACATTCTCGCTGATCTCGTGGACGTCCCAAACCTGTATGGTGAAGCCACGCAAGCTGTGAAAAGTTGGTTTCGAAGGTTGATTGTGGGGCAGGCGTCCGAGCCGAGTCGTCTGTACGGTTGGCGAAGAAAGTTTGTCCTTCTGTACGGACTTGCTGTGTTTACTTGGCGGATCTTTGTTTGTGTGTCACTGATGATCGCCGCAGCAGTCATGTTTTCAGGGGCGGGTGTTTTGCTTTCCCTGCTTGGGATTTATTTTTGGTTTGCGGGTCCTGTCAAACAGCTCTGTGCGTTTGCAATGACTCTGTGGCGATCGGAGCCTGAACGTGCTGTGCGATCAGTGATTCTGTCAGCGGTAGGAGTGGCTTCCGTTTCGATTGGCCTATTTGTGATTCCCTTTCCAACGGCAATCAGGGTCCCAGGCATCGTTGAATACACACCCTCCACCATTGTGCGTAGCGGAGTAGACGGTTTTGTTCGAAAAATTCATGTCACGGAAGGTGATGACGTTGAATTGGGGCAGCTGCTGATGGAAATCGAAAATGATGATCTGCTGAATCGACTGGAACAGCTTCGAATCAAGAGACAGCAGTGCGAAATCGAAATCTCGTTGGCGGTCGATGAGCATGATGCTGCGAATGCGTATGTGAATCGGCAGGTTCTGGTTTCACTAGATGAACAGATTGCCAACCTGCAACGGCAGGTTCAAGGCATGAAAGTGATAGCACCACGTGCGGGAAGAGTCATTGTCCGTGATCTGGGTAGCATGCTCGGCACCTTTGTTGAAGAAGGTTCCCAGCTGCTAAACGTTGCGGATGATGACAGTAAGGAAATTGTCGCCATGGTAGGTCAGCGGGAAATCGATGACGTTCGGGCTATGGGTAGCTCGGAGGTAAATATTTGTACGGCTGACTGGATGACATCAGTTGGAATTCTCGATCGGGTTGAACCACAAGCAACGGATACACTGGCTTGGCATGCACTGGCCGCCACTGAGGGAGGGCCGTTGCCAGTTCGAGAGTCTCATGGTGACCGGGATTCGCCTTCGTTGCGTCTGTTGGAACCGTTGTTTCAAGTGCGGATTAGACCCGCTGCAATGACGTCCACGCAGTTGCCTGCTGGAATTCGGGTCACCGCCTCGCTTGGGTATCGCACAGACACTGTCGCATCGCGTGCCACCTCATTTCTTGCCGAGTGGTGGCAGGACGCGAACGTAAAGAGTCAGATGCAATGAGGCTGCTTGGGTACCGTTAAGCGACCTTTGCATTCGCTACAAACACTCAGTCACCATCAAAGACAGCGTTCTTGATGGCTTGAACGATTGCTCGACGACTGATCGCAGATTGTGTTGCTCGCTCAATATCGACACCCAAGACTTTTCCTAACCGAATTGCCAAGTCCAAATCACGTACGCCGTGATATTGGTTGGTTGCTTTGTTGTCCACATAGATGGTCTCTGTGTCCGTCCTGTAGCCGGATTCAATGGCGTCCGACATTTCATGGATCCAGTTTGGAGGAATCCCCGAACTGTGGCATGTTTCCTCGTTCCATATTTCATCGCCCACACAGAGGTTCAATAGCGCTAGGGCACGGTGGCGTGGAATTGACATGGGGCCAATCGTAATAAGGCTCAAAGTGAAATTGTGATGAATGCTAACCTCGGTCGGCGCAACCTTCACGGGATTTGTTTGCGTCGGTCCAATGGGGCTGTTGGAACGCGCTGAAAATCAACTGCGAGATCCTTCTCCAAAGGCGGCCCACAATATTCCGCATTCTGTCAAGCAGAAAAACAAGTGTCCAGTGTTGGCAAATTTGCTTGCTAGCTAAACAGTCGATGACTTGGCAAGTGTTTGACGCGGTTTGCGCGGTGGCTTTGCAACAAGACGAATCAGAGGAACTGTCTTTCGGCCGCCATGGAAGGTTCGCTTGCCTTCAATGGTGTGGTCAAACACAAAAACTCCACTGCTGTCGCCACGCGGCGAAACACGGAGGATGGCGGGATGACCGCATTCCAAGCAGCGGACGCGCAAACCGTGGCTATCCAGAAGTTGGTGGATCGAATCGACCAACTGGCGGTTTTTTTCCAAGTCGTCGAACGAACGACCCACCATCTTGGACAGTTGTCCCTGAATCGCCAAACGAATCGTCCGTTGCAGGCGATTGAGTTCCTGATTCAATTCGAGCAAGGCCGTTTCGGCTTCTATGGACGAGATTGGCTGAGGGGCTGACATGCCGATGTTTCGAATGTTCAGAAATGGGACCTGGATCGGTTTGGCGAGATTCAGAAAACCACGCCACTTCACTCTGGACATGTTATACAAATTGTATAACATGTCCAGAGCAGAGTTGGTTGTCATGCATCCGAACGCGGATAAATTTCAGAAAATTCCGATAAATCGCGGGGTAGATAAGGGTTTTCCCGCGTAGTTCAGCGTGGCGGGAAAACCGCAAATTCATTAGTGTCCCGTTTTGTCCCATCCTTCTTCCCCTTTCGCACGATTGCTAAACACCCATGTCGGTCAATCAGCAAACCGTTGAGGACACCAAGGCCCAGATCCGAGGGCTGGTGAACGAAATTGCCCAGCTGTCCAAAAGTGGGGCTACCGCGGAAGAGTTCTATCCAGAGCTGCTTTCCCGCATCATCACTGCGCTGGCTGCTGCCGGAGGAGCGATTTGGTTGCTGGACGAGGATCGGCAACTGAGTCTGCAATATCAAATCAATGCGGAGCCCTCCATTTTGGAGGACGACTCTGAAGATGCGACACGTCACACCCGCCTGATTCAGCGTGTTGCAAACACGGGGCAGTCACTGTTGGTGCCTCCCTATTCAGGCACGACGGATGGTGAGGGAGAGGGCAATCCGACGGGATTCCTGCTCTGCCTTGGTGCTTTACAGCATGACGGTCACAACGATGGACTGATCGAGATTTTTCAGCGTCCGGGAACCGCGCCGGACACACAGCGAGGCTATCTCCGCTTTCTTCAGCAAATGTGTGAGCTGGCTGCTGAGTGGTTGCGAAGCCAAAAGTTGCGAACCTTGGGTGATCGCCAGACCCTGTGGCAGCAGGCGGATTCGTTCGCCCGTGCAACGCACGAATCGCTTGATTTGAAGGAAACGGCCTACATTGTTGCCAATGAAGGGCGGCGTTTGATTGGTTGCGACCGAGTGAGTGTTGCAATTAAAAAGGGCCGGCAATGCAAAGTTCAGGCAATCAGTGGCCAAGACACGATCGAGAATCGATCGAACATTGTCACCGCTTTGAACAACCTGGCAACGCGGGTTGTTGCTGCGGGTGAGCCTTTATGGCACGACGGAGCGACGGAGGATTTGCCGCCTCAGATTGAGGAAGCGTTGGAGGATTATGTAGACCAGTCCTACGGCCGAAACATTGCCGTGCTACCTCTCCGCGAGCCTGAGCGTCGCTTAGGGGTGGACAACGAGTCGGGAGCCGCAGGAGAGATTGATCGTGACAATGCTCATCGAGGCGAAGTGATTGGTGCCTTGATTGTCGAGCAAATCGAGAGCGACATTCCAGAGGAGGTGTTTCGTGCACGTTGTGATTTGGTTTATGAGCACGGCACCCGGGCTATCGCCAATTCAAGAGCACATTCGAATCTGTTCCTGATGCCGTTGTGGAGAGCTTTGGGGCGGGCGACTTGGGTTCTTCGAGCCAGAACACTCCCAAAAACCATCGGGGTCGTGGGGCTACTGCTGATCGTGGTTCTGGGGCTGACTTTCATCAAAAAAGATTTCAACTTGGAAGCAGAGGGAACTTTAGTTCCGTCCGAGAAACGAGAGATTTTTGCACCAATTGACGGTGAAGTCATCGCAGTCAATTTTGATCATGACGATCCTGTGAAGCAGAATGATGTTCTGATTGAATTGCGCAATCGGGACATCGAAATTCAAATTGCGGACATCGAGGGGCAAATCCAAACGAATCTGGCAGAGCAGGCCAAGGTACAGGGCCAGTTGAGCCGTCGTCAGCTTTTGAAACCGTCTGAATTGCGATCCCTGCAGGCTGAGAAAAATGAATTGCAAGCCAAAGATATGGTCTTGCAGCGAAAGCTGCAGCTACAGAAAGATCGTAAAGCAGAACTAATGATTCGATCGCCTATCCAGGGTACGGTTGTATCTTGGGATGTCGAGAAAAATTTACGGCTGCGACCGATCATGACAGGGCAGGTGCTGATGGAAGTAGCCGATCTCGAGCAAAATCTGGTGCTCGAGGTAGAGTTGCCGGAGAAGCGAGAAGGGCACCTCGACGAGTACATTGCACAGCAGGGATTGAGTGATACCGATCAGTTGTCCGTGACTTATATCCTTGCCACTGATCCTGATGAACCAATGGATGCCACCTTGCTGATCGACAGCATTGCAAAGCGTGCTGATGCAAATGAAGAGCACGGTGCTGTGATCAAAATGCGGGCTAATCCAGACCAAGCCACGCTTCGAGGTCTGCAGCCTCGTCCCGGGGCCAAAGTGATCGCGAAGATCTACTGCGGTCGCCGTAGTAGTGGTTTTGTTTTCTTCCACGAAATCTATGAGTGGTGTCATAAGTTCTTCTTTTAGAACGAAGCCACTTCTGCCATCCAATCTCTATCTTTTCCGGAGTTTTCAAGATGCGGTTTACATTAACCATTTTGTATCTCGCTATCGCTGCAACGAGCCCCCTATTTGCACAGCAGGCAGCGGTTCCGAAGCAGACACATATCGTTGAGAACTGTGTGGTGCAGTACATCAACAAGGTTGATGTTCCGGCGAGGGCAGAGGGCACGCTGACGGTTTTGAAAGTAGATGAGGGGCTGACCGTTGCCAAGGATGAGGTGCTTGCAGTAATCGATGACACTGCCGCGAAAATCAACCTGGCCCTAAAACAGGCTGAGGAAAAAGAAGCAATTCTGAATGCGACCAATGAAGTCAATCTGAATGACGCCAAAAACAGCGAACAACTCGCTAAGGCTGAAGCCGAAGCTTATGAAGAACTGCGGCGAGAAAGGGCCATCCCGTACTGGGAGCTTGAAAAGAAAAAGCTGGAGGCTGAGCGGGCTTTGCTCAGAATTGATTTAGCTGAAATGCAAAAGAGTATCGCGGAGGTGCAGGCGTTTGGGAAAAGACAAGAGCTGGCACTAGCGGAGTATGAATTGAAACGCCGACAAGTCCTTGCTCCCTGGGATGGGTTCATTGAATCCAGACGGGCGCAGCTTGGCGAATGGGTGCAACCGGGAACGCCGATCCTGACATTGATCCAAATGAACAAATTGCGGGTCGAAGGTGATATAGACGCATTGGTATCCCGAAAGGTTGTCAAAGGTACCAAGGTTGAAGTTCGGATTTTTGACAAAGACGAAAGCTCGAGCTCTGATCAGAAGCCAATCGAAGGAACGCTGGGATATGTCAGTATGGAAATCGACTTGAACGGCCGTCACCGAGTTTGGGTAGAAATCGATAACGTCAAGGAAGAGGGAGTTTGGCGTTATAAGCCGGGAATGACCGCAGATATTACGATCCCCTGACCCGTGGTTGGGCTACTCAATGCATGCGTCCATGATTTTCATAACCTTTTGATATTACGTCTTCGTCCCGATCCACTTCGCAAAAATTCTTTGCATAGCATTCCATGACCACCTTAGCCGAATCCCTCGTTAGCAGCTCATCAAGGCCGCTAACGGTACGTACTCGCCCGGATCTGACGTCCAATCGTCAGTTCTATCAGGGTACTGCGTACTGGGTGGTGAAAGAGCCGGTTGGATTGCAGTATTTTCGTTTTCATGAAGAAGAGTATTTCATTCTGAACATGCTCGATGGTCATGTAAGCCTTCAGCAAATCAAAGATGGTTTTGAGAGGCGTTTCGCTCCTCAGAAAATCACATTCGGTGATCTCCAACAATTCATTGGAATGTTGCACCGAAGTGGGCTTGTGATCAGCAATTCACCCGGGCAGGGAAAAGCGCTGCGGGAGCGTGGTCGTAAGAAAAAAAACAAAGAGACCATGGGCAAGTTTGCCAATGTCTTTGCGCTTCGGTATCGGGGTTTCGATCCTGAAAAGATATTGAACGCCATTCTGCCATGGTTTGGATGGCTCTTCACTGTACCGGCACTCATCTTCTTTACCTTGTTTCTGGGGTCAGCAGCGCTGTTGCTCGCTACTCAGTACGAAACGGTTTACGCCAAGTTACCGACTTTTCAGCAGTTTTTTGCAGCCGATCGCTGGCTGATCCTTGCTTGCACCATGGCAATCGTGAAAGTATTGCATGAGTTCGGGCATGGATTGAGTTGCAAGAAATTTGGCGGTGAGTGCCATGAAATTGGCTTCATGCTGTTGGTGTTTACACCCTGCCTGTACTGCAATGTATCCGACTCGTGGATGCTGCCAAATAAATGGAAGCGTGTCTGGATTGGTGCGGCAGGTATCTATGTCGAGATGATTCTTGCATCGATTGCGACCTATGTCTGGTGGTTCACCGAACCTGGGACGACGATCAATGATCTGTGCCTGAACATGATGTTTTTGAATGTCGTCAGCACCGTCTTGGTGAATGGTAATCCACTGCTGCGTTTTGACGGTTACTACATCTTGATGGACGCCTTGGAAATTCCCAATTTGCGTCAAAAGAGTACCGAGGTATTGAAACGTTGGTTTCAGGAAACCTGCCTCGGATTGGAACTGCAGGACGATCCTTTTCAGCCGACACGCGGCCGATTCATGTTTGGATTGTTCACGATTGCCAGTGTCATTTACCGTTGGGTTGTTGTCTTTTCAATTTGTTGGTTTGTGATCAAAGTGCTTGAACCATATGGGCTTCAAGCGATCGGACGCATGGTTGCTGTCATTGGCTTTGCAGGGCTAGTGGGTCAGCCGTTTATCCAAACGTGGAAATTTTGTCGTACTCCTGGGAGATTGTCCAAAGTGAAACGCACTCCCCTATTAATCACATTGGGAATCGCCACCAGTGTTGTGATCGGTGTTTGCTACATACCGTTGCCACATCACATTGATTGTGCATTCGAAATCCGTCCCAGCAAAGTCGGAACGGTTTATGCCGGAACCTCTGGACGAATTGAGTGGGCCATTGAGCCTCGCACGTCCGTTGAAGAAGGGCAGCAGATCGCAAGGTTGATCAATCCCGATCTTGAAATAAGGTTGGCAGATCTTGAGGGACGTGAAGTGGTTGCCAATGCCCAGTTGAAGACGATTCAACTGAGAAGCCGTGAGGACGTTTATCTGAAAGCATCGATTGATACTCAGGAAGAACTGATCAAGTCGATTCAATCGATGATTGCTGAGACACAAAAAGAGGTTGAGCGTTTAACCGTGGTCGCCAAACGATCCGGGGTTGTTATTTCACCACCCACTCGTGAGCCCCAGAAACAGAACGATGGTCGGTTACCTGGTTGGACTGGATCACCACTGGATCGAGAGAATATCGGTGCGCTTTTGACTCCAGGTGATGTGATTTGTGAAATCGGGAATGATCAGGATTTCGAGGCTGTTCTGATTATCGATCAGGGTGACGTCCAACTGGTGCGCGAGGGTCAAGAAGTCGACATGAAGCTGGACTCGCGAAGACTTAATACCTTCGAAGGTATCATTGACGAAAAATCAAATGAACCACTTGATGCGGCCTCGCTCGGAATGTCCAGCCAAACTGGTGGTGATTTGCAGACAGAGATTGATCCGACAACAGGCATGATCATGCCAAGAAGTGTCTCCTATCAAGCACGTGTGCCGCTGGTAATCGATGGCACGCCGCTGAGAGCGGGCTACCGGGGATCGGCAAAAATACATGTTGCTCCGATGTCATTGGGGAGCAGGCTCTGGCGTGTGATCGCAAAAACATTCAATTTTGAACTCTAGGAAGCAAGACTGTGTACGTCACGGTTTATCAGATGACGACGTCATTCGAGGTAATTGCAAAACAGACTTAATTTTAACCGACAACGATCGTCTTACTTTGTGATTGTGCAGCTGTTTTGATTGAGCTCAGATCACAAACGGGTGCATGGGCGGGCAACACCACAAGATGATCAAAACGCCCACGAAGGCTTCACTCGCTGAAGTCGCTTTTTCAT